>Ga0307372_10007127_pt1 | contig 16131 bp, 14 predicted proteins | sample OX1MG_FD_202533 | JGI IMG/M metagenome (GOLD analysis project Ga0307372, IMG submission 202533) | Soil microbial communities from Risofladan, Vaasa, Finland - OX-1 | ecosystem: Environmental > Terrestrial > Soil > Coastal area > Acid sulfate soil | place: Finland: Risofladan, Vaasa | collected... | reverse complement strand
GCCCGCGGGCAGCAGGTGGGAAAACAGTTGTTTCGCGCTGTTGCGCAGCACGCTGGAGAGTTCCGGCTCGCTGCCGATCATGCTCATGAAGTTCTTCGCATCCTTCAGGGTGATGTGCGGCGGCAGCGGCGGCACGTTCGGGTCGGTATAGCACTCCAGGATTACCGGCCGGTCGGCCGCGAGCGCCTCGTCCCACGCCGCCCCGAGCTTCTGCGGGTCGTTGACGAAGATACCCTTCAGACCCAGCAATGCGGCATAGGAGTGATACGGAAAATCGGGGATGCTCTGCGTCAATTCGGTCTTGCCTTCGCCGAGCATGACGCGCTCTTCCCAGGTCACCTGGTTCAGGTCGCGGTTGTTCAGCACCATCACGATCAGGCGCGGGTCGGACCATTGCTTCCAGTACTTACTGATCGTGATCATCACGTTCAACCCGTTCATCTGCATGGCGCCATCGCCGATGAAGGCGATCACGACGCGGTCCGGATAGGCCATTTTGGCGGCCATCGCATAGGGCGTGGCAGCACCGAGGGATGCAAGGCTCCCGGACAGCGATCCCATCATGCCGCGGCGCATGCGGATATCACGGGCGTACCAGTTGGCGACCGAGCCGGAATCAGCGGTCAGGATGCAGTTGTCCGGCAGGCGCTTGGACAACTCCCAGAACACGCGCTGCGGATTGATCGGATTGGCGGACATCATGGCCCGCTCATCGAGCGTCTTCCACCACTGCGCCACGCCGGTCTCGATGCTCTTGCGCCAGGCGTCCGCACTCTTGTCCTGCAGCAGCGGCAGCAATGCGCGCAGCGTGGTGGCGCTGTCGCCGATCAGGTTCACCTCCATCGGATAGCGCAGCGAGACCCGGGCGACATCGAGGTCGATCTGCACCCCGCGGGCATTGCCGGGTTTGGGCAGGAATTCGCTGTAGGGAAAGCTCGAACCGATCATGAAGAAAGTGTCGCAGTCCTGCATCAGGTCCCACGACGGCTTGGTGCCGACCAGGCCGATCGATCCGGTGACCCACGGCAGATCGTCCGGCACGACGGCCTTGCCGAGCAGCGCCTTGGCGACGCCGGCCTGCAGTTTCTGCGCGACCGCGATCACCTCGTCGGTGGCCCCGAGCGCGCCGGCGCCGACCAGGATCGCGACCCGTTGGCCGGCATTGAGCACGTCGGCCGCCTGGCGCAGTAATTCCTCGCGCGGCAGCAGCGCCGGCCCGGCGTAGCCCACTCCGGTGTGCGTGGCTGCGTGGGCCATCGGCGGGTCCTGGTACTGCAGCTCCTGCAGGTCATTCGGCAGGATCACGCAGGTGACCGTGCGCTTAGCCGATGCGATCCGCACGGCGCGATCAATCAGGTGGCGCACCTGCGTCGGTACCGACGCGGTGGCGACGAACTCGGAGGCGACATCTTTGAACAGCGATTGCAGATCCACTTCCTGCTGATAGCTCGATCCGATGGCCGAGCGCGCCTGCTGGCCGACCAGCGCGACCACCGGGACATGATCCATCTTCGCGTCGTACAGGCCATTGAGCAGGTGAATCGCCCCCGGCCCGGAGGTGGCGTAGCACAGCCCTACCTGGCCGGTGAACTTGGCGTGCGCGGATGCCATGAACGCCGCCATCTCCTCGTGCCGCACCTGGATGTACTGCAGCTGGTCACGCGCCTTCTCCAGTGCCACATCGAGACCGCCGACCCCATCGCCCGGGTAGCCGTAGACGCGAGTGATGCCCCACTCGTGAACGCGATGCCATACGAATTCGCTGACGTTCATGGCCATGGCTGCACTCCGGGATCAAGAATCGACCTACATCCATTTTCACTCTACATGGCCGGAAAATGGGCTAATGTAGGCCATCGAGCCATTTAGCCCAAGGAGCGAGGATGCAGATCGACGTGATCGTGGATGCGGGCGCAATCATTGGAGAGTCTCCCACCTGGGTGGCCGCGCAGCGCGCGCTGTATTGGATCGATGTGAAGCGGCCGGCGCTGTATCGATACGACCTGGGCACGGCGGCTCAGCGCAGCTGGCCGATGAGCGCCGACATCGGTGCATTTGCGCTGGTGGAAGACCCGATTGGGGCGATCGTGGCGCTGCGTCACGGCCTGTTTCGATTGCGGTTTGACGATGGAGCGCTGACGCTGCTCGCGCCGCCGCCGTTCGACCCGACGCTGTTCCGATTCAATGAAGGCGCCTGCGACAGCGCCGGACGCTTCTGGGTCGGGGTGATGTTCGATCCCCTCGAACCGCAACATCGGCCACGCGAGGCATCGCTGCATCGCTTCACGCTGCAAGACGGATTGAAACGCGAGCCCGATGCCTCGGAGCTACACAACGGCATGGCCTGGAGCAGCGACGGGCGGCGTTTCTACCTAACCCACTCGCTCGAGCGGCAGATATTCGAATTCGAATTCGAGCCGCAGGCCGGACGGCTCGGTGCGCGCCGGCTATTCGCCGCGCTCGGGGACACGAGCGGCATCCCCGATGGGGCGGCGATCGACTGCGAGGAAGGATACTGGTGCGCGCTGCACGGCGCGGGCCGACTGCGGCGCTATCTGCCCAGCGGCGAGGTCGACCGGGAGATCATGCTGCCGGTGAGCCAACCGACGATGTGCGCCTTCGGCGGTGAGCAGCTCGATGAACTATATATTACCAGTGCTGCCGATCAGCTCAGCCCCGCACAACGCCAGCACGAGCCGTTGGCGGGCGCGTTGCTGCGCGTGCGCCCGGGCATCCGGGGCATCCCCCGTGCCTGTCTGGTGAGCTGAGGCGGATGACCCAATGAGTCAGACGATCGAGGATTACGCGCTGATTGCGGATGGCGCAACGGCCGCGCTGATCGGCCGCGACGGCTCACTCGACTGGCTGTGCTGGCCGCGATTCGACAGCGAAGCGTGCTTCGCGAAGCTGCTCGGTCACGGCGAACACGGCAGCTGGTCCATCGCCCCCGTTGAACCTGCGACCGTCACGCGTCGCTACATGACCGACACCATGGTGCTGCAGACCGAATTCGAGACCAGCACCGGGGCGGTCAACCTGGTCGACTTCATGCCCATCGGCGCTGCCGCCCCATCGGTGATCCGGCTGCTGATCGGACGCCGCGGCAGCGTGACGATGCGCACGGCGCTGGCACCGCGGTTCAACTATGGCGCGCTGATGCCGTGGATTGAACCCTGCGACGACGGGATCGTGGCACGGGCCGGAGCGAATGCGGTAGTGCTGCGCGCTCCAGTCGCATTGGCCACATGCCCTGGGGGCGCCAGCGCCGAGTTCACCGTCGGCAACGGACAGCGGCTGGCATTCGTGCTCAGTTTCGGCGCCGCGCATGCGCCGCTGCCCGCACCCCTGGACGCCCAGAGCGCGCTGACGGATGCCATCGGTTACTGGCAACGATGGATCGAGCGTTTCAATCGCCCCACGCACTGGCCCGATGCCGTGCGCCGCTCGCTGCTGACGCTGCGCGCCCTGACTTATCAGCCGACCGGCGGTCTGATCGCCGCACCAACGACCTCATTACCAGAGCAGGCCGGCGGCACCAGCAACTGGGATTACCGCTATTGTTGGCTGCGCGACTCCACCTTCACCCTCACGGCGCTGTTGAATGCGGGCTATCATGATGAAGCCGCGGCGTGGCGCGATTGGATCCTGCGCGCCATCGCCGCCGAACCCTCCAAGATGCAGATCATGTACCGCGTGGACGGCACCCGCGACGTCAGTGAGCACACCCTCGGCTGGTTGCCCGGTTATCATTGGTCGCCGCCGGTGCGCATCGGCAACGTGGCCGCCGGCCAGCACCAGGTCGATGTGTACGGCGAGGTCATCGACGCGATGGAGCTGGCCACCCGCGCCGGCATCGCGCAGAGCGCGCACGGCAAGCACGTCGAACTCGGCATCATCGAGCATCTCGAGCGGGTCTGGAACACGGCCGGGCCGGGGCTGTGGGAGTCGCGCGGCGAGCCGCGACACTACACCTACTCGCGCGTCATGGCATGGGTCGGAGTCGACCGCTTCCTGCGCAGCGCCGCGCGTCACGGACATGGTGACGCACAACTGCTCGAGCGGCTGCGAGGGTTGCGCGGGCAGATACACGAGCAGGTGTGCAACGAAGGCTACGACTCGCGACTGCGCAGGTTCGTGGCACACTATGGAAGCCAGTCGCTGGACGCGAGCTTGCTGCTGCTGCCACTGGTCGGTTTCCTGCCGGTGGAGGACCCGCGCGTGGCCAGCACCATCGCGGCGATCGAGCAGGAGCTGATGCAGGATGGCCTGGTGATGCGCCAGGCGCCGGCAGAGCGGCCTGGACAGGGCGCCTTTCTCGCCTGCACCTGCTGGCTGGCTGACTGCCAGCGGCTGCAGGGTCGCATCGAGGAGGCGTGCGCCTCGATCGAGCGGGTGCTGATGGTGCGCAACGACGTGGGCCTGCTGGCGGAGGAGTACGACACCGGCGCGCACGCATTGTGCGGCAATTTTCCGCAGGCGTTCAGCCATCTCGCTGTGGTCAACGCCGCCCTGGCAGTTTCCGGACCCATGCTGCAACGGGGCGGCGGTTAGCGGCGGGGCGCAGGCGCACCCCATTCAACAGGCAACCAGGAGCACTCACATGGCGAAATACGGCAAGGCGGCGGCCAAGCGTGTCGGCAGCGCGGTTCACCGCCAGAAGAAGGGTACGCTCAAGTCCGGCAGCGGCGGCAAGGTGAAAAGCCGCAAGCAGGCGATTGCCATCGGCCTGTCCGAAGCCCGCAAAAAGGGCGCCAAGGTTCCCAGCAGGAAATCGACATCATCGAAATCCAAATCGAAGTCGAAGTCGAAGAAATCCAGTTGATCGGCGCATATTAATCCCGCAACTCGAACAGCAGCAGCGAGCGCGCGGTGAGTGCATACGTTGCACCGCTGGCGATGTCGCCGTTGCCGTTCTCGTCCGGAACATTGGTGTCGAGCACCCGCGCCCAGCGCTCGCCGCCGGGACAGTGCGGCAGGGTGAACTGCACCACGTCGTAATGAGCATTGAGCACCATCAGCATGGTTGCCTCGGCGCCGCGCTGGCGCACGCCGGTCGGCCGCGCCCGGCCGTCCATCAGCATGCCGAAGCAGCGCATGTTGTTGCCCTGCCAGTCCTCGGCACGCATCTCGTTGCCCGAGGCATTGATCCAGGTCAGGTCCTTGACGTCGAGTTCCTCATCATAGGCGCCGGTCAAAAAGCGATTGCGGCGCAGGATCGGGTATCGGTGGCGCAGACCGGTGAGCTTGCGCACGAAGGCAGTGAGCGCCCCGTTCTCATCGGCGAGCTGCCAGTCGAACCAACTGATCTCATTGTCCTGACAGTAGCCGTTGTTATTGCCCTGCTGCGTACGGCGGACCTCATCGCCGGCCAGCAGCATCGGCGTACCCTGTGACAGCAGCAGCGTCGAGAGCAGGTTGCGTATCTGGCGCTCGCGCAGCGCATTGACTGCCGGGTCCTGCGACGGCCCTTCGACGCCGCAGTTCCACGAGCGATTATCGTTGCTGCCGTCCTTGTTGTCCTCGTCATTGGCTTCGTTATGCTTGTCGTTGTAGCTGACCAGATCGTTCAGGGTAAAGCCATCGTGGGCAGTGATGAAATTCACGCAAGCCGAAGGCCTGCGGCCGAAATGGTTGAACACGTCCTCGGAGGCACACAGCCGTTTGGCCAGGTCCGCAGCGGGCGCGTCCCCCTTCCAGAAGGCCCGCACGACGTCACGGTAGCGGTCGTTCCACTCGGCCCAGCCAGGTGGGAAGGCGCCGACCTGGTAGCCGCCCGGGCCGCAGTCCCACGGCTCGGCGATCAGCTTCACGGCCCGAAGCGTGGGGTCCTGATGACAGGCCTTCAGGAATCCGCTTTGATTGTCGAAGCCGTTGGGCTCGCGGGCGAGAATGGTGCCGAGGTCGAAGCGGAACCCGTCGACATGCAGCTCGTTGACCCAGTAGCGCAGGCTGTCGGTGACCATCTGGATGACGCCCGGGTGCGACAGGTTCAGCGTGTTGCCGGTGCCGGTGTCGTTGATGTAGTGGCGCTTGTCGTCCGGCAGCAGTCGATAATAGGACGCATTGTCGATACCCTTGAATGACAACGTCGGGCCGCGCTCGTTGCCCTCGGCAGTATGGTTGTAGACCACGTCCAGGATGATTTCGAGACCGGCGTCATGGAAGCGCGCCACCATTTCCTTGAATTCCCGCAGGCTCTGCTCCGGTTCGGAGGCATAGCGCGGGTCAGGCGCGAAGAAGCCAACGCTGTTGTAGCCCCAGTAATTGGTGAGCCCGCGCTCGAGCAGGTGACTATCATTGATGAAGGTGTGGATCGGCAGCAATTCCACGGAGGTGACGCCGAGTGACTTGATGTACCCGACCACCTCGGGCATGCCGAGTCCCGCGTAGGTGCCGCGCTTCTTCGAGGAGACCTTGGCATGCAGCTTGGTGAAGCCGCGCACGTGCGTCTCGTAGATGATGGTCTGATCCCACGGTATTCCGCGCGCGCGCGGCTGGCCGCGCCAATCGAAGTTCGGATCGACCACCACGCATTTGGGCATGAATGCGGCGCTGTCGCGCTCATCGAAGCTCAGGTCATCGTCCGCAGCGCCGATGGTGTAGCCGAAGCACTCGGGCCCCCACTTGAGCTCGCCGATGTGGCCGCGTGCATAGGGGTCCAGCAGCAGCTTGTTGGGATTGAACCGGTGGCCGGCCTGCGGCTCATAGGGGCCGTGTACGCGAAAACCATAGACGGCGCTGGGATGCACGTCCGGCACGTATCCGTGCCAAATCTCATCGGTGTACTCCGGCAGCACCAGCCGCTCGAGCTCACGGGTGCCGCCCGCGTCGAACAAGCACAGCTCGACCTTGGTGGCATGCGCTGAGAACAGGGTGAAGTTCGTCCCTTTGCCGTCCCAGATGGCCCCCAGCGCCTGCGAGCTGCCCTCTTTGACTCGACTGGTGCGGCTGGCCGGCACGGCGGACCTCGTAGCGGGGAAGGCATCCACCCTAGCACGGCCGTAGTGGCCGCCATGCCGGTTTAGGCTGTCGGCCGGCGGATGACAGCGCGGTTGCCGCCGCGTGCTGGGTCGGTGGCCGGCCGCCGGTCGGTCGCAGCTGCCGGCGGAGAATCTCCCGCGGGTGCAAACGCTACGACGCGCGCAGCGCCGCCGCCACGGGCAGCCGTGCCGCGCGGATGGCCGGGAACAGCCCGCCGATGAGACCGATCACGCAGGCCCAGATGATGCCCAGCACGACCAGGGCCGGCGTCACCGCCAGCGCGAAGCTCATGGGAGCCTGCAGGCCGCTCATCATCATGCTGGTGACGTGGCCGTCGAAGAACAACCAGGCACAGAACGCCCCCAGCAGCGCTCCGGTGACCGCCAGCAGCAGCGCCTCGACCAGCACCGAGATCACCACCGCGGCGGCGCCAAAGCCGATCGCGCGCAGGGTGGCGATCTCCAGCGCGCGCGCGCTGACCGCCGCATATAGCGTGTTGAGGGCGCCGAACAGTGCGCCCACCGCCATCATGCCGCCGATGAAGTAGCCGATCACCTTCAGGACCGTGTTCAGGCCGCGCGACTGGGCGGCGAAATAGTCCGATTCACGGTTGACCGTCACGTGCAGCGTCGGATCGGCGGCCAGGGCACGCTTCAATCGAGCCAGTGACGCCGGACTATCCAGCCGCACCGTGATGCTCTGGAACTCATCGCGTTGAAAGGCGGCCAGCAGCGTCTCGTCATCGGTCAGGAGCTGCGAGTCCAGCGAGCTGGCACCGGTGCTGTCGAATACGCCGACCACGGTCCAGTCGCCGCTCTGGAACGACAGGTGGCTGCCGACGCTGAGGCCGCCGTAGCGGGACTCGGCATTGGCGCCGACGATCAGCTCGTGCAGGCCGGGGCGGAACATGCGCCCGCTGACCAGATGGATTTCCGGCCGCAGCAGCGCCTCGCTCTTGCCAACCCCGCGCAGCGTGACATTGATCGACTTGCCGCCGGAGCTCTGCGGGACCTGGATCTGTGCCAGCACCTCGGCGGCGCCGATCGGATCGCCGGCGGCGTCATGCCTGATACCGGGCGCACCCAGGATGTTGGCCACGGCCTCGCGCGGAATGCTGCTCACCGCCTCGGTGAACGCACCGGTCGAGAGGATGATGGCCCGGTCGGGGCGCCCGGTACCGGCGATGGTGCGCGCGAACCCCACGCCCATTGCCAGCACGCTGATCAGGACGGCGACGACGCCCGCGATGCCGATGACGATCACCAGGGAGGCTCCGAAGCGCTGCGGCAGGTTGCTCAGATTCATGCCGGTGACCGCGGCCACCTGGCGAAATACGCTCATTCGCGGATCCTCCTCAATGATGCGGACAGGTACGCCGGTACGGCTTCAGTGCGCTGCCAGCGCAGCGATGATCGACAGGCGCTGCGCCCGCAGGGCTGCCGGCAGGGCGCTGATCAGGGCCAGCACCACGGCCGCGCCGATGCCGGCCAGGAAGGTGATCAGCGGCAGATGAATGCCCGGGATGGTGCCGGCGGCGAGCGTACTCATGCGCGGCAGGACGGCGCGGGCAATGAGCATCCCGAGTATCGCCGCGCCGACGGTGAGCAGCACGGCCTCGCCCAGAACCAGCGCGGCGATGCCGCCGTCGGTGAAGCCGAGCGTCTTCATCACGGCGAATTCGCGGATGCGCTCGCGGAACGACTGCATCATCGTGCTGCCGGTCAGCAGCAGCAGCGTGGCGAAGGCAGCGCCGACGATCGCGTCGACGAAGAAGTCCAGGTCGCCGATCTGCGCGAGCTGTCCCTGTGCCGTGGCCTTCTCCGTCTCGGTACGTGTGCGGCTGGAAGAGTTGGCGAACAGGTTGTCGATGGCATTCGCGATCTGCGGCGCCTGGGAAGCATCGGCGATGTTCTCGGAAAACATCTGCACCGTGCCGGTGTCGGTGGCGCGGGCGGTATCGAAATACGGGTAGTTCATCAGCAGCAACGATTCATCGCGGGCGGGATTGCCGGGGATATCGAAGATGCCGACGATATCGAAGGTCCAATCCGAGGTACCGTCCTTCTTTCTGGCGTTGAGTGCGCGTATTGGTACGTGATCGCCGAGCTTCCAGTGCAGCCGCTGCGCCAGGCTCGCGGTGATGACGGCGCCGGTGCGGGTATGCTCGAGTGCGGCGAGCTGCGCAGCGGGCAAGGTGAAGTTGGAGTTCTGCGCAAAGAACCCGGCGGGATCGATCGGCAGGGCGATGACGATGTTGCGCAGCTGCTGATAGTAGCCGACGAACAGTGCGCGGTAGGTCACGCCCGTGACGCCGCGGACTGCCTCGATCCGTGGCAGGTCCGCGAGCGGCAGCGGCAGCCCGGCAGGATTGGTGGTCACCAGGACGTTGAGCCGTCCGGTGTCGACCAGCTGATTGAAGGAAGCATCGATCCCCTGCAGCATCCCGTACAGCAGGAACGCGACGACGATCGACAGCAACGTGAAGATCGTACGGGCCTTCTTGCGCCACAGGCCGGTCCAGATCAGGCGCAGATACTTCACGCCGCCGTTACCATGCCGGCCTCGACCAGCTGTCCCTTGTCCACGTGCAGGATGCGCGAGGCGTAGTCGGCCGCCTTCTGATCATGGGTCACCATGATGATGGTCTTGCCCTGGTCGCGGTTGAGCATCTGCAGCAGTCCCAGGATCTCTCCGGCCGTCGCACGGTCGAGGTCCCCGGTCGGCTCGTCGCACACCAGCAGCGTGGGGTCGGCGATCAGCGCGCGAGCAATGGCGACGCGCTGCTGTTGGCCGCCGGACAGCTCGGACGGCTTGTGCTTGGCATGGTCAGTCAGACCGACCAGCTCGAGCGCCGCGGCCACGTTGCGCCGGCGCTGCGCGCCCGACAGCGAGGTCAGCAGCAGCGGCAGCTCGATGTTGCGTTCCGCCGAGAGCATCGGCATCAGGTTGTAGAACTGGAACACGAAGCCGACGTGGCGCGCGCGCCAGCGGGCCAGCTGGCCTCCGGAGAGCTGATCGATGTGCTCGCCGGCGACGACGATATCCCCTTCGGTGGGACGGTCCAGCCCGCCGATCAGGTTCAGCAGCGTGGTCTTGCCCGAGCCCGACGGCCCCATCAACGCGAGGAATTGGCCGGCGGGAATCTCCAGATCCAGCTCGTGCAGGACCTCGATGCTCTGCTTGCCGCGCACGTAGCGCTTGATCACATGTGTCAGGGATACGACTGATGCCATGAGTGCTTGCCCCCTATTGCGCGTGCGTACTGTTGTGCCCCGCTGCCGTAGCCGAGGAACGGTTGGCAGCGGGTACCGGTTCCAGGAACGATACCCGGGCGCTCATCTCGGGCAGTACGCGGGCATCGCGCTGCTTGAAGCCGACCCGGACCTGCACCGTTGCCTTGGAGCGGTCGGCGGTCGGAATGATCGCAATGACCTCGGCCGGTATGTGCCAGTCCGGATAGGCATCGAGCGTGATGGTGGCTGGCTGGTGCGGGTGCACGCGACTGATGAAGTTCTCGCTGACGTCGACGTCGACTTCGAGCGAGTCCATGTCGACGATCTGGGCGATGCCGCCGCCGCCGGAGAACTGCGGCGAGACGATCTCCCCGGGCTGCGCATTCCTGACCGTGACCATGCCTGCGAACGGCGCGCGGATCACCGTGTCGTCCTCGTAGCGCTGGTTGATCAGCACGCTCGCCCGGGCCACCGCCAGGTTCTGCCGGGCTACGGCCACGGCCGACTGGGTGGCATCGTAGCTGGCCTTGGCCGCATCGAACGCGTCCTGGCTGATCAGCCCGCCCGCGAGCTGGGCCCGATCGCGCATGAAGGTGGGCTGCGCATCAGCCGCGGCCAGCTGCGCCGCGGCCAGCGCCGCCTCATTCTGTTTGACCTGCGCCTGCGACTGCAGCAGCTGCGCGCGGATATTGCTGTCGTCGAGCCGGGCGATGATCTGGCCTTGCCTGACCTGGTCGCCCTCCTGGACCAGCACCTGATTGACCTTGTAGATGCCCTTGGCCGAGACCGTTGCCTCGCGCAGCGCCACGACATAGCCGGAGGCATCCAGCAGCGAGCCGGCCGCGGGCGCCGCGTTCGTGTCCGGCGAGCCGGCCGCGGCTGGCTGCACGGTGCGGGTCCGGGCGGCCTGCACGGCAACGGCCCTGGCGTGGGTCCCATGCCAGTACCAGCCACCGGCCGCCGCGGCGAGCACCACGATGGCAATGCCGACGCCGATCAGCCATCGACGTGAGCCGCCGGACCCGTCCCCGGGCGGGCCGCCGGAGGTGCGTATCGACGCAGGGGGGGAACGATCGATGCGCAACTGCTCGAGCAAGGCTGACTTCTGGTCCATGAGGGAGGAGCGCCTTATTGTGAGTCAGGCTGTGACCGACCCGCGTCGGGCCGCCGTGCTGCCTCGGACCGCGGTGCTGGCTTGGGTCGCAGCGCCGGCAGCGCACCCGGGTCGGCGCGGTTCCACCAGCCGCCACCGAGCGCCTGGAACAGCGTCACGGTGTCGGTGTAGCGGCTCGCCAGCGCGCGCACGTACGCTAATCGAGCCTGTTGATAGGCCTGCTGGGCGCTCAACAGCGTCACTGAGTCGATCGCGCCGATCTGGTACTGCTTGCGGATCAGATCGAGACTGGCCTGTGCCGAGTCGAGCGCGTCGGCCTGCGCCTTGAGCGCATCGGCATCGTTGTCCAGCGCAGTGAGCGTATCGGCCACGCCCTGAAAGGCCCGCAAAACGGTCAGGCGGTACTGCGCGGCGGCCTGTTCGAACGCATCGATCGCCGCGCGCCGCTTGGCGCGCAGCGCGCCGCCCTGGAACAGCGGTTGCGTCAGGCCGCCGGTCAGCGTCCACACATTGGAGCCGGGCTCGAGCAGGTCCGCCAGCCGCAGCGCCTCAGCGCCGAAGGATGAGCCGGTGAGCGTGAGCTGCGGCAGCATGTTGGCGGTGGCCACGCCGATCGCGGCGCTGGCCTGATGCACGAGCGCGGCCTGCGCGCGAATATCCGGGCGCTGCGCCACGAGCGAGGAGGGCAGGCTCAGCGGTAGTTGCTGCGGCAGCGTCAGGTCCGCCAGGCTCAGCTGCGGCGGGGCGGCATCGTGCGGCAGCCTCCCGGTCAGTACCGCCAGCGCATGCTCGGCCGCGGCCTGTTGTTGCCGTAGCGCCGGCAGCGTGGCGCGCTCGGCATCGAGATTGGCTTGCTGCTGCAGCACGTCGGCGCGCGTCTGGCTGCCGAGCTGAAAGCGCCGCGTGACCACCGAGAGCTGCTGCTGTTCCAGCGCGATGATCGAGTGCGTGGCGGCGATCTGGTCGCGCACTGAGGCGAGCTGGATCGCGGTCGCGGCCACGTTTGCGGTCAGCGTCAGGTAGCTGGCCTCGAGCTCGAAGTTCTGTGACAGCGCCTGCGCCTGCAGACCCTCGAGCGCGCGGCGCTGGCCGCCGAACAGGTCGAATGCGTACGAGACGTTGACGTTGGCCTGATAGACGTTGGTGATGAACTGCGGCAGCCCCGGTGCGATCGCCGCGCCGCTGATCTTCTCGCGCGTGGCGTCGAACCTGCCCTGTAGCTGCGGCAGGAACACCCCGCGTTGGGCGCGCACATCCTCGCGCGCGGCCCGCAGCGCCGCCTGCTGGGCGGCGATATCGGGATAGTTCATCATCGCCTGCTCGATCAGGGCGTCGAGCCGGGATGAGCCGAACAGTCTCCACCAGTCTCCCGGCAGATCGCGGCCGACATCGAAGTGCTGCGCCTGCCCGCCGGCCACGCCGACGGCGGCGGTCTGCGCCGGCAGCGCCCCGGGTAGATAACCATGGTTCGCGGGCGGGGGAGGGGCACGGTAGTTCGGACCCACGGCACAGGCTGAAACGGCCAGCGCCGCCGACACGGCGGTGGCGCCCAGCGCTACTGCATCGAGCAGCGCCCGCAGTCTCGATGCGGCGAGCGAACACGCTGCCGTGTGATTCACGCGAGCCAGCCCCCTATTTTCGATCCGATCGCCGCAGTCCGGTAGGATGCTATGACATGGTACTTTATACGACAAGCTAGTAGTCGCGCTTCTGGATGATCATCAGCGTCGCCGCGAAGAACACGACCGCCAGAAGGCAGGCGGCGACGATCGTGTCCCACGGCATTCGATGCGTGACCAGTGGCGATTTCGAAACGAACGATTGCAATATATCCATCGCCGGGGGAAGCCTGCGGGAAGCGGAAAGAACATAAATCCCCACTGCGGCGAGCCCGCTGAGCCTGATTCGCCAACCCTCATCACAAAAAGTCGATAGACAGGCCGAGATTGCGTAGACAGCCATACTCAAGGAAACGATCACCGCGAATGTTCCCAGCGCATCATTTGCATTCCCTGCCAGGGACGGCAATAGAAGCCATGCGGCGACGGCAAACAACGACAGGAGAGCTGCGGTCTCGAGCACACCGGCGGCGGTGCGCACCCAGAATAGCCGAGCGCGTGTGACGGGCAACGACAGGGTAAAGAGCCTCGATCCTTCGCCACCTTTCTCCGACTCACCCGGCCGGGTCGAAGCCGTCTCGATTCCGGTGCCGGCCAGAAAGATCGTAACGACAACCGAGAACATCATACTCGTAGCGAGAAGGCCGGTCGGCGCTCTTCTGGCTGCCACAAGGACGATCAACGCGCCAAAGAACAACATCCATGTGACTTTCCATCGGGTCTCCATCCATGCCTTCAACCAGAGCATTGGTTGTTCCCCACATGCTCTAGAAAGACCTCTTTGAGCGTGACCGGGCAGCGCTCGACCGCCGCAGCCGAGAACTGCCGCAGCCGGGTAGCGACCGAGTCGGCATTGCGGCTCACGAGTATCGAGAGCATCCGGCCGTTGCGACGCACGCTTTCGACCCCGTCCAACCGACCGATGTCGCTCGGGGGCTCGTCCGAGCACACGACGCTGAGCCGTTGATAGCGCATCTTCAGGGTGTCGAGCTGTCCGCAGAGCAGCGCCTTACCGCGGTCTATGATCGCGACGTGATCGGCGATCTGCTCCACATCGGGGAGCTGATGCGAGGAGAAGAAAATCGTCGTGCCCTGATCGGCCGCAATGGTGACGAGCTCGCGAAGCAGCTGCTCGACGACGGCCGGATCGAGGCCATCCATGGGCTCGTCGAGAATCAGCAGCTCCGCGCCGTGCGAGATCGCGAGCAACATCATGAGCTTCGACCGCATGCCCTTCGAGAGCTGCGCGATCGACTTGCTGCGTGGCAGATCGAATAGGTCGAGATAGCGCTGCTCCAAATCACGGCGCCATCCGGGAAAGAACGGGCGCGTGAATCGGATGATGCCGTCGACCGTCATGTACGGATACATATCCTTGTCTTCCGTGACGAAGCCGATGCGCCGGCGAATGCCAACGCTAGCGCCCGGATCGTCCACCGCGCGCCCGAAAATGCGTGCGGATCCGGCATCGGCTTTGATCAGACCGAGCAGGTGCTTGCTCGTCGTGGTCTTTCCGGCGCCATTGCGCCCGAGAAAGCCGAACACGCTCCCGGCGGGCACTCGCAGATCGAGGCCGTCGAGCGCCGCGTGACTACCGAAGGACTTCCGCAGCCCGTCGATTTCGATTACCGCCTCGCTCATGCCATCTCCGTACCGCGGTTCTTTCGGGCCACGGCCAGTTCGTTTTCCACGATCAGGCGAATTTCCTCCTCGGTGAACCCGAGCGCCTCCAAACGTTCCAGTGCTGCGCCGACGAGCTTTCCGGCTTTTGCCATGACCTGACCGCGCTCGACGACGGACCGCCCGACGTAAGCGCCGGAGCCTTGCCGAAGCTCGACGATCCCCTCGTGTTGGAGCTCTCGGTACGCGCGAACGACCGTATTCGGATTGATCACAAGCTCTTCCGCCAGGGTACGGATCGTCGGAAGCCTCTCGCCCGCACGAAGGGCACCGGTTTCGACGCCATGCCTGATTTGCTCCATCAGCTGCAGATACACCGGTATGCCGGAAGAATGGTTGAGGTGGAAAATCACTTAAATGTACTACTCTGCTAGTGCACTACACGCCGGGCAGGGCCCTGGTCAAGTGGGGCTCAATCACCCGGGATTCAGACCGAGGTCTACACTACGGCGGTCGGCCGGGCAGCCCAAGTCGCGTTCGCCAGCACCGGAGCCTGACATTCGTCACCAGGGCAAGAAGATTATGGGTCGAATACTTGCCATCCGGGCCATCCGGGTAGTCGCTGCGGCCTGCCTGTGCGCGGTGCTGCTCGGCGGCTGTGCCGGCGCTCCCCGGTACACGGGCAGACCGGGTGCCGATCCGGCCACGGCCGGCATCTACGTGGTCAAGCGGGGCTGGCACATCGACATCGGATTTGCCGCCGCGGATTTGTCAGCACCGCTGTCGTCGGTGGCATCCGAATTCCCCGGCGTGCGCTATGTGCTGTTCGGGTTCGGCGATCGACGCTATCTGACCGCGAAGCACGAGGACCTCGACGCGCTGCTGGCGGCGCTATGGGGAGGCCCCGCACTGATGCTGACCACCGCTCTGAGTGCGCCGCCGCGGGAGGCGTTCGGCGCCGACGAGGTCGTGAAGCTGCCGCTGAGCGCAGCACAGGAGCACGCCGCGCAGCGCTTCGTGTGGCAGGCGCTGTCGAGCCGGCACGGACAGCCCGTGGTGGTCGGCTCCGGTCCCTACCCGGGAAGCCTGTATCTGGGCAGCGGCGAGCGCTACTTTGCGTTTCACACCTGCAATACCTGGGCGGCCCAGGCGCTGCGGGCCGCGGGCCTGCCGGTCCGCAGCGCCGGCGTGATCTTCGCCGCGCAGCTATGGCGGCAGGTACGCACGCTCGCCCGACGCGGGCGCATTGGTGCGGATCGCTCGTCCGTGCCGCCACAGCCGGCATCTGCACCACGAGCGACGGCGGCTGATCAGACGCCGGCGCGCTAGTTCGGCGCGCGCCGCCCCTTTAGTTGCAGGGCGGGTGGGTGCCATCCTGGCACACGACGGTGGTTCCGGAACCCTGCGGCACGATCACCGTGGTGCTCTTTTGCGGCGGGGGCGGGCTGCTGCTGCTGATACACCCGCCCAGCAGCAGCGCAGCCGCGACAGCGACGGCCGATAAGATCTTCATGAAGATATCTCCGGAAATAACGCCAATGGCATCGCTACAGCCTAGCGGCAC
>Ga0307372_10007125_pt1 | contig 16137 bp, 15 predicted proteins | sample OX1MG_FD_202533 | JGI IMG/M metagenome (GOLD analysis project Ga0307372, IMG submission 202533) | Soil microbial communities from Risofladan, Vaasa, Finland - OX-1 | ecosystem: Environmental > Terrestrial > Soil > Coastal area > Acid sulfate soil | place: Finland: Risofladan, Vaasa | collected... | reverse complement strand
TGCCGGTGATGTACGACCTGTACAAGCCGATCATCGCCGCGATCAACGGCCACGCCAATGGCGGCGGGCTGGAGCAGGCGCTGGCCTGCGACATCAGGGTGGCCGCCGAGCACGCCCAGTTCGGTCTGGGCGAAGTGCGGCTGGGATGGCTGCCGGGCGGCGGCGGCACGCAGCGCTTGCCACGCCTGGTGCCGCTGGGGCGGGCGCTGGAGATGCTCTACACCGGCAACCGCATCGACGCTCACGAGGCGCTGCGGCTGGGGCTGGTCGATTACGTCGTGCCGATGAATCTGCTGATGGGCAAGTGCGAAGCGATCGCGGGCGAGATCTGCAAGAGCGCGCCGCTGGCGGTCTCGCAAATCAAGCGCGCGGCACTGCGCGGCCTCGACCTGCCGCTCGCCGACGGCATCAAGCTGGAACGTGAACTGTACAAATGGCTGCAGGCTACCGAGGACGCGCGCGAAGGCGCGCAGGCCTTCGCGCAAAAGCGCCCGCCGCAATGGAAGGGTCGCTAGCCGCACGCCGCATCCGGGAAGCATTGGTCATGGCTGCGACGATCATGGACGGCCGCGCGCTGAGCAGGCGTCTCCAGGCGGAGGTCCGCGATCACGCCCGCGAACTGAGCGAGCATCATCGGCTGACGCTGGCGGCGATCATGGTCGGCAGCGACCCGGCCTCGCGCCAGTACGTGGCGAACAAGCGCCGGCTGGCGGAGCGGCTCGGCCTGAAAAGCGAAATTATCGAAATCGAGGTGGCCGCGGCGACCACCGAATCGATGCTGGCGACGCTCGCGCAGCTTAACGCCGACCCGCGGATCACCGGGATTCTGATTCAGTTGCCGCTGCCGGAGTCGGTCGACGGCTTCCGGCTGTTCGACGCGATCGCGCCGGAAAAGGACGTCGACGCGCTCGGCGTCACCAGCGTCGGCGGCTTCTATCGTGGCGAATGGGGACGGTTCATCCCCTGCACGCCCCGTGGCGTGCTGACGCTGCTCAGCGCCTACCGGGTGCCGCTCGCGGGGGCGCGCGCCGTGGTGATCGGCCGCAGCGACATCGCCGGCAAGCCGCTGGCCTTCATCCTCGGGGGGCGGATGTGCAACGCGACCGTCACCTGGTGCCATCGCCACACCCGCGATCTCGCCGCTGTGTGCCGCGAGGCCGACCTGCTGGTGTCATGCACCGGCGCCCGGGTCGTCGATCGCGACTTTCTGATTACGGCCGAGATGGTGAAGCCCGGAGCCTGTGTGATAGACGTAGGTTTCCGCCGCGTGGGACCGGGCCGTTTCGTGGGCGACGTCGATTTCGACAACGTCAGCCGCGTCGCCGGTTGGATTACGCCCAGCCCCGGCGGGACCGGACCGATGACGGTAATGGCCCTGATGCAGAATCTGGTCGATGCGGCCCGCTATCAAATGGGGCTGCCGCGCGCCCAATATTCGATCTGATCCGCCCACCTCGATGGATGATCGCCCACCCTATTCCAGGCAGCGCGTTTCCCTATAAGCTTTCGCTTTCGGCAAGGAGGCCGGGACAACACTTTGGCATCATCGGATAACGAGTCCGGAGAGGAACGTAAACGCAGTCTGGCCGCGGTTCTGATCGGACCGCCGCGCGATGTTCGCGACCCCGGCATCTTCCATAGCCTCTCGCTGGTCGCCTTCCTGGCCTGGGTCGGCTTGGGCTCCGACGGCTTGAGCTCATCGTGCTACGGGCCGGAAGAGGCCTTTCTGGCGCTCGGCCATCATCAGTATCTCGCGGTCTTTCTGGCCCTGCTGACCGCGCTGACGGTCTTCATCATCTCGGCCTCCTACAGCCAGACCATCGACCTGTTCCCGGCCGGGGGCGGCGGCTACCTGGTTGCGACCAAGCTGCTGGGCCCTTACCCCGGGCTGGTTTCGGGCGCCGCGCTGGTGGTCGACTACGTGCTGACGATTTCGATTTCGGTTGCGAGCGGAGCCGACGCGATCTTCAGCTTCCTGCCGGTCGGCTGGCTCCATTACAAGTTCCTGTTCTGCCTGGTGATCGTGGCGCTGCTGATCGGCATGAACTTGCGCGGGGTCAAGGAATCGGTGCTTTCGCTGCTGCCGATCTTCCTGGCTTTCGTCGTGATGCATGCGTGGCTGGTGGGCTATGCGCTGCTCTCAAGGTCGATGGAACTGCCGCAAATCACCAGTGACGCTATCGGGCAGGTTCGTGGCGGGATGAATAGCCTGGGGATCGTCGTGCTGGCCGTGATCTTCTTCCGCGCCTACAGTATGGGCGGCGGCACCTACACGGGGATCGAGGCGGTCAGCAACGGGCTGCCGATCCTGCGCGAGCCGCGCGCCGCGACCGGCAAGCGCACCATGATCTACATGGCAGTGTCGCTGGCGCTGCTGGCCGGCGGCATCCTGCTCGGCTACCTGCTGTTCAACGTCGAACCGGTGCACGGCCAGACCCTCAATGCCGTGCTGTTCGACCGCGTGGCCGGGAACTGGAAGCTGTTCGGCCTGTCGATCGGCGCCCCGATTGTCACCTTCACCATGATCACCGAGGGGGCGCTGCTGTTCGTCGCGGCGCAGACCGGCTTCGTCGACGGCCCGCGCGTACTGGCCACGATGGCGGGCGACCGCTGGCTGCCGCGCCGCTTTACCAACCTGAGTGCGCGCCTGGTGACCCAGGACGGCGTGCTCGCGATGGGGCTGGCGGCGGGCCTGATCCTGGCCGGCACCGAGGCCAGGGTCGGGATCCTGGTCGTGCTTTACGCGATCAATGTCTTCGTCACCTTCACGCTCTCGCAGCTCGGGATGAGCGCGCACTGGTGGCAGGAGCGCAAGCGCGAGCGGCGCTGGTGGCGCAAATTGATGGTCAATGGCGTCGGATGCATGTTCACGGCCTTGATCCTGGTTCTGATGCTGGTGCTCAAGTTCGACGAGGGCGGCTGGGTCACGGTGCTGTTGACCGGCGCGCTGGTGATCATTTGCTATCTGGTGCGCCGGCATTACCAGTACGTCACCAAAGCCATCGAGCAACTCGAAGCCGACATCCTGCCGCAACTCTACTCGGCCAAGGAGAGTCAGCCGGAAACCTTCGATCCCAAGGCTCCGACCGCGGTGCTACTGGTCAGCGGTTTCAACGGCCTCGGCCTGGCGACCCTGACCACGCTCGAGCGCCTGTTCGGCGGGCAATTCAAGAACGTGGTCTTTATCAGCGTCGGCGAGGTCGACTCAGGACTGCTCAAGGGGCCCGAAGAGGTTCGTCAACTGGAGCAGCAGGTGGCCGACGATCTCAACGAGTATTGCCAGCTCGCCGGCGACATGGGGTTCCATCCGGAACTGCGCATCAGTATCGGCCCCGATGTGGTGGCTGAACTCAAGCGCCTATGCCTGGCCGTCGCCAAGGAGTTCCCGCACGCGGTCTTCTTTGCCGGCAAGCTGATTTTTACCGATGAACTCGAAGGCTTCATCAGCCGCTTCCTGCATAATCATACCGCGCTCGAGTTGCAGACCTGGCTGCAGGTCCAGGGTCTGAGCCTGGTGATCCTGCCGGTCAGAGTGTCGAGCGTGGCGTCCCAGGCGCGCAAGGGTCAAGGGACCGCCGGGGGCGCGTCGCCGGTCGGACAATCGGCTACCTAGGAAGGATCCTCGCGAGGGGCGAGGCGTCGCCGCTGTCGACGCCCCGCCCGGAGCATCTCAGCCGCCGTACTTGAAGCCGCACTCGGCGAGCGTCAGCACCTCGGAATCGCGCTTGACGTGTCCCTCGGTCACCTGGCCGATGACCGTGGAATGGTCGCCCAGCTCGTAAAATCCGACCACGTCGCATTCGACCGACGCCGGCGCATCGCTGATAATCGGCGCGCCGTTGGCCCCGGCCTCGTAGGCGTAGGCGCCGAATTTGCCGTCCTGCGGCTCGACGTGCTTGAAGTACGCCATCGCCAGCCCTTTCTGCCCGCTGCCGAGCATCGAGAGCGCGAACTTCTTGGCCTGCTTGACCAGATCGTGGGCGGTCGAATCCTTCTTGATTCCTACCACCACCAACGGCGGATTAAAGGCCGTCTGTGTTACCCAGTTGACCGTCGCCACGGTCTGCTTGTCACCCGCTTTCACGCCCAGCACGTACAACCCATACGGGATCATCAGTAGAGCCTGTTTTTTCGCCTTCTCATCCATGTGCAACGAACCTCCGTCCTGCAATCAGCAATTGAAAGATTTGGAATGTCGGGGCAGAGCCATTCTTAGCGCCATCAATTTCGCCTGTCCACTTGCGCTGCCGAGGCTGGCGGCGCCGGCCGCGATGCTATAGTTGTCGAACAGGACAGCGACTCCGATGGCATCGGTATCCAATCCGGCGAAAGCGTCGCGTATCAAGGGGCTCAACGAGGTCGGCCGCTATGCGATCGGCATCCTGTGGGTCGACGGCCACGACAGTATCTATCCGCTCGAGAACCTGCGCCGCGCCTGCCCCTGCAACGTCTGCCACGGACGCGTCGATGGCGAGGTTCCCGAGGCCAGCCGCCGGATGCGTCAGCTGTCGCGGATGGGTGACTCCGGGATGTTCCTGGGATGGGCCGACGGCCATGAGACGCTCTACACCACCGCGCAGTTGCGCGCGCTATGCCGATGCGCCCATTGCGTCGGCGAGCCGGAGCGGCCGATAACCGGCTGAAATCCTGCCAATCACTGGCAACCCGCGCGCCGTTGTAAGGCGCGACCCGCCCCGCGTAGAATAAAACCGTGCCAAGAGACTCTTTCGATCGCGAAATCAACTACCTGCGGATCTCGCTGACCGACCATTGCAACCTGCGATGCGTCTACTGCATGCCGCTTGAGGGCGTCCATTTCGCCCCCAAACCCGAGCTGCTGACGCCGGCTGAAATCGAGACCGTGGTGCGCGCCGCGGTCAGCGTCGGTTTCCGCAAGTTCCGGCTGACCGGCGGCGAACCGACCCTGCGCCCCGACCTGATCGAAATCGTCACGCGGCTGGCCGCGGTCGAGGGGGTCGGCGACCTGGCGCTGACCACCAACGCGGTGCTGCTGGCCGATCTCGCGCGCCCGCTCAAAAAGGCCGGCCTCAACCGTATCAATGTGCATCTCGACAGCCTCAATCCCGCCAGCGTCGAGCGGCTGATGCGCTGGGGCACCTTCGATCGGATCTGGCGCGGCATCATGGCGGCCGAGGCGGCCGGGCTGGTGCCGATCAAGCTCAACTCGGTGGTCACCGCCGGCTACAACGAAGCCGACGTCGTCGACCTGGCGCGGCTCACGATCGAGCGCGACTGGCACGTGCGGTTTATCGAGCTGATGCCGCTCGGGGGCGGCGAATGCGCCACCGTCTCGGTGCAGCGCTATGTCTCGAATATCGAGACCCGGCGGCGAATCGAGGGGGAACTCGGCGCGCTCCGCGAGATGGACTCGACCAATCCTGCCGACGAGGCGCGCAACTACCGGCTCAACGGTGCGCGCGGCGTAATCGGCTTCATCAGCCCGGTCAGCGCGCCGTACTGCGGCACCTGCAACCGGATGCGGCTCACGGCCGACGGCAAGTTTCATCTCTGCCTACTCAACGACGACGAGCTCGACGTGCGCAAGGCCATCCGCGAGAACCCGGGCAACGGCATCCCGCTGGTGGCCCGAATCCTGGAGCGCGCGGTGGCGCTCAAGCCGACCGGCCATCATCTGTTGGAGGGCCGCTCGACCCGCGAACGCTCGATGTTCCAGATTGGTGGGTGACTCAAGCACCCAACCATGAAGGGGGCGGCCAGCCGACCAGCGCCAGCGTCGCGACTTGGAGCTGCTGATGAACTATGCACCAGGTGCAGGCCGCTGGACAGCTAAGCGATGAACATCCGCCACACCGCGACGCTCGCGCTGGTCGGCTGGTATCTGATGGCACCGCCGTTCACCGGTAGAACGTGGGAGATCGAAACCAACGCGCCTTTGAAAAGCTGGAACACGATTAAGAGTTATGACAACGCGCGATCATGTGATTTCGATAGAGAGGGCTACATTCGATGGGCTGTTTCCTTTGTTTCAGGTGGGCGCCGCACCCCACCGTGGGGGCCTCTACCTAAAGACATGCCTTGTCGGCCGCTATTGGATGAATGGACTTACGCTCAATGCGTTTCGACCGACGATCCCCGATTGACTAAGTAGCGATAGCCGCTGACGAACACAATGGAAAAAAGAGCAAAATCGACCGATGCGCTCGTGGAGGTGAAGATTGCTTTCGAATTGAGCGAGGTGGGCCAGAAAAACGAACTTCTGAAAGGAAACAGCCCGAGACGCAAGCAAGTCATTAGTACATCGATTCCTGCGAAGGATCTAGGACTATTTGGTATTGATGATAAAGGCATTCTATTCATCGACAAACCGTCACGGTTTGATTTGCCCCCGACGGCTGAAGAACTCGTGGCTGCTGCACGAGAGGCGGTCATTCGGAGGCGAGGTGCTGAGATTCTGCGCAATTACCTCAGTGGCGAAGAACTTAACGCCGAAGATTCAAAATGGTTGTCCTCCTGGCTCAACTCCGAAAAATAGATGGCGAGAGAACTCAAACGCCTATCATTAGACTGACGAGGGCAATCGAGCGCGAGTGTTGACCCTCCGTCACGCGAGTCTCGATGTTCCAGATCGGCGGCTGACGCTGCCCGCGTTGCATCGCGCGGGCCGAAAGCCTAGGGAATTTCCGAGGGGATCTGCAGCCTCGATTCCCGCTCAACATGGCTCTCGAAAAACCTGACTCGCCGGACCGTGCCGGCCTCGAAGCCGACCTGATCGAGCGGGCGCGCGGCCTGAGACCCATCCTGCTCAAGAACGCCGCCGAGGCCGAACGCCGCCGCCGCCTGCCCGACGAAAATGTCCGCGCGCTCGACGAATCCGGCCTGTTCAGGCTGATGACGCCGCGGCGCTGGGGCGGCCTTTGCGCTTCCTTCCGGACGCTGGTGATGACCGCGGCCGAACTCGCGCGCGCCTGTCCCTCCAGCGGATGGATCCAAACGGTCGTCAACAACAGCACCTGGACCGCGACCCTGTTGCCCGACCGCGGACAGGAAGAGGTCTTCGCCGACGATCCCGACGCACGCGCCTGCTCGGTCTACGCACCAGTCCCCAACGTGCGCGCGGTCGATGGCGGGTTCGTGATCGGCGGGCGCTGGGACTACGCCTCGGGATGCTGGCATGCGACGTGGGCGGTGCTCGGCTTTCTCATCCCGGGCGCCGACGGCAAGGTCGCCGATCACGGCGTCGCAGTCATCCCGATGCGCGAGCTTTCGATCGAGGACACCTGGTTCGCCGCCGGGATGAAGGGCACCGGCTCGGCCACGATCATCGCCAACGAGGTCTTCGTGCCGCATCATCGGGTGCTCTCCTTCCCGCGCCTGCTCGCCGGCGAACGCCCCGCCCAACGCCATAACGGCGAGTTCACCGACCGTCTCTCGATGATGCCGATCCTCGCGGTCAACCTGGTCGCGCCGCCGCTCGGGATGGCGCAGGCGGTGCTCGAGCTGGTGGCCGAGGGCACCCATCGACGCGGCGTGACGTACACGATCTATGGCCGCCAGAGCGACTCCGCCGTGGTGCATCATCAGATTGGCGAAGCCGCGCTCAAGCTCGACAGCGCCTGGTTCCATACCTTGCGCGCCGCCGACGAGATCGATGCCGCGGCGCGTGCCGGGCGCCAGCTGGACTATCTGACGCGCGCGCGGATTCGCGGCGACGCCGGCTACGCGGCGCGGCTGGTGCGCGAGGTGATCGATCAGCTTATCTCGATCGGCAGCTCGGCCGCCTTCGCCGAGGCGAATCCGCTGCAACGCTACTGGCGCGACGCCAATCTCGCCAGCCGCCACGCCGCGCTGACGATCGGGCCGTGCCTGGAGATCTACGGCCGCGCCTTCCTGGGAATTTCGCCGAATATCACCGAAATGATCTGACCCCGCCGCGCCATGCCAGCGGAAAACCAGCCCGCGCGAGACCAACCGCACGTCGTAACCGGCGCCTTCGGCTACACCGGCGCGGCCATCGCGCGCCGTCTGCTACAGGCCGGGCGGCGCGTGCGCACCCTGACCAATCATCCGCGCGAGCCCAATCCGTTCGGCGCCGCGATCGAAGTCGCATCGCTCGATTTCGCGGATTTCAAGGGCTTGGTCCGCAATCTCGAAGGCGCCGCCGCTTTCTACAACACCTACTGGCTTCGTTACCCGCTGCGCGGCGCGACTCATACCGACTCGGTCGAAAATACTCTCACCCTGATGCGGGCGGCGCGCGACGCCGGGGTCGGCAAATTCGTGCACGTGAGTATCACCAACGCGGCCCGGACCTCGCCGCTGTCGTACTTCCGCGGCAAGGGTGTGCTTGAGGAGGAGCTCGCAAACTCGGGATTGCCGTTCGCGATCCTGCGTCCGACCGTGATCTTCGGAGCGGGCGACGTTTTGATCAACAACATCGCCTGGATGCTGCGGCGCTTCCCGATCTTCGCAATTCCGGGCGCCGGCGACTACCGGCTGCAGCCGGTGTTCGTCGAGGATCTGGCCGAGATCGCAATTGCCGCGGCAGACGGGCGCGAGGATTCAATCATCGATGCGGCCGGTCCCGATGTCTACCGCTTCGACGAGCTGGTCCGGCTGATCGCGGATGCGGTTGGTAGCCGGGCGCGAATCGTGCGGGTGAATCCGGCGCTGGCGCTGGGCGCCGCGCGTCTGATCGGATTTCTGATGCGCGACGTGACGCTCACGAGCGACGAGATCGCGGGACTCACCTCCAACCTGCTGATCGCCAACGGCACGCCCGTCGGCCGCACACGCTTCTCCGAGTGGTTGCGGGCCAACGCCGATCAGCTCGGCACGCGTTACGCCTCCGAGCTGGCGCGCCGCCGCTGAGCGCGGTTTGCAATCCGCGCCGACTCCGATCCAGTTTAGCCGATGGCCGGCGTAACGCATCGATGGCAGGTCGGCGGCGTCCGTATCGGACGTCTGCCCGATCATCAGACAACGCTGTTCGGCGCTTTCCTGGTGCCAGAGTTCACGGCCGAAAATATCCAGCGCGAGATCGACTGGCTGGCGCCGCATTTCGCCGCGCCCGACGGCCGCATCGGCCTCAGCTTCCACTCGCTGCTGGTGGAATCGGCCGGGCGAAAGATCGTCATCGACACCTGCATGGGCAACCATAAACCGCGCCCCACCCCGCTGTGGGACGCGCAGCTCGGCTGGCATCTGCGCCAGGGCGATTATCTCGAGGGGCTGGTGGCGGCAGGCTTCGCGCGCGAAGCGGTCGACCTGGTGGTGCTGACGCATCTGCATGGCGATCACGTCGGCTGGAACACGATGCTCGAGGGCGGGCGCTGGGTGCCGACCTTTCCCAACGCGCGCTACCTGATCGTGCGCGAGGAATGGGAGTTCTGGTCGCGCTCCGACGACCCCCACTTTCGCATCCCGCTGGAAGATTCGGTGCGGCCGGTGATCGCGGCCGGGATGGTCGAGTGGGTCGGCACCCGCCATCGCATCAACGATGAGCTGCGCCTCGAGCCAACCCCCGGCCATACCCACGCGCACGTAAGCGTCATTATCGAGTCGGGCGGCGCGCACGCGATCACCACCGGCGACCTGATTCATCATCCGCTGCAGTGCGCCCATCCGGACTGGAACTGCCGCTTCGATCTCGACCCGGCGCAGGCGCGGGCGACGCGTCGGGACTTTCTGCGGCGCGCGGCCGAGCACGATCTGCTGGTCTTCGGCACCCATTTTCCGGCGCCGTCGGCGGGCCGCGTCGTGCGGCATCACGACACGTTTCGATTCATCCCCGACTTCGGGTTAAGCTGAATTCGCCATGGCAGATGCGAAACCATTGTTCGTCGATTGTTCCAATGAAACGCCGCGGCCGATGAATTTCTGGGCGCCGCTGGTGATGACCGGGGCGGAACTCGAGGCCGAGGCTGCGCGGCTGGCCGAGCTTGAGGTGCCGCGCGGCGGCCGGCGCCGCTCGCGAATCGTGCATCCCAGCGCGACCGCACCGGGGCTCGGCTTCGCGCCCGGAATCGAAGTGACGCTCAACGTCCTGCGGCCCGGCGACAGCACGATTCGCTACCGCCAGAATTCGAGCCAGGTCGCGATGTGTATCCGCGGCGCGGCGACCGCAACCGTCGGACGGCGCGGCCTCGCCTTCGAGCAATTCGACGTCTGGAACATCCCCTCGATGGAGGCCTATCGTTACGAGAACCGCGGCCCCGAACTCGCGGTCTTCCTGAGTTACAGCAACGCGCCGCTGCTGGAAAAGCTCGAGGTCCATTACGTCGAGGAAAACGTCGCCGAGCCCGCCGCCGCGGCGATCACCGCCGTCCCGGCGACCAAGCGCGCCAAGGACTTTGCCGACGACCTCGCGCTCGGCGGCGACGGCGCGCGCCTGCTCGGCTACGAGCATCTGATCGATATCGACGTGGTGCCCTCGCGCGCGCTGCTATGGCCGTGGCGTGCGGTCGAGCAGTATCTCAGCCGGGTCGAGAAGCTGGGCGGCGCGGCCGGCAAAGCCTATCGCGGACGCCATCTTTACCTGCTGTACAACCCCGCCACCGAGCGCCGCAACGGCACCACCCATGCGTTTTTCGCGACTATCGCTCAGTATCCGCCCAACCGCGTCGACATTCCCCATCGGCACAGTTCGGCGGCGATCAACTATATTTTCGGCGGCAGCGGCCGCAGCGTCGTCGACGGCCATCGCTTCGAGTGGCAGGCGGGCGACATCATGCTGTCGGCGCCGGCCTGGGCGGTGCACAATCATGCCGCCGGTCCCGACGGCTGCCGGATCCTGACGGTTCAGGACCATCCGCTGCATATCGCGATGGAGTCGTTGATCTGGCAGGAAACGCTCAAGGAGCCGGTGGTGAAACTCGGCACCGAAGTCGGCGCGCAAACCAACCTCGGCAAGCTGGTCGCGGGCGGCTGACCCCCGCTTCAGATCACCGCGGTATCGGCGTCAATTTCGAATTGGTCGCGGCGGCCGGCGCGAAGCTCGGCGCGCCACCGGCGCCGCCCTTCTGTGAGAACTCGCCGGTCACCGGCGCTACCGTCAGTATCGAGCTGACCATCCCGCTTTCGCTTCTCAGGTAGGCGGTCGACGGCGCGGGCGTATAGACCAGCACCGGCACGACTCCTTCCAGCTGGAAAATCCTGAGCGGATTGAATCCGGTCGGCTGATTGACGGTACCCAGGCTCACCGCTTCCCGGCCGATCACGACGATTTCGGGTACGAAGATCTTTCCGCGCTCGCCGCGCAGGCTGTAGCTTCCCGGCGGCAGGTCAGCCTGGAAAGCGCCATGGTTGCTGGTCGGCGCCATGTAGATGTCGCGGGTGGCGTGGTTCTGGAAATGGAGCTGACGGCCTGCGATCTGTCCGCCAGGATCGGAGAGCACTCCGCTCACCTGAGCCGCGCGAACATTGAAACCGCCGCAGAGCAGCGCGAGGATGGTGACGAGGACCGGGATCGAACTTTTTCGCATCACGCTACCGCTCCCAAGGGTTCATCGACACGCGCTTGATTTCATATCGCGGCGGCGCTCCAAAATCTATTCCGGAATACGACAGGAGGAAAGCATGGCACGCATCACAATCTACCATAACCCGGGCTGAGGACAGTCGCGCGGCGCTCATCGAATCCTGAGCGACCGCGGCGTCGAGTTCGACGCCATCGAATACTTGAAGCATCCACTCGACCGCGCCACGCTGGTGCGGATCCTTACGATGCTCGAGTCGCCGCCGGCCGAACTGGTGCGCAAGGACAAGCGCTTCGCCGAGCTCGGACTCAAGGCTGAGGATTACGTCGATCGCGACCCGGTGATCGAGCTGCTGCTGAAACATCCGGAGCTGATGCAACGACCGATTGTGATTCGCGGCCAGCGCGCGATTATCGCGCGGCCCGGCGAGAAAGTGCTGGAGCTGCTGTAGCGCTAGCGCACCGTGATCGGGATGCGCAGATCGAATTCCGAGGCCACCGCCACGCCGTTGCGCATCGCCGGGAAGAAGCGCCACTGCTTGAGCGTATCGATCAGGATGGCGTTGAGCGACGGATTATCAGTCGGCTTGGTCAGCGCCACTTCGACCGTGCCGTCGGGCGCAACCTTGAAATGCGCGACCGCGACGGCGTTGAAGATTTCGTCGCGCAGATCGTCGGGAATCGCCGGCGTCGGCGCGTAGATCGCGCGGGCGCCGGCGTTGTCGCTGCCCAGTCCAGCGCCCGATCCGCTGCCGCTGCCGCCGCTGACTCCGGGACGTGCGGCGCGGCTCGGCGCAGCGGCGGCCGGCGGCGTCTCGACGTGCTTCGCGGTGCCGTTAGCCGACGGCGGCGCCAACGGCATCACCGGCTTGGGCGGCGCCCGGTGATGAACCGGATGAAACACGTGCGGATGGGGCCGCACGATCGGTTTCGGCGTGGCCGGCACGCGGGCCGGCGCCGGCGCCGCCGGCCCGCCCTGCAGGCCGGGCCGCGGCAGCTCGACGATCCGCGCCTGCACGGGAGTCAATTCGGGCGGCGGTGGCGCGGTCCGCTCCAGGAGCCGTGAAAATCCGAACAGGATAGCGGTCCAAAGGACCACCGCCAGCGGCACGATCCAGAGCAGGCGCCGCCGCGGATCGTCGAAGTCGAACGGCGCGGCCGCAGTGGCGCCGTCTTTCATTGGCGCCGCACCGCGATCAGAAAATGTTCCACCCCGGCGCGCCGCGCCTGGAGCATCGCCTGCACCACGATTCCCTCCGGCGCCGCGCTGTCGGCATTCACCACCACCCCGGGGTCGTGCGGGCTCAGCATCGGCCGGAGCGTCGCCGCCATCGTTTCCAGCGTGACCGGGGTCTTGTCGAGGAACAGCTTGGCGTCGCGGGTGACGGTCAGCGTGACCGGTTCGCGATGATTCAGGTTCGGTGCGTCGCCCTGCGGGAGATTGACCCGCAGCGAGTTGAGACTCTGCATCGACAGCGACGCCAGCATGAAGGTCACCAGCAGAAAGAACATCACATCGATCATCGGGATGATCTCGATGCGGCCGCGGCGATAACTTCGCGCCCTGCGGAGTTTCATCGTCAGGCTCGCCCGCCGCGCGTCGATAGCGGCTCCAGCGGCGCTACCTTGCCAGGCTCGCCGCCTTCCTGATCGAGCCGGATATGGTCGACCAGGCGCGAGCCGAGGCGTTCCATGCTGTCGAGCGCCTGCGACTGTACGCGGGCGAAGAAGTTGAAGCCGAACAGCGCGAAGATCGCAATCAGCAGGCCGAGCGCGGTCGAGATCAAAGCCTCGGCCACACCCGCAGTAACCTGGGTTGGCGCCACCAGGCCCGAGCCGCCGATCACCTTGAAGGCCCCCATCATGCCGGTGATGGTCCCCAGCAGACCCATCAGCGGCGCCGCCGTCACGATCGTCTCCAGCATCCACAGACCGCGGCTCAGCGTCCGTTCGATGCTGCCGGCCTCGTCGCCGGCGCGCGCTTCCACCCACCAGGCCGGTTGATGGTGATTCTTCGTAATCACCCCCAGAAAGCGGTTATAAGCGTTGTGCGCGCTCAGCCCCTCGAGCTGACGCTCGAGCTGGTCCCAGGCAAAGCCGTAGGTCGCGACCAGCGCCGGCACCGCGGCCGGCAGCCGCAGGCATCGGCGGTAGGCCACCGCGCGGTCCAGGATGATGATAAACGCCAGCACCCCGACCGCCAGCAGCGGATAGACCATCGGCCCGCCGTAACTCAGGGCCTCCCAGGCGCCGGCTATACCGGGCATAGGATGCCCTCCCCGGCTCGGCGATACCGCTTGAATCGATTAGTCATTGATGGATTCCTCACACTACTCAGTTTGACTACTAACGTATCATCGACAGAATAAGCTATTTTTCTTCTAATGCGTGGCCGCGGATGCGGACCAGGGGAAGTACCACTTGACTCCAGCGTAAACGGCTCTGCGCGGGCCGTACTGCGGGGCGAATACCCCAATCCCCGAGCCGCTGCGCAGCTGGTAAATCCAGTCGCCCAGATTCACTGCCACCAGTCGCGTATCGAACCGTCCGACCCGCGGGATCGTCAGGCTTTTGACGATACCGGCATTGAACTGGACATAGAAGGGCTGATTACCGGTATTGGCGAAACCGCTGCGCAGGCCGCTGGCGTAATTGCCGTCGAGGGTGAGCAGAAAGCCGCCGAGGTTGTAGGCGGTTCCCCAGGAAGCGGTATAAGTCTGGTCGTGATCAAGGAATACATAGTGCGATTTGATATAGGCGAGCTCGGCGGGGTCGAACAGAAATTGATCCGAAACGATATTAGTTCCCTGCGCCACCGAGTATGCGAAGTTAGCATAGGCCGTGAGCTTTTTGAGATTGAGCGAGGTGGTTAATTCGACTCCGTACTGGCGGCCCTTGTCATAGTTGAAAGGAGTATAGATCAGGGTCGGTCCGAACTGGCCTTCGTCGATCAGATCGCTCGACTTCTTGTAGTAGCTATCGAGATTCAGCTTGAGCCCGTGCGGAAGCTTCTGCGTCGCACCGACGTCGAAGTAATGGGCGCGCTCGGGCGAGATGGTGGAATCGCGCGTCACCGCGGGCTCGTTGGTAGTGCCGGCAAACTTGCCGATATCCTCGCCCGATACCGCTTCGAGCGGCGGCGGCGTGAAGTAGCGCGCGTAGGCCGCGTGCAGCGCGGTGCGCTCGAAAAGCTGGTAGGCGACCGCCACCCGCGGACTGGCCTGGTCGGAGCGGGTGAGGCCGTCGTAGAGGTCGAAGCGCACCCCGTAGTTGATGGTCAGCTTCGGCAGCGGACGCCATTCGTCCTGCAGGTAGATGCCATAAAGCCACGCGACTTCGGCGCCGTTGTCGACTACGTTGATCGGGACGTCGCTGGTCTGGAAGCCTGGGCCGCCGGGAAAGACCCGCGCGTGATTATCGATCTCGGCGCGCTCGCCGGTGAAATAGTAACCGGCCCGGACCGTATGATGCGCCCAGCCGCGCCATGTAAAATCGCCCTCGGAGCCGCTCACCCAATCGCCGCGAAAGACGCGCGAGGCAACTCCATTATAGATCAGGTCGCCGGCCGGGTCGGGATGAAAGGACAGCGTCGAGTAACGATTGAAAACTGATACCTGGTAGTCGATGTCATTCGGCAGCACGCCCTGCAGCGCCACGACACCGTAGTAATTCTGCTCGAATTGAGTTTCCTGAAGTCCTGCCGAAGGATAGTCGCTGATCCCGGACAACATGAAGGCGGGCGACTGGTCCGGATTTGCCGGGATTTGAAAGTGCGACACATTGAAGCCGCCGAACGCGGCCAGGCGCGTCGTGGGGCTCAGAAAATACGACAGATAGCCGAACCCGTTGCCCTGGTTGGTATCGTCGTGGATCGCCTCGGGACCGGGCGTGGGGGGCGCGAGCCCGCGATTATTCTGCAGATAATAACCGGTCGCGTAGTAGTCCAGCTTGCCCTTGGTGCCGCCGACCTCGAAGTTCGGTTGCAGGGTGCCGCGCTGGCCGCCGTACGTCTCGAGGTCGCCGCCCTGCAGGCTCGCGCCACTCTTGGTCTGGATCTCGACCACCGCCGCGGTGTGATAGCCATACTGCGCCGGCAGCGCGCCTTCCAGCAGTGAGATGCTGCGGGCGAAGCGCGGGCTGAAGGTCTCCGAAAATCCGGAGGTGATACCCTCGGGGATTTCGATGCCGTTGAGGCGGTACTGGATGTCCGCATGTTCGCCGCGGATATGCAGCCCGCCGTTGGAGTCCTGCGCGACGCCTGGGGCCTGCAGCAGCACGCTGCTCATCGAGCTATTGGCGCCCTGCGGCAGCTCCTTGACCGCCTGCTCGCTGAAGCGGTAGACGCTACCGCCGGTTTCGGGACTGAGCCCGTTGCGCGCGCGGTTGAGCCGCTTGGCGACCACCGCCAGGCTCAACGCCTGCTCGGCGGCGAGCGCGACCGTGATCGGCTTGGCATTCGAGCCGCCGACCGTGACGATCGCTACTCCGGGCTTGAAGCCGCCGTGATGGGCGTCGAGCTCGTAGGTGCCGTGCGCCACCGCCGCGAAGCTGAAGTGGCCGTGGGAATCGGTGACGCCGCGCCTAAGCGCCCGCCCGTTGGCGCCCTTGAGCGTCACCTTCGCCCCCGCGATCGGCCGTCCCAAAGAATCCTCGACGGTACCGCTCAGGCCTCGCGATGGCCG
>Ga0307372_10007124_pt1 | contig 16142 bp, 11 predicted proteins | sample OX1MG_FD_202533 | JGI IMG/M metagenome (GOLD analysis project Ga0307372, IMG submission 202533) | Soil microbial communities from Risofladan, Vaasa, Finland - OX-1 | ecosystem: Environmental > Terrestrial > Soil > Coastal area > Acid sulfate soil | place: Finland: Risofladan, Vaasa | collected... | reverse complement strand
GGTTCAGCAATTATCAGAGTTCCTCCCGCCAACAGCGTCGGGAACAATTCACGCCCAGCGGCATCGAAGGTGATGGGCGTCTTCAAAATACAGCGATCGCTGGATGACAGCTCCAGGGTCTTGCTTATCCAGTTGACAGCATTAATCAGTCCGCAGTGCTCGACCATCACGCCCTTTGGCTGTCCGGTCGAGCCTGAAGTGTAAATCACATATGCGAGGTTTCTGGCGCTGGCATTAAGTGGTGCGGCGTCTTCACGATGCCTCGCGATCGTTTCCCAGTCCGAGTCTACGCATACCACCTCGACTCCACGCGCCGGTATTATGTCCTGCAGACTTTGCTGCGTCAGCAGCACCGGCGCATGAACATCCTCTATCACGTAGGCAAGGCGCTCGCGGGGATACTCCGGATCCAACGGCACATAAGCTCCGCCAGCCTTAAGAATGCCAAGGATGCCGACCACCAAATCCAGCGAACGTTCCATGCAGATGGCGACCGGAACGTCCGGTCCGACCCCGAGACCTTGCAGATGATAAGCGAGTTGATTGGCGCGAGCCTCGAGCTGCGCGTAGGTCAAGCGGGAGTTCTCAAAAGCGACCGCGACATTGTCCGGTACGTGCCGGGCTCGTTCCGCGAACAGTTCGTGAATACACCTGCTTTGCGGGTAGTCGGTCCGCGTATCGTTGAACTCGATCAGCAACTGGCGGCGCTCATCGGGGCTCACGATGTCGAGAGCGGTGATCGGCGACTCCGGATTTGCGCAGACGCTCTCGATCACAGTCTCAAACTCTTGTGCGAGACGATTGACATCTTCGCCGCAGAACACACTGGAATCGTAATGAAACTCCGCGGCGACCAGACTCCCTTGCCGCACGCAGGCAAGCTTCAACTTAAACCGGTCAAAACAGCTGTATTGCTTTTGAGGAACAAATATCGGGCCGCCCTCGATATAGGTCGGCTGCGCATCCTGGAATTCAAACGCCAGCGGAAAATAGCGGCATGGCTCCGTTTCCGCATTCAATCGAGGCAGTTCTTCAAAGCTGAAATACTCCTGGCATTCAACGGCTTCACGCACAGATTCATTAGTTCGTTCCAGAACTTCACTGAACCGCAGCTTCTTTTCGAGCCGGCACTGAACAGGCAGGGTCTTTGCGAACAGGCCCAACGCTTCCTGCAGCCCTTCGTAGGTACGTCCATCGGACGCCAAGCCGACCACAAAGTCTGATTGGCCGGTTAGACGCCAGAGCAGGACTTGCCAACAAGCCAGGAAAAACGCGTCGGCCGAAGAGTCGTATTTGGCCCCGAGCTTTGTAATCTTCGCGGTCAACTCAGAATTGATCGGCGACGCGAGAAGTCGGGGCTCGAATGCCGCTCCTGCGGAAGGTTGCTTTTCGAAGGGAAGCGTTGGAGGGCGGGAAGCTGAAGCTTCCAGTTCGCGCCAGTACTTCTTGCCTTCCTGTGTTTCGTCCGATTCCAACAGATCATTTGCCCACTCGGCGAGATCGGCATATTGAGGCGGGTTGCCTGATGGTTCTTGCCCGCGTACGAAAGTTGAATAGCGGCCGCTGATCTCGCGCACCAACACCCTGAGTGATGCCGCATCCGCACATAGCGCCGGGGCGTTAACGAGCAACATGTGCCGGTCGGCCGCCAAGGCCAACAAGTAGACGCGCAGGACCGGTCCGTTCGCAAGGTCGAATGGAACTCGGCCCACTTCCTGAAACAGCGCCTCAATTTCCGCCTCTTGGCGTAAAGGGTCACACGTGGTCAGATTGTATACTTCTATCGAGGGTGCACCTTCCGCGTTCACCCATTGGAGAGGAATTGTCATTCCGCGGGGACAACGAAAGGTGGTTCGGAGGATCTCGTATCGATTGGACACGTCTCGCAGGGCAGCCCTTAGAACCTGCAGGTCGAGACTCCCCTCGATGAGAACGGCGCATTGCGCACGATACGGTAGCTCGTCGCTGCCGCCGTGGTGCAATGACCACAGATGCCTTTGCTGCGGTGAAAGCCGGACCCCTTCAATAACGGTCGTTTGCATTCGTGTACTTCGGCCCCCCCCGAACGCCGTTTTCACTCAGGTCCGATGCGCTAAGAGCTTTGCGCTTGACCTGCTGTAACTTCTGAATATTAAGTTCTCGGTGCCGTTTTGCAGCGCGGACACGTTCCTGCCTGTCCCTTTCGGCGAGTAGTTCTTTTAGTGCGCTCAACCTAGCAGCGGGCTGTTTAGCGACATGTCGCAGAAGTATCTCAAAGTGTTCTGACACTCGGGCGATGGTGGCCGGATCAAACAGATCTGTATTGTAGCGCATTGAAGCGGCGAGCGATTCTTGGGTCTCAATTATCAACAACACGAGATCGAGAGCGGCGGCGCGGCGTTCCAGCGGCACCGACTCCAGAACGAGCCCCCCAGGATTCATGCGCAGCCCGGTTTCGGCCGCCACAAATGCGGGTGCGCCTTGCTGCGCGATGCGGTGGGGCTTGTCCAACACGAACATCACCTGGCACAGCGGGGGGCGGCTGAGATCGCGGGGCGGCCGCAGGCGCTCAACCAATAGAACGGTGGGGTAATCCTGATGGTCGAGAGCAGACAGCACCGTGTGGCGAACTTGGTCAAGAAACGCTCGGAACGTCGGGTTCCCGGAGAGATTCGCCCTTAAGACGACCGGGTTTGTAAAGAGGCCGACGATGCCTTCGAACTCGGCTCGGCTCCTGCCCATCATGGGCGATCCCACCAATAGGTCTTCCTGGCCGGTATGGTAAGAAAGCACTACTTGGAACACAGCCAGAAGCACCATGTACAACGTCGCTCCATGAGCCTTGGCCAGCGCCTTGAGTTCGGAGCTCACTTCCGCGTTTAGCGTGAATTCGTGCGATGCCCCCCGATAGGTCGGAATGGCGGGCCGGGGCCGATCAGTTCTGAGTTGAAGTACCGGCAGATCCCCGGCAAGTTGCGCCTGCCAGTACGCCCACAGGCGCTCTCCTTCCGCGCTTGCCAACATCTCGGCCTGCCAACTGACGTAGTCCGTATATTGTAAATCAAGAGGAGGCAGAGGCGCTTTCACACCGGCGCTTTCGGCTGGGTACAGTATGCCGAGTTCGTCGAGAAGGATCGCGAGCGACCAAAAGTCGACGACGATATGATGCACGACCAGCAGAAGAATGTGCTCTCGTTCCGATCGAGTGAACAGGATCACTCGTAGCAGAGGACCTCGCTCCAGATCGAACGGACGATACGCCTCCTCGAGCAGTCGGGCCTTCAGTTCGTCGCCGCCCCACATAGAGCCGTCCACTTCGTCGAAGTGAACCGCTAGGTGTTCGTGGACCTGCTGGACCGGTTTGCCGGAGTGTGCGGGGAAAGTAGTGCGCAGCGAAGCATGGCGATCGACCAATCTCTGCAATGCGCGTCGCAGTGCCGGAACGTTTAAGTCGGACGGGATGCGCGCCGCAAAATTGACATTGTAAACCGAACTCTCGGGGGCGAGTTGGTAGAGAAACCATATCCCCTGCTGATTATAGGAGAGCGGATAAATTAATTTGGAGTCGCTAGCCTGCTTGCGAAGAAGCTGGGCAAGGAGCGCGCGCTTTTCGCCCGATGAAAGATCGGCGATTCGCTGGGAAGTGCTACTATTCACTTTTCACTGGCTTCCTCTTTAGCCAATAGATCAGTGAGCAGCGAATTCACTTCCTCATCCGAATACTGGTCGAGATTCTCCAGCACGTGTTCATCGATGCCGCCGTTTCCTCGCTGCCCTTGGGAGTGACCATTTGCCGAGGCAAGAGGCACTGATGAGCCGGGAAGCTCAGAGGTAAGCAGCTGAAGCAGTTGCGGTGTAGCCTGCTCAACACTAGGTCCCGAGAGAAATGTCACCATCGGCACGTTCACCCCCAGGTCAACCGCGATCCGGTTTTTCAATTCGACCGCCATCAAGGAATCCAATCCCAGGTTGCTGAGCGGTTGCTGTACGTCCAGCTTGGATGCGGACAGCCCAAGCACACGAGCCACCAGCTCGGTCAGGTAGGACTGCAGTAACTGGCGGCGCTCCGCTGGTTCTGCGGCAAGGAGCGCACTTCTCTTTTCGCCGGGAAGATCCGCTTGCGGTGAGTTGTCGGCTTCCTCGCGTGCAAGTTCCGAGAGCAGTGGCGATTCAGTGCCCGCCGGATAAAACTGGCGATACCGCCCCCAATCAACTGGCACCGCCGCGACCTGGGTGGCGCCTTGCCGAAGTAGCCGTTCCAGGACTTCCAGCGCTTGCCCGGGTGCGATGCTCTTGATTCCCAGGAACGCGAGGCGTGCGGCTAGGCGTTTTCCTCCTGGCGTATCCGCGAAGCCCAGGCCGCTCCAGGCTCCCCAATTGATGCTCAGGGCCGGCTGACCTTGGGCTCTTCGGTGGTGAGCCAGGGCATCCAGGAAGGCATTGGCAGCAGCATAGTTTCCCTGGCCAGGCTGACCCAGAACGGAGCCCGCGGAAGAGAAAAGTACAAAGAAGTCGAGGGGAACGTTTTCAAGCAGGCGATGTAGCAGCCAGCTGCCTATCATCTTGGGCCGCAAAACCGAATTCAGTGCCGCGGCATCGAGTTGCACCAGCAGTCCGTCCCGCAGTACTCCCGCTGCGTGCACCACACCTCGGATCGGTGGCCACCCCTCAGCTCGAAACTCATCCAGAAAGGCGCTTAGCTGTCCTTCATCTGCCACATCCACGGCGGCCAGATGCACGCACGCTCCCAGGGCTTCCATCTGTCGAATCGCGTCAATCTGGTGGGCTAGCCGGCTTCCTGCTTCTGCCGAGTTCCAGTGCGCGCGTGGCGGGAGCTTCGTGCGTCCTAACAGGATCAATCGCCGAGCCCCTTGCTCTACCATCCAGCGGGCGACAGAAAGTCCGAGGTCTCCCAGTCCACCTGTGATCAGATAGCTGCCGTCAGTGCGCCAGCTAAGGGGAGCTTCCTGCGTGGCGGAACGAGGTTTGCGGATCAAACGGCCTGCGTATCGCCGACCTTGCCGGAACGCAAGCTGATCTTCTCCATCTGGAGTAGAGATTTCTTTCCACAACTGATGAGCGGCGTCCTCGGGAGCCGAAGACCTGAGTTCCAAGTCCATCAATCCTCCCCAGAACAGGGGGTGCTCCTGAGCGATAACGCGACCCAGTCCCCAAAGAGGCGCCTGGGCTATGTCCAGGGGCAAGACCTCTTCCCCGGCCGGCTGAGCACTCCGCGTGACCATCCACAGGCGCGGTAAGTGATCCCGTTCGACCCGAGCTAACTCCTGGACCAACTCTAAGACACTGCTACAGCCGAGCGTCTGAGCTGTCTTCAGCGAAGCGACGGTAGTCTCCTCTGGACGACCAGCATCAAGACTCCAGAGATGGACAACCGCCCGGCAGATTGGCTGATCGGACCTCAACACCGCCTCCAGGAGCTGTCGGATGTCCTCCGGTCGTTCGGCATTGATGCGAAAATGCTCGCTGTCCGTGCGCTCGTACGATTCGCCGCGCGTGACTAGGATGCTGCCGTCTCCTTGTGCCTTGATCAGTGCTCCAAGGGTTTCTCCGACGCCGCTGCTGTCGGCAAAGATAAGCCAGTTGCCCGGGCTGGCTGGCGCGGACCGTTGCGGGGCCGGCTGTTCGGTCGGGCGCTCCTTGAGCTGCCATTGGAATTCGTAGAGCCAGTCGTCCAGCTTCTCCCGAGCCGTACCTGTCAAAGATTGGAAGCGTAGCCCTAGGATCTCGATCGTTACCTGCCCGGTCTCGTCCAGGAGCCGCACGTCTCCCTTGATGCTGTCGGCGTCGCGTTCTTGCAGATGGGCGTGACTCCATAGATGCAAACTCTGGCCACCGTGGATCCGAATCTCATCTATATGAGTGGGCATGTAGATGCCCCGCTCGTCGTTTCCTGTCGCTTGAGCAGCTACGCCCGCCCCAAGGGTCTGGAAGAGAGCATCCATAATCGCAGGATGAAATTGGACGGCGCTGGTGTCTCCATACTGTCCATCCGGAGTTTCCACCTGGGCCAGCATTTCACCGTTGCATCGCCACAGCCGAGTGATGCTCTGGAAAGAGGGGCCATAATCGACACCACTTTCGCGCAGCCTCAAATAGTAGTCTTGTCCGGAGATCTGCTCTGAGCATCGAGCCTGGACTTGAGCGGGCGCTTCCCATTCGACCACCGGAGCGATGACAGGGCCTGGCTCAGGACAAATCTTTCCCGTCGCATGCAGTGTCCACGATCGGTTGAGTTGCTCTCCATCGTACGGGCAACTGTAGATATGAGCGGACGCTGTTCCATCCGCACCCGGAGAGAGGATCACCTGGATCGTCCGGGTTTCGCCATCGGGGATGAAGAGCGCTTTCCGAAATTCCACATCCTTCAGGACAAAGGGCTGCGACGGGAACGCCCCAGCCGCGGCAACCAAAGCCATCTCGACGTAGAGCGCGGCGGGGAGTACCGCGACTCCTTCGACGCGATGGTCATCCAGGTAGGACTGCGCGCTCCGGTCCAGAGCGCTCTCCCAGAAGTGGGTTTCCGTTTGCGCCGATTTAAAATGCCGGCCCAGAAGCGAGTGCTTCCCCGCCCCATAGCTCGAGACGTACTGCGATCGATTACCGATATCGCCCGCTGGCGTGTCCATCCAACAACGCTCCCGCTGCCACGGGTAGTACGGAAGCTGAACGGATCGGCCGCCCTCAGGATAGATACGGCCCCACTCGATTGGATATCCCAACGTGTAAAGGGCACCCAGCGAACCGGCTAGTACTTTGCCTTCCTCTTCATCACGCCTTAGCGACGGGATTACCGCGCCTTCTATCCCGGCATGACTAATTTCCTGCTGAATACTACTGAGTAGAATTGGATGCGAACTGAGCTCCAGAAAACTGTCATGTCCATCTTTCAGCAAATTCTGAACCGCAGTTGAAAACAGCACCGGCTCTCTGAGGTTCCTGGCCCAATAAGACGGGTCAAAGCTCGATCCGCCGGCAACCTGGCCGGTAACAGTCGAGTATATCGGCACCGATGCGAGTTGGGGCTGTAGTCCTTCCAATGCGCGCTCCAATTCAGCGCACAGCGGCTCCATCTGTGGACTGTGAGCGGCAAAGTCGACTTTGATCATTCGGCAGAAGATGTCGTGACGCTGTAATCGCCTCGCGATTGCTTCCAGCGCTCCGGGATCTCCCGACAAAACCGTCGATTTGACACCGTTGCTGGCAGCGATCGATACCCGATCTTCATAGCCGGCGAGGGCTCGCTGAGCTTCAGCGATGGACAGTTCGACCGCAGCCATCGCGCCCCGCCCGATCGTAGGCTTCACCAGGCGGCTGCGGTTGCAGATCACCCGTGCCGCGTCCTCGAGGCTTAGCGCGCCGGCGATATGAACTGCCGCGATTTCACCCATGCTGTGGCCCACTACCGCGTGCGGCTCGATACCCCAGGAACGCCACAGGGTCGTGAGGGCAACCTGAATCGCAAACAGGGCTGGCTGCAGCACGTCGACTTCGTCCAGGCGGGAGTGCGCCGCATCGGTGGCGGTGAGTTCCGCCAGCAAGGACCAGTCTCCGTAAGGCCGCATCGCGCGGTCGCAGCGTTCCACGGCTTCGCGAAAGACCGCTTCCTGCTTCAAGAGCGTTCGTCCCATCCCAAACCATTGCGAACCCTGGCCGGGAAACACAAAGACTAGTTTTCTGCGGCGATCGGAAAGCTTGTGGCCGGAGGACGACCCCGGACGAACCTCTCCGCACAAGAACGCTTCAAGCGCCTCAGCCACTTGCGCCGCCGAATTGCCGGTCACGGCCAGACGGTCCTCGTGGTGGCTGCGCCGCACACTGGCGCTATAACAGATGTCGTGCAGGGCAGCCCTGGACTCGGCGCGCGTGACTAAATCTTGGTAATCTCGCGCAAGCGATCGTAGAGCCTCTGGGCTACGGGCCGACAGTGGTAGCAAGTATGTGGAATTGGTATTGCGAATGTCAGATTGCGGATGTTCCGTCCCGCATTCTGCATTTTGTATTTCCGAATCCGACTGGGGAGCCTCTTGCAAAACCACATGGGCGTTGGTTCCGCCAAAACCGAATGAACTCACCCCGGCCAATGCCGGGGCCGGCTCCGCAGGCCATGGCTCCAGAGTCGTCGGCACTCGCAGCGGGAGCTGATCAAAAGGGATGTGCGGGTTAGGTGCCTCGAAATGCAGGCTCGGCGGAATCTCTCGATGATGAAGCGCCAGCGCCACCTTGATTAGTCCAGCGATACCAGCCGCGGCCTCGAGGTGACCAAGATTCGTTTTTACGGAACCAAGCAGGCAGGGGCGCCGGGGAGAACGATTTAGAGCGAGCACCGCGCCCAAAGCCTTCGCCTCGATCGGGTCGCCTAACAGCGTGCCTGTCCCATGGGCCTCGACGTATTGAACATCACCGGGCGAAACCGCGGCGCGCCGATAGGCTTCTCGCAGGACGGCTTCCTGTGCCCGAGGATTCGGCGCCATCAGTCCGTTGCTTCGTCCGTCCTGATTTACCGCACTACCGCGAATGACGGCATAAATCGGATCGCCGTCGGCCAAGGCTTTGGTCAGCGGTTTGAGGACGACGATCCCGGCGCCCTCGCTCCGAACGTAACCATCGGCTCGCGCATCGAAAGCTTTGCAGCGTCCGTCTGGAGCCATCGCCCCGGCCTTGCTGAAATTGATCGTGATCGCAGGCGACAGGATCAGGTTCACGCCGCCGGCTAGTGCCAGCGCGGACTCTCCGCTTCTCAGGCTGCTGCAAGCCTGGTGGACGGCAACCAGCGATGATGAACAGGCGGTGTCAATTGCAATACTCGGTCCTCGGAAATCAAATACGTAGGAAATACGGTTTGCTGCGATACTCAGGGCATTGCCGGTGCCGGCATACGCGTCAATACGATCCAGATCGTTAAATTGAATCCGGCCGTAGTCGTTGTTCGAGATGCCGATAAAAACACCGGTGGGCGTGCCGGCCAGCCGTTCACGCGTCTGTCCGGCATCTTCCAGCGCTTCCCAAGCCACCTCCAGCAACAGTCGCTGCTGCGGGTCCATGCGCGCAGCTTCTCGCGGCGAGATACCAAAGAACGGTGCATCGAACTGATCCACCTGCTCAATGAACCCACCCCAGCGCGTGACCATTTTCCCGGGGGCCGCCGGATCGGGATCGAAAAAGTCGTTGACGTTGAAGCGTTCTGCCGGAACTTCCCCGATTGCATCCACCCCGTCGTGAAGTAGCGTCCAGAAAGCTCGCGGATCCTTTGCGCCTGGAAAGCGGCAGCCGATTCCAATTACAGCGATCGCCTCGGCATTCGCCTCGCGGCTCGCCTCGGCGGGTAACTGCAACGGCCTGGATGAATCTGCCAAACGGCTGGCGAGAGCTGCGATAGTCGGGCACTCGTATGCCAGCTCCGCAGGAAGTTGTCGCCCGAGCCATTCCGAGAGTTCACCGGAAAGCCCCACCAACTCTGTCGATCCCAGTCCGTAGCTGGCGAATGGTTCCTCGACGTCGATCTCTTGAGCTTCGATTTCCAGAAGCTCGGAAAGCCTGGCTACCAGCCAAGCCTGGATCGCTTCCGCGCCGGGAGCGGAATTCCCATTCTCGCGTTGTTCGTTGCGCTCCATGTAATGCCGCAAAGCGCCGCTACTTCGATTTCCGGACATTAGTCATTCTTCGCGCTGCGTTCCAGTGTCGCGTCCCGAAACCTGGCCTCACAAACACGGCGTTGAACCTTGCCGCTGGGAGTTTTCGGAATGCTTCCAGCCCTGAGGAGCACGACCTCGTGCACCCGCACGTCATGCTCTTCGGCCACCGCTCGTCGAATGGCCCGGACCACCGCGTCGAGTTCCGCCGCAGGCCGCCCGTTCGAGCGGCTCCGGCGTGAATGATTTCGCGAGTCACCGTTCAGATAGTGCTGTTCAGGTTGGTAGCGGCGCTCCACTTCGGCTGCAATGTTCAGTCGTTCCTCGTTGCCGACATCGACCGAGAACGCTATACAGCATCCCGGCCGCACTGCCGCACTGCTTTGCTCCACGGTCAGTTCAATATCCTGGGGATAAAGATTGCGGCCACCGATGATGATCAGGTCCTTCAGCCGGCCGGTAACAAATAGCTCGCCCTCTCTCAGGAATCCCAAATCCCCCGTGCGGAGAAACGGTCCCTCGCCAGTATCTGCCAGGTAGGCGTGGAAGGTGATGGCCGTTTCCTCAGGCCGGTTCCAATAACCCTGGGTCACGTTCGGCGCCGATATCCAGATTTCCCCCACCTGGTCATGTGCACAGGCGATTAACGATTGAGGATTCACGATAACGATTCTGGTGTCCGGCATCGCGTGGCCAGATCCAACCAGTGTGCGGGCGTTCAACTGCCGGTCGGTGGTCGTGACGACGCCGGTGCTTTCAAGCGCCGCCACCTCGGCCGTGCACAGGACGGGCTCATCTTTCACAAGCCCGCCCGAAACGATCAGAGTGGCTTCGGCGAGTCCGTAACACGGATAGAAAAAGTTGGGACGGAAGCCGCAGGATGCAAAGGTCGCGGCAAATCGTTTCAGGGTGTCCGCACGGATCGGCTCTGCACCGTTGTAAGCTACGGTCCAATTGCTGAGGTCGAGCGCCTCGCGTTGCTCCGGCGTAATCTTGCGAGCGCACATTTCATAGGCGAAATTGGGGCCTCCACTGATAGCGGCCCGGTAGTGCGAAACAGCCTGAAGCCATCGCACCGGCCGCTGAAGAAAGGACTGTGGGGCCATCAGAACGCAGCCACGTCCTCCATACAGCGGTTGGATAATTCCATTGGTGAGTCCCATATCGTGGAACACCGGCAGCCACGTCACGGAAACAGTGTTTGATGTAATCTCGAAGGCTTCGTTGATATGGGCCGAGTTCTCGAGCAGGTTCTGGTGATTGACCATCGCGCCCCTGGGCGAAGCCGTGGAACCCGATGTGTATTGGAGCAAAGCCAGGGTGTCGCCGCGCACCCCGAGGTCTCGCCAGTCCTGCGCCGCGCCGTTGGCAACCTTGTCGGTTGCCAACCATCGCATCGTCTTTAGTTCTGGAACTTGCGCGAACAGACGCTCGAGCTTGGAAACGATCGATGAGGTGGTGAGCGCCAGCACCGGTTGAGCGTCGTCGATGACGGCCCGAAGCCTCGTGAGAGTCCGCTGCGGCTGGGCCATACTCGGCGATGGCAAGGGCACAGCAATAACCCCGGCATATATGCATCCAAAAAAGGCGGGGATGAATTCCAGACCCGGTGGATAGAGCAATAAAGCGCGCTCCCCGCCTGCTCTGTAACTTTGGAGCAACGCACCAATAGCGCGGGCTTGATCATCCAAGGCCGCAAGGGTCAAATTCGCCCCTTCTGTCTCTCCGTCGATCAGGTACGTATAGATCCGCTGATCCGGCTGCTGAAGCGCCCGACCGCGAAGCAGGTCGACCAGAGTAGAAGGTTTGGCAGTAGTTCGATTCACTCGGAACTGACCTGGCCTACTCGCCAGGCGACACGCGCGCTCGTCGAATCACCTGGTTGATCCACCCCTCGCGTTGGGCCAGGTGCTCGGTGACTCTCGGTCGGGAATCGCCTACCAGATTGGCGGAATCCTTATGGCTGAAAAGAACCCTAAGCGGGGGCCGCGCCACACTTAAACGCCATCGTCTGCTCGGCTGGCGCGGCCACTCCGGCACCGCGGCGCGCGCGGGCAGGGCTACGGCTATTCGTTCAATTGGGGCGTTCAGGCACGGGATCTTTCCAGCCCCAGCGAAGCTGATATAGGCTCCGGATTCCAGCCCGATCTCACCCGACATAACCACAAGCCTTTTGAAGTTGGCTGAGGGGCGTCCGTGCGAAAAATCCGGTGGCTCCGCGTTGGATCACGAGAACGTTCCGAACCTTAGAATCCCCTTTGGGCCGTCGAAATTAGCCCACCAAACAAAGCAATTTTTATCGTACCTGAGCCCTTAAAGGCAACCGAAATGTTACCCACAGAAGACTCAGCCTATGTCGATGTTCTGCAAAGAACCAAAATGCGCCAAATACCCGCCCTTCCGGAGATCACTCGAAGCCGGACGGTTAAGCTCTCCTGTGGATAGCTCGCCTTTCGCCAGCTCTACTGCACTGCCTCCATCTTCTTGCCGTCAATCCCGCCTGTCAGTGCTTTAGCGACGTGGCATAACGCCGGCTCGTGCAGACCATGAAGAGATAAGACACGAAATCATTCCGCATCTTCCAGCGGCTCAGCATCACGGTTTCCGGCAGCAGCGCTGGACGGCGAACGGAATAAGTGATTAACCTTTCCGCCAACCACCCGCGCCATTGGGGTTTGATTCCGCCTGATTCTGTGTCGCGAGTCGCGGCAGACCACCCGCGCGCTGAGGAACGACGCTGATGAAACCGATAACGTGGCTTGGCGCGCTGCTCGTTTTGCTCGGAATCCTGGGACTGGCAATACCCGTATTTACAACCTCCCAGACCCGAAACGTGGCGCAAGTGGGTAGTCTTAAAATTCAGAGCACCGAGCAATCGAAGCATGTGGTGCCGCAGCCGCTGAGCGCTGGGGTGCTCGTTTTGGGCGTCGTTCTTATCGGCGCAGGCCTCTATCGAAGGCGATAACAATCAGCGATTCCCTCCCGGCCGCCTCCCAGACGACCCCCGCCATAATAGCGTATTCCACCCAATCGTAGGGCGCGCTCGGACCTCCGGAATCCTGGCGCGGCCTTCTCGAGCGCCAACCCCGATCGGGATCCTTATCGGCGCGTATGTTAAGTATCTGGGCGAGAGTCCCGACCGCCGTCCTTAGTTCTCTATATAACCAATAGACACAGTCTCGCGGTGGCTTTTGCATCACGTCCCGAAGTACTATTAAGCAGTCGGGAGCGATATATGGATCGAGCCCGAATTGATCCAGCCCATACGGCGGTCCTTTCACTCGCCTTTGACCGCGTTCTGCTAGACCAACCTGAACGTTAACACGGAAGGCCTGAGGAGGCTGCATGTTTATTCCTATTTCTCTCGGAGGCGTCGTGCTGATCGTTCTCGTGCTCTGGGTGCTCGGTGTGGTTTGAGGAACCGTAAGTGCCAAGGGGGTCGCGCCTCGCTGTACTCATAGCTTGAAGAGAGTGGACGTTGAACCTACCAACTGAAATTCACAAAGGATGTCTATGTTACTTCTGATTATTCTGTTGATTCTGATGTTCGCCGGCGGCGGATTTTATGGCTACCGCAGCGGTTATTACGGACGCGGGGGAATGAGCTTGGCGAGCATCGTGGTTATCGTCCTGATCGTCTTTCTCGTCATGGGCGGAGGCTTCGGCGGATTCGGCCACGGAATTTATTTTCGTTAAGCGTTGGGACGCTGGGCGGGCGACCAATCCGATGGTGACAACGCCTCAGACAACACCAGACAAGCCGCGTCTGAGAAGGTAAGGTTATGAATAGTAGACACAAGATACTGGCTATAGTGCCAGTAATAATGTTGGGAATTGGGCTGGCGCTTCCGGCCGTCGCACAGGAGGCAGGTACCAGTCCGTCCGTTTCAGCCGGCACCTCGCTGCACCAGGCAGGTGAAGACACCGAGGCGGCCGCGAAGGATGCGTATCATGAAACGGTTAACGCGCTCGATGATACGAAAATCACTACGGAAGTGAAAGCGGCTTTCGCCACCGGCAAGGACATTAAATCCGGGGATATCCATGTCACCACCACGGCGGGGGTTGTGACGCTGAAAGGTCAGGTGCCGAATTCAGCGGTGGCGGCACGTGTCGAAGCGATCGCGAGAAATACCGAGGGCGTCCAAGGTGTTACTAACGATCTGCAGGTGCCCTCGTCAGCAGCTCAGAACTAGGAGAGATTGGCGCTCGGGTCCTCAAGAGAAACACAACGCCCGTTTGGTTCCATAGGGAACAACGAAACGTTGCTTGGACGCGGGACAGAGTAGCATACTTTATAGTTGCAATGCGGTTTGATCGTGCCGGAGGAGTCCCGGCTGCGGCGATCGCCACCAACGGAGAGTGTAAATCATGACCCTGTTCAAACATCCAGCCGTCCGCGCAGTTGCGGCGGCGACGCTAGTCGGCGCCTTCGTTCTAGCCGGTTCTTTGCCCGCCGCGGCGGGCACTTTCACCCAGGCCGCCAAGCAGGCGCCGGCACGGGAAATACTGGCGCAGGCGGCTTCGTCGCAGGCAACTTCGGCAGCCCCCGCACCGGAGGAAAGCGCGAGCACTGCGGCCAAGGCCAACGCCGCGGTAGACGCTCATGTCGAGGCGCGCATCAAGGCGATGCGCAAGAAACTCCACGTCACGTCCGCACAAGAGACCCAATGGAATGCCGTCGCCGAAGTGATGCGGGATAATGCCCACTCGATTGCAAATCTTCGCGAGGAAGGGACGGAACAGAGTAAATCGATGACTGCCATCGACCAGCTCAACTCCTTCGCGGCCATCACCGATGCGCAAGCAGCTGGCATCCGTAAATTCATTCCACCTTTTAAAGCTCTGTACGACACCATGTCGGACGCACAGAAAAAGACTGCCGATGAGTTATTCCGCAGCCGCGCGCGTGCTGCAGCGAAAAGGCATAAGTGATGGCGCGCTCGAGTACCACAAACGGATGCCCTCGTCAGGCTACAGCGAGTCGTCGCGTGGAACGGAGAGTGACCATGGAAACCTCGATCAGGCCGGGCAAGCGTTTACTCTCCAGAATCGGCAAGATCGCCATTGCGATTGGCTTCGCCGTCGCGATCGGCGGTGTTGGCGTGGGACCAGCGCTGGCCGGCGGCGGTGGTCATGACCACCACGATAATGGGCGGCACCGGGGGTGGCATCACAACGAGCGACACCATAACGACCGGCGCTACCAAAACTACTATTATACGCGGCCGAATTACTATGCGCCGAATTACTATGACGCTCCCCCGCCGGTCTACTACGAGCAGCCTCGCCGGTCCCAAGGCTGGAGCTTCATCTTCCCGTTTTAGTTGGCGGGGATTGATCGATCACGATCGCCTAGTGACCGGTGCCTGCCTTTAGCTACAAGCCAGAACCGGACATATGGCGGTGGACATCCGCCGGGATCTGGTAGCAGTAGGACCGTTCCCGACGGACCGCGCGGCGAAAGGCTGGTACGGTGTGAGGCTCCGTTAGCCCCACTCCCAGGGCGCCTGCACTTCGGCAACAAGCTTCTCGACGGTGTCTGTGAGCTTGGGGTTGGGCATTGGATGCACGCGCCAACCCCTTCAGCAGGCCTGAGGCCTGCTACTTGGCGGTCCCGGTTTTGGTTGTCATGCTAATCCTGATGGCCCTGATCGTGGCCGCCGTCGTGATATTGCTGGGCCTGATCATGATCCTGTTCGCGATGCTCGCCCCGGTTAGAGCCATAGTTAGCGTATTTTGGGTAGGGCTTGTACACCGGGTACGGTTTGTACACGGGATGAGACCGATACACAGGGTAGGACTGCCCATAGGACTGCCCGTATACCGGATAGGAACTCCCACCGCCGCCGAAACAGGACTGCATGATGAGTCCACCGCCGATCAGAGCCAACGCAGCCAGTAGAGGTTTAGCATTCATTATCCTTCTCCTCGTTCGATTAAGTGAGTGGTCGGCAGACAGGCATGATTGGTCAAAGGACCCTAATCAGCCAGAGCAAGACCAACGCAAACACGACACTTCCAAGAGACATGTACACACGGGCCCCGCCGGGCCTTGCTGGTCGCAACTATGAAGGGTTGGTCTAGCGGAACGCGGTCAAAGGGCGAGAGGAACGGCCGCCGTCGGGCTGGATCAAATTCGGACTCGATTCCTATGTCGATCCCGACTTAATTAGAATATCGCGAGCGTGACGCAGGAGCCAGTTTAATGCGCCTCAAGCGGTTCTGTGGAGCACCAGCGGCGGCGTTTATCAGGCGTTTATCAATGGATCAGAAGCCGAGCGACCCAGTCGGAAGGCTGGACCTTCCTTCACCCTCAAGCCTCGGGAAAATCCCCTCAGCCGGTAAAGGCTGAGGAGATTCCCCGAGAAGTTTAGTAGTTAACAGCGAACATCAATCGCCTGATCACGCCGTCGGTGAACCAGCGGTGGCTATCAGCACCTCGACGCGGCCGTCGCGCCGGAGCTGCGGGTTGCCGAAGGCGCCGTTCTGGATTTTGGAAGCCGGCACACC
>Ga0307372_10007122_pt1 | contig 16144 bp, 17 predicted proteins | sample OX1MG_FD_202533 | JGI IMG/M metagenome (GOLD analysis project Ga0307372, IMG submission 202533) | Soil microbial communities from Risofladan, Vaasa, Finland - OX-1 | ecosystem: Environmental > Terrestrial > Soil > Coastal area > Acid sulfate soil | place: Finland: Risofladan, Vaasa | collected... | reverse complement strand
CGGCTGCGCTCCTACCTCGACACCGCCCGCAAACAAGGCCAACCAGCTCTGGCCGTCCTACGCATGCTCCACGACAGTGGGCCCTGGATCCCCGCCATCGCCTGAGCGGGCGGCTGAGTAGTTACTCCGCTGATAACTCGGAACGTCCGCAGACGATACTGCGACATGCGGTACAGCTCGCCGAGGGTGAGTCCTCCGCAGAACTCCAACGCATCGAAGTGCGGACGCAGCATCTCCCGCAGGCTGCTTCCCCCGGTCTTGGGAATGTGCCAGACATAGAGGCGGGGTACGTCAAACGGCAGCGGGTCGGGGGCCACGAGCTCGTCGAAGGCCGGGTTGTGCTGAAACGACAAGAAGCATTCGCGGCAGGCCAAGAACCACCCCACGACCTGGTCGATCTGGCCGCCTCGCTCTAGGTGTTCGACCTTGGTGAGTTCCTCGCCGCCGGTGGGTTGACGACCGAGCAGCGACGAGTAGAGGGATGTCACCACCTCGGAGGAGTCGATACGCCGTCGCCGGCTACGCTTGCGCATCGACTACCGCCTGGTGGTCCGGTGTCGCGGTGTGGAGCTTCTCAGCGCAGGTCGGGCGGACGGTCGCACGGTGAGACCCGGCGGGACAGCCAAAGCCTGTCCCGCGCGTGAGGCTCAGCAGGTGGGTGTGACAGCTTGGTCTGGCTCCACTTTGGGCCGGAGTGATACGCGCCTCGCGGTTATTTGATCTCACGGTCGACCAGGCGCAGGACGGGCTGGGCGAGGTATTCGCCGCAGTACGTGGTGAAGTGCAGTCCATCGAACCGGCACAACCGCCCCTCAACTGACGCGCTGTAATGGCCATCCGGTGAAACGTAGGCATCGAGCGGCAGCACGTGAACCTGACGCGGATGGCGGGCAGCGACCGACCGCAACAGGGCGTTGAGTTGACGGTGCCGGCTCGCGGATCCCTCCGGGGGCGCAGCCCCATCCGGTAGGTCAGGCGGGTGCGCCCAGGGCACGGTCAGAAAGATGATCGGGATATCGCCTTGGCCGAGCATGTCCACGAATCGCTCCATCCGGCCGACCAGCTCGGCGTCGTAACCGGGCTGGCCGAGATGGACGCGCTGCCCATTCCGCACCCGGTCGAATTCGTCCCGCCAGCCCAGCTCGACGACGACAGCCTGGGCGCGGAACTCCTGTTCGGCGTGCCGCCATTGGGTCAGCTCGGTGCGGCAGCTGCTCGGCAGTGGCTGCACCGAGCCGCCGACGTCGAGTGCGGCGTCCACCACGAACGCGCAGCCGAGGATCGGCGCGGACGCGATCTCAACGCCATAGGCTTGCTCTTGCTCGGGGAGGCCGAAAGCGAGGCTGGCAGCGATTGAATCCCCGACCAGGAGGATCCGCCGAGGCGGGCAGCTGTGAAAGGTGCGGGTGACTTCGCGCCGCGTGTTGACCGACGTCGCCCACTGCGGGGTTTGGGTGACGGGTAAGGGGACTACCCGGTAGTCCACCGTGTCTTGCAGCGTCACTCGGCAAGCCGGCTGTCGGCCAAGCTGGCCACCCGCGCCACCCGCGGCCCCCGCGGCCCCCGCGGCCCCCGCGGCAATGATGGACTGCGCGGGGCCCGCACTCGCCACCGAGGACGCGGCGATCAGCGACAGCGCAGCAGCGGTCGCGCCCGCCGGCGCCAGCACCCGGCTTGCGCTCGCGGACACTCGTCGGCGGCGGAACGGCTCCTCGACGACCACGAAGGAAACTATGGCAACGAGGAGGCTGACGGTGAGTCGGAGCAGGAACAACCGGGCCCCGGTGAGTCCAGTCGTGTCCGTGTCGAGCCACAAGAACAACGGGAAATGCCACAGATACAAGCCGTACGAGATCTTTCCCAGCAGCCGCAACGGCGCCTTCGACAGCGCCCGCCCGAGCAGACCGCGCGGCTCGGTCACCGCAGCGGTGATGATGCTGGCCACCGCCAGGTCGAAACCCAAAAAACCACCGTGGAACAGCCACCCGGAGCTACCCCGAGCCGCAACCAGCGACCACAGCACAACCACCGCGCCCGGCAGGCTCAGCGCCCGCACCATCATCCCCGGCAGGTAGACGGGTCGTCCCCCACGGTTGCCGCTGGGCCAGCCGGTCAGCGCGCAGGCCAGGGCTGCGCCGACCAGCAGGCCCTGCGCCCGCGTGTCGGTGCCGTAATAGACCCGGCTCAGGCCGGCGCCCTTCCCGTACCACAGCGCCATGGCTACGGCCGAACCGACCGCACCGGCAGCCGCCACCGTTGCCACCAGCGCTCGCGGCCATGAGGCCGGGCGCCGGCGTCGACGCGTCATCACCACCAGGCCGCACACCACGACCGGCCACACCAGGTAGAACTGCTCTTCGATGGCCAGCGACCAGGTGTGCTGCAGCGGAGACACCGGCCCGTTGGCGATGAAGTAATTGTCGCCAGCCAGCACCTGATGCCAGTTGCCCACGTAGAGCAGCGCCGCCAGCCCATCGCCTTGCAGGCCGGGTACCGCCAGCGCCGGGCCGACCATCACCTGCCGGATCCCAACGATCGTGATCACACAGAACAACGCCGGGAGGAGGCGGCGAGCCCGGCGAGCCCAAAACGCCCGCAGGTGAATGGTTGCCGACGTCTGCCACTCAACCAGCAGTAGCGACGTGATCAGGTAGCCGGACAACACGAAAAAAACCTCGACGCCGAGGAAACCGCCGCCGCCACCCGGCAGGCCACCGTGGTAGAGCAGCACCAGCGCGATCGCGATGCCGCGTAACCCGTCGAGCGCCGGCTGGTGGTCAAGGCGCGGCGCCGCCGGTGTGACCCGCGCCTTCTGCTGTCGCTGCCCGGCAGGGGTCGCCGGCCCGGTCACCAACCGTTCGAGGTCATGGCGCCGGCCGGTCGCGGGACCCTCACGCCACCGACCCTAACCCGCACCCGGCTAAGCCGGCCGTTCCGATTTCTGGGAAAACGCTGTGACCATCGCTCGCTGTTGCCCGATGGCAGTTGCCCGATGGCGACGGGCGGAACGGCCGGCGGGTGGGCACCACCGACCGGGCTCCCCAACGCGGCCCGAGCACGGTGGGCAGAATCACCGAGCGGACAGCTGGCGTTTGTTCAGTCCCCAGTAGCAACCCTGGACGACCGACCGCCGAGCGCAGCACCCGAAACCGCCGGCCGACGACGCTTGTGGACGCGTTGGACCGGTAGCGGACTAGCGTGGAGGACCGCCACGGCTGGTCGGCCAGCAGCTACCGTTCGAGCGGCTCGGCGACGGTCAGCAGCGGCGCGGCCGGTGCCGCTGCTGGGCGGCGGCGTACTCGGCGGCCGCCCGCGCCCGAAATGGTAGTCGGCGATCTTGCTCGCAGCGAAACCGAACGGGAATGCCAGCTCGCGTTCGGCGGCACACACGACGGCCATCGTGCCGAGCCGGGCGCTATGGGACGTTGCAGATCACGTAGTGCTGGGTCCGGATGCCTGCCCGAACGAGGACCGACGATTCGGGGCACCCGTCCGAAGCCGCTGTGCTTAGCAGGTAGCGGCCCGACTCCAGCTCGAACTGGAACCTGCCGTCCTGGCCGGTCGCCATCGACGCGACGCGGAGCCCGCCCGAGCTCACGATTACCAGGACGCCACGGCCCGGTGCCCCCTCGAGCGCCATATGCGGAGTGCCGCCGCCAGCACTTGGGAACATCTCCGGCCCCCCGTAGTACTTCACCTGACCTACCAGCGTGCCAAGAGACGCACCCCTCGTCACAGGCGGGCTCGTGCTGGGGTGCAGTGGGGGGAGCTGCGCCCGCTGTGAGGTGCAGGCGGTGGCGCCCACCAGCAAAGTGACGACGAAGATCACGACGCGACATCTGCGACCCCGCCGCATGGCACCCATCATGGCTCATCGGGACTCGTCCAACGCGTGAAACCCTTGAAACACTGTCTATGCGGTCGTTGGCACTGTCTATGCGGTCGTTGGCGCGTGGGCGGCGTCGATGGCGGCGTCGAGAGCCGTAAGCAGGTCCTGCACATCGAGAGGTTTGGTCAGATAGGCGGTCGCGCCTTCGGCGAGCAGCCGCTCGACCTGGCCGGCTGTGGCGTCGGCGCTGACCATGACGATGGGCGTCGTTGCGGTAGCCGGGTCGTCCCTCAGCTGGCGCAGGACCTCGTCGCCATTGACGTCGGGAAGGTGCAGGTCTAGCAGGATCAGGACGGGACGGTGCTCGCGGGCCAGGGCGACCCCGAGGCGGCCTTGCAAGGCCGAGATTACCTGCACGTCGCTGCGACGTTCGAGCACCCGCTCCACCAGGCGCACGTTTGACAGGTTGTCCTCGATGTAGAGGATCTTGTGTCGCGACTCAGAGCCGGTGGCCTCTTCCGCGGTCGGGTCGGACATCGTCCCGCTGACCCGCTCGTAGTGCTCGAGTGGGCCTTCGACGATCGAGAGCACGACCGAAAAGCGGCTCCCCTCACCAGGAACCGAGCTCACCTCGAGCGTGCCGCCCATCGCCTCGGCGAGTCGGCGGGACAGGGCGAGCCCGACGCCGGTTCCCTCGATTCCGCTGCGTTCGGCGCCGAGTCGCTCGAACGGCACGAACAACAGCTCGAGGTGTTCGGGGGGGATGCCCGGGCCGGTGTCGGTGACGGTGATGCGCAGCTGGGCGGAGTCCACCCGGTCGCAGGAGACGACAACGGCGCCCCGGTCGCGGTTGTACTTGACAGCGTTGGCGAGCAGGTTGAGCAGGATCTGCTTGAGCCGCTGCCGGTCGGCCAGCACGTGGACGCCTCCCCCAGCCCCGAGGTCCGCGGCGAGCTGAATCCATCGGTGCTCGGCCAGCGGTCGGATCAAGCTGATGGCGTCCCCGACGAGTTCGCCTACCAGGACCGGCTCGGGGGAGAGCGCAAGTGCGCCGGTTTCGATCCGGGAGATGTCGAGAACCTCGTTGATCAGGTCGAGCAGGTGCCGGCCACCCTTGATGATCTGGTCGACCGATTCCTGCTGCGGGCCGGTGAGCTCGTCGAGCTCGAGGAGCTGACCGAAACCCAGGACCGCATTGAGCGGGGTGCGCAGTTCATGGCTCATCCGGGACAGGAACTCGCTCTTCGAGCGGTTTGCCGCCTCCGCGCTCTCCCGCGCCCGGCGTTCGCCCTGCTCGAGACGGGCCTGCTCGTCGAGCGCGGCACGCAGGGCCAGCGTGCGTTCCTCGACCAGGAACTCGGCGAAGGCGCGGCGGCGGAGCAAGGTCTCGACCAGCAGGGTGGCCAGGGCGGCACCGAGCAGGCCGGCGGCCAAGACCGCCCAGGGGGCGTTGGCGCTGAACGGGCCGACCAGCGGTTGATTGCTGCGGGCCACGATCGTCCACTGTTCGGCTCCGACCGTGACGGCCTGCTGGTCGGTCGCGCCGGTGAGCGGGAGGCTCTTCGTGGTGGCCAGGACCAGCGTCGAGGGATCTGCGCGGGACGATGCGTACAGCGCACCGTCGAGTTCGCTGAACGGCCCGTTGGCGTTGGACAGATAGACCTGTGACGCGGCCAGCGGCAGGTCCTCGTAGAGGATGAGTCCGGGGCCGACCACGACCGCGAAGCTGAGCAGCGGTCCGCCGGGCTGGTCGAACACGGCGGAGACCATGCCGTGTGCGGTCAGGGCCCGGGTGGCCAGCGCCGCCCGGGCTCCGGTGAGGGTGCTCCCGGCCGGCGGGCCGTCGCCGACTTCGGCCACCACCGAGACGGCGCCGCCGGTGGCGCGCAGCGCGCCGATGCCGCTGGCCGCGGCCAGCAGCGGGCGGGCGGCGGCGGTGAACAGCTGGGTCGAGCCGACCCGGGGTCGGGTGGTTTCGCCAAGGATCGGCAGGGTGGTCGCCGCCCCGGAGAACAGGGTGCTGATCAACGCCGAAGCCTCGGCCGTACGCTCATGGAGCAGCCGCGACTGCTCGTCCCGGACCACGGATCGCACGACCAGCGACATGCCGATGCTGATCCCGAGCAAGACGATCAGGAGCACGACGGACAGCCTGCGCAGCGGACTGCGTGTCCGTATCATCACCATGTACGCCCCTGTCGCGATTGGATTCTCTCCTCGGCTATCGACACGTCGAAGCACCGACATGAGCGGCGAAACGGGACAACGCGCTACAGCCGGACCGGAGTGGTCGATATCGCAGCAGTGGCGAGACCTGAACTCCGGTGAGTCGACAGCTCCGGTGAGTCGACAGCGCGCAGCGTGATGCGGCCCTCGGAGTCGTGGCGGCGGCCCCAACCGACGCCCGTCGGGAGCGGCGAGGCGCGCAGGCAGGCGCGGTGCTGAGCGAAGGACTCCTGGCGGAGGCGCTCAAGCCCCCTCGTCACGAAGGTCGTTCCGGCCTTGCACCTCAGGGGAGGACGCGAACGGGACGTCCTCTCGGGTCCAGCGGCCGGGGGCAGGGGCCAGCATGGCGTACTGGGTGCTCGCCACCGTTGGGCCGCTGGACCGTTCGGGGCGTACCTCGCCGGTGGTTGGGCAATCCTCAGCCACGGCGATGAAGGTGTTCGCGTAACCCATGTCTCAGTCTCCCCTGCTGTGCTGCCCGGCGAGCCAAGAGCCAAGAGCCAAGAGTCCGCCGTCGGTAAGGTGACACAACACGCCCTGTGGAAAACTCCCTGCTCGGAGCCAACGCGAAAAGCCTTGAAGACATTGGAAGAACCGTGTCCCATCCCGTCGGCGAGGTGCAGGTCGAGCCGGTCGGCTCAAAGCCTCCGGGGTAACCAACGAAGCCGTGCGTTTCACGCTGAAGGACGGGTCCTGACGCTGTCCGCCCGGGCCGCGACGCGAATGTGGCCGGTGCTGATCGATCGTCCCACAAGCGAAACGTCTTGCGAGAGGTCGATCAAGGTCCGACGGCTCGACGCCAGACCTACCGAAGCGACGGTGCGCCGGGCGCCCGCTGGCCGGCGCTCACCTGCCGGGGGGCACCCGGCGACAGTGGCCGAGGTCCCGGAACTTGACGTCGCGGAACCTGGGCATGGCGACGGGCTTCTACGATCACGCGGAGGTCTCCAGGGGGAACGGTGGTCGAATGGGTGCCCGGTTCGAGGAGCTCGACTGGAGCCCCACACCGATCGGTGAGCTCTGCCTCCGCCGACGCCGCGACCCGGTCACCGGCGTGGAGATCTTCGAGGTCAAGCTCGGCGAGGAGTTCCTCATGTCGAGCCTGTTCACGGTCGCCGAGATCGAAGTGGCTCGGCTCGCGCTGGCCCGCCTCCACGGGTCCGAGCTCGACGTCGCGGTGGGCGGACTGGGGCTCGGCTACACCGCCCAGGCCGTGCTGGTCGATGAGCGGGTACGCGACCTGGTGGTCATCGACGCGCTTGAGCCCGTGATCGGGTGGCACCAGCGCGGCCTGGTCCCACTCGGGCCGATCCTGACCGCAGATCCTCGCTGTCGGTTGGTGCACGGAGACTTCTTCGCGATGACCGACGGATCCGGGTTCGACCCGGAGACACCGGACCGGGTCTTCGACGCCGTTATCGTCGACATCGACCACTCGCCGCGGCACCTGCTCGCCGACGGCAGCGCAGGCTTCTACGGTGTGGAAGGGACGCGCCTGCTGGCCGGGCACCTGCGGCCAGCAGGCGTCTACGCACTGTGGTCCAACGACCCGCCCGACGACGCCTACCTCGCGGTCCTCGCGGAGGTGTTCGTCGACGTCGCCGCGGAGGTTGTCAGCTTCCCCAACCCACTCCAAAACCGTAGCGCCACCAACACGGTTTACCTGGCCAAAAAGCCGACCTGATCGTCGGCGCAGCTACCGGCCCGAGCCGCGCCACCTCGGCTTCGAGTTCCTTGATCCGCTGATCCAACTCCTTGCGGGTCGGCGGCCTCCGGGCACGATGCTGCCGTCCAGGCGCTGGCAGCTCGACCGATGAGTTCCGCTCCTGGCTACGGTCAGAACTGGCAGAAGGGTTCCAGCCCATGAGGAGGCGGCGACATGGCCAACGAGAGCGTCAGCGCCACCGCCGTCATCAATGTCCCGGCGGACGTCATCTTCGGGGTTCTTGCCGACCCAGCCAAGCACGCCGCGATCGACGGCACCGGCTGGGTCCGCGAACCTCTCGATAGTCAGCCGTTGACCGCGGCCGGGCAGATTTTCCGCATGGCCATGTACCACGAAAACCGCCCGGACGGGGGCTACCAGATGGCCAACAGGGTGCAGGTGTTCGACCCCCCCAGCGCCATCTCCTGGGAGCCGGGCCACTACACCGGCGACGGCAGCCTGGGCTTCGGCGGCTGGATCTGGCGCTACGACCTCGCGCCCGCCGGGCCGTACAAAACGAAAGTCACTCTTACCTATGACTGGTCGACGGTCCCGGACTCCCTCCGCGAGCACATCGGGTTCCCCCCGTTCCGTCCTGACCATCTCGGCAATTCGCTGGCCCACCTAGCCGAACTGGCCACCTCGTGAAGCACGACCGGGATCGCCCCGGCCGAGCGATATGGGCGGCCGGACTGGCGACCAGGTAGCGCATCAAGGCACCTCTGGATGAACCGTGTCCCATCCCGTCGGCGAGGTGCAGGTCGATTCCGTCGCCGCAAGGCCGACGAGGTCACCGACGGGGGCGCGCCTTTCGTGCTCAGCGCGACTGAGCGGTCACGCCGAACGTTCGGCGCTGTCACCGGCGGCACCTGAAAGGTTGCTCGAGGATGTCGCTCCTTCGAGCCCCACCGAGTCTCCCGGGCGCTCTCACAACTCGCCGCGCTCGAAGCTGACCAGGCCGGCGGCCAGCACGATTAGGAACCAGCACAGCACCCAGGCCAGGTAGGCCCAGGATGGCGCCGAGCTGGCGACGAACGGATCCCCCGCGCGACCGCCCTCGACGAGATGCTGGACGATCAGCGATGCGGGCGACAGGTGGTAGATCGCGCCATGCCACAGCCCGTCCGTCGGAATGAGGTACCGGCCGACCTGGCCGATCGTCCGCAGCGCGGAGATGTTGAGCGAGGTGCCCAAGGTCCCGACGACGCCGGCAAGCCAGCCGGCCCCGAAGACGGCAACGCTGATCACGCCGCCCGCGATCGCGGACAGCCGGGTGCTCAGGAACAAGGTGAGCGTGAGTAGCAGGGCACCCTCGGCGAACAGGTAGAGCGCCACGAGTACCGGTGACGGTGGCAGGAAACCGCCGACCGCGTCGACGACGGCGAACTCGAGGGCGCACACGGCGCAGGCGTAGAGGAACAGCAGGCCCGCTAGCCCGAGCCACTTGCCGAGCAGCACCTCCGCTCGGCGCACCGGTCGGGTCACGATCGTAAGCAGGACGCCGCTGTCGACCTCGCTCGACACCGACGGCGACGCGATCGCGGAAGCGCTGAGGGCAACCACGAAGCTGAACATGAAGACGAAGAGGATCAGCGCCTGCGGCACCGCGAGGTTCCGCTCCCCTGAGGTGAGGCTCGAGGTGCGGGCCAGCCGGTCGAAGCCCCAGGCGCTGAGCCCGACCACGATGACCGTGATGGCCAGGAACGCGGCGAGCAGCTTGCGGCGCACCGCCTCTCGGACGGTGAGGCCGGCGATGACCAGGATGGGGTTCATTCTGCGCCCAGGAGTTCGAGGAAGCGGGCTTCCAGACTCTTCGTCTCGGGGACCACGGCGCGCACCCGCGCACCGCGGGCAACCAGTTCGCCGACCAGGTCGGGAATGCGGTCGGCGTCGATGCCGTCGACGGTGAAGCCGTCGTCGTGCGGGTGCCACTGCCCGAACGTGCCGACCGCCTCTCGCCAGCCGTCCCGTAGACCGTCGACGCGCACCCGGACGCTCGTCTGCCGGCCGAGCATCTCCTCGAGGCTGCCGATCGCGAGCGCGGTGCCCTTGTCGATGACGGCGACCCGGTGGCAGACCTGCTGGGCCTCGTCGAGCAGGTGGGTGTTCAGGAACACCGTGGCGCCACGGCCGGCGAGAGTGCGGATGATCTCGCGCACGTCGTGGCGGCCGACCGGGTCCAGCGCGCTGGTCGGTTCGTCGAGCACGACCAGCTCGGGATCGCCCAGCAGCGCGACCCCGAGGCCCAGCCGCTGCTGCATGCCCTTGGAGAAGGTGCCGACGCGGTCGGCGCCGCGGTCCTCGAGACCGACCGTGTCCAGTCCACCCCGGATCTCGTGGTCCCAGCTGCCGCGTGGCAGGCGCAGCAGCCGGCAGTGCAGGCGCAGGACCTCGGCCGCGGTGAGCAGCGGCTGGTAGCGGAACAGCTCGGGCAGGTAGCCGATGCGCTGGCGCGTCTCGCGGTCGCCGGCCGGCGCGCCGAGCACCATGACCTCGCCGGCCGTGGGCCGGACCAGCCCGAGCAGCAGCTTCACGACCGTGGTCTTGCCGGCGCCGTTCGGGCCGAGGAAGCCGAACACCTCGCCCCGCGGCACGGTCATGGTCAGCGACTTCACGGCGACGGTGTGGCCGTAACGCTTGGCCAGGCCGGCGGTGTGGATCGCCGGCGAGGTCGCCGGGGCAGCCGGTGAGCGGGCCGCGGTCGCGTCATCCGAGTTGATCGGCCACCTCCAGCAGATCCCTGGTGTCCACCAGGCCGGCCACCAGGTGCACGATCCCGCGCTGGTCCTCCCAGACGACCCCCGCGGCCGCGTTGGTCTGGTCCGCGACGAGCACGCCCGGTGCGCCATCGATCGTGACGGAGCGGGCCGAGGCGCCCGGGGGCACCGGCACCGGCAACGTGGTGCTCAGGTCGCCGAGCAGCTTGATCTCCTCGACCAGCGGCTCCGGAAGGCCGGGGCGGGCGAGCAGGAACGACTCGATCTGGCTCGTGCTCGCGCCGGAGGACAGCGCCGTCGGCCGCGGCGTGGTGAGCACCGCGAGCGTGGGCAGGTTCCCGCCACCCGCCGAGCCGTACTCGACGAGCACGGCGGGGCCGAGTTGCAGGTCCACTCGGCTGCCGCCGACCGACGGCTCGCCAGGGTCGAACCTGACCGTCACCCGCACCTGCGGTTGCACGCTGATCTCCTCGGTGGCACCGACGCCCACGGGCAGCCGGGCGGGCAGGATCAGCCGGAACCCGGCCGCCCGGACGGCCTCGCCGAGCGAGGGGACCGTGCGCGGCGGTCCGGAAGACTGCCAGGAGACGGTGCCGAACGGCAGCGTCCGCGAGCCGCTCGGCGAGGGGAAGCCCCCCAGTCCGCCACCGCCACCGACCCCCATCACCGCGGCGACATCTTGCAGGTCGCTGCGCGGCAGCGACAGCGCCACCACGTGGGTCGGCGCGAAGACCGTGGTCAGCGTCGCCGCCGCCGCGGTCCCGGCCACCACGAGCCCGACCGCCCCGGCCAGGATGGTGGTGCGCAGCGGCACCCTGCGAACGCGATGCAGCCGGGGCACCTCAACTGCGGCGGGCGTGTCCTGACGGTCCAGCGACATGCGCAGCCGGTCCCATGCCCGGTCGACGTCCGGCGCCGGCCGTGGACCAGAGAACGCCCGTGCCAGCAACTCGGCGTCGGCCGCGATCCGTGCCTGACGCTCGGTGCAGCGGGCGCAGCCCGCCACGTGGTGGACCACCCGGTCGGGAACGGCGGGCGGCTCGTCCCCGAGCCGCCGCAGGCTCCCGTCAGCGACGTGTCGCACGTTCCATCTCCTTGCGAAGCGCGGACTCTGCCCGTTTCAGCAGGGTCCCGACCTGACCGACCCGGACGCCGAGCACATCGGCGATCTCGATGTAGCTCAGCCCGCTGTGCCGCAACACGGCGACCGTGGCGGCGCGGGCCGGCAGCCGGCCGAGCGCGCGCCGCACCTCGGCCCGCTCCTCCCGGCCGACGACAACGTCTTCGGCGCTGGGCAGGCTGTCGCCGGGGGCTCCCGATTCGCGGCGGCCGCGGCGGCGTTCGCCGCGCAGGTGGTTGAGCGCTGTGTGCACCGCTGCGATCCGCACCCACCCGACCGCCTGCTCCGCCCCGCCGGGGAACCGTCGGTACGCGGCGAGGAAGACCTCTTGAGCCACGTCCTGCGCGGCCTGCCCGTCGCCGACCACGCCGTGCGCCAGCCGGACGACCGCGGGGTACTGGGCGCGGAAAAGGGCCTCGAAGGCCGCGTCGTCCGCCGTCTGCTCGGGCGGCTCCGTCCGGCCCGCGTCACGCGCCTGCAATCCCGCCACACCTTCCCAGCACCGCCGCCGGCCCAAATGTGACACAGGCGGCCGGCGAACGCCGGGGTCCGACCCGAGAAATGTCGGCGCAGGGCCACCAGCAGCTTCCTACGCTGCCTATCAGATACGCAGTCGGAGGGCTCGCGGACGCGGAGGGCCTACCAGACGAGGCCGCGGGAATCCGACAGTGCCGTCGGGGCAACGGGACAGAGCAGCCCCGGCTGGTGAAGGCGTGCGGCTGGCGTCGAGGCGGGTCACCGAGCGGCTAGGACGTGCCACCGGCGGTCCCGGGGGCCGATCGCGGTAGGCGTCAGCCGCCCATGGCCGCAGCGGCGCGCTTCTCCATCTCCTCCGGGGGCACGTCCTCGACGTGGGTGGCCACGTGCCACTTGTGCCCGAACGGGTCCACGAAGCTCCCCGACCGGTCGCCGTAGAACTGGTCCTCGACCTTCCGCTCCGCGGTCGCGCCGGCGCTGATGGCGCGGTCAAAGACGGCGTCGACGTCCTCGACGTAGAGCATGACGGTCACCGGTGTACCGCCGATGCTCTTCGGGGATTGCCCCCCATGTCCGGGAACACGTCCGCGAGCATGACCAGGGAGTCACCGAACTCCAGCTCAGCATGTCCGATCTTCCCACCCGGTGCGGGCATGCGCATCCGCTCATTCGCGCCAAACACGTCCGTGTAGAACTCGATCGCGGCGCCCGCTCCGTCGATGCTCAGGTACGGGATGACTCGCGGGTAGCCCTCCGGAATGGGCTTCACCTCTGCCATGGACCCCTCCTCGGTCGTAATCAATGAACCCGGCCACCGGCGTCGCGACGGCACATCCGGGGACCTGGCCTCAGCCTCTACCATCCGGGCTGGTTGGGCAATCGGCGGCAGACCTCGCGACCGCCCTGCGGCGAGCGGACCGGCGCATCGAGGAGTACGGCCGGCACACGGGGCACACCGACCTGCTCCGCGAGGCAGTGGACGGTCTGGTCGGGGAGGACCCCCCCGGCCGGATGGCACCACGAGCGAGCCGAGCAGGCCGGCGCCGCTGATCGTCCGCCGTAGTTCTCCATGGTGGCGACCAGACCGATGACGCCGCCGGAGCGCGCGGTTGTCGGGGCCACCGCCCGCGAGGGCGACCCGACCGCTCAGCTCACGAAGTCCGCGAAGACCGGCAATGTCCAGCGATGCCCCCGTCCCAGGGCCGTGTACGCAGGCTATTAGAGAAGGCTGTCCACGCGGTGGACAGCGCCGCATGGAACGTCCAGCGCCGCGTGGTGCTGGCGAATTGCCTCCTCATCAGGGCCCTCGAGCAGGCAGTAAACCTGGCCGCCCTGGTTGTGGTACAGCTCGATCTGCCGTACACCGAACTCATCCACCGTGCCGCTTCGTGTTCCCGCGGCAATCTGTTCGATCGCCTCTTGCGGCAGTTTCAAGTCGTCGTGAAAGTCCATGAACTTCGGCACCGGGACTCCTTCGCGTCGGAGGTGGATCAATATCCTGCTTCCCTGCACGTCTGTCCATAAGGAATGGGCCCGATCCCGAGCGCCGGCTCGGTTCGGCGGTTCGGCCTCGGCGCCCGAACCTGATTGCTCTTGCGGACCGCTCCGTGCGGCTGATCCTCGTTCCGGCGATCCAACGTCAGGAGGCAGCATGCGTGCCATCGATCTGGTCATCGGCTTTGGGTGGCTTGCGTTCTGGGGCTACTGGCTCGCCTCGGCCATCGGCGTCAAGTCCGGTCGAACGCGTTGGCGTCGCTTCGCGGGCATCCGGGTCGTGATCGCGCTGATCGTCCTGCTGCTACTCCGGGTGCGCGCATTTCGCGGGCATGCGATGCATGATCCGTGGTTGGCGGGCCTCGGCGTTGCTCTGTTCGTCATGGGATTGACCCTCGCGATCTGGGCGCGGGTCTTCCTCGGTCGCAACTGGGGCGCCCCGATGTCGGAGAAGGACAACCCCGAACTCGTCACGACGGGTCCCTACCGCTGGATCCGAAACCCCATTTACTCGGGCCTCATCCTCGCCATGATCGGCACAGCCACCGCGGTGAGCGTCTCCTGGCTCGCGGTTGTCGCGCTGCTTGGGGGTTACTTCGTCTACAGCGCATTCATGGAACAGCGGTTCATGATCGCGCGGTTTCCTGACACGTATCCGGCCTACCAGCGTTCGACCAAGATGCTGATCCCGTTCGTGTTCTGATCGAGCACCCCCGGCCCGGCGCGACATCCTCGATGCGCGGCGAAGCGTCCTGCCCCGGGTACCCCTCACCGGTTCCACCGCTACCGAACGCACGACCGCGCTACCAACCGCTGGATCTCGACGGCACCGTCGGGGGTGAATTTCAGTTCCCATCGCCACCCGGGCGGGTGTACCTGGACTCGGATCGACGCGGGCAAGGACACCTGCCCGGACGGGCGACGCATCCTGCCCCAACATCGCGTGGCAGGAACTGGCGGCAAGCCGCTATGCAAAGAGTGCCCGAAGGTCAACTAGCGCTTGACCGGCCAGTGGCAGACCTCCGAGCGGGAGGGTGTCGGTGACGGTACTGCGCGTCTGCCCCACGCTGCCTCTCGGTCGTGCGCTCGGCCCCCGCCTCGAAGACCTGGCGATCTCGTCCAGCGCGGCGGTGAGTTGGTCGTCCAGCCGCTGCCGTACCGCTTACTCGGCTTGGTAACTAGCCGTTTTCAGTGAGACGTCGAGCACCAAACCCCCGACAGCCCCCGCACCGGCCAGGGGCTGTCTGGGCTCGGCATCAGAGCAACAACCGGACTTCCAGGCACACATCGACGGCTCCGTCGATAAAGCCCTCAAACCAGGCGTCGTACTGGCGGTCGGTCAGCGACCCGACGTGGTTGTTCGACACCAGGACCCTGTCGAAGACTTCCGCGAGTGAGTCGGGGATGTAGACCTGGCTTGGCTCGTCGCCCTGGATCTCTACCATCCACTCCAACTCCGCCACGGTGGCGTGCCGACGAGCGAACCTGATGCCGTCCTCCCGTCCGAGAGCGTGGAAGCGTTTCTGGTCTTTCTCGATGGTGCCCCATAGTCGCAACCTGTGAGCGCAGTGACCTCCACGGCTTCCGTTGGGACACGATCAGCGGAGGGCGAAGTCGAACACTCCGGAACTCACGGACCCCGCCCCCCCGACATCAAAGTCGTGGTACCGCAGAACGACAACCCGAGCACATACGCCGACCTGGCCAGCTTGGCGGGACCGAAGCCTCGTCCCCCGAGCGCCGCCGATCGCGCTGTGGCTCTGATCCTGGCCTCGGGAGCAACGGGCTTGACCAGCAGGAGTTGATCACGGGGGCGCGGCTCTCGAAGGCGCATCACGGCTCCGTGCTGCGCCGTATCGAAAGGACCGGGCAAGTCGTGATGACGCAAGAGCCGCGCAGCGATGCCGCCGGTCGCGTGCGTACCCAGGTTGCGCGCCTGCCTGCGACGAAACCGACGGCGAGGACCCGCTGACGCCACAGACACTAGGCCCCGGACAGCAAGTGACGATCGGATCGACCTCGATGACGCTGTACAGCTACGCGCAGTTCTCCATCGTTTACGACGTGGGGCGCGCCGAGGTAAGTCCGGATCGTTACGTGACGATGGCCGACGCCGCTCAGATCGGCGTCCTCCTCGGTGCTGGCTGAGCGGGTCCGCGACGGTGGGCAAGCCGTGCGAGCGTCACAGCGTCCTGATGGCAGGCGGCCACGGTGACAGCCGTGCTGGTTCGCGTCAAAGCCTTCGGGTAACCAGTCAGGCGCCCCGCGTCACGCTCAGGGCCGGGGGTTGACGCCGCCGGGAGTGCCCCCGCCCGAACGTATTCCGTAGTTATGGGCGGCTGACTCGGCGCGGGCTGAGTGACCGCGAACGGCACCTACGCACCGCGACGCTGACGCTTCCAATCATCCGCGCCGAGCCGGTAAACGCGGAGGGGTATGCCCAACTCCGGGTGCATGGTGTCGCGGTCGAGCGTCATCCCGATGCGTTCCATGACGCGCGCGGACGCCGTGTTATCGGGCTCGCAGACGCTGACCACCCCGTTGAACCCGAGAACCGTGAAGCCTTGTACTAGGGC
>Ga0307372_10007120_pt1 | contig 16147 bp, 6 predicted proteins | sample OX1MG_FD_202533 | JGI IMG/M metagenome (GOLD analysis project Ga0307372, IMG submission 202533) | Soil microbial communities from Risofladan, Vaasa, Finland - OX-1 | ecosystem: Environmental > Terrestrial > Soil > Coastal area > Acid sulfate soil | place: Finland: Risofladan, Vaasa | collected... | reverse complement strand
GAGACGACGTGACGGCCATCGGGCGTCACCACCACGGCATAGACCGGACCCGAGTGACATGCCAGAATGCGCGGCGGCCGATTGCCCTCCAGATCCCAGATGCGCAGCGTTTTGTCATCGGACCCTGAGACGGCCTGGCGGCCATCCGGCGTCACCGCCACGGCATTGACCAAATCCGAATGCCCTTCCAGAACGTGCGGCGGTCGATTGCCGTCCAGGTCCCAGACGCGGAGCGTATTGTCACGAGAGCCAGAAATGGCGTGGTGTCCATCGAGCGTCACGGCCACGGCTCTGACCAAATCCGAATGCCCTTCCAGAACGCGCGGCGGCCGATTGCCGTCGAGATCCCAGACACGCAGTGTATTGTCTAAGGAGCCCGAGACGGCCTGACGGCTATCAGGCGTCATCGCCACGGAATAGATCCAATCCGAATGCCCTTCCAAAACACGCAACGGCCGATTGCCGTCCAGGTCCCAGACGCGAAGCGTATTGTCACGAGAGCCTGAGACGGCGATGCGGCCATCGGGCGTCACCGCCACGGCATAGACCGCTTCCGAGTGCCCTTCCAGAACGCGCGGCGGTCGATTGCCTTCCAGGTCCCAGACGCGCAACGTATTATCACGAGAGCCAGAGACGGCGATGCGGCCATCGGGCGTGACGGCTATGGCGCAGACCGCATCCGAGTGCCCTTCGAGTACGCGCGACGGTCGATTGCCATCCAGGTCCCAGACGCGCAGTGTATTATCACGAGAGCCAGAGACGGCGACGCGGTCATCGCGCGTCACCGCCACGGTATAGACCGAATCCCAGTGACCACCCAAAACGCGCGGCGGTCGATTGTCCTCCAGGTCCCAGAAGCACAGCCTCTTGTCACGGGAACCTGAGACCACATGGCGTCCATCAGAAGTTATCGCCACGGTATAGACCTCACCCGAGTGCCCTTCCAAAACGCGCGGCGGTCGATTGCCCGTAAGATCCCAGAAGCGCAGCCTCGCGTCACGGGAACCTGAGACGGCATGGCGACCATCAGAAGTCACGGCCACGGCATAGACCGTACCCGAGTGTCCTTCCAGAATGCGCGATGGCCTATTGCGCTCAAGGTCCCAGACGCGTAGCGTCTTGTCGCGGGAGCCTGAGACGACTTGGTTGCCATCCGGCATCACGGCCACAGCATAGACCGAATCCGAGTGTCCTTCCAGAACGCTCAGCGGCCGATTGCCTTCCAAATCCCAGATGCGCAGCGTTCTGTCTTCGGAGCCCGAAACCGCGTGGCGGCCATCCGGCGTCACGGCCACGGCATAGACCTCACCCGAGTGTCCTTCCAGAACGCGCGGCGGCCGATTGCCTTCCAAATCCCAGATGCGCAGTGTATTGTCTCCTGAACCTGAGACGACTTGGTGCCCATCAGGGGTCACTGCAACGGCCCTGACCCAAGCCGAGTGCCCTTCCAGAACGCGCGGCGGCCGATTGCCGTCGAGATCCCAGACACGCAGTGTATTGTCTAAGGAGCCCGAGACGGCCTGACGGCCATCAGGCGTCACGGCCACGGCATAGATCCAATCCGAATGACCTTCCAGAACGCGCAAAAGCCGATTGCCCTCCAGGTCCCAGACGCGCAGGGTATTGTCACGGGAGCCAGAGACGACGTGGCGGCCATCGGGCGTTACGGCGACGCCATAGACTGAATCCGAATGCCCTTCCAGCACGCGCGGCGGTCGATTGCCTTCCAGATCCCAGACGCGCAGTGTTTTGTCTTCAGAACCTGAGACGGCGTAGCGGCCATCGAACGTCACCGCCACGGCAAGTACCAAACCCGAATGCCCTTCCAGAATGAGTGGCGGTCGATTGCCCGTCAGGTCCCATACCCACAACGTATTGTCACCTGAGCCTGAGATGGCGCGACGTCCGTCGGGCGTCACTGCAACGGCCCAAACCCTATTCGATTGATCTTCCAAAACGAGCGGCGGTTGATCGCCCTCCAACTGCCAGACGCGCAGTGTATTGTCACGAGAGCCAGAGACGGCGATGCGGCCGTCGGGCGTTACCGCCACGGCGTAGACCGCACCCGAGTGCCCTTCCAGAATGCGCGGCAGTTTATCGCCCTTCAAGTCCCAGACGCGAAGTGTCTTGTCATCGGAGCCTGAGACGGCGATGCGGCCATCGTCAGTCACTGCTACGGCATAAACCGCACCCGAGTGCCCTTTCAGAACACGAGGAGGTTGATTGCTTCCTAGGTCCCAAACACGCAGCGTATTGTCTTCAGAACCTGAGACGGCGTGGCGGCCATCGCGCGTCACGGCTAAGGTTCTAACCGAGTTCGAATGCCCTTCCAGAACGAACGGCGGCTGACTGCCCTCCAGATCCCAAAGGCGCAGCGTCTTGTCTTCAGAACCTGAAACGGCCTGGTGGCCATCATGGGTCACCGCCACGGCCCTAACCCAACTCGAGTGACCTTCCAGAACCCGCCGCGCTCCGCTGCCAGCTGCCTCTAGTGCGTCCCACATTGGCGTAATGCGTGGTCGGAGCGCGGATTCGTTGAGTCCTTTGAGGAAGGGTGCAATTCCCGGCTGAGACTGATAGGCAAGCAGGCGCCCAATCATTTGGGAGGTGAACTGTTCAGGATGCGGCTGGACGATGTGGAGGCTGCGCAACAGGGCTGCGTGTTCAAGTTCTAGCGCCGTTTGTTCCGGATGTTCGCTCCTAATGTAGTCGAGCTGAAGGTCATGAAGCCGGATGTCGCCGTTGGCGTCGCGGCTGGCGAGCGATCGGCTGACCAACAGACACGCCAGATCGAATACGGACCGCTTGTCCCCGCCCCAGAGAGCTTGCAGGACGGCGGTCGGCGCTGGCATGCCATCAAGAAGTACGGCGAGTTGAAGATAGTGGTCTTTTTGATCTTGAGAGAGGGCGTTGACGCTTACCTCGATGGCTGCGTGAAGGGTCTGGATCTTGTGATCGTAGCCCTGAACGCACCTCCCAATCTTCTTCAGGTTGGCATTCCGAAGGTCGTCTGCGAGGAAATTCCACCGTTCATCGGGTTCATCTCTCAGTGCTGCACCGACCATGGAGAGTCCGAGGGCATGTCCGTTCAGCTCTTTAAGGATGTTGGAGGTATATGGCTCGGGCATGGAACTTTGCTTCCGCCCCGACCAGCGGGCAAGAAACTTCCGCGCCCGGTCTTTCTTGAGGATGCCAACGCGCACGCTCTCCGCTCCGAGAGGGCCAGCTATGTCCAAACAGGTTGAGGTGTACAGGAGCCGGGAGCGTCCGGACGGCAACAGGAATGGCTCAACCGCTGCTAGGCTCCAAACATCGTCGAGAACGAGGAGCACGGCCCTGTTGCTGAGAAGGGTGCGATAACTTTCTACCGAGTAATCGTCGAAGTTCTGGTTCAAGGCAACGGCCACAGACTTTATGTGCTGCTCAAGTGTGACATTGGATTCCTTACCGATGCTGAGCCAGACGATCCCGTCCGGGAAGGCTGCGCGGACTTGCCGGTCATAACATACACCCTGTGCCACGATTGTTTTGCCTCCCCCGCTCATGCCCTCAAGGGCAATCGGCGGCACGGCTTGGGAAGTCGAAAGCAGCCTGTCACGGACTGGCCCGGAGATCTCACTCCGGTCGATGAAGTTTGCTTGACGCGGAGGAACAGTAGAGAACGGGTCGCGCGGCGCTTGAGTTGGGCGCTTTGCTTTATGGATGGCCTTAAGAGTTTCATCAAAGCCTTCTTTTACTGTCTTTTTGAGCACCGCAATCTCGCCTGTTATCGCCGCCAGGGAGATGTTCGACAGAATGTTTGAGACCGGCTGATTTTGCTTGATCTCATGCTGAAACGAGCCACATAGATAGCAAAACCACATTTGGCGAAAGATCTTGCGTGCGCGGTCGGGAAGCCGCCCGCACTTCTCCTCTATTCCGGCCAGAGCCTCGGTGCCACGCTCTTCGGCGTACCGGTCGTCAACTGTGGTGAGCATTCTGATGGGTGGGATCAATACCGGAGTGAACGCCCTTTCAATTTGCTGGAGACCAGCTATGCAATCCGCTTTCGCTTGCAAAAGCTGGGCCCGTTCCGCCTGGGCCATGACACCGCCCTGCTGCCGCCCTAGCTCCCGAAATCGTTGAGGCAAACGCTCCTCAACACACCGTCTCCACAGCTCAAGCTTCCCGGAGGCGGGCCCCAAGTCCTCACCCAGAGCTTCCATTAGGCAAAAGAGGCTTGCATGGAGCGAAGAGCGCGCGACGGCGCGGTCCAGGTCGCGATTGTTATCAGGATGGGTGATCGTGAGGAAGGCCCCCCGGAGTTTATCGAGATCGCCGTGAAAGGCGTTCCCAGCCGCGCCTCCGAAGAGTTCAGATAGTGTATCGGCTATCGCACTCGAGCCTGCACGCTTGCTGATTACGTAGGCGAGTGTGGTAAGGATTGTAATCGGGTCGAGCATGATGGAGATCAACCTCCAGCAATCATCCGCCGGAGCGGTCTTTGCTTTTCGAGAGGCGCAGGGGAGAAATCGCCATTGAGTAGATGTTACCGGTCGGGAGGCCCATCTCGCATCCCAATTACTGCCTCTTGTACCGTTTAAGCCGGAGAATTGACCTAGTTCATTCGTCGTGAATCGTCCTCCACGACTCCATCCAAAGGTGATTTATCAAGGGGAAGCACCTCGAAATCTGCAATCCCTCTGCCTGTTGCTCTAGTGGGGCAACGCGCTGTCTCAATTTCTCGTAGAGACTCTTAACTGTCGACACGCTGAAAACACCGTCAGGATTCACCTCACTCATCCAACTTAGGGGCAGTGATTTCACACCTTCCGCGGCATCACTCATAAAATCGTGGATGTCATGCGCAATTCCGCTGTAGTTGATGTAACAGCGAAACACTTCGACGCTTTCATCAGGCAATTTCGCTATCGCCTCAGGCGAGAACATGAAGATCGAACAGCGCTTCCAAATGTCACGGAGTTCAACTGGTTTCGTCCGCTCCGTATTCGCCTGCTCCGCCATTACCGCATAGTGGCGTTCGATGGTTCCCCTAATACTGCCAGATGTTAGCCGTTGTGCATACTCGTGCAGCCGCAAGCAACTCAATGATGATGCCAGGCTAGTCGTAATCGTTGAACCATGGGCGTCGAGGCAGTCGTCAAAGTGACGCCACGATACGCACGAGAGCAACTGTACGACGAGGATGTCTGTCAAGTCCGTTTGAGGGGATTTAGCGAGTTCGTAAAGCGGAAGGACGTAACGAAGCGAGTAGGCTTCAATCTTTGGCCAAAGGCCTTGCGCTGACCATTCGGCGGGCAAGGATGTCTCGAAATTTGAAAGTGCAACACCGACCCGACGCAGCGCCTCCACAATTGATGGATCAATGATTCTCAGCTGCTCAAACAGCTCATTGTTGCGTCCCGAGAATCTAATCAATCCGTCGCTCATAGGTAATCGCGAGTGATCTTGCTGGGGTCATCGATGCGGGAGAGTCGCCACCTTTCCCGATGTGCGGCCAGAATGCCAAGCGCATCGGACTTCCACCGCGGGTAATCCTCATGAGCAATCGCGCTTTGCTCCGCTTCCCTTAAAGCGTCAGTGAGTTCCTGCACGTAGGCCGCGCCCGTTGGTGAGAGCTGCGCCGACTGCGACAGTGTTTCGGCCGCGTCTTTGCACTCGACAATTCGCTGCACCAGCAGCGGCCCAACCACGCCGGCGAATCGGTCAACGCCACTGCGAAGTACCGCCTCGTAGTACAGAGATACGCGAGTGAATGCGCTCAAGCCACGGAGAATTCCGTCAAGAGGTCGCGAGTCGTCCCGCCAAGGCGAGAAATGGACGGCTGCCTGAGTTTGCGGGTCCGCGGTCCAAAACGTGTGGTATTCCTCAAGCGCATAGAAGAACTGGTGATCAGCCTCGTGTACGAGCGTCTCCCCAAAGCGGAACGGGGCCGCCTCATTGTTCTTGAATACAACATTTGGCAGTTCCCTCGAACTAAAACTCAGATTCTGTACCTCTTCGCGCTGCTTGAGCGGCACGATGTAGCTGACAAATGTGCGGACAAGCACCTCATTGTCGTGGCTTAGGGCAATGAGTTCGAGCGCACTTCTGGTGGCTGCTTCCCACCAGGGAACATCAACGTTGCTGTCTATTTCAATGCCGTATTCGTCGCCCGCGCTGAATTGCGCCCCAGCCGCGCCGGTCACAATCCGGATCCAAGCGACCTTTGGCATGTCCGGGAAAGCAGAATCCGCCGGACTAATGGTTGACACCGCCTTGACGGATTGGCGCAGGCGGATAATGCGGCCACCATTCGCCCTGACCTGGTCCATTTCATCGTAGGCACTGAGGACTTCGTCCGTCAGGTTTCCGAGTGCTTTCTCAAAGGCAGGGCACTTGAGGGCGTGCGCCTTGTCTAGCGCGTTTTGCGTTGCAAGATAATCGATTAAGGCGCTCATCAGTTGCGCGCATTCTCCGTCGAGTTCCGCCAATAGCAGAGCGACGTCGTGCAGAGAGGACTCCCGCGTTGCTACCCAATGCTCATCAGCAGACTCAATATCTCGAAACACGTGTCGCGTCCTCTTGAAATGGATTCTGAAATTGCCTAAGCAAGTTAGCTGAAAAAGACGTTTCAACTCCGCGCGCGGTTCTGCCACAGGCGCGCTTTGAATCAGCCCAATAGTCTACGCCTCGCAGCTCACGCCTACCCGGCGCTGGCGGCGCGCGTTGCGTCCGAAAAAAAGACTGACGCTTTGATGTGCGAAAATAGCTTCTGCAAGTCTGCGCAATAAACCGATGGGTTCACGAAACCGTTTGCTGAGCTGTATCTATGCGGCAAGTAGCCGCCGCCGCAATTATTCACGTATTCGCAGCGTCTACATGTCTGGCATAACGCAGCAAAGCCCGACAGCCGTGAGTAGATCGCTGGCTCGGTTAGGGCTTCATCAAAGGAATGGGTCGTTACGTTCATCGAAAGAGACGTTGCAGCGCGTCCAACGATCTTAAGCGTATCAACCGCCTCGATGTCGCCGTTTGTGTCGACCACGATCAGATCGACCGATTGAGCGCCAATCTCTTCGGCAGTGGATATTCCCCCGAGCATCATCGCGATAATCTGCTCAAAATAGGGTACTTCGATATCGGAATAATCTCGGTACCAGATATCGAAGAACTCACACAACCATGCTCCGTAAGCTCGGCCCTCAGGCAGCCATTTCGGAGGCGGCGCGTCATGATGACCGTCACGAAGGATCAAGTTGGCACTATGTATTTTGAGTTCAGCGAGTGAGGCGAGAATCTCGGCCGGGCTATTGTCCACATCAACTACAACCAGCACGCCGCCGAAGACCTGTTTCCAGTTCTCGTACGTAGTAATACGACGAATTGCAGAAGCTGTGTCGTCGTATGCGCCCCGGCCGCTGTGATAGAAACGTTGCCTGTCGTTTTGTTCCCGGGAGCCGTCGAGACTGAGGCCGATCCGAAACCCTCTGTCGATAAAGAACTGGATGAACGCATCGTCCATCAAAGTTCCGTTACTCTGCATTCCCCAATGGATCTTGCAGCCGACTTGCGAAGAGAAAATATCGACCAATGAGCGAAAGGCGGTCAATCCGAGTAGTAGTGGTTCGCCACCATGGAACACAACCGTCACATCATCCAGTTTGTGCGTTTTCACGTGTTCCTGAATGCGGGCCGCGATGCGAAATGCGGTGTTCTCATCGAGAAACTTCGGTTTCCGTTTCCACGAATCGTCTGGGCTCCGGTAAACGTAGCAGTACGAGCAATTGAGGTTGCAGAGGGATGCAACTTTGATAAGGAAAGTGTGAATTGGCCTTCTGAATTGAAGTGAGAGCCCCTCATCGAAGTCGTCAGGTAGCCATGCTCGCGCACTCAGCTTCGAGGGGAGTCTGTCCGGAGGATAGAGGCGAAAGGGCGTTAGCGAGGGCATGGGACACCAAGAATTCCCGTCGGTTACACGAACCTACTTCGAGGGATTTTCAAATCTCCACTCCGCCAACCACACAAAGGCAAACCCAAACACCTGTTAAATCGGGAATGACTGCAAGGGGCCTACCAGGAGCCCTTTGAGTGCGTCGCGTGGCTCGTATGGTGCGTATGGTGCGCGGTATGAGTGCGCTGCTCCTGAGTCTCGCGCAGTCGTCTGAGCGCACGCTGAATGGCGGGGTGGTTCGAATCCCGCAACTGCGAGTGAGGCCCAGTATCTGAGTTCTGCTCGATGGGCGATACACCTGGTAGTCCAGCGACTTCTATCGCTCTTGGGGATGTCATTTACCGCCTCCAGTTTTGGGGGGATGCCGCGTATTGCAGTTTACACAACAAGTTACGGTCTGGCAAGAAATTCCTCGAGCCAGGCTGGGCAGGCGCATTTTGGAATTCTTTTGACATCCAAATTAGCAAGAGAGCCCGAGTTCGTGCATTCCGGCGCCAATTCGCCTCGCATTCCCATTTGCGATCGCTGATCGTCGCCAAATTGAGCCATAACGACAGAAGCAGGAGGTAGAAATGCAGACGGAATGCAGCACCCTTGCTGCAGGAAAGAAAGATGGAGGCAGGCACTCCGGGAGCGGGTTACAGGATCAGCCCTCAAACCGCTCAGCGCTGAGTGGGGATAAGGTCTCAGACGGTGAACAGTCCGGGAAACGACCAGAATGACCCGTCGGGTGTGAGCCAGGAAGGCGAGCGGAGGTGAACTGCGGATTCTCGGTTGAAAGTCCGGGAACCGTGATCGAAACCAGGTCAATTTGGCAGCCTGGGATCAGGTCCAGCAGGAGCCAGTTTACTGGCTGACGGCGATCACCGGCAGATGGGTTGAATTGAAAGTCCTGCGGGTGTAGCAACAGGAAACTGTCTCAAAGAAGGGGTTCACCCCACATAGCTGTAGATAAAAACGTAGATACCGTTTTCCTTAGGGAACAACCAGGTTCTCTAGGCACCGGGCATGCGCCGCCAAATACTTCAATCGAAAGCAGTTGGGATCCACAGAAATCAACAGGACTCTACAGGCCCTGAAATCCGGTTCGGGACCAGGGGGTCGGAGGTTCGAATCCTCTCTCCCCGACCATTCTTTTCAACCGTTTAGCGTGCTAAAGCGACTCCGAAAGCCGACCACCTGGTTTTTGCACCAGGTGGCCTTAGAGCCTTCAAAGGCGCACAGATTTGGCCGAGAATGGCCAGCATGAATCAGGTTATATCGTAGAAAACAAAGGCAGGATGGGATTCTGGCGAGGAACACGGTTGATTCACGCTGCTCCTCGCGGGAGTTCGCGCCGCATGCGAGGTCAGTTGACGGTCAGTTCGACAACTGTGGTGACTTTCTGTGATCCCGAGGTCCCCGCGATCGTCAGTGCGTACTGCCCCCCCCCGCCACTGCGCTGCCGGCGGTCAGGGTCATTTCACTTGAAGTGCCGGTCGCGGGATTCGGTGAGAACGACGCTGTTACGCCGCTGGGAAGCCCCGAAACTGCCAGTTTTACACTACCGTTGAAACCGTATTCGTCCGCAATGTCGACCCAGGACTGCACCGACTTGCCCGCACTCAACACGGGGACGTAGTAGTCATTCAGGGTGAACGTCGGAACGTAAACGCCCAGGCTGAAGGCGGTGGATGCGGTCTGCGAGCCGGACGTTCCCGTCACCGTCACCGTGTACTGGCCGGGTGAGGCTGTGCCGGAAGCTGTCAGGGTCAGAGTGCTGGCACCGGTGGCAGGATTCGGAGAAAAGCTCGCGGTGACCCCGCTCGGCAGCCTGGACGCGGTGAGTTTGACGCTTCCGGAGAATCCCCACTCGGAGTTCACTGATACGTTCGCCGTCGCCCTCGTGCCCTGGCCCATGGTCACGCCGTTCCAGACACTAACCGTGAACGTCGGTGTGTAAACGCCCAGAGTGAAGGTGGTCGAGGCGGTCTGCGACCCGGACGTTCCCGTCACCGTCACCGTGTACAAGCCGGTTGGGGCCGTTCCTGAGGCCGTCAGGGTCAGAGTGCTGCTGTTGGTTGTGGGATTCGGAGAAAAGCTCGCAGTGACTCCGCTCGGCAGCCCGGCCGCGGTCAGTTTGACGTTTCCGGAGAATCCGTACTCTGGGTACACAGAAACGGTGTTGGTAATTGTAGTGCCCTGGCCGATGTTCACCCAGTTCCCGGACCACAGCGTGAAGCTGGGCGTGTACACGGCGACGGTGAAGTTGACCGTTGCCTTCTGCGAACCGGAGGTACCCGTCACGGTCGCAACATATTCGCCCAAAGTTGCGGTGCTGGAGGCTGTAAGGGTCAGGGTGCTGCTGAAAGTGGTGGGATTCGGCGAAAAGCTTGCCGTGACTCCGCTCGGCAACCCGGAGACGGAGAGCTGAACAGGATGGAGGAGCGTACCCGTCGCGGTCACGTTGACCCCGGTTGAGGCGGAAGTTCCCTGGCCCACCTTCAGGCCCGAACCCCACAATGTGAAGCTGTTCCCGGCGATAGTCAGCGGCATGATGGTCTTCGCCGTCTGGCTCCCACAAACGCCGGTGATGGTCAGGTTGTACTGCCCCGGCGCCGCCGAACTGCCGGCGGTCAGCGTCAGAGTGCTCTGATCGGTCGCCGGGTTCGGCACAAAAGACCCTGTGACTCCGCTGGGCAGGCCCGACACCGAAAGATTTACCGAGCCAGTGAACCCATACTGCGGCCGGACATAGACGAACGCCTGGGTGTTCGAGGCCGGATTCAGGTTTGCACTTTGGGCGCCCAGCGTAAACGTTGGCGCAAACACGGTCACGTTGATGGGCAGGGTTGCCGTCTGGGTGCCGCTTGTGCCCACCAGGGTCGCGTTGTACTCGCCCAGCGCCGCCGTACTCGACGCCGTGATCGTTATCGTGCTGTTTTGCGTGAAAGGATTCGGCGAAAAGGTTGCGGTAACGCCACTGGGCAGGCCCACCGCGGAAAGCTTCACCGTGCCGTTGAATCCAATCCCAGGATTCAAATCGATCCATGAACTGGCGGAGCTTCCCCGCCCCATCGAAAAACCGCCACCACTCCATAACGTGAAACTTGGCGGCTCGACCGTGATATTCAGCAGAACCGTCGAGGTCTCCCTGCCGTACGTTCCCTTGATCACCGCGTTGTACTGTCCCAGACTGGCGGTGCTCGAAGCCGTCAGCATGAGCGTGCTCCCCGTATTGGCGGATGCCGGCGAGAACGTCCCGGTAACGCCGCTGGGCAGGCCGGAAACCGAAAGATTCACATTCCCGCCTGACGCATTTTGCCAATTGATCCAAACAGAACTAGCCCCGGCCTTTCCCGGGCCCAGCGTCGCGCTCGAATCACTGAGCGTGAACGTCGGCGTCTCCACGAGCACCTGGAACGTCGTGCTTGCGGTCAACGAGCCCGAAATGCCTGTGATCGTCACCGTCTTGGCCGCAAGAGCTGCGGTGCTGCTCGCCGTCAGCGTCAGGGTCGCGTATCCCGACGGCAACGGGTTGGGAGAGAACGTCGCCGTCACCCCCGCGGGCAAGCCACTTGCGGCCAGTTTCACAGCTCCTGCAAAACCGAATTCCGCGTTCACGAAGACGGAGTCCGTCGCCGTTCCGCCCGGCGCGACAATCAAGTTCGCCGGCGGCTTCAGCGTTCCGGACGTGCCCGTGATCGTCACCGTGCTCGTCCCCAGCGGAGCTGTACTGGCCGCGGTCAGTGTCAAAGTAGTAGGGCCGTAGCCACTTAGAATCTCTTCTGGTTCCGGCTGAAACAGCATCCGGGGCATTTCGCTCCGTTGCTGTTGATTGGGTTGCGTCGCCGCATCCGAGCTCATCACCATATGGACGACCGCGGATACCGGTGCCCCGAAACTGCGACCCATTCCGCTTGCGATGCCCGCCGATCCCCTTCACCTTGCTTCGTGAGGTATTGGCCAGTCGCTTCATCATTCCGGAGTCTCCGGAATCCGCCCGCGCGAAATACGAATTCCTTCATTGTGAGGAAGATCTCCGGCGCTTCATCAGCATGAAGAAGACGGGTACAAGGATCAGAACGTGTATCGTTGACGTGATCATCCCTCCCACAATCGGGGCGGCAATGGGTTTCATGACGTCCGACCCGATGCCGGTCTCCCACAGGATCGGAGCCAGGCTAAGAATGACAGCCGTCACGGTCATCAGCTTGGGCCGCAATCGCTGCACTGCGCCCTCGATCACCGCCTCTTCCGCATCGGATTCGGAGTTGAGCCGCCCTTCCGCGAGCCGGTTCTGGTATGCCTCGTGGAGGTACACCACCATGACCACGCCGGTCTCAACCGCGATTCCAAACAGGGCGATATATCCCACCCAGACTGCGACGCTGAAGTTGTATTCGAGTAGCCATTGCAGAAGCAGCCCGCCCGACATTGCGTACAGGGTGGGGACGATCAGCACTACTGCCTCCACCGCCGACTTGAATACGAGATAAAGCAACAGAAAGATCGCGAAGAAGACGACTGGCAGGATGATCTTCAGCCGTTGCGTGGCCCGCATCTCGAATTCGTACTCTCCTGCCCACCGCCAGGTGTAGCCGGGGGGCAGAGCGATCTTGTCGTGAACGAGCCGCTCGGCACTGCGGACGAATCCTCCGTAGTCGTGCGTCTTCAGGTTGAGGTATACATAGCCTGTCAGCGAGCCGTCCTCATCGCGGATCATGGCGGGGCCACGGGAGTACGACACACGTGCCACCGCGCTCAGTGGAATCTGTTCACCCGCAGGGGTTTGAATCAGGGCCTGTGCGAGTTGGCCAGGTGAATCGCGAAAGGAACGCTCGTAGCGCACGGCCACCGGGAAGCGCTGCCGCCCCTCCACGTTCTCCGTCACATTTGCGCCGCCGATTTCCGAGGTGACCACGCGCTGCACATCGGCCACGGTTAAGCCGTACCGCGCCGCCGTGGGGCGATCAACATCCACGTTGAGATAGAAGCCCTGCGATACACGCTCGGCAAATGCGGAGCTTGTCTCCGGCATCCCTGAGAGCACCTGCTGGAATCGCGCCCCAATCTCCTCGATGCGTGCAAGGTCGGGGCCCTGAATCTTGATTCCCACGGCGGTCTTGATGCCGGTGAGTTCCATGTCGAGCCGGTTCTGCACCGGCATGGTCCACGTGTTGGTCAGTCCCGGGAACTGCAGCTTCTCGTCCATTTGCTGAATGAGCTTTTCATACGTCATCCCTGGCCGCCACTGCTCGCGCGGCATCAGCATGATGGTCGTGTCATACATGTCGAGCGGCGCATTGTCAGTGGCTGAGTCGGATCTTCCGACCGCGCCGAATACCGTCGCCACTTCGGGAAACGAACGGATGATTCGATCCTGCTCCTGCATCAGAGCCGCCGCCTGCGTGATCGAGATGCCCGGCAGCGCACTCGGCATGTAAAGCGCCGAGCCCTCATAAAGGGCAGGCATGAACTGGCTGCCCAGCTTGAAGTAGAGCGGCACGGTCACCGCAAGGAATACGAGGTTCAGAGCAACCACAGTCTTCCAGTGACGCAGTGACCAGCGCAGGATGGACAGGTAGATGGCCTTGGTCAGATGCGCGGCGGGGTTTCTCGACTCGGGGCGCAATTTCCCTCGGAGGCAGAGCGGCATCAACGCGGGCACCAATGTGATCGACAGCAGAGATGAGAAGATCAGGGCTAGAGTCTTGGTCCAGGCCAGCGGACGAAACATCCTCCCCTCCTGCGCTTCCAGAAGAAACACCGGAAGAAACGAGACCACAATGATGATGAGCGAGTAGAACAGCGCCGGGCCAACCTGCTGCGCCGCACCGATGAGCAGACGAGTTCTCTCTAGATCACTCGGCGCATCGCTGCGCTCCGCCAGGTGACGGTAGCCGTTCTCAACCATGACGATGGCCGCATCGATCAGCACGCCGATGGCAAGCGCCAGACCACCGAGCGACATGATATTTGAACTGACGTGAAGGAACTGCATGGGGATAAACGCAGCCAGCACGGCAATAGGCAGGGTGAGGATCGGCACGAGCGCCGAGCGGAAGTGAAACAGGAAGATAATGCTGACAAAGCTCACGATGATCGCTTCGAAGATCAGGTCCCGCTTCAACGTATGGATTGACTCATCGATAAGCCCTGAGCGGTCGTAGGCGCTCACAACCTCCACGCCTACCGGCAATGACGGAGCAATCTCCTTAAACCTGGCCTTGACGGCATCAATCACGTTCAGCGCGTTCATACCGTAGCGCATGACGACGACGCCTCCGACCGTTTCTCCCCGTCCTTGCCAATCAACCGCACCACGCCTGACGTCAGGGCCAAACGATACCGTGCCGAGGTCTTTCACCAGCACGGGAGTCCCATTCTTGCTCGCCACCGGCACATTCTCAAGATCGGCGAGTGTCTTGAAGTAGCCCAGTCTACGCACCATGTACTCGGCGCCGCCCATCTCCAGCACGTCTCCGCCCACCTCGTTCGTGCTCTGCCGGACGCGGTCAATGACCGTGCTTGCGGGAATGCCATAGGAGAAGAGCTTGCCTGGATCGAGGTTTACCTGGTACTGGCGGACGAAGCCTCCTATGCTCGCAACCTCGGCCACGCCGGGCACCGTCTCAAGCTGGTAGCGCAAATACCAGTCCTGCAAGGCACGCAAGTCGGCCAGGCTGTGTGTGTGCGAGCGGTCCACCAGCGCATACTCGAATACCCAGCCCGCTCCCGTTGCGTCTGGTCCGATCACGGGATGCGCATCCTGCGGCAGCTTGCCCGCGATCTGCTGCAGATATTCGGTTACCCGCGATCGCGCCCAGTAGAGATCGGTTCCATCCTCGAACACAACGAAGACATACGAGTCCCCGAACATGGTCTGCGCGCGGACGTTCTTGACCTTTGGAGCCGAAAGCAAAGCGGATACGATCGGGTACGTGACCTGGTCTTCAATGACGTTCGGGGGCTCGCCTGCCCACGGCGTATGAATGATGACCTGCACGTCGCTGATGTCGGGCAGTGCATCCAGCGGAATCCTGTGCATGGACCAGATTCCAGCGATCCCCAGAAGAATGGCCGCCGTAAAAACGAGGAAAGGATTGCGGGCGCACCAGGCGATGATTCGTGCGATCATCACATGCCTCCCGTCGCGTCCACGCTGAGTTGGCGGGTTGCTATCATCTGGCCATCTCGGCGGACCGTCACAGTGACCTGCCAGGTGCCGCCTGAGGCGAGTTGTACAGCGCCTTCATAGGAGCCGCCGCCCTTGTTGCTGAGCACCGCCGATGCATGATCGGCGGCCATGCCCATCGCAGGCATCGCGGGCATGAAGAACGTGACCGTGACTTCTGCTCCGCTGATCGGCTTGCCATCGCCTCCGGTGAGCGCAACACGCAGGGTGTTGCCGCCCTTCTGTGGCGGATCTGGCCGAGTGCTGAAGGCGATCTGTACGTGCTCCGCGCTCGGGGCGCTGGTGCTCTGAGGCTGTGAAGGCGGCGCGAAGTTTTGCATGGCGGCCTGGAGCTGCGCCTCTGAGTCCAGCAGGAAGTTCGCCGACGTCACTACGCGATCGCCGGGCTTGAGCCCGCTGAGAATCACAACCGATCCATCGATCTGCGGCCCTGTGGTCACTACGCGCGGTTCGAGATTGCCCTGCCCATGATCGATGAATGCGACTGCACGCTGGCCTGACTGCAACACCGACGAAGCAGGCACTACAAGCTGGCGTCCAAGACTCGCCGCAATCTCCACGTTGACGTACATTCCCGGCTTCAGCGCGAGTCCGGGGTTTGACATCACCAGCCTCACCTTTACGGTCCGGGTCGCCTGATCTACCTGCGGCAGAATCTGGTCGATCCTTCCATTGAATGCGCGTCCGGGGTACGCATCGAGCGAGACTCTGGCGGCATCCCCAGGCCGCAGGCGCCCCACCGCCTCCTGAAACACGTTCGCGTAGACCCATACGGTGCTCAGGTCCGCGATGGTGTAGAGCTTCATCTCCGGCTGCACATACGCATTCGGCAACGCGTTGCGCTCGATGATGTAGCCCGAAACCGGCGAATACATCGTCAGGTCTTTCTGCATGATGCCGCTCCTTTCGAGATTGGCAATCTCCTCCGGCGCCACACCAAATTGCTCAAGCCGCTGTTGTGCCGCCTGTAACAGCCAGCCGCTCTCCTGGGTGGCAACACCGGGCATGCTGTGGCCTTCCATCTGGTGCGAGAACGC
>Ga0307372_10007119_pt1 | contig 16150 bp, 20 predicted proteins | sample OX1MG_FD_202533 | JGI IMG/M metagenome (GOLD analysis project Ga0307372, IMG submission 202533) | Soil microbial communities from Risofladan, Vaasa, Finland - OX-1 | ecosystem: Environmental > Terrestrial > Soil > Coastal area > Acid sulfate soil | place: Finland: Risofladan, Vaasa | collected... | reverse complement strand
TGGAGCTATCGGGAAGGCTATTCCATGCAGGTGATCATAGGGCACATGTGAACGCTGGAGCTTTCGATTCGCGGGTGGGGGGCACAGGTTGGGCAGCCGGGAACTGATGTAGGGTTGGGTAGGCAGTAGTCGGGGCAAGCTGTCATGACGTCCTGTTCTGGTTCGACGGGGCATCCGCAATGTATGGGTGTCGGTGTCGGTGTGATCACACCCGGAGGTGGCACGTCATTATCGTCGGTGGGGTTCTGAGGGCTGACTGCCGTTGTTAGTCGTAGTAGAGCCGCCTGAACTAGTCTCTGAGCTAGGACTGCTGGTGAAGTTAGCGGCCGCGATAGCTGTGCCAAAGCCGGCGATGTCCAGATCTACGCCAATGGTCTTGGAAAGCTGTCCAGCGCTCTTATATGAGGCCGTAGCCTGATGGGCGGTTGTGTCGGAGCGAACGGTCGTCACGCCCCCGGCCGTTTCGGCGAATAGGGATAATGCCAGCCCTAGGACTGCCAAGAAAGCCGCGAGGCTTAACAGGCGCCGTTTGGTTACCTTTAATTGCTTCATAACACCTCCTTACTGCTTCAATTAGAGTAGCCTGAGCCCACCCTTTAGCTGTAAGAATTTTGGTGTTGATTGGTACGAATTATGGTGGAGAGGTAGTAACCAGTCTTGAACTATTCCACTATCTCATTGAACAAAGGAAAGCCTGTGAACTTTTTACTACTTCTCTTGCAGAATTATACAACAGACCCGACAGAGAGCCAACAAGGGTATTGGTGTTATAATTATGGTGATGGCTGGTACATATAATCACGCAAAACTGACAGAGCTGCTATTGAAGGCAGATACCACTGTTCCTAGTCAGCCCCAGACCACTGTTGCAGGTTCTACCTCGCAGCTAAATATCAACCCAGAAAAGCCCACGCCCAAGTCCAACGAAGCCGCCAGTAACGCTGAAGGTTACGAACTCGTAACACGCAGTGGCATCCTGGTGCAATGCACTGATGAAACAGATAACAGCGACAAAGTAGTTGAAGAATAGACCTATAAGAAGGATGGTTCTTGAACCTAGAGGGTGTAATAGGCTGGAAAGCTCACAGGAGCATAGCACAGGCATGTAGAGACGCATGGAAGTGGCAGACACTGAATCCAAAGGTTATGATACTCCGATTAGCTCAAAGAGCAGTACAGCAAGTTCTTAGCCCCGACTCACGCCTCAACTCACCGTTTCAAACCTCAACTCACGAACGATAAAAAACACGTTTCAGTGGCATATCAGTGGGTGTTTTTGGTATGACTGAGTTGAGGTTTGAGTTGAGCAGGTGCATTACATGAGTTGAGGGATTGCTTTACACTGACCTTTATTACAATTCATGGATAGGCGAAAATACTGTTCAGAAGGCTTTACAGTAGCTGTTTTAGGCTTCTCAATTATATGATGTGTAAAGTAGAATGACTTGGAAGGGTACTTTACATGAGCAGAAAACCGCAAGCGAACGCAAACTTGGTTGAAGCCAGAAAAATTAAGGCGAGTGGCGCAAGGTCAAAAGTAGATGCTGACCCTGAAGTTAAGCAGTTCATTGATTATTATTTGAAGAAAGGCGGTGAGACGAATCGCTCGATTCACCGCATGACGGTGCAGAAGTTTGGTAAGGAGCGTGTTCCGTCATTGCCGGCGTTTAATACGTACGCAGCTCGATACCATAAAGAAACCAGTGTTGTAGTGCCTGAATCGTACGCAGCTAAGTATAGCGACTTTGATCCGTTACAGAACCAGATTGAAGAAAACCTGCGAGTGAAAGAACTTGTAATTATACAGCACGAGCGAGAGAAGAAATTGATGCCGACGAAGATTGGTTATGACTACAGTAGCTTATATTTCAGCCAGAACACCGAGATAGGCATTGAGATGAGTAAGAGAGGTCTAATCCGCCGTGAGCCTGATGCGCCTAGCACAGTAGTTAATGTTCAGAATACGCAAGCTAATGGTGAAAATGTAATTGTTGCGACCGAAGGTACGATGCTGGATCATTTGATTGCACTGGAAAAAGAGAGGAAAGAGTATGCCGACGCTCACGTCAGACCAGCTAAGTCTGATGACTTCGCAGGAGTTGATGGAACTGAAGTTGATGAGCAGCAACGACCTGACAGTGTTCAGTGAGCAGTTATTGGGCTACGTTAATGCTGAACATCACAGGGAGTGGTATGGCATTTTGGATGGCATCAGCGTATGAAGATGGAAGTCGAAATGGGTTTGGCTCATGCCGACCTTGCCGACGGTTAGTTTATTATGCTCTCACGAAGTTGTTAAACGTCTCCAGGGGCTGAAACCACTATTTATACCTCTGCCCTGTAAAACGCAGTACAGAGGAGATTAGGACGTATCAAAGACAAACAACAGTGCTAAAAATACTAATGTGGACAAGACCTACGGCTTCATGATAATATATGAATATGCGTTCAAGTATTCAACGAACTAAGGTTGAACTTCAAGACAATGAAGCCATTGAATTATGCGCTTTGCAGTGTGGCGTTATTGGCGATGAAACTAAGCTCAAAATCTGCTACCTGCTTCGTCGTCATCCAGACCTTAACGTTTCAACGATAGCTGAATTAGTAGGAACGAGCGTATCTAATACCTCGCATAGCCTGAATCGGCTAAAGGCTGCTCAGTTAGTTGAATGCCGTAGGTGCGGTCAAACAAAATGTTACTCGCTGAAAGATAATGCCTTTGCGAATCTAATGAGTGTTATAGGGGAGTAAATTATGTGTCCAGCATGTCAATAAACTAAAGATAGCAAGGCTGCCCTACAGTACCAGGCAGTCTTGTTTTAATAAACGGAGGGAAACAATGCCAAAAATTAAGATGTACACTACGCACACTTGTCCGTATTGCATGATGCTAAAGAATTATCTAAAAGACCATGAAGTTGAATATGAAGAAGTCTTTATAGACTCTGACCCAAAAGGGGCGGTTCAGGCTCTTGATACCTGCGGCTCTATGGCAACGCCATGCACCCATGTAACTTTAGATAACGGCGAAGAAGTTAAAATCTTAGGTTTCAACAAGCCCAAGTTTGATGAGGTTCTAGGCTTGGCATGAAAGCAATCTGGAACAACAAAGTAATTGCCGAGGCGGATAAAAACGACCTGATTTACATTGAGGGTAATTGGTACTTTCCTCCTGAATCAATGAAAAAAGAATACTTCAAGCCAACTAGTCAGCATTCGGTTTGTTACTGGAAAGGACTAGCCAGCTACTATCAAATAGATGTTGATGGCGACGTTAATAGTGACGGCGCTTGGTATTATCCTAAGCCGACTCGCTTATCAAAGAAGATAGTCAAGAAAGATTTTAGTAATTATGTAGCTTTTTGGCACGGCGTAAAGGTGGAGGAATAAAATGGCTAAACAATACGATCTTATAGTTCTAGGCACAGGTAATGCTGGCTATCAGGTGGCTATGAAAACAAAAGAAGCCGGTTGGCATGTGGCGATTATAAATGATGGATTATTTGGCGGAACATGTGCTGTTAGAGGGTGCATTCCCAAGAAAGTTCTAGCAGGTACGGCCGAAATTATAGATATTGACAGGCGTTTAACTGAAATAGGTATATTCAAGGAACGTCCTGAAGCTAACTGGCAAGAACTTATCAAGTTTAAGCGCACCTTCACTGGCCCAGTGCCAGCAGAAACCGAAAAAGGACTCAAAGACGCTGGCATTGATGTTTATACCGGCAGCCCACGCTTTACTGGCAACTTACAGATTGAGGTAAACGGCGAACAACTTGAAGGCAAAAAAGTGCATATAGCAGTCGGCGCTAAACCGGCTAAGTTACCGATTGAGGGTTTTGAGCATCTTATAACCAGTGATGACTTTTTAGAATTAGACAACCTGCCTAAACGAGTTATATTTGCAGGTGGCGGCTACGTGTCATTTGAGTTTGCTCATGTCGCCACACGCTTTGGTGCAGACGTAACTATTTTGCATAGTGATGATCGCCCCTTGCCGATGTTTGATTGGGATATTATCCAGACGCTTATTGAAGCATCTGAGGCTGTAGGCATTAAGATAGAGTTCAATGCCAGAGTCCAGAAGATTGGGAAACTAGACAGTGGCTTTAGAGTTACAACGGCAGACGGCAAGACTTACGAGGCCGATCTAGTAGTTCATGGCTTAGGCAGACCACCGGCTATTGACGAGATAAACCTAGAAGCAACGAATGTAGACTACGATAAGCGTAAAGGCATTTTGGTAGATGATTACTTCCGTAGCACGTCAAATCCTGACGTATACGCTGCTGGAGACGCTGCGTCCGCAGGTCCACCGCTATCGCCTGTAGCAGGTGTGCAGGGTGGGATCGTAGCCGATAACCTGCTCGGTAAAGAGCGTAAGCAACCAAGCTACTTATCTACGCCAAGCGTTATTTTCAGTACGCCGATAGTGTCTAAAGTCGGCTATCTTGAACAAGAAGCAAAGGATAAAGGCATAGACTTTGAAGTAGTTAATACTGATTTAACTGGATGGTTTGACGCTAAACGCTTAGGCCTAAAGTTCGCTAAAAGCAAAGTTTTGGTCGAAAAAGGTACAAATAAAATAGTCGGAGCGCACTTGATTGGTAATCATGCCGAAGATTTGATCAGCATATTCTCACTGGCTATAGAGCTTGGTCTGACAACCGAACAGCTTAAAGCTCCAATTTTTGCTTTCCCGACTACCAGTGATGATATGAGGTATATGTTTTAACCATGAGCAAGAGGGAAAAAATAATCTTTGTGTATAACGCTAAAAGCGGCTTCATGCACTCAATGTCCGATTTGTTCCGAAAAACTGCCAAGCCAAATACCTATCCCTGTAAGCTATGCTCTTTGACCTATAGCGGTGCATTCATGAAGAAAATGTGGAAGGAATATGTAGCCAGTTTAGGTATTGAAACACTATTCCTGCATAAAGATGAGTTTGAGAAAGCTCACCTTGACTATGAAACAGCCTACCCAGTAGTTTTGCTAGTTGACAATGGCAATTTTACAAAACTTATAAGTGACAAAGATTTCAAAACCATGAATGATTTGACTGACTTAATCAGCTTGCTGAGTAAAAGGCTTACAGATGAAAAATAAAATTACTAAACTATCGGTCGAACGAATACGATCATGATTATCCACGCTCTAGCTCATGCACTATCTACGTCCTTTGCTATGGGCTGGGAGATACTCTGGCCTTTGATTCTTGGTTTCGGGCTAAGCGGTGCTATCCAAGCAGTCGTAACGCATAAACAAATGAGCAGACTGTTGCCTGATGATAAACCCAAGACTTTATTAAAAGCTGCTGGACTCGGTGCTGCCTCCTCGTCATGTTCTTACGCTGCTGTGGCTTTGGCTCGGTCGATCTTTCGTAAAGGTGCTGACTTTACTTCAGCTATGGCGTTTGAGATAGCTTCAACTAACTTGGTAATAGAGCTAGGTATTATTATGGCCGTCCTGCTTGGTTGGCAGTTTACCGCAGCCGAGTTTGTCGGTGGCCCACTGATGATACTTATTGTAGCTATACTGTTTCGTCTGTACCTGACACCTAAGTTGGTTAATGCTGCACGTAACCAGGCTGAAAAAGGCTTATCTGGCCGCATGGAGGGTCATGCAGCTATGGATGATATGGCAGTCAAAGGAGACGCTTCTATTTGGCAAAAACTGCGTTCAAGCGAAGGTAAAACCGCTTCCAGCCACTTCTTTATTATGGATTGGGCTTCGATCTGGACAGATATTGTATTAGGCTTGCTGATAGCAGGTGCATTAGCTGCCTGGATACCAAAATCTTGGTGGCAAGCATTGTTCTTTACTCATAACCATACCTTAGCTGTTATATGGGGGCCGTTAGTAGGTCCACTGATAGCTGTGCTGTCTTTTGTTTGTAGTGTCGGTAACGTACCGCTAGCTGCGGTTCTGTGGAATGGCGGTATTAGCTTTGGCGGAGTTGTCGCTTTTATCTTTGCAGACCTGATAGTTTTCCCGATACTTCGGATTTACAAAAAGTATTACGGCTTAAAAATGGCGGCCTTTATTTTCGGTATGTTCTATATCGCTATGGCTGTTGCTGGTTATCTAGTTGAGGCTATATTTGCGGTACTACGCTTAACACCGACTGTACGGAACGCTAAAGTGCTGCAAGCCAGTATAACTTTTAACTACACAACCGTTCTTAACATAATATTTCTAGTGATTGCAGGGGCTTTGATATACAGGTTCTTAAAAACAGGTGGTCCAATGATGTTAAAGATGATGAATAAAAAGGAGGCTCATGTCCATGAAAGCTAAGCCTAAACTATACCAGTGTCCTGAGTGTGGTCTGCACTATACCAGTAAAGCCGTTGCAAAGAAATGTGAAGCATGGTGCAGCAAATATAAGAGCTGCAACCTAGAAATAACAAAGCTGTCAGAGGAAGCTAAAGCACGGTATTAACTACGCACTCACGACGTTGTTAAACGTCTTTAGGTGTTGATATATACATTTACTCCTCTGAGCCAATAAAACGCAGTACAGATGAAAATATAGGGTGATAACGAAGAAACAGTTATGACTTCTTCTTGTATTTTCGCTTCAGAGCTTGTTGCACGTTAAGTCGATCGGGGTAGTCCCACTTAAAGATAGGTTTGTAAAGCTACCAATAGAGCTGCTAGAACCGGTTAGGTCTTGGTTTAACGTGCCAGTGCAAGTAAGCGTTGTGGAGGGAGTAATGGTTGGTGTTTGTGCTTTGGTCGAAAGCGCATCGACTGACTTTTGAAGATTAGATAGTTCAGCCGTATCACTAGCTGGTGATGCCTGTAGACTGGCTGTATTAAGTGATTTCAACTGCTTGTTAATAGATAGCTGATTAAACAGCACTATGACTAGTAGCACAACGCATACTGCTACTATGCCGATTAGCCAGCCGAGCATGATTTTTAGTTGGGATGCTTTCACAGTCGTTTAGCTCCTGCTCTTTCTACTGCTTTCGTGCATTGCTTGCATGAAAAATGTATTTTGATCCTTGAACTTAGTACCGTGAACGACATAGATGCCAATAGACTTAATGACTTCCAGAACAGCGTAAGTTATAAACAAAGCAAAGGCAACATTCCTAAATATGACTAGACCGCTTGCGGTGTTAGCGCATTGACCTAGTACGTACTGTCCGTAGCTATTAACTGTCATCGGCTGACATACTCTGCCTAAGGAAGCCTCCCAGACAACTGCTGGCACAAGAATAATCATGATTGTATAGAATAAGTAGAAAATCACTTTTACGGATCGACCGGCGCCTTTTACTGCTTGATGAGTAGTCGAAGTGTGCTTGGTGGGATGCGCTGCTGTATGTGTGGTTGTTGCTGATTTTAATGAGCTGCTGTGGTCGAGGCTCTGTCCACACTCGGTGCAGAAAGAAGCATTTTTACTATTTTGAGTGCCGCAGTTTGAACAGTACATATAAAGATTACCTGATGGTAACTCCTGCATAGTCTGTACCGATTTCGATCCAAGTAGCCCCAACTCCGCCAATCATTTCGCCAAGCTCATCTGTTGGTATAAAATCTAGTGGAGAGTAATCTGTATCATCTTTTTTAAGCTCGAACAGTTCAAGCAGTTGGTTGGTTGTATTCTCATCTTGCAGAGTTTCATAACGATCGCTTCGCAAAAAGAAGTAAGGCACTTCGCAGAGTACCCCGACATTTTTAGATATGGTTGTTTCGCCAGGATCTCGCTTTTCTGAAGTGTCGACAACATAAAAATAGATACGCAGAACAGAGTAGCGTTGTCCGTTTCTGATTGCCGTAGACAATTTTCCTCTGAGAAAAACTTGGTTATCTTCCTCGAATAACCCCACGTCAGGATCGTTGGAAAAAGGCAGTTCAAATGAAAAATTATCATTTGGGTAGAGTGCCTTTTGATGATTATCCCAGACTATGAATTGGTGCGCTCCACCGCTTAGTAGACCAAATGCCAAGCCTCTGTCTTTACCTTGCAGACTAGAATAATGAGTGACCATGTCGTTTAATATGCCGAACCAAACCCTGTTGTCCAACTCAGTCTCGGTGGTTTTTAGGCTTGATAAACGTTTCTTGTATTTTTGTTTTAATGTAGCGACTTGTTTAGCGTGAGTTTTTTCAAGCGCAGGGATTACACGTTTACGAACAAACGGATGTTTTGCTATATCTTGTTTTAGTCTGATGCTGAAAAAGGCATGAGGCGTAAGATAGTCGGCCATAATTGTAAATTATAGTCTACATCGCATAAATCATACAACAGCCTAATTGTTATGAGAAGTTGGTTAAATCTGAGATAGATATTTTTAGCGCACCAGCTAGTTTCTGTAGACTTTTAAGCGAAGGGTTACGAACACCACGCTCAATGTCTGAGATATAAGTTCGGTCTAACCCTGTCATTTCTGCGAGTTTTTCCTGAGTGAGCTTGTTGTCTTTCCGCAAGCCTTGTATTTTCTTGCCGAGTTTCTGTTGAACGCTAGTACGTGCCATACGTATACGATGGCGATATGTCGACTATCAGTCTATCGACTACTGTCGACAAAACTATTGTCATTCATCTGTTTATAAGCAATAATTAAAACATTCAAAATAATTAGGAGCTAAAAAATGAAAGGAAAAGCCAACTGGTTCAAAAGACACAAAATCCTTACAGGCATTCTCGCTATAGCAGCACTTATAGCACTTATCAATTTATGGTACTTGGCTATCGTAGCCCTGGTTATTATTTACTTCTTGCCAAAGCGAATTGTTGGTAGCAAGATTGAGCGGTTTAGGGTTAAGGTCAGGAAGCTCCTGCACTCAAAACCAGTTACGATCTTATTATTGGTTCTGCTCTTTCCGGTCGGCGTGTATCTCATGTGGCGATATATGGATTGGGGTAAAGCTCCGAAGTTTGTTATATCAGGGCTAGGAACAGTTGTAATAGTAGGCGTATTTATCCTTGTAGTGCTGTTTGCCCCACCGACTATTGCAATAAAAAGTTCAACAGCAGCCATTCGTGGTAGCCAGTACACCCTGGTGGCTGATATAACGCCCGACAACGCCACCGTAACTGTTAACGGCAAGCAAGTAAACTTAGGCAGTCAAGGTCACCTGAATACGCAGCTAACCCTGTCTCAAGGTGATAACCGGATAACCATAGTTGCTCGTAACACTAAAAATAACAAGGTTACTCAGCAAGTCATTACCGTTCACCGCTATACAACAGCCGAGATAGCCAAGCAGGAACAAGAAGCTGCCGCTGAGAAGAAGCAACAAGAAGCTGATGCTGCTCAGCAACAAGCAGCCCAGGCAGCCGCCGATAAAGCCGCTCAGCAGCAAGCCGTTGCAGATGCTGCAGCCCAGCAAAAGCAACAAGCGGCCAACGCTGCCGCCCAGAAAGCAGCTCAGCAAAAAAGCGACGAAAACGCTATTAAAGCAGCCGTAAGCAAAGATTTAGGTGGTAACAACGACGTTGGTGGTAAGTATTACCGAAACATTGATGTTGAACCACAGGCAAACGGCGGTTTTGGGGTATTCGTGGATTACAACGCTGATGAAGCAAGTAGTAACAACGATGATAAAACCTTGTACACCGAAAAAGCCGAGCAGCTTTACAAGACTATTTACGCTCAGACAGGCCAAGATGTAAGAACGGCCTCAGTTTCCGCTTGGTTTGCCGGTACAGATCAGTATGGTAATAACTCCGACAAGCTCGTATATAAAACGATACTTGATAAGTCAGTAGCAGATAAGGTTAATTGGAAAGCTGATGATGCTACATTACAAATTGACTTGCCAGGCTTGTGGAGTGTTACCCAAGACTTCTTGCAGTAGGTGAGAATATCCACATGTTACAATTAGCCCATGAATAAGTCATCACTGACAAAAATCTCACTAGCACTTTTAGGTTCAGTAATCATGTTTGCAACTCCTGCAACTGCTCTAGCTGCCAAACCTTCGCAAAGCAGTGGAGGGTCTAGGGGTGGCGGTGGCTCAACCAGCACAGTAACCGGTAATGACGTATCCTGGCCGCAATGTAATAAGTCACTGCCGAAGGGTCAGCTATTCGGTATCGTAGGAGTTAACGACGGTCTGGCTAATACTACGAACCCCTGTTTTGCTACGGAGTTGTCGTGGGCGAACAGCTCTGTCGGCGGTACTGGTCAAGACAAGGCTGCTTTATATGTTAATACGGCTAACCCTGGCAATCTCGGAGTGGCAGACTGGCCGAAGAGCGGTACTTCCAGCAAGTACGGCACTTGCACCGGTGCTGACGACCAGGCTTGCGCCTATCAGTATGGTTGGAATATGGCCGAATTGGACGCACAGTCTCGTATCGGAAAGAATAATCCTGCCAGCTTTAAGTGGTGGCTAGACGTTGAAACTGATAACTCATGGGAAACGAACACTGCAAACAACACTGCTGACCTTGAAGGTATGACTGATTACTTCCAAAGTGTCGGTGGTCGAGTTGGACTGTACTCAACAGCAACGCAATGGAAGCAGATTGCTGGCACAGTTAGCAACACCAGCAGCCTTTACGGCTTGAATAGCTGGCTGCCTGGTTCAAGCAGTCTAAGAAGCGCAAAAACTGCCTGTACGCTGCCAGGACTTACCAGTGGTCAAACGACAGTCACGCAATACGTGGCTCAGCGTACTGATTACGATTATTCGTGTAGTTAATGTTTATGTACATACTGTCGACAAGTTATAATTAACAGACTAGAACAAGAAAAATTATGAATAGTATTATTGTCTTCTGCGCTTCGTATCTCTACCTCTTTATCATAGTAGGTATAGGGATAGCGTGGCTACGAACCGCAAAAAGCCTTAGGGTTCAGTTTATTGTCGCTACGGTTATAGCCGGTGCGATTGCATTTATACTGTCACGTATTGCCAGTAGGCTGTACTACGACCCAAGACCATTTGTGACTGAACACGTTAAGCCACTGATTGCTCATGCTGCCGACAACGGTTTTCCCTCAGATCATGCGCTGCTGACAATGACCCTGACCGCCATCACTTATATGTATAACAAGAAGGTGGCTCTGGGAATGTTAGTTTTAACGATCTTGGTGGGAGCTGCACGGATACTAGCTAAAATCCACTCGCCGCTAGATATAGGTGCAGCTTGGGTATTAGGGGCTGTGGGAGCAGTTGCTGGCTACCACTTAACGTTATGGCTTTACAAAAAATATAGCCGTAAGACTAAGTCATCTACCTAGCTCTTTGACGCCCCCAGCTCGTCTTATTCCATAGTCGTTCATGTATAAAGTAGAGAATAGTACTGGCTAGGTTCGTAAAGACTGTCAGAGCTATAGTCGTGCTGATGTGTTTGGTGATGAGGTATATGATTACAAGATCGGAAATTACTACAAGTATGCGGAAGGTAATAGATTTTGTTAGGGAACGCTTCGGTGTAGCTTGGTATTTCACTCAACTTATAATATCAGGTCGTTGACGGTGCGGAACTCTTGTAGGTTGTTTAGGCTGTAATTAGCAGATAACTTCGTTGTCAGTTTAGTTGTTACGTGCCTAGCTTATAGGTTTATTAACGATATGGTTTCGTTGCCGATTATTATGTAGCAGTTATTGTAGCAAAAGCTGGTTCTGACCCCTGTAAAAAACACTTGTCATCCGTATGGACAAAGTTATAATAAAATTACATAACACTAATTTTAGGAGGCAACCGAAATGCAAAAAATATCAAAGGATGAGGTAAAGGCTCTAGTGCCGTTCTCGCCATCGCTTCTTAAGAGTGCAATTCAGAAATCGTGTAGACGTGGCGATGTCGACAGGGCGGTTAGAGCAACCAAGAGCCTTATTCAATTAAACGAAGTCGACGCCTTACGTAGGCTAATGATCGTGCCTGTCGAAGATAGCATATTACCTCTAGATTACGACAAGTACGCTGCAATGCTTATGAAAGTAAGCGCAAAAGGTGGCAGTCCGCTAACTGAAGATGAAAAGTCTTTGGCACTGACAATAATCGGAGATGTAGCCAGATGTAAATGGCGAGACTTGGATGTTGGCAATCCTGATGATTTAGGCAAGGATTACGTCATGCAACCTGTTCAAGGCAATAAAGAGAACGATTTGATTGATGCCCTGCTCTATAGAGCTAGAGCTGGTGGCAGTCGCTATGATGTGCCTATGCTGAACCAGATGGCAAGGGTTTGGAATCGCAGGTTCGCTCAAAAGACTTGGGATATTGAAAAATTGAAGTCGTACTTTTCAGGAGAAGAAATCAAGTGGGACAAAGTTCCCTACGCTACCGTAGACGATATTCTAATTGAAAGCGTAGATTTTCACTGCTCAGGAATACTGTACATGCTGTTAAAGATAGATTGGATAAAGTATCTGTTAAGAAAAGAGATACCGTTCAACAAAAGGGATTGGCTAGGCGGTGATGTAAGTGACCATAATCTGCTGGAACAGATTATGTGGACTACCAGATCAAGTATCAATTACAAGAAAAATGTATGGGAAACGCAAGTCGGCAAGGATAAACCGGTAGGTTGGCTTTGGGCGGATGCAGTACCAGAAGCAATTTGGCCGGTGTACAGGCATATAGCATCTGAAATTAAAGAAGAAACAGATAATATCAGTCGATGGATTATCCGTAAACAAGCCTAGAGGAAGTAATGACTTACTCGCAACTGGCTGTCTTAAATGCACCATCAGATCAGGATTTACTACGCCAAGCTGTATCAGTCTTTGATCTGCTGGACGTGTCAGCCAGCACTCGCTATGACTATCAGGCTCGGATAGGCGTGTTTCTTGGCTTCATCCGTGAGCATGGTTTAGATCGTAATAGTTTCCTGGCTTTTAAGCGTTCACTGACGGATAGAACAGACATTTCGGTGTCAACGAAAAATAAGTATCTCGTAACTGCTCGGATATTCTTGAAAGAATTGAATCGACAAGGGCTACTGCCTGTTGATGTTACTCAGAATATCAAGTCATTTAGCCAGTCCAGAAAACATAAAAAAGACGGTTTGTCCGACACTGAAGTAGCTCGGATGGGTAGATACCTGCAATTATTGCCTAAGACCCCTGAAAACGCACGTCTGAAGGCCATAATCAGCCTCCTGACCCTGCAAGGTTTACGTCAGATAGAAGTTGTTAGGTTAAATGTTGGCGATCTGCACTTAGCTAGAGGTGTGGCCTACGTTCAAGGCAAGGGTTATGATCATCTGGAAGCCGTCAGTTTACACCCTGAAACCATTAGGCTACTCCGAGTGTACCTAGCCAGCAACAAAGTGGCTGACGGCGCTCTGTTTGTCAGTCGTAGCAACAACAGTCTCCGGCAACGCCTGACCACTCGTAGCGTTCAGAGACTCGTCAGTGAGGTCTTTCAGAAGCTAGACATAGCAAAGTCAGTGCATGGCCTAAGACATTATTTTTCGACCAGGTTAATCCGAGCCTACGAGGGTGATTTATTGCAGGTGATACGATACACACGCCACAGTAATGTCACCACCTTACAAACGTATTTTGACGATGTACAAGCTGAAGCTGACCTACCACGTTATTACCAGACCTTTGAGGATGTGAAGTTATGAGCATGAGTTTGCAGGGGCAAAATAACGTTCAACGACTACTAAACAACATTACACGCCATAACAATGACAGGGTTATTTTTACTTGCTGGGGAGCAGAGATAGTCCATGTTGCCTAGGAATAGTTATAATATAGGCAAACGGAGGCAATCGTTGGACAATTCACTGGGTGAAATCACCACTTTAGAACAATTTGAAGATTTACTGCTACCACAGGACGCTGAAGCTGATGGTTCTGACGGTAAAGAGCTGGACATCAGCACATTACGTTATGCCTTATACGCTAGACGCTCCACGAAGGGCAAGGACAGCCAAGAACGCTCTATACCTGACCAGGTAGCTGACTGTCGTGATTTGCAAAAAAGACAAGAGTTGAACGTCGTCAAGATTTGGAAGGAAAAAGAGAGCGCCAAAGAACCTGATATTCGTGAGAAGTTCAGAGACATGATTGACGACCTGTGGGCTGACAAGTACGATGCAATTTTATGCTATCACCCCGACAGGCTGGCTAGAAATATGAAAGAGGGGGGCGAAATCATTGACCTTATTGACAGGGGCGTCATCAAGCATATTGCCTTCTGTACTTACACTTTTGAAAATACACCAACTGGCAAAATGTTACTTGGCATATCATTCGTGCTGTCCAAGCAGTATGCAGACGCTATGAGCGTAAACATTCGGAGAGGCCAACGTAGAAGTCTGAGCGAAGGTAAATATCTGGTCGCATTAGTTCACGGCTATTCTAAGCATGAGGGTCGTTTCTTCCCCGACGGCAATAACTTCAGGCTTATCAAGAAGGCTTTTGAAATGCGTCTGGAGGGCTATACGAACGCCCAGATTGCTGATTTTTTGAACCAGAGCCATTACCAAGCCAGTCGTAAGGGCAAGCCAGTAGATTTCAAAATGGACAAGAAGCGTGTTGGTGAGTTCCTGAAGAACCCTGTCTACATCGGTGTTGCAGTGTTCGGCGAAAAATGGCTGAACCTAACTAAACTGTACGATTTTGAGCCGATGATTGAGGTTAGCGATTTTATCAAAATCAACAGCCTGAAGGGTGATTTTAGTATGATCGGTAGCAAGTTCCTGATGAGCCAACGCAACCGTAATAAACAAGAAATAGAGGCTGACTTTTTACGAAATATGGTCATCTGTGCAAACTGTACTGAGCCGTTCCATAATGGCATTACGACTAAAAAGGACAAGAAAACCAAAGAAATCACTGGCGCACGATACTATTACAGATGTGAAACAAAGGGCTGCGAAATGTATAACAAATCTGTTCGCCCGAAAATTGTACTAGACTTTGTCTATGACTTCCTTGAGAAGCACCATTTTGACACACAGGAAGCCTACCAGAACTATCGTGATGATATGACACTGTACGTGAGAGATGAAAATAAAGACGACCAGGAAGCCATAAATCACTTGCAGCGTGTACTCGTGCAGCAGAAGAAGACCTTCAAGAATACAAAAGACAGAATAAAGTCTGGCGATGCTGTGTTGGCAGAGTTCCTAGCTGGCGATCTGCCACAGGCACAGGCCGATATTGAGAGTACCCAAAACCAGATTGCTTGGCATGAGCAGCGAAAACAAGAGCGCAGTGGCGTTACCCTCACATACGAGCAATATCTTGAACTCTACGGCAACGTATCTGTTAGATTGCGTAAAATCAAGGACTATGACTTGAAGCAAGAGATCATCAAGAAGTTCTTCTTGAACTTCACATTGCAAGGCTCTCTGTCGGACAAAAATCGAGGCATTACCAGATGGGAGCTAGTGGGGTATGAACTAAACGAACCCTTCGCAGGGTTCGTAAAAATGGGTAAAGTCCGTAATGGTGGAGCATATCGGATTCGAACCGATGACCTCCTCAATGCCATTGAGGCGCGCTAGCCAACTGCGCCAATGCCCCGAATTGTATCACTTAATAATATCAGTAATGGTGCCAAGTTCAAGTATAGGCTATACCCAGCCGCTGACGGTTTGGACAAGTACGACAATAGATAGCACGCCAACTACGGCCACACAGGCCGTCGCTACGGTGCGGAAGATCGGCCCGTTGGCAGCGCTCTTTAGCAGCGACTTTTTATTTGCCAGGATGAGTATGTAGGTCAGTAGCAGTGGTGTAATGATACCGTTAAGCACCTGGGCGTTGATAAGAGTTGTGATGAGGTTACCAGGCAGCAGGGCAATTGAGGCACCAATTACAATCTGGGCCGTGAATAAGCCTAAGAAAATTGGCGCATCCCTAAAACTTTTACTGACGCTCCGCTCCGAGCCCATCGCTTCACTGACAGCATAGGCAGCCGAAAGCGGCACGATGGCAGCAGCTAGGGCGCTGGCGCCAAGCAGGCCGATGGCAAACAGCTGGGTGGCCATTTGGCCGGCAACCGGCTTAAGCGCTGTGGCAGCTTGGCTGGCGCTAGCCAGCGGCGCCCGGTGCGATATAGCAGCTGCCGTTGCAATAATAATAAATAGGCTGATTAGGCACGCAAAAATAGTGCCGGCAATAGTATCAATCCGCTCCCGTTTATACTCGTTAGGGCCAATTCCCTTATCTGGTACGGCCGAAGCCAGGTAAAATTGCATATAGGGGGTTATCG
>Ga0307372_10007118_pt1 | contig 16150 bp, 12 predicted proteins | sample OX1MG_FD_202533 | JGI IMG/M metagenome (GOLD analysis project Ga0307372, IMG submission 202533) | Soil microbial communities from Risofladan, Vaasa, Finland - OX-1 | ecosystem: Environmental > Terrestrial > Soil > Coastal area > Acid sulfate soil | place: Finland: Risofladan, Vaasa | collected... | reverse complement strand
GACGAGTTGTCACCTTTGGGATGCTCCAAAATGGTGTACTGGGTTCTCAGAAAACCCAGTGTTCATGCACCTTCTAGAGCATCCTTTCTTTTTCCGCTACTGAAATCAACGAATAATCCAGGCTAGCTTTTCTTTTCCACGTGCGTTCAGCAACCGTGGTTAGCGCCCCTCTGAAAGTCGGAAAGCAGATCCCTCACCCATCCGCACACGTCGCGGACGGGTGAGGGATGACGTTGCCTCGGAGGGAATTCCTGCTGCGGCTAACGCCCGGCGGCGCGCTGTTGTTGCTGCCTGCCTGAGCTGAAGAGTTCGAGCATGGCGCGATTGAAGGCGGGAATGTCGTCCGGCTTGCGCGCGGACACCAGATTGACGTCGGTGACCGCTTCGGAGTTAACCCACTCCGCGCTGGCGTTGCGCAGATCGGTTTTCACGGACGGCCACGAAGCGATTCTGCGGCCCTTTGCCGCGCCCGCCTCGATGATGGTCCAGGGGCCGTGGCAAGTGGCCGCCACGGGTTTCTTCGAATCGAAGAAGGATTTTATGAACGCAACGGCTTTCGGATTCATGCGGAGCTTGTCCGGATTCATGACGCCGCCGGGCAGGAGCAGCGCGTCGTAGTCCTCAGGCCGGGCTTGATCGAGTGACTCGTCGACTTTAACGCTCTCGCCCCAATCCTTGAATTTCCATCCGCGAATTTCTTCGCCCTTGGATTTCGGAGAAACAACACTGGTTCTCGCGCCGGATTCGTCGAGCGCTTTGCGCGGTTCGGTAAGTTCCACCTGTTCGAAGCCATCCGTGGCGAGAATCGCGACTTTCAGTCCATTTAGATCTGGCATGTAGCACCTCCAAAAATAATCTCGTGTGCAGCCCGGCATTCCAATTGTCGGAAGTGGCTGCTTGCTCGATCACAACATCTCGGGGCGAGGCGTTGCAATCGGGGCATGGCCGTACGCCGGACGCGGCGGACTGCTTCGCCGCGCATATTGCGGCCTTAGTCAAAACTGTTTCCGAGGACTCGCTTTACATGCATTCAAGCGAGCCGTATGCTAGGGCCAAAGCGCGGGAAGCGACTCTTCAACGCCTGACCGGGAGGAAACTTGTCACCCTTATCGTTAGCGCTGATCGTGTTGGTGGTTATCGCGCTGTTCGCGGTGTTCGGAATCGGCACATACAACCGGCTGGTCAGCCTGCGCGTGCAGTGTGACAACGCGTGGTCGGATATCGACGTGCAGCTCAAGCGCCGCTACGACTTGATCCCGAACCTGGTGGAAACGGTCAAGGGCTATGCCGCGCACGAGAAGACCACTCTCGAAGGCGTGGTACAAGCGCGCAACCAAGCGATGACCGCGCAAGGGCCGGCCGCGAAGGCGGGCGCTGAGACGGCGCTGACCGCAGCGCTGCGACAAGTGTTCGCGCTGGCCGAGGCGTATCCGCAGCTGCGCGCGGTGGAGAGCTTCAATCAGCTGCAACAGTCCCTGAACACGATCGAAGATACGATCCAAAACGCGCGGCGCTACTACAATGCGGTGGTACGGGACTTCAACACCAAGATCGCTCAATTCCCGTCGAATATTCTGGCCAACATGTTCAACTTCAAGGCGCGCGAGTTTTTCGAGATTGGCGCTCCGGCGGAGCGGGAAGCGCCCAAAGTGAGCTTCGGGAGCACGACGGGCGGCCCATCCAGCGGAGCGACCCCTGGCGCGACTGGAAGCACAACCGGCGGCGCCGTTTAGGTGAGCTTCTTGATGCCCTACCTGCGGCGTTTCCTCCTCTCAATTCTTTTTCTTTCTGCGCTCGCGCTTCCGGCTGCGGCGCGCCAGCTGGTCATCCGCCATTTCGACGAGCACGTTACGATCGGCCGGAATGCGTCGATCGACGTTGCGGAAACCATCGACGTGCAGTTCATTGGCGGGCCGTGGCACGGCGTCTACCGCGACATTCCGATTGATTACACTTCGCCTTCGGGGCTGAATTATTCGCTCTTTCTGAGGACTCTGTCCGTCGCGAATGGTGATGGGCAGCCTCTGAGGTACGAAACCAGCCACCAAGGACGCTACCTCCACTTCAAGATTTACGTTCCCAACGCGGACGACTCCACGAAAACGGTGGTGATTCGCTATCGCGTGCGCAACGCGCTGCGCTTTTTCAGCGATCACGACGAACTCTACTGGAACGTGACCGGCGATCAGTGGGCCGCGCCGATCGACGCGGCCTCGGCGCATATCGAGCTGCCTGCCGGCGTGACCGGGCTGCGCGCAACGGCGTACACGGGCGTGTACGGCTCGCGCGAGCAACAAGCCCAGGTGACCGTTCAGGGGAATACGGTCGATATTCAGACTACCGAAGCGCTGGGCTATCGCGCTGGGCTGACGGTGGTTGTGGGTTGGGATAAGGGCTTTGTGTTTCCTCCGAGCGGGTGGGAAAAGACCTGGCTTTTCGTGCGCAGCAACTGGCCGTTTTTCATTCCCATCATCGTGTTTTTCGTGATGCTGTGGCTGTGGTGGACGCGCGGGCGCGACCCGGAGCGCGATTCGATCACCGTGCAATACGATCCGCCGGATAAGTTGTCGCCAGGCGAGTGCGGCACGCTGGTGGACGACGAGGCGGGAATGCGCGACATCACCGCGACGCTCGTGGATCTGGCCGTCAACGGCTACATGACCATCGAGCAGAAGCAGAATGGCGGCGCGATGGGACTCATGCACCGGCACGACTACATTTTTCATTTGAAGAAGCCGCCTGCGGAGTGGACTGCAGCGCGACCGCACGAACAGGAAATGCTGGCGGCGATTTTCGCGTCGGGCGAGGCCACGGATGTGCCGCTCGCGGATTTGCAAAACCGTTTCTACACACACATTTCCGCGATTAAGGACGACATTTTCGACTCGCTGGTGGAAAAGGGCTACTACCTGCACCGGCCGGACGTGGTGCGGCAATCGTACCTTGGCGTGGGATTGCTGATCGGGTTTTTGCTGGCGGCGGGATCGGGTTGGCTGGAAGGCGTGACGGGCGTGGCGTCGTTCACGTGGATCGTCACCGGCATCGTGACGGGCGCCGTCATTTGCGGAATTGGATGGCTCATGCCGGCGCGGACCATTGCGGGCGCGCGCACGTATGCGCAGGTGCTCGGATTCGAGCAGTTCCTGGGGCGCGTGGAGAAAGATCGCATCGAGCGGTTGGAAAAGACGCCCGATCTTTTCGAGAAATATCTGCCGTATGCGATGGCGCTGCACGTGGAAAAAGGCTGGGTGCAACAATTTCAGGGAATCGCGATGCAGCCACCGGCGTGGTTTCAGGGCTATTGGGCTGGCGGATTCATGCCGTACCTGCTGGTGAATGATTTGGCGGCGATGTCGTTCCAGGCTGGGTCGGTGATGACGTCCGCGCCGCGCAGCATGGGAGGCGGCTCCGGATTCGGCGGCGGAGGTATGGCGGGCGGCGGATTTGGCGGAGGCGGTGGCGGAGGGTTTTAGTCTCGATTGGCCACAGAGGCACGGAGGCACAGAGAACGCGCCGTTCCTTCTGCGCCTCAAACCCATGCGATCTTTCCATGCGAATTGTGCGCGAATTGATGCGCCGGGACGTTTCGGGTAGGCGTATACGCCGTCGTTTATTTTCAATAACTTAGGTGTGTTTCTACTCGATTGACTGTTCCGGGTAGAAATGGGCGAAATCGGAGCGGGAAAAGCGCACAAAAGGCGAAGGAAACTCGGGGCGGCCGACCCAAGTGCGCGGTGCGGTCCTGACCGGTTTCGAGTTTTGTCCAGGCCCTTCATTTTCTGTCTGACGATTCGTCCTTGCGCCCACTTTTTGCTGGGCGACTTGCGACTGCTGCCGACTGATCTCCGATAGTTTCGAATTTCGGAGACCACGTTCAACTCATGCCCACGGTAGCGCGATGCGTGAGGAAAAATCTACTGGCCTGAAGGACAGTTGTAGTACCCAGCGGGGAGTTTCCGAGTGGAATCGGGCTGAACTGGGGCGTGAAGGTCCTCGGCAATGGCTGTTGACGGATTGCAGCTAGAGCGCGGCTTCGGATCGCCACGAAATTCGATCGCCACCTGATTTGATCTTGGGGTCACATTTACTAACAGGTTATAATCGAGCCGTTGAAGCCCATCACAGAATCTTGGTTCGACGCGCTTGCTGGGTATATACGCCGGCCTGAATCACTTCTGCTTTCTGAAGAGGTGGAATGGCACTCGGATGAGAGGGAGCGTGTGCTGGCGGTTTTGGCGAGGGACCGCGCCGATGGCGACTTCGGCGGGGTCGTGCTGGGTCGCGACACTCGCCGGCGTTTTCGGGCGACTCCCGTGCGGATTATTTGCAAGGGAATCTGCCACGATCATAACGAGGATGCAGCGGTGTCGACGCCGTTTGCGCTGGATGTTAGCGATCCCGGTTACACGGAAACATGGGTTCAGGGAGCAAATGTGTTTCACAACCCATTTGCGATGTATCCCTTAGACGAATCGTTCTTAGTCCATGCGGCTCACCACCGGTTCGACGGCGGGGTCGTTAGGTCACTGATTCCAGAGTTCCATCCGTACCAATCCCAGACGATAATCCTGACTCGAAAGCGCCTCCGTCGATAATCAGCCTGGCGGTGCTTCGGGATCGTTCATCCCTTAGGGTCCGCTGTGCACTGATGTCCCCCGGGGCAAGAATCGCCGGCGGGATGCTGGCGTTACCTGTAACAGCGCCACGGCGTCGTCGCGAGCAACGGCGAAGGCTGCCGCCCGTAAAGGGCGGCGCTACATTTAAATCTTCCTCGGCGCTTCGTCCGCGGCCAGAAGGGTACGCTGTTGCGCGCTTGAAACGTTTGCTCAGCCCACGTACCTCGACGGGGACGCGGTGCGATTGGGCGAAGGGCGCAGAAAGCAAAATGCCCGCGAGACCGGAGCTCGGGGCACCGGCCTCGCGGGCATCTGAATGGATTTCGGTTGCGGTTACGGCAGGGCGAATACGTGGATTTCGGCGCCTGCGCTGATAGCCACGTATTGTTTGCCGTCTTTGCCTTGGTAGGTCATGGGATCGTTGCCGTTGCCGCCGAGCTCCGTGACCCACAGCATTTTGCCGGTGTGGGAGTCGTAGGCGCGAAACATCCCGTCAGTCGTGGCACCGTCGAAAACGAGGCCGCCGGCGGTGGCCATCGGTCCGGCGCTGCTGCCGTTGCCGGTGTTTTCTTTATCCGGAGGCAGGCCCTTGGTGATTCCGGCAACGTCTGACCAGGCGATTTCGCCGGTGTTGGCGTTGACGGCGATCAGTTTGCCCCATGGCGGTTTCTGGCAGGGCCAGTTGCCGATCACTTTACCGTCGGCGTCTTTGACGGTCGCCGAGAAGCCGGCGTAGGGACCAGGGCCAAGAACGCTGGCGCGATCGTAGAGCTGCGTCGAGCCTTGCGTGCCGCGTCCATAATTTAGGCCGGGCTTCTTCTTCTCGATCCAGCCGATCAGAGCGTCGTTGTGGATGTGGACGAACACGTAACCGTCCGTGGGATCCACCGCAGGGCCACCCCAGTTCGAGCCGCCGGTGCCTCCGGGGAACTGAATGGTGCTGTGCACCGGAGTGCCTTCCTTGTGATAGAGCCAGGCGGTGAACGGCCCGGCGTTGTAGAAGCCACCGGACTTCTTCACCAACTCTTCGCAGGCGGCAGCATGCTCGGGGGTGGTGTCTTCGGCGGTGACGATGTCAGAAGGTTTGTAGCTGACACGCGCGAGCGGCGGAGGCTTCAGCGGGAAAGGCTGCGTGGGCGAATACCATTCGCCCGGCGCGTCTCCCTTGGCCACAGGGCGCTCTTGCTCGCCGAAGACCGCCTTTCCATTCTTGCGATTGAGGATAAACATCCAAGCCGACTTGTTCATGGCAATCACGACGGGAACCTTCTTGCCATTGCGATCGATATTGAAGACCGCGGGGCCGGACGGAAGATCCTGGTCCCACAATCCGTGGTGGATGGTTTGAAAATACCATTTCAACTTGCCGGTCTTGGCGTTGACGGCGACCAGGGAGTTGGCGAAGAGGTCGTTGCCAGGCCGATCACCGCCGTAATAGTTTGGCGAGGCGCCGCCGACGGGCATGTACAAAGTGTCGGTCTTCGGATCGACGGTCATGTACCAGCTCCAGACATTGGTTCCGGAGCGGTTTTTCCAGCCGTCGTTCAGCCAAGTGTTGTGGCCCACTTCGCCGGGCCGGGGAACGGTATGGAAAACCCAGAGAATTTTGCCGGTTTTGATGTCGAGCGCGCGCGTATCGCCTGGAGGGCCGACGGGCAGTTCGCCGACGCTGGCGCCGAGATACATGATGTTGCCGAATACTGTCGGAATGCCGGAGTATCCGACGTCCAAGGTCACTTCGCCGCCGGTGCCGAAGCTGGAGACGAGTTTGCCGGTGGCAGCGTCGAGCTCGACAACTTTGCGACCAAAGGTGGTGAAAATGATTCGCGGCGGATCACTTTTGTCGCCGGGCCAATAAGCCACGCCGCGCGTGGAGGCCTGATCGTGGGTAATCTCGTAGCTCCAAATGTCTTTGCCAGTCTGGGCGTCCACGGCCAGGACTTTGGTTCCCGCAGGCATGTACATGACGCCGTCGACTTCAATGGGCGTCACTTCGAAAAAGCCACGCGGCGCCAATTTGTACGTCCAGACTTCCTTCAAATTCGCGACGTTGCTGGTATCGATTTGCTTCAGCGGCGAGTAACCGGTTCCCTCGACGTTTCCCCGGTAATACGGCCAGTTACCAGCGGCGGACTGCGCACGGCTGGCGGGCGCCAGCGACGCACAGAGCACACCCGCTGCTAAGACAGAAAACCATCGAAATCGCATGTATCGAATGCCTCCCCCCTCTTCAGACCCGCGCCATCACCCCGCGGTTACATTTCTTACGGTGCGTTTGAATAAAATTTGCCGCAGGCATACTACCGCAGGCGCTGCAGCGAAAGAAACCAACAAATGCAGGCGGGCTCGCCACAGAGGCACGGAGGCACAGAGTAAAACTGGCGCAGCAGCCTCTTTCAACAGGCCGCTGCGCCAGTGGTTTTCAGACTGGAGTTAAGGTTACGGCAGCGCGAAGACGTGGACCGTGCTACCAGCGGAAATCGCCACGTACTGCTTCCCGTCTTTGCCTTCGTAGGTCATCGGATCATTGCCGTTGCCGCCGAGATCTGTGACCCACAGCATTTTGCCGGTGTGGGAGTCGTAGGCGCGGAACATTCCGTCGGTGGTGGCGCCGTCGAAAACGAGGCCGCCGGCGGTGGCCATCGGTCCGGCGCTGCTGCCGTTTCCGGTGTGCTCTTTATCCGGAGGCAGGCCCTTGGTGATGCCGGCGACATCAGACCAGGCGATTTCGCCGGTGTTGGCGTTGACGGCGATCAGTTTGCCCCATGGAGGTTTCTGGCAGGGCCAGTTGCCGACCATTTTGCCTTGCGCGTTTTTCTCCGGCGCCGCAAAGCTGAAGTACGGGCCAGCGCCCAGGACGCTTCCGCGATCGTATGGCTGCGTCGAACCTTGCGTGCCACGGCCGTAGTTCTGGCCGGACTGCTTCTTCTCAATCCAGCCGATGAGCGCTTGATCGTGAGTGTGGACGAAGACATAGCCGTCGGTGGGATCCACGGCCGGACCGCCCCAGTTCGTGCCACCAGTTCCGCCGGGGAATTGAATATTGGTCTTAACGGGCGCGCCTTGCTTGTGGAAATTCCACCCGGTGTAGGGGCCGGACTTGTAGAAACCGCCGAGTTTTTTCACCAGTGCCTGGCAGGCAGCCGCGTGTTGCGGCGTGGTTTCCGCGGCGGTGACGATGTCCGAAGGCTTATAGCTGATCCGCGCGAGCGGAGACGGCTTGAGCGGGAAAGGCTGAGTGGGCGAATACCACTCACCGGGAACGTCACCCTTGAGCACGGGGCGCTCCTGATATCCGAAGACTGGCTTGCCGGTCTTCTGATTCAGGATGAACATCCAGGCAGACTTGTTCAGGGCAACTACGACCGGGACCATCTTTCCGTGGCGGTCGATATTGAAGAACGCCGGGCCGGCCGACATGTCCTGATCCCAGAGGTCATGGTGGATGGTTTGGAAATACCATTTCAACTTGCCAGTTGTGGCATTCACAGCTACGAGTGAATTGCCGAACAGATTGGCTCCGGGGCGTCCGCCGCCGTAATAATTTGGCGGAGGACCGCTCACGGGCAAAAACAGGGTGTTAGTTTTCGGATCGACGGCAAAATAAAGGCTCCAGACGTTGGTGCTGGAGCGGCCCTTCCAACTGCCGTTCAGCCAGGTGTTGTTGCCGACTTCGCCGGGATGCGGGACGGTGTGAAAGTCCCATAGAAGTTTGCCAGTTTTGACGTCGAGCGCGCGCGGATCTCCCGGAGGGCCAACCGGCAGCGCGCCGGTGTTCGCGCCGATGAACATGATGTTTTTGTAGATGGTGGGAGCGCAATCGTAGCCGACGTCGAGCATTAATGTGCCGCCGTCGCCGAAAGTGGGCACGATCTTACCGGTGGCGGCGTCGAGTTCGATGATGCGTTTGCCATAGGTGGTGAAAATGATTCGCGGCGGATCGTTTTTATCTCCCGGCCAGTAGGCGACGCTGCGGGTGGAGGGTTGGTCGTGAACAACTTCGTAGCTCCAAATTTCCTTACCGGTGTCGGCGTCCACGGCCACAATTTTGGAGCCAGCGGGCATGTACATCACACCGTCGACGACGATGGGCGTGACTTCGGAGAAACCATGTGGTGCCAGCTGGTAGGACCAAGCCTGCTTTAAATCGGCCACATTACTGGTGTTGATCTGCTTCAGCCGCGAGTAGCCGGTGCCGGCCAAATCGCCGCGATACATCGGCCAATTTGCAGCGGCGCTTTCTTGCTGCGCGCGGCTGGCGGGCGCGGCGAGCGAAATGACAATTAAGCCAGCGGCTAAAGTAGAAAACCATCGAAATCGCATCGATCAATTGCCTCCTTAGATTGAGACCCGCGCTATCGTACTGCGGTTACGTCGTTTCGCGCCGGACGGCAAGAAATTTGGCGCATGGGAAGCACGCTGACCGCTGCGAAGAGAACAACACGCGGGAGCGGAGCTTCGAGCGGCGGCGCGCTTCCTTGAATGCTAGAAAAGCTTTTCGGAATCGAGCAGGATGGTGACTGGGCCGTCGTTGGTAAGCTCGAGCGACATGTGCGCTTGAAAAACTCCGGTGCCAACGTGCACGCGAAGCGCTTCCAAAGATTGGATGAATTTTTCGTACAGGCGTTTGCCTTGCTCGGGAGGAGCGGCCTGGATAAAGCTTGGACGACGTTGGCCGCGCGCGTCGCCATAGAGGGTGAATTGCGAGACGGCCAGGACCGCGCCGCCGATGTCGAGAAGAGACAAGTTCATTTTTCCTTGCGGGTCGTCGAAGATGCGGAGGTGCACTATTTTTTCGGCCATGGATGCGGCGGTTTCGGCGGAGTCGTTGCGTCCGACGGCGATGAGTGCGACGAGGCCGTTGGCAATTTCGCCGGTGATGCGGCCATCGACTAGGACGCGGGCTTGGGTGACGCGTTGGATGACTGTGCGCATTTCGTTAAATACCTCCGATGGCTCGTTGTCGACAGATGCAAAGTCTTTCCTCAGCGGCTGAACAGTTTGCCGAAAAAGTGCATGGGAATCGAGTACTTCGCGCGGATGAAACAGCGTCCTCGGCAGCCGGGATGGGAACTGCGCACGAAAGGAAGCGCGCCGTCGCGCTCGTCTCTACGGCAGGGCGTAAGGTGCCCTGCCACCCCCGACTGAATCGGGGGCTTCCACCACGGCTGCGCGTTGACGCTATGCTCCGGTGAACGCAAAATGGACGAACCAGCTTATGCTCCCTTATGCCAGCTTATGAATGAGCCGCAGGTTACGCGCCAACAATCGAACCAAACGCCGAAGCGCTGGCTTACTCGCGGAGTGCTGGGCATCGGGCTGGCGAGTTTGTTTTCGGACTGGGGACACGAAGCGGCCACCGCGATTCTACCGGCGTTTTTGATCACGCTGGGCGCGCCTGCGGTTGCGCTGGGAATTATTGAAGGCGCGGCGGACGGGCTTTCGAGCTTTTCGAAACTGGCGGGCGGATGGATCGCGGACCGTCCGGAGTGGCGCAAGCCGACAGGGATCACCGGGTATTGCGCGACGGCAGTGACCACGTTTGCGTACTCATTCGCGCAGAGCTGGCCTTTCGTTCTGTTGCTGCGCGGGCTTGGATGGATTGGCCGAGGCAGCCGCGGCCCTTCGCGCGATTCGCTGCTGGCCGATTCAGTGGACGTGAGCCAGGCGGGACATGCATTCGGCTTCGAGCGCGCGATGGACTCGCTCGGCGCAGTGTTGGGTCCCGTATGTGCGCTCGCGCTGATTGGGGCGGTTGGTGCGCGCGGGGTGTTGCGTTGGACGCTGCTGCCTGGGCTGATTGCCGCCGTGAGCTTCGCGTTTTTGGCGCCGGCAGGGAAGCGCTTGGAAGGCCATCGCGTGCCCGGCATTCGCGCGAGCTTCGGGCAGCTACCAAAAACATTCTGGTATTTTCTGGCGGGCGTGTTCGCGCACGGCGTGGGAGATTTTGCTCCGACGCTGCTGATTTTGCGCGCGACACAGATTCTGACGCCGCGATTCGGGATGACCCGCGCGACGACCATCGCCATCGCGCTGTACACGTTTCACAATCTGGTGAATTCGGCGGCATCGTATCCGGCTGGCGCGCTGGGAGACAAGCTGGGCAAGCGCGGATTGCTGGCGATCGGATACCTGGTGGCGGCAGTGGCGTATGGCGGATTTATCTTCGAGACGCCAACAATACCTGCGCTGGCGGTACTGTTCGCGTTGGCGGGAGTTCACGGGGGATTTCAATCGTCGTTGGAAAAATCGGTAGCGGCGGAAATTCTGCCGCGCGCGAACCGGGGATCCGGATTCGGAGTGCTGGCGGCGGCGAACGGCTCGGGCGACGTGGCGTCGAGCGTGGTGGTGGGGGCGTTGTGGTCGATGGTGAGCCCGACGGCGGGATTCGCATATGCGGCGGGTTTCACCGCACTTGGCGCGGCTTTAGTTTTCTGGCTTCGCGGAAGTGGATCGAGCGCGGCAGTGCCGGCAGCTTAGAAGCGAAGCTGCATGCCGCTGGCCGCGTTGAGCTGCTCGGTGGCGGAGGGGTTGAGTTCGCTCGCGGAAATCGTGTGGCGCGAGCCGTCAGCGGCGATGTAAACGATCTTGTCGCCCATGCGGGTGAACGCGATGGCCTGAATTTTCGTCCCGTTCTGCAGAACGAGAGTGAAGTTGCTGACGTTGGGCAGCGGAGTGGCAGGCTGGGGCGCTACGGCGGGAGCTTCATCTGCGGCGGGCTGCGGTTTCGCCTGCTCCTGGAGAACGATCACCGTTGGTTGCCCCGGTTGCGACGATTCTGACGGCTGGTCGGCTGCGGGTTCGGCAGGTAGGATGTAATCGCCGCCTCCGTCGAGCAGGTAATAGCCTCCGGCGCCGAAGCCACTGGAGGTGCGCGCGACGCGTTCGGCGACAGCCAGGCGCCATTCGGTTTCTGGGTCGATCACCGCTTCGATGCCAAGATCACTATTGATGGCGTTGAGGTGGGAGTAATCGAAACCGAGTCCCGGCACGGGATTGAGCAACTGCCCTAGCGATTCGCCTGAGCCGCCGGCATAGGCGTTGCCGAAGGAAACTGGCGGGACGCCGATATTTGAGCGATGGAACTGCCGAGGAGCGGCGGCGGCCACGGGCGCGCGTTGCGCGCGGACGAAATGAGTGGCCCCGGGATGGGTGCGCATCGCGTTCATAGGATGTGCCGCGCCCATGCGCATTTGGGCGCGAGCCGAGAGCGGCGCGAATAAAACAAAAGCGAGAAAGACCGCTGAGACCGAGACGACTTTGCCAGAGACTGTCATGGCCGCCTCTCTTCTATTACATAAGACGCCATGGATGCGGGCGCGGTTGCACTTTTGGCTTTGGTCCTTTGAGCTTGAAAGACCCACGCGATTGCTTGGTACCATGGGCGGGATGTGCTATAAACGTCGTTCCTGAGGAGTTTGCAAATGACGGAGCAGGATGGGCTTGGGCGGCCGACTGATAAACGCGTTGAAGTTTCGCAATCGGTTCTGGGGAGCGGCGCAGCAGAAGCGGAGATCGTTTCAAATTATTGTCCGCGATGCGCGACGCGTCTGACGGCTCGGAGTTGCAAGCTGATCTGCCCGTCGTGCGGGTATTACATGTCCTGCTCGGATTTTTACTGAGGCGCGAGCGGAAAAAGAATTCGGCGGCGATCCGATTTTTAGCAGTCGAGTTTCCGCCAAGCGGCAACGAGATCTTGAAGTGAATTATTGAGGAGGCGTGAACGTGGCACTGCGAATGACCGACCGGGAAGTGAATGGAGTGAACGTGATCGACCTCGAAGGGCGCATCGTGCTTGGCGAGGAAAGCAATTCGTTCCGCGAAAAAGTTAAAAGCCTGCTAGCGGCGGGCAGGAAGAACATCGTGCTGAATCTCGCGAACGTGAGCTACATCGATAGCGCTGGGCTGGGCACATTGGTGGCCACGTTCCATAGCGCGCGTTCGCAAGGTGCGACGCTGAAGCTGGCCAACCTGGGACAGAAATTCAAGGAAGTTTTGCAAGTGACCAAGCTGATCACGGTGTTCGACACCTACGACAACGAAGCGGCGGCGGTGCAGAGCTTCGGGGCATAGGTTCGCGGTGGCGAGTGCTGCCACTAAGATTCGGCAGGAAGGCGCGGCCGGGCGAATGCTCGGCTGCGTTTTTTTGTCAGCGGCCGAGTTCCGAATGGCGGCCGAATGTCGGAGGCTGACGCTTCAATTGCGCTGCGAGACAGGCGCCATCATCCACGTTCTTCGCGCGTGACGAGCGGGCGGCGCCTACCCCAGGGATGCGGAGGCTTCGGCGGTGGCGGAGTCGACGCGCCTTTCTAGCTGGTAGATTGCTACTCCGCTTAGGAGTTTGGGGTAAAAGTCGGTGGATTTTTGCGGCATCACGTCGCCGCCCAGGGCGATTTCGGCGACCTGTTCGATGCGCACCGGATTGATTAGAAACGCAATTTGAGCTTGGCCGCGATCGACGGCGGCGAGAGCAGAATCAGATTCTCGTTCGTAGGTGATGTTCTTCTCAGAGGCGACAGCCTCGGCGGTGATTCCCAAACCTTTCTCTAGAATCAGGCGATGGAGCAGAACTACGTCGAGACCGCGCTGCGCCTCGGTAATGTCGGGCAGCAGCTCTTCGAGATCGGCATCGCGGCGGAGCATGAAAATGTAGAAGGCCTGCGCGCCGTTGGAGGCCGCGGGGTAGACGCCGATGGCGCGGCGGCCGTGATGGTGGCCAGTAAGGTCCTTCATGAATTCGGCGTGCGCGGCGGCGCGGGTCGCATCGTTCTCGAATGGATAGGAATACCAATCAAAGTAGAGCTGTATATCCTTACGGAAACGCTCGAAATCGAAATTGGCGAGGTTGGCGACCAGGCGGTGCGTGGGCAGGATTACCATTCCGGCGGAGTGCGTGTTGACGAAAGTGGCCATGGCGAATTCCGAAGCGGCGAGCGGGTCGGCTTTTCCGGCGCGCTCGCGGAATTCGTTACGCAGGTGCAGCGCGGTTTCGTAGCGATGGTGACCGTCGGCGATGATGAGCTTTTTGTTGGCCATCGCGGCGCGAATGCGGTCGATGAATTGGGCGTCGGACACGGGCCACAGACGATGGATTACGCCGAATTCGTCAGTGAGTTCGAGCGGAGTGGCGGCGCGAGAGGCCTGTTCGAGCCAGCGATCGATTTGCAGCGCAGGATCATCGTACAAAAAAAATAGCTGGCCGGTTTGTGCGCGCATTTGCCGTAGCAGTTCGATGCGATCGGCCTTAGGAGCGGAAAGGGTGTGCTCGTGGCGGAAAACGACGCCGTCTTTGTAGTCCTGCAGGCGTGCGAGGGCGATGAAGCCGATGCGGACGCGGCGAGCCTTCGAGCCGGGAACTTGAAATTCCTGGGAGTAGATGTAGATGGACGGCGCGGAGTCCTGCACCACGATTTTCTCCGCGATCCATTTGCGCAGAGTTTCCGCCGCGCGCGTGTAGACGCTGTTTTCAGCGCTATCGTCCGCGGATACGCGGCCCTTTTCGACAGCGATCAGGTTGTATGGGCTGGCGGCGTAATAGCGGTCCTGCATCGCCGGAGTGATTTTGTCATACGGCTGGGTGAGGACGTCTTTCAGCGCGACGCGATGGGGATCGAAGCGAAAAGCGCGAAACGGTTGAATTTCAGCCATAGTGCCTCTTGCGACTTGTGTGAGTTGAGCGAGCGAAATATTGTACAGCGGAAGTGGCGAGCGCCAAAAGTGCAATGCTTCGACTCAAGCGATGCAACTCCCGCGCGGGACGCCATTTAGCGTGCGCGAACTTCACTTCCGTTAGGGTGGTGCGGAGCAATTCACTTAATGCGGGGTCAGCAAAATGCGCAGGCACAAAGCGGGCAGATTCTCGATTGGAAGGTGCGGCTAAGAGCTACCTCATCGCAGAGGTTTTTACAGCAGTTTGGGTGAGTGACAGGGCAGTTAGACTCAACTCCGCACCAGGGGGTGGCAGTTGCCGTTGTGACGTTCGTTGCAATTGTGACGTTCGGTTACGCCGCTCCTTATCGCATCAGAACTAGAAATGGAATTGAAATTCATTACGAAAACTGTCGTGTACGAGTGCTTAGGGGCTCGGATGGACGGCGGTATGAGCTGGCGCGGGCCGGACGGCAGTGGAAGCCAGCTGGCGAGTCCCCAGTCGGTACAGGAAGTGTTTGGCGACGATCCGCGACGACTGCAGCGATTCCAGAGCTATTTGAAAGCCAACTACTCGGGACTTTTTCTGGTGCGCGGGGGCCAGTGGGTTAGTTATGGCTGGTACAGTCATCCGTTTAGCGCCGGCCCGCCACACTTGGCACGCTGGAGTGGCAGACTGGGAGCGTGTTGGATTTTCGGGTGCCATACCCATACGAGTTTCCGTCAGCGTGGATTTTACAAGGAGCTGCTATGCAGGCTGGCGACGCTGATCTGGCAACGTGAGCGTGCGGCGGAGATTTACATCGGTACGCGTGTGGATAATGTGGCGTCGCGCCGCGCCATCGTGGCGACAGGCTTCGAGCCGTGCGGGGTCACAACCACCTATCGTGGATGGGCGCCGCTGGTAGGAAGTTATGTGCTGACCGGGAAATGGCGACGCGGAGAGTTGCATCCGGAGATCGGCGGCGAAACTCTGGCCGTCCCGGCTGCGACGATGTCGGGCGGGGCGGCAATATCCGGCGAGGCCTCACTGAACGATTCTGCGGGATGAACAGCGGCGATCGCGTTCGAGCAGCGAGGTCGTCGGTACTACGCAGGGCGCCAGAAATGGGGACTGGGGCGCACGAATTCGATTCCGATGCGGGCTTTGCCATGCGAGCGGCGAGCGACATGGACGACACGGCACTCCTGCTCGGCTTGGTTGACGGTATTGGTGAGAAAGAGGCGCTGGCCGCGCGCGACGACGGTCTCCAAATCGATCAGGCAGCCGCGTTCGTTAACGTCGATCGTGGTCGCTTCTTCGTGAAAAGGCTGCTTCTCGGCATCCGAGCCGTACACGAGTAATGCCACGGTGTGCGAGTGGCGAGATTTCCCTCGGCGCTCCCAAACGTCGAAAGTAAGGCCGCGCTGATCGGCGGAGTTATTCGAGCGGGAACGGTGACGCTCGGCTTCCCTAATAGCTTCCCACAAGCGGCTCAACGCTCGTCTTTCAAGGTGACGGTTAGCTTGCAGTTGCAACAATAGCGGATGAAAGGCGCGAACAGAGTTGGAGCTTCCTACGAGTTTTCGTGATGGTAACGGTCCGATCAGCCATTTCCGAGGCGTAGCCTTTCCGCGGATCACCGGAAGCGAACATCGGGGTAACTGGGCAAAGTTGCATGCGCGGGAATTTATTGTTTGCTGGAGTAATGACCGGCGCGTAGCTGCCGATACTATTTGTAAAGATTTTGAGTGAGGGTAGCCCGTTGGAACTAAAGATTGAAGACCAGCCCGCGTCGTCAACCTTGGCTGAAGGCAAGAATCGGCGTACCTCCCCGAGGGTTCGGTGTGTAGGAAACGTCGAGCTGTACAGGACTCCCCCGCGCCGCCAGAAAGCATTTCCGGAA
>Ga0307372_10007116_pt1 | contig 16155 bp, 13 predicted proteins | sample OX1MG_FD_202533 | JGI IMG/M metagenome (GOLD analysis project Ga0307372, IMG submission 202533) | Soil microbial communities from Risofladan, Vaasa, Finland - OX-1 | ecosystem: Environmental > Terrestrial > Soil > Coastal area > Acid sulfate soil | place: Finland: Risofladan, Vaasa | collected... | reverse complement strand
GCGAGATGCGCAGTTTTTGGGAACGAACTAAGAAAGTTTGTATTACACTATGCGCGTCAGAAATGGCGAACTGCCGGAGGCACCGTGATACCGAAGATCGACCTGAAACGCGAATTGGTGTTGAATCTGGCGCTTTTGGGATCGCTGATCACTTTGATCGGCGGCATGGCGCTGGTTATACGACTTTCTATCGGCAAATGGTAAGCGCCCGCTGACGCCCAAGCGATCCGCCGAGCGGCCCGCAAAACAAGTCCCCGCCAAGCAGTCTTAGATACGCTGCTTCGGCATCGCCTGCGGGTGGCTTTGGCGTCCCGACCACGGCAGCGTGCTATTTGCGAAAGCCACCTGTCCATGCAGGACGTGGTAAATGTAGGCGCCGAGACAAAACTTTCCGAAAAGAAGCGCCGAGAAAGCCATCACCAGTCCCGCTTCGAACACGTAAGCCGTCACCATCCAGCCTTGCAATAGCGATATTCCCACCACCAGCATGAACACTGCCGCCATCCCTTGCGCGAACCGGCGAGGACCAGGTGCCGGCGCCAGCGTCGCCTTGCTTTTGGGAATCGCCAACGCGCGATTGTAGAAAACTTCGAACGGGTTCGCCTTCGGAACCGCGACGTTCCACCACAGCAGGCCGGCAAGCACGAAAAACAGCACAGCCGCTCCGAATGCCGAGAAGAATTGCAGGATGATGCCGGCCACTACCAGCGAGCCCACGATCCGCGGCTGAAAATACAGCCCCGAAAAATGCATGTCGCAGACGTTATCCGGCTCCTCGACGAAACCTTGCTGTTTCATGAAATTACGGATGCTCAATGAGCTCATGGTTGGACCTCGCGGCCGTCCGGCGCTCTACGCGGACGAGACTCGAGTAAATTATACGCCAGCATCATCGTTTACGGAATTTAGCGCCGGATTGTTCGGCTGACCACAACCTCCCGGCGAACCGCTAACTCTCGGCGTAGCGTTTTCGCGGCATGCCGCCGTGCTGGATGGCTGCACGGGAAGCAATCGGTCTATACTCTCGTTGGAGTCGAGATTGAAACCTTGAGCGCTGTCTCGCTTTAGCCGGCGCTGTGGCGCTTTACAAATACTGGTGATCAGCAACATCGATTGGACTTGGTCAGAGCTGCCGACTAGAGTCGTAACCTCGCGGGAGATTTGCGTTGGTAGTTAGTTGCCGCTTCCACTGTGGTTCGTGGCACCGTTCGCAATTCGTCTGCGACTGAGGCAAACTGGAAGCAGCTAGAGAAAAATCGCCGCGGCAATGCACCAGCCACGCGAACAGGTCAACGATCCCGCACCAGTAGCGCGGCTCTCTCGTAGGAAAAAGGGCATAAGCGAAGATGGGTTCCCAGGACGTCAAAATAAACTCCGTTGAGCAGGAGATTTTGAACGGCTTTCCTGTTCATCCGGTGAACCATGCCAGCCACGTCCTTACTATCGAGGAACTTCGCGAGCTCGCCAAGGAAAGCGGCAAGCCGGCGGAAACCCTGATGAAAGTCGTCGCACTGATCGCGCGCCGTTCTCAGACGGACGTGTGCTCGGTCTATTTGCTCGAGCCTGACCGCAGCCATCTCGTCCTGGCGGCCACCGTTGGCCTGCGCCCGCAGAGCATCGGAAATCTTCGGCTAGCCGTTCCCGAAGGGCTCGTCGGCTCCGTGGCCGAAATGGTCCGGCCGCTGGCCGTGGAAGAAGTCACCAGCCACCCGCGATTCAAATATTTCCCCGAAGTGGGCGAAGAGGCGTACCACTCGTTTCTTGGCGTTCCGCTGATCGATCGTGGCGTGCTGCTTGGAGTCCTGGACGTGCAAACGATTGAGCGGCGCGTCTTCACCGAAGACGAAATTCGCATGTTGTCAGAGGCTGCCGCACAGGTGGCGCCAATCGTCAGCGAGGCCCGTACGATGGGCCGCTTCATCGCCCCCTTACAGGAGCGGCTTTGGACGCTCGCCCGCAATCTTTGGTGGACTTGGGACAACGATTGCGCCGCTATCTTCCGCGACCTCGACCCGATTCGTTGGGGCGAATTGCGGCACAATCCCATTTTGCTTCTCGGTGAAATTCCTCTCGAACAACTGGAACGCCGCGCCCGTGACCTGGCCCTACACAGCCGCGTAAACTACGCTTATCGCCGCCTCCGCGAATACGTGGACGCGGACCGTACTTGGGGTGCGCGGCACGCCAGCGTTTTGCGGCCTCGCCCGGTAGCCTATTTTTCCGCCGAGTTTGGCCTGCACGAATCGATCCCCATTTACTCCGGAGGTCTCGGCGTCCTCGCCGGGGACCACATTAAAAGCGCTTCGGATTTGGGAATCCCGCTGATCGGCGTGGGCCTCTTTTATGGACAGGGATATTTCCGCCAACTCGTCGACCTGAACGGCTGGCAACAGGAAGAGTACATTCCCAACGACGTAAATGCGCTGCCCATGCAGCCTGCCATCGGCAAAAATGGCGAGCCGGTAACGGTGCAGATCGAGACGCGTCGCGGGGTTTTGAGAGCAAGAGTTTGGCGTGTCAACGTTGGCCGCTGCGATCTGCTTTTGTTGGATTCCAATGTGGAAGGGAACGCGCCTGAAGATCGCGAACTTACCTCCCGATTGTATGGCGGTGACCGCCGCGTGCGCATCCGCCAGGAACTGCTGCTCGGCGTGGGCGGTTATCGCGCGCTCACGGCGATGGGCATTACGCCCGGCGTGATTCACCTCAACGAAGGCCACAGCGCGTTTGCGGCCCTCGAAGCGGTTCGCGACCGGATAGAAGACGAGGGGCTCTCCTTCGGCGAAGCGGTTCACCGCATATTTCGCGAGATTGTTTTCACCACTCACACGCCGGTCCCGGCGGGCCACGACCGTTTCAGCGCCGAGCTTGTCGAGGAACACCTTGGACCTCTGCGCGAGCAACTCGGTCTTTCACACGAAACGCTCATGGGTCTCGGCCGAGAGCACGTTTCGAATCAGCAGGACGACTTTTGTATGACGGTGCTGTGCCTGAAGCTTTCCCGCCGCGCCAACGCTGTGTCCGCTCTCCACGGCGAAGTTTCGCGCGCCATGTGGGCGGACCTCTATCCAGGCAGGTCGGAGGACGCCGTCCCCATCGGCCACATCACCAACGGCGTCCACGTCCTTTCCTGGCTGGCGCCGCAGATGTCTCGGCTTTACGACCGTCACCTCGGCGTCGGATGGCACGAACAGAGCAGCGAAGCGCGCATCTGGGAACGCATTGAGGCCGTGGACGACGGCGAGCTCTGGGAGACGCACCTCAATCTGCGCTCCCGACTGCTGGAATACGTGCGTAGCACTGCGCTCGAACAAGCGCAGCGCCGCGGCGAGCCTACGGAGATTCAGCAAGTGCTTGCCCGTGCTCTCAGCCCCGATGCTCTCACCATAGGATTTGCGCGGCGTTTCGCAACCTACAAGCGCGCCAACTTGATCTTGTCGGATATTCAGCGTCTCGCATCGATGGTCAACGATCCCAAGCGGCCCGTGCAGTTCATCTTTGCCGGTAAAGCGCATCCTGGTGACGAGCCCGGCAAGCGCATGTTGCAGGACATCATGCGTTTCATGCGCGATCCGCAATTTGCTGACCGCTTTATTTTTCTCGAAGACTACGACATCAACGTGGGGCGGCAATTCGTGCAGGGCGTGGACGTTTGGCTCAATAATCCGCGCCGGCCCTTGGAAGCCTCTGGCACCAGCGGCCAAAAAGTGGTGCTGAATGGCGGCTTGAACCTTTCCATTTTGGACGGCTGGTGGGCCGAGGCATACGACGGACTGAACGGCTTCGCCATTGGCAACGGCCGCACCCATTCCAATATTCACGTCCACGACACGCGCGACGCGGAAAACCTCTATCACGTCCTGCGCGACGAAGTGATTCCTCTCTATTACCAGCGCGACCGCGACGGATTACCGCGCGGCTGGATCAAGCGCATGAAGCGCGCCATCCGCACCCTTGGCTGGCGATTCAACGCCGACCGCATGGTCATGGACTACACCCAGCGCTGCTACCTGCCTGCCGCCGGTGGCACCTCCAGCGACATGCGTCGCATGTAGCGCTGCACGTTGGCCGCTGATCGATTTCAACGTCCCCTTAATTCGATGCCGTCAGCGCATGTGAAATTTTCGCCATCAGCGCGGTAGTAGGCCCCGCTTCCAAACCCTGTGTCACCACCGCCAGCGCAAAGGAATGCGCGCCATAAACCACCAGCGCTTCCTGAGACGTGCCCGCAGCCCCGGACGCCGCGGCGCCCGAGAATGGCCCGGTTTCCGCGGTCCGCGCATTTGCCAGCACGCCCATCATTTCCTTGCTTGCCTCCGCGCTGGTGACCGCATTATTTGCCAGAGCCCAAAGCACCTCCATCATTCCGCGCGCCGACTCCGTATTCCTCAGGCCGGCGCCGGTGGCGTCCGCATCCTGAAACCCGTGCCGCAATTCGACGCCGCTGCCGTGCAAACGCGCGATGCGCTCGTTGATTTGCGAAAGTCCTAGATGTTCGATGAGCAAGTTTGTCGCCAGCTGACTGTTGCGCATCATCATTTGCTGCTCTAATTCCCGCAACGTCAGCTGCCGGCCAATCTCATGGTAAAGCTCAGGATCGGGATCGCGACCCGGATCGAGATGGTAAACGCTCTGGCCCACTGCGCTGTGAAAGCTGTTGTGCACCAGCAGCAGGCTATCGAATCGCAGCGCGCGCGTCTGCACTTCTGCGTACAGTTCGATCATCACCGGAATTTCCACCCACTGCGGCGTGGCTTGTATTTCTTGGCCGGCTTGTATGAAGAATTCATCGCTGCCGTCCAGCGAGCGAAATGCGACGGAGACTTCCTTTGCGCCGCTCTCCCGGATCACATTCTCAACGGCCGCGCGCCCTGTCTCGTATTGCGCCGCCACCGGCGCGGTCCCTTGTCCCCGCGCCGCTGGAGAAACCGCCAGTGCCATAAGGAGCGCCGACGCGCTCGCGATTTTACTCTTCGTGCCCATCTGTGCATTCTACGATGCGCGCGCGCCGATAGCGATGGCTCCCGCCGTGGGCCAACGAGCGCGGCTTCGGCCGCATAGCGCATCGGCCGATCGAGCGCCGTTGCGCGATTGAGCGACGCGCGCCGCGAACTGCATCAGCGGCGGCGAACTTCTGCTATCGTTTCTTATCTTCAGCAAACGGGATCGCTATTGGAAGCCAAGCTTGCCGAATTCGTGAATCGCTTGAAAGACGCCGCCGGCGAAAACCTGCGTTCCGTCGTTCTCTACGGGTCGGCTGTAACTGGTGAGTTTTGCGAAAACCATTCAGATCTCAACACCCTCTGCCTCTTCGGCAGTCTGGCGACAGCCGACCTCGCGCAACTTTATCCGGCCGTGGAGTGGTGGATCGCTGAAGGGAATCGCGCGCCGCTGCTCTTTAAGTTCGACGAACTTGCGCGCTCCGCACATCTCTTCGCCGTCGAAATGTTCGACGTCAAAAAATATCACCGCGTGCTTTTCGGCCGCGACTGGCTGGAGGATTTCCAGCCTCCGCTTCAACTGCACGGCCTGCAGGTTGAGCGCGACCTGCACTTGGAACGCCTGAAACTGCGCCAAGCCATTCTTGCCGCACCTCAAAAGCCGAAAATGCAGCTCGAAATCATGCTCTCGTTAGTCAGCAAATTCTGCACGCTCTTTCGCCACGCCGTGATGGCCGTCGATGCTTCAGTCCCGCAAACCAAACGTGAGTCGCTGGCCGCCATCGCCTCTTGGACCGGCGCCGATCCCTCCGGCTTCGAATCGATCCTCGATTACCGGGAAGGCAAGCGCAAGCGCCGCCAAATCGATCTCGAATCCGCGCTTCACTCTTATGTCGAGTTCGTCGAACTCGCCGCCAACGAAGTCGACCGCCGCTTCGCCGCGCGCCGTTAGCCCGACCGCGGGATAATCCACCTAGATTTGCGCATCGCGTAGCGCATCGCGCCGCCTTGACCCTGGCTCGACGCCCGCGATATGCTGTGCCTAGATTAATGAAACAAACCGTTCGAATCGCCGGAGGCATCAACGAGCTCTTCGGCACGCTCGATGAAAATCTAAGGCTCTTTGAATCCACCCTGCACGTCACCACTCATTTGACCGATCGCGATCTGGAAATCGAAGGCGAGCCCGCGCAAGTGGAACGCGCCGCGCGCATCATCGGCGCCTATAACGACCGTGTGCGCGACGGGAACATCCCCAATAGCCAGGAAGTGAAAGCCCTGCTGCAAACGGCGGCCGGCGAACCTACGTCCACTCTGCATACGGCTTTTTCGCCCACTCGCTCGCGCAATTTCGGGAAGCGAACCGTGGCGCCGAAGAGCGCCAATCAAAAGCGCTACATCGAAGCTCTTGAAACTTACGACATGGTCTTCGCCATCGGTCCCGGCGGCACGGGAAAAACCTATATCGCCGTCGCCATGGCCGTCGCAGCTCTTATGTCGAAGCAGGTGAATCGCATTATTTTGGCGCGTCCTGCTGTGGAAGCGGGCGAACGCCTGGGCTTTCTGCCCGGCACGCTGCAAGAAAAAGTCGATCCGTATATGCGTCCGCTGTACGACGCGCTCCACGATTTGCTGGAAGCGGACAAACTCGAGCGCTTCCTGGAGAAAGACATCATCGAAGTCGCACCGTTGGCTTTCATGCGTGGCCGCACCTTGAATGATTCGTTCGTCATCCTGGACGAAGCGCAGAACACCACCAGCGAACAAATGAAAATGTTCCTCACCCGCCTCGGCTTCGATTCCAAAGCGGTGATCACCGGCGACGTAACGCAGATCGATCTTCCCGACACGCGTCGTTCCGGCCTGGTCGAAGCCATCGACGTCGTCGGCAAAATTGATGGCATCGCCCTCGTCTATTTCGACGAGCACGACGTGGTCCGCCACAGCCTCGTCCAACGTATCATCAAGGCCTACGACGAATATTCCGCCGGCCACGGCTCGTCAAACGGTTCCGTCCAGCGCAGCTAATCGCCTCCGCCGAAGTTGGGCGCCTGTTTATCGGTCGTCGTATTAGAGTGCATGCCAACGCACCTTTTCGTCAGGGCACGGCTCCTCGGCGCCGTAAGCGGAAGCAACAGATCCGCAACAGTGTTCCTCCAGCCCGTCAGGGCGATACATATTGATCCACGGCGGAGCCGTGGGAACGCAGCGCCCCATTGTCCTTCGAGCACCGTCATGGCCGACGCACGGCTCGGCCGCTGAAACTCCCGTTTTTCATTTATCATCGAGACTCTTTAAGCCCCGGCGATCCGCCCGCTCTGCGTTTTTCGCCGCGCGTCATGCTATCTTCACCTTCACATGAATGTCGCTCCCGATAGCTTGGAACACTGGGTCGCGCAAATCCTCGCCGGCGATCCTCGCGCCATTTCTCGCGCCGTAACGCTGATCGAGAATCGCGAACCGCGTGCTGAAGATCTTCTGAAAGCGCTCTTCCCGCACACCGGCCGTGCCCTTCGCATCGGCATCACCGGCTCTCCCGGCACCGGCAAAAGCACTTTGGTCGACCGCCTCGCCGCGCATTACCGCGCCGCCGGAAAAACCGTGGGCATCATCGCCGTCGATCCCTCCAGCCCATTCACGGGAGGCGCGATCCTCGGCGACCGCATTCGCATGTTGCGCCACGCGCAGGACGAAGGCACCTTCATCCGCTCCATGGCCACGCGCGGCTATCTCGGCGGCCTGGCGCAGGCCACCGGCGACGTCAGCCTGCTGCTCGACGCAGCTGGCAAAGATGTGATCCTCATCGAAACCGTCGGCGTCGGCCAAGGGGAAATCGAGGTCGTGCGCGTAGCGGACTGCACGCTCGTGGTTCTCACGCCCGGCATGGGCGACGACGTGCAAAACCTGAAGGCCGGCCTGATGGAAATCGGCGACATTTTCGTCATCAACAAATCCGATCGCGAAGGCGCCGATCAGTTCGAACAACAGCTGCTCGCTGTTTTGGGCCTGGTCTCCGACCACGAAGGCTGGACGCCCGCGATCGTGCGCACCATCGCCACGCAAGATCAAGGCACCGATGACCTGATCGCCCAGATCGCACGTTTCCGTCAGCACCTGGAAAGTGATCGCGAACACTGTTCCCGGGAACGCGACTACTGGCGCGAATGGTTGCTCCGGCTCCTGCAAACGCGCATCGCGGAAAAAGCGCTGGGGAAGGGAATCGGCGAGGCCGAATTCAACCGCCTCGCGTCCGATGTGGCAGCGCGCAAAATAGATCCGTACTCCGCAGCGGACCAAATTCTAGCTCGCACGGGCTTGTCGTGATTGAGCATTTCGCGGCGCCAAAGCCTCACCCAAAACTTGACTGCGCGCAGTTGACTCCGTATTTTGTACGGGCTGCTATTTTATTCCGGCGGCAAAAAGCTTCCAGCGCGCGTGTGTCATAAGGACAGGTTTTTGAAACTCGGCGATCTCGAATTCCACATTATCTCGGACGGCCACGTGCACCTCGACGGCGGCGCCATGTTCGGCGTCGTCCCGCGTCCGCTGTGGGAGAAAAAGTCCCCGCCCGACGCGCGCAATCGCATCACACTTTCGATGAATTGCCTGCTGATCCGGGCGGCAGGCAAGCGCATCCTCGTCGAAACGGGCGCCGGCGCAAAGATGGACCAAAAGCTTCGCGAGATCTACGGTCTCGATGGACCGTCACTCATTCAGAGTCTGCAAAAATACGACCTGCGCCCGGAAGACATCGACATCGTCATCAATACCCACCTCCATTTCGATCATTGCGGCGGCAACACGCGCATGGAGCGCGACAAAGTCGTTCCCGTATTCCCAAATGCGCGCTATTTCGTCCAGCGCGAAGAATTCACGCACGCCATGCACCCGAACGAGCGCGACCACGCCAGCTACCTTCGCGAAAATTACCAGCCAATCGAATCCGCCGGCATGTTCTCGTTGCTTGATGGCGATACGGAAATCGTGCCGGGAGTGGAAGTCGTAGTCGCTCCCGGACACACCGCACACATGCAGTGCATGAAACTAACCGGCGGCGGCCAGACCGCCTTTTGTTTCGCCGATCTCGTTCCCACCACCGCGCATCTGCCGCTCCCGTGGATCATGGGTTACGATCTCTACCCGATGACCACGCTAGAGAACAAAAAGCGCTGGATTCCGCAGGTGGTGAAAGAAGGCTGGTTGGCGCTTTTCGTCCACGATCCGCGCGTCCCGGCTGCCTATCTCCGCGAGCGCGACGGCAAATTGGAAGCCGAGCCGGTGCAAGTCGATTAGTAGCCCTTGGAATTAAGTCGGCTTCAGCCGCTGAAGTACAGCTCACACGCTAGGAGCATGAATGCCCAAGGCCAAAACTTCGAAAGCAAAGAAATCCGAGCCGATCGCCATCGGCATCATCGGAGGCAGCGGCCTCTACAGCATGGCCGGCTTGACGAACACGCGCGAGATTCGCGTGCAGACTCCTTTTGGCGATCCCTCGGACGCCATCGTTGCCGGGACGCTGGAAGGGCGGCGCGTCGCTTTTCTCGCCCGCCACGGGCGCGGCCATCGCATTTCCCCCAGCGAAATCAATTTTCGCGCCAATATTTACGCGCTGAAGACGCTCGGCGTAGAGCGCATCATCTCCGTCAGCGCTGTCGGTTCGCTGCGCGAAGACGTGGCTCCGCTGGATTTCGTGGTGCCCGACCAATTCTTCGATCGCACGCGCACTCGCATCTCCACGTTCTTCAGCGACGGCATCGTCGCCCACGTCAGCTTCGAGAAGCCGACGTGCCCGGCGCTATCGTCCCAGCTTGCCGGGGCTTCGGAGCGCGCCGGCGTGAAAGTCCATCGCGGAGGCACTTACGTGTGCATGGAGGGCCCGCAATTTTCCACGTTGGCCGAATCGCACACGTATCGCCAACTGAAATTCGACATCATCGGCATGACCAATCTCACCGAAGCGAAGCTGGCGCGCGAGGCCGAGATTTGCTACGCGACGTTCGCCATGGTCACCGATTACGATTGCTGGCACCCGTCGCATGATGCTGTTACCGTCGATCAGATCATCGCGGTGCTGACCAAGAACACCGAAAACGTGCAGCGCGCCATCCGCGAAGCAGTGCGCGCAATGGACGGGACTCGCTCGTGCAAGTGCGGCTCGGCGCTGGCGCACGCGATTCTGACCGACCGCAAAGCCATTCCGACAGCCGCGAAGAAACGCCTTGCGCCGATCATTGGTAAGTACCTCTCGTAGCGGCGAGTGGGTTTGGCAGTGCGGTGAAAGACGTTTCCTAAAGACACGCAAAGAGGGTAATCTCGCGCCCGTTCGCAAAGCGCAGGCTCAAAGAATAGCCGCAAAATTTTAGGAGAGAACATGTCACTACTCGTCGTCGGATCCGTCGCGTTTGATGCCATCGAAACACCGTTCGGCAAGGTAGACCGCACACTGGGCGGCGCGGCCAGCTACTTCGCGCTGGCGGCCAGCCATTTCGTCCCTGTGCGTATGGTCGCGATCGTCGGCGAAGACTTTTCCGACAAAGATCGCGCCGTCTTCAAGGGCCGCAAAATCGATCTTTCCGGCCTCGAACACGCCGCCGGTAAAAGTTTCTTCTGGTCGGGCCGCTACAGCCAAAACATGAACGAGCGCACCACGCTGGCCACCGAACTCAATGTTTTCGCCGATTTCAAACCCACGCTGCCGGACACCTATCTCGACACCAAAAATGTGTTCCTCGGCAACATCCAGCCAGACCTCCAGAAGTCCGTGCTTCACCAACTGGATGGCAAGCCGCGCATCGTTGGCCTCGACACCATGAACTACTGGATCGAAGGCTCCAACGCGCAGCTGCGTGAAACGCTCAAATACGTCGATATCTTGACCATCAACGACGACGAAACCCGGCAGCTCACCGGCGAACACAACCTGATCCGCGCCTCGCGCCACGTCTTCAAACTGGGCCCAAAAATTCTGATCATCAAGCGCGGCGAACACGGCGCGTTGATGGTCCATCCGAAATTTATCTTTTCGGTCCCGGCGTTTCCTCTGGAAGAAGTTCACGACCCCACCGGCGCGGGCGACACCTTCGCGGGCGGCTTTATGGGCTACCTGGCCAAAGCCGGAAACATGAACGAGCAGAGTCTTCGCCGCGCCATGGTCTACGGCTCGGTGCTGGCCAGCTTCACCGTGGAAAAATTCGGAGTAGCGCGTCTCGCCAAGGTCACCCGCCGCGAAATCGAGGAGCGCGCCCGCAAATTCGCCAAGCTCACCGCGTTCAAATTGTAGTGAGGAAGCGCTAATAAAGAAGCGCCTGTCATCCCGAACCCAGTCCCGACGTTTTCCGTCGGGAGCGAGCGCGAGGGATCTGCTTTTGCCTTTCGGGGTTGGTCCTCCGAGTGCCGCGCCCTTCGCGCGGGTGGAGCAGCGCGAGCGGTGGCGCTTCGAAGCGCGCGCGTCTTTATGTCATCGCGGAAGCGATGGCCCACAAAAATACTCCAGTTTTCACACAGACTCTTAGAGCTCCGGCCTCCTAAATTGCACGCAAAAATGGCGAAAAGAAGATGCGCCGGGACGTTCCGGGTAGACGCATGTGCGGTTGTTTGTTTTCTATAGCTTAGGTGCGTTTCTACTCGATTGACTGTCTCGGGTAACCACCCCAAAATGCGGAGCGTTTCGGGGACGTCGGGCAGAACGCGGCGACGGCGAGTGATTGTTGAATCGTGGCTAGCGGGTAAAAGCGAAGGATTCGCGCAGGTGAAGCGGCGCGAAAGGAGTGTGGCTTGGCCGCCATTCTTTATGACGGAGCTGAAGCTCCGTCCCCCTAAACTGCGCAGCGCTGGCGCCATTGGATTTTGGCGGAAAATCGGGAAAAGAAAATGCACCGGGAAGTTCCGCCCTTGCATGTGCGCGGTCGTTTGTTTTCTGTGAGTTACGTGTGTGCGAGGTCGATTGACCGTTCCGCCCTTAACCACCCCAGCGCGCGGGGCGCGCCGGAGACCGCGGAACTTTGAGACGTGACTTGTGACTGGTGATTCGTGACTCGTGCGGCCCGACAGCGCGCGGGAATTCGCGTCCCGGTATCGCGTCCAAACTGCGCGCGGCGAATGCCTACCCTGGCCGGGAGCGGGAACTCGCGATCGTTCACTGGTGCAGGGCGGAAATTTCGCGCGGGTGCGGCGGCGCGAGCGGTGGCGCTTTGAAGCGCGCAGCTTTATGTCATCGCTAAAGCGATGACCCACAAGGACTTTGCAGTTTGCGGGAAAAGGACGAGAGGGAGCTTCAGGCGCTGAAGTGAGTGCTGGATAGGCGGCGTTTACGTCGCGCCTAAGGAGCCTGTGCGATAACAGCAAAGCGCGGACCTCAGCGGCTGAAGCCGTGTTGATGCCAGGTCTCATGCGGCACGGTTGAAACCGTGCCCTGGCGAAAGCCAGCGTTCCCGCATACGCTCTGAAGGTGCGACTCGCAAGGCTAAGGTTTTTTTCCGCAAGCTGTCTGCTGGCGGCAATGCAGCTCCGGCTCCTTAGACTGCGCTGGCGGACACGTGGGGGAAGAAACGTCGCAAGGGAGGGCGGGCAGGCGAATGGCATGCGGCGTAGATTCGTCCTTCGGCCAACGGCCGCGGCTGCGTTCGTCGGACACATCGCTAGGGCCACTCCCCTCGGGGCGCCCGTCATATCGAGAGCCCTACTTTCACGGTAGCATGGCGGTCAAGTGGCCGCAGATTTGCGTACAGTGCAAGTGCGTGTGAGCGGAAGGGTTGCGGCGCGAAAATTGTCGGCGCAAGATGCGAATTTTAGGGCTTTTGGAGCGGGTGCCAAAATGGGAAGGCGAGACCCGCCAGCGTTCTGGCACCGACTCCTTCGTGAAATGTCCCTTTGAACCTAGACATTGGTTCTGGTAGATAGTGTTCTTATCGATTAGTGAACGCGCGGATGCCCATCCCTGAAGGCCAACTCGCGACGTGGTCGGGGCGCGGAGCCATAACCAACTCCAGTATCAGCTACAACTCCGTGCGAACCGCGTTGCTCAGTTCGCAATCGAGGGTCGCGATACCCGCCCCGGATATTTTTCTCCAAGGCTCTTACAGAAATGCGACCAACACCTACGGGGAAAGCGACGTGGATATTGTCGTGCTCAGCGACAGGACGTTCTTCTCCGATGTCTCCGCGCTGGACCAGAACCAACGGCAACTGCGGAACAACGCGCACGCGGCGGCAACCTACACTTGGGAACAGTTTCGCGCCGATGTGTTGCAAACCTTGCGGGACTACTGCGGCAATGGTCGCGTCAAAGAAGGCAGTCAGTGCATAAAAGTTGATTTCGGTCTCGGTCGAATCATGGCTGATGTGGTTCCCGCAATGATACACAAGAAGTATAGTCACTTCTATTCACACACCGTGCAGTCCTTTGTCGAGGGAATCGAGTTCAGGACGAGCACAGGGATGCCCATCGTCAATTTCCCGAAGCAGCACATTGACAATGGCGAGGCGAAAAACACCGCGGCACGGACGAACGGATGGTTCAAACGTAGCGTCCGAATGTTCAAGAACGCACGGAACTGCCTTATCGAAGACGACCTGATTGCTGCTGATACCTGTTCGTCCTACCACATTGAATGTCTCGTGTACAATGCGCCCGACTACCTCTTCGGCCCTACCTGCCAAGACACGTTTCAGAACCTCTTGAATTTTTGGGCGTACACCATCCGACCTGAGATCTCCCTCTGCCAGAACGGAATCACCAACCTTTTCGGTACCTCGCCGGTTGAGTGGAGCATTCCTCAGGCGAGTCGATTCGTGCGGGGCCTGCAAAACCTGTGGCAGAATTGGGACTGAGAGATGCACCCGTACTCGACAAACTCCGAGGAGCGGACGACCCTGCCCTTTGTCTTGGCGGTCATCTCGATAGGCTTGGCGTGGCTGCTGTCATCCATTATCGGCAAAGCTCACCTTCCGTTCTGGCTAGAGGTTCCCGGCACGTTCACGCTGTACAGCATTTTGCTGTGGGCGTTTCGGAGTTATTGGTGGAAATGGCGCTGGTTGCACAGGGTCGGCATCATCAAGGTCCCCGACATTTCCGGCGACTGGTCGGGATACGTAACATCTTCGTTTGACCGTTTAGCTCAGCACCACCCCGTCCAAGTGCGGATTCGCCAAAATTGGACGCATCTGATGGTTCAGCTTTCTGCCGACCAGTCGTGGTCGGATAGCATCGTGGCGTCGATTGCCGTAGGGGAAGAAACGGTGGTCAGTTACCAATACACGAACAGGCCAAAACCGGGCGCGAAAGATACCATGCACGCGCACATGGGCACGGCGTCGCTGAAACTGAGCGACGACCACAGCGAACTTTCAGGCGAATACTATTCCGGTAGGGATCGGGCGAACCAAGGAATCACAGTGCTGACAAACAATCGGGATTATGCGGGGTTGGCGATTATCGCGATGCGAGACGGTAGAAATGGGCCCTGAATCGTATCGACTGCCGCTAGCGAGGATCTCGCGTCGTTATTCTGAGACCGCGCCGGAGTAAAATCGAGTCGTTACTTAACTTCGTCGCTAGCGCAGACCCAGCCCGCACTGGTTTTAATCTGGCTTTATTTCCGAACACTCGGTTAGAATCCACTCCCCAATGCCCTCCGTACAGTCCCATCACTCACTGATTCTCATCACCCTGTACAGAACGGCTGTCATCATTGTCGCTGCCGTATGCTTCTGGTTCGCGGTTTGCTTGCGCGAAGACAGGGAAAGGCGGATTCAGAACCGAGTTGAGGAATTGTCGAAGAAGATTGACAGGCAGGCGGAACGCACCGGCAACAAAGCAGCGGCGTACTTTAATAACGTGGCGTCCGTCGTGACGCGGCTCCTCGATAGGCTACTCGGGCGACGGCTGTTCTCCGTCCAGATGGTCGGTGTCTCGTCAGCGCTGTCGCTTGCGGGCCTGTTTATCGTCGGCGGGTTGACGGTGGGCTTTTTACTCCACCTACTGCGAAGGCTCCCTTCAATTCCAAAGAATCTCCCGCCTAACCTTTCAGCAGACCTTTCTATTTTCACCGTGCTTTGCCTTGTGCTCGGATGCGTGTTTCTCTTTTTTGCGCTCTTGCCCTCGTTTTGGCCTGGCCGTACCACGAGGGTTCTCAGCTTGGCTCCCGTCCTGCTCATTGTTGCTGGCGCGCTGCGGATGTGGATGCGGGGGGCGCTGGTTGCAAACCAATCGCTCGAACTCGCGACGCTCGCCGCCGGGGTCTTATGTGACGCCGGACTACTCGTAATCGTGCGAAAATCGAACCGCTGGATTGCAGAAACCGCCTCTTGGCGTCGAATGGCGGCTGTAATCACGGGTCAGGTTGCATTCGCGGGTGCGGTGGTGTGGTTGCCCCTCGACGCAGGCGCGGACCTGTCAGTGGCGTTCCACTGGAAGATTTTTCCGACATTCCTGATGTGGACTGCTATCTTCAATCTATTTACCGGATTGGCAGCGCTGATGGTCGGGCTGGCGTTAATCGGTCTTCTTGTGCATCGTGCGTTTTGGCCTGTCGTGGCGCACTTCTTTTATCAGCTAGCCCGCCACAAAGTGATACGCAACCACAAAGCCATGGGGAGGCTGTGCGCGATATGTGTACCGATAGCTTTTCCGTCGCTTAGCGGGCTTGCTGGGGGTACCTTCGTTTGGACACTTACCGAGTTTCTGAGCGGCGCCGGGGAAGCGCCGACGAGCACCGGAGAGCCTGGACCCCGAGCAGGGACTCAAGCGGCAGGCAAGTAGCCCGCTTCCCAAGCACGTCATCCACGTTCGTAAAAACCAGATGCGTCCCGTCGCTTTCCCACGGCCCACCGCCGCAATCATGCTGAGGGGCAAGGATCGACGGGCCACCCGGCTGAAGGATCCGGCGCTGGGTTTAAACCTTCGGAGGCTTCCGTTATGGGCTACGGCGCGGCGAGGCCGGAAAGGCGAAAGCGAAATGGCCGGCGAGAAGAGGGATTCTTCGTCGCTTCGCTCCTCAGAATGACAACCTTTCTCTCCGGGCCGCTCCGTTCCGCTCCGCGCCTCTCCGGGGCGCCCTTGTGGGCGCGCACCACGGTCGTTAGTCGTGATGGGCGCGGGGAAGGCTGGCGTCGACGCGCTGAATCCAGGCGAGGATGGGGCCGGAGACGGTGTGGTCGGGCGTGTCGATCGAGCAAACTTCCGATATGTGGCTCTCGCCTTTTTCGTAGAGCAACA
>Ga0307372_10007114_pt1 | contig 16156 bp, 11 predicted proteins | sample OX1MG_FD_202533 | JGI IMG/M metagenome (GOLD analysis project Ga0307372, IMG submission 202533) | Soil microbial communities from Risofladan, Vaasa, Finland - OX-1 | ecosystem: Environmental > Terrestrial > Soil > Coastal area > Acid sulfate soil | place: Finland: Risofladan, Vaasa | collected... | reverse complement strand
GGCTGGTCGCCGTCGTCGCGGCATGGCTGCCGACGACCACGCTGAGCGCCAGGCGCCAGCAGCAGATCGGCTGGGGCGTGCTCTTCGCTGCCCTGATCGCGCTCGGCCTGTGGAGCTACTTCCAGGTGTTCGTCGCACCCGACTACGGCACCGACGAGATGGCCTTCGACCAGTACGCGGCGCAACTGGCCCTGCAGGGCATCAATCCGTACCTGCACTCCATGGCGCAGGCCTTCCCGCTGTTCCACGTCTCGCCGAACGGCTACACCTTCCAGCTCAACGGCCAGCCGATCACCACGCTGTCGTATCCGGCCCTGTCGTTCGAGGCTTACCTGCCGCTGCTCGCGCTCGGCATCAGGACCCAGGCCGCCGTCTGGATCGACGTCGCCGCCTGGGCTGTCTCGGCGATCGTCTTGCACGCGGTACTGCCCAGGCGACTCGCGGCCCTGGCCGTGATCGTGGTCAGCGCCGACGTCTACATCGGCTACGCGGTCGGTGGCATCACAGACTTCCTGTACCTGCCGTTTCTGGTCGGCACCGCGGTGCGATGGGACAAGTTCGCCGTGGCCAGAGGACCCGCCGCGTGGCGAGGTCCGGTCCTGATGGGCCTGGCCATGTCGGTCAAGCAGACGCCCTGGCTGATCGTCCCGTTCGTCGTGGCGGGCATCGTGATGGAATCCAAGCGTGCCTGCGGCGACTGGCGGCGGGCCGCGCGTGACGGCCTGCGGTACTGCGGCATCGCGGCCGGGGCGTTCCTGGTCACGAATCTTCCTTTCCTGGTCCAGGCACCGGGCGCGTGGCTGCGCGGCGTTCTCACGCCCATGTCCTCGCAGGCGGTGCCGGCCGGGCAGGGACTGATCAGCCTCAGCCTGTCGTTGCCGGTGGGCGGCGGATCGCTGCGCGCCTACAACCTCGCGGCCGCCGTGGTGTTCGCGGCCATCCTGGCCTGCTTCGTCACCGCCTACCCCGCGCTGAAGCCGGCCGCCTTCCTGCTCCCGTCGATCGTGCTCTTCTTCGCCACCCGGTCGTTCGGCAGCTACCTGATCATGCTGTTCCCCGCGGCCATCGCCGCCGCGGCCAGCACGACCCGGCTGCCGGCGGCGTGCTGGCCGCGGTGGCGGTGGACCGCGCTCGGCGGCGCCGCGGCCAGCGGGCTGGCGATCACTTTCGCGCTCACGGCGGCAAGCCCGCTGACCATGTCCATCAGGTCGGTGCGGACGACCGGCCAGCTAGCGACGGTGGAGCAGGTCACGCTGGCCGTGACCAACAACACCGGGCATCCGCTGCGGCCGTCCTTCACGATCGCCGACGGCACCATGCTGACGGCGTTCTGGCGGCGCGACAGCGGCCCGCCGGTGCTCGGGCCGCATCAGCGGGCCAGGTACACGATTCAGGCTCCGAGTTACTTCGCCATGCCTTCCATCAGCAACGGCTTCCAGGTGCTGGCCTTCTCCAGTTCTCCGCCGAGCGTGAGCCGTAGCACGGCCTACGTGCCGAGCCTGTGGCGGGTAGTCCTGGATCCCGCGACCGTCAACCACCTGGTCGCCCGCGGCCAGCAGGTCACGGTCCGCGCGGAGATCGTGAACCGCCTAGACGAACCGGTACAAGTGGCGAACGTGCCCGTCTACCTCGGACAGGTCATCTATGCCCAGCGCGGGCTCCAGTTCAGCGAAGCCGTCATCAACCAGGGCCTGCCCGGCCAGACTCCGGTCGAGGCGCTCACCAACGCGGCAGGAGTGGCGACCTTCACCATTCACTCGCCCTACGCCTCCACCGAACCGGTCTACTTCGAGGCAAACCTCGTCAATCCGGCCTCCTTCTACCCCTACGGCTACTCGCCGATCCTGGCAGTGAGGTTCCGCGCGTGACTCAGATCATCGCCGAAGCCAGCCCGCACGCCGCTCCCGGAGCGGCGCGAGCCAGGCCCGAGCCGCTCCGGCGCGTGCGGCGCATCGGCTACGCCGTGCTAGCACTGCAGTTCGCGGGTTTCGCGATGTGGAGTCTGACGCTCTATGACCATTTCGCACTGACTTTCGACTTCGCCGTCTATCACCAGGCGTGGTACCTGATCGCGCACGGCGACCTCAATCCGGCCAGCTCCATCGCACGCCTTCCGACGGTTGCCCGGCTACCGTTCTGGCAGAACGACGGTGAGTTCGCGGTCTGGCCGCTGGCACCTTTCTACTGGATCTGGCCGCATGACGTGCTGCTGCTCTGGCTGCAAGACGCTGGCGTCGCAGTCGCCGAGGCGGTCGCCTTCACCTGGCTGTGCGAGATAGCCGGACGCCACCGCCAGGGCCGTGCGGCTGCCTGGCTCGGCGTGACCGGGCTCGTGCTCCTGATCGCCAACCCGTGGATCTGGTGGGCGATCTCGTTCGATTTTCACGAGGAGACCCTGGCCATCCCGTTCGCCGTGCTACTCGCCAGGGACCTTGCGAATGGCAGCCGCCGAGCCTGGGCGTGGGTAGTTCCGATCCTGGCCGCCGGCGCGCCTTCCGCGACTTACGTCATCGGCATCGGCCTCGGCAGCGCGCTGGCGCTCCGTCGCGCCAGAACGGCCGGAATCCTGCTGATGCTGGCGGGGACCTGCTACTCGGTCCTGATCGTGCTGATACACGCCGATGTCGGAGTTCCACTCGCACGGCATTACGGATACCTAGCTACAAGTACCATAGGCGCCTACGCAGGCGCCAAGCTGACGACCGGTTCCCTGGTGCAGGGGATCGCGAGCCATCCGCTCAATATCGCCAGGGCACTGTGGGCGAAGCGGATCGACATTATCGCGAACCTCGCGCCTGCTGGCCTCCTCGGCATCGGCTGGGTCGAGGTTCTTCCCCTGGTGGCGGTAGTGCTGCTCGCCAACACGCTCAGCTTTGGCCTCAGATTCGCCGAGCCGCTTTTCCAGTCACTTCCGATCTACGTGCTCGTGCCGGTCGGGACCATCACCATACTCGGGCGCCTGAGCCAGCGGCACGCCAAGCTAGCGAGCGTCGTGGCGGTATTGCTCGTCGCGCAGGCCGCTGGCTGGATGGCCAACTGGGGGCCGAGAACGCAGTGGCAGTGGCTCCGAGTACCGGATGGCGCCGCGGCCACCCTGGCGAGAATCGAGACGCAGATTCCGTCGTCGGCCGAGGTCATCGCCTCGCAGGGAGTTGTCGGCCGGTTCTCCGGCCGGATCGCTGTCCACGAACTGGCCGGGCCTGGCACGACGCCGATCACCAGCCGGACCGTCTGGTTCGTCATCGGCACGGCAGCGGGAAACGAACTGCAAAGCACCGCCAGCGCGATCGGGCTCATCGGCAAGCTCGCTGGTCCGCTGCACGCCACGCTCGTGACGCATGCGAACGGTATCTGGGCGTTCCGGTGGCACCCGCCGGCCACGGTGCACACCATGAGCATCCCCGGCAACTCTGTGCCCCTGCCCGCCTGGGCGGCACCGGTGGCACCTGGCGCCACCGGGCATCCGGTACTGACCGGACCGGTCAGCACCTGGCACCTGGCGTCGGCCGGAGGCAGCGGTTACGTCGCTGATGAACTCGCCTGGCAAGAGCCCGCGGCCCGGTACCAAGTCCGGCTCACGTTGTCGGCGACGGCCGCGGTGACCGTCGAGGTCTGGAACGACAACGGCGACGTTCTGCTCGCCCGGCGCACGATACCCGGCACTAGCGGCATCGAATCGGTCATCATCCCGGTGGACGCGGCGAGCGCCTACCATGCCATCCTCTACTCGGGCTGGGGACCATTCCGGGCGGACTTCGCTCCGCCGTCCCCTGGCCAGCGGCTCGAGGTCCGAGTGTGGTCATCGGGGACCAGCCAGGTGAACGTGTACCGGGCCGCGATCGCCCAGGCGCGCGGCGGCGCCGGTCAGTCGACGGTGAAGTAGTCCGGCCCCGAGTACTGCCCGGTGACCTGCTTGCGGCGCTGCATCAGCAGGTCGTTGAGCAAGCTGGAGGCACCGATCCGGAACAGCGCCGGGCTGAGCCATGCCTGCCCGGCAGTCTCCTTGACCAGCACCAGATAACGGATCGCGTCCTTGGCGGTCCGGATCCCGCCGGCTACCTTGACTCCGACGCGCCGGCCTGCGGCCTGCTCGTAGTCACGCACGGCGGACAACATGACCAGCGCGACGGGTGGCGTCGATGCCGGGCTGATCTTGCCGGTGGAAGTCTTGATGAAATCGGCGCCCGCCAGCATCGCGAGCCAGGACCCGCGCGAGACGTTGTCCAGCGTGGCAAGCTCACCGGTCTCCAAGATCACCTTCAGCCGGGCGGACCCGCAGGCCGCCTTGACAGCGCGGATCTCCTCGTAGACCTGGCCGTACCGGCCCGCCAGGAAGGCACCTCTGTCGATGACCATGTCGATCTCGTCGGCACCTGCGGCGACGGCGTCAGCCACATCGGCGAGCTTCACCGCCAGCGACGCGCGGCCCGAGGGGAACGCGGTCGCCACCGACGCCAGCGCGACGCTACCGCCAGCGAGCTCGTTCTTCGCGATGCCCACGAGGTCCGGGTAGACGCACACCGCCGCGACCGGCGGGACCGCCGCGTCGGCCGGGTCCGGCCGACGCGCCTTCACGCACAGGCCGCGTACCTTGCCCGGGGTATCAGCGCCTTCCAGCGTGGTGAGGTCCACCATCCGCACGGCGAGATCGAGCGCGGCCAGCTTGGCGTCTTTCTTGATCGATCTGGTCGCCAGGCTGGCCACCCGCGCCTCCGCGCCCACCTGGTCCACCCCGGGCAGCCCGTGCAGCACCTGCCGGAGCACCGCATCAGAGGCGGCAACGTCCGCCAGCAGATCCCCGACCTCGGATCGCCGTATCTCGGGATGAACCTGCGCCCCGGCCATGTCGGCGATGCTATCAGCGCAGTACCGCCCCGCCCTGGCTAGCTGCCGCCCCCGACGGCGGCGCGGCTGGTCACCGGCGGCGCCATGGCCGAGGCGAACCCCGGCTTGATCACGGTGTTGATCAGCTCGAGCCGCTCGTCGAACGGTGCGAACGCGCTCTTCATCGCATTGATCGTCAGCCACTGAATGTCGGACCAGCCATATCCGAACGCCTCGCACAGCGCGGCGAACTCCGACGACAGGGTCACGTCGCTCATCAGCCGGTTGTCGGTGTTGACCGTGACCCGGAACGACAGGCGGCGCAGCAGCCCGATCGGGTGCTTCCTGATCGACGGCGCGGCACCGGTGTGCACGTTCGAGCTCGGGCACATCTCCAGCGGGATCCGCCGGTCCCGCACGAAGCTGGCCAGGCGGCCGAGTTGCGCCGTCCCGTCCGGCAGCACGGTGATGTCGTCGATGATCCGCACGCCGTGCCCGAGTCGCTCGGCGCCGCACCACTGCACCGCCTCCCAGATGGAAGGCAGCCCGAATCCCTCGCCCGCGTGAATGGTGATGTGGAAGTTCTCCCGCGCGACGTACTGGAAGGCGTCGAGGTGCCGGCTCGGCGGACTGCCCGCCTCGGCGCCCGCGATGTCGAACCCGACCACTCCCTCGTCCCTGTGCCGCACAGCCAGCTCGGCGATCTCCAGTGACCTTGCCGCCGTCCGCATCGCGGTGAGCAGCGCGTAGACCCTGATCCGGCGGCCTGAGCCGCCGAGCGCGAAGCCTTCGAGCACCGCTTCCACGACCTCGTCCAGGCTCAGCCCAGTGCCGACATGCAGTTCGGGGGCGAACCGTACTTCGGCGTAGACCACGCCGTCGGCGGCGAGATCTTCGGCGCACTCGGCAGCCACCCGGACGAGTGCGTCCCGGGTCTGCATCACCCCGACGGTGTGCTTGAACGCCTCAAGATAGAGCTCCAGGTGGCCGCGTTCGGCGGCGGCGCTCATCCACCGCCTGAGCTGCTCAGGATCTGTCGTCGGCAGGGACCGGTAACCGGTCCGATCGGCCAGCTCGATAATCGTCCGCGGCCGCAGGCCGCCGTCGAGATGGTCGTGCAGCAATACCTTGGGAACCTTGCGGATCTGGTCGAGAGTGACAGCCACGGAACTATTGTTCACCCCGGCAGAACGCGAGCGCCCAGCCGGTCCGCTCGGCGATCCGCCGGAGCACCAAGCCGTCGGCTGGCCGATCCGGGCGAGAACCCAGGCGATCCGGGCGAGAACCCAGGCGATCCGGGCGAGAACCTAGCCGATCCGCTCGATGACCGGCGCGCGGGCGGCCGGCGGTTCCGCCCCGATCTCGATCCCGCTGGCCAGCGCCTGCAGCGCCCCGTCGAACCGGCCCGGCTGGTCGGCCCGCAGTTCGAGCAGCGGCTGCCCGCGCCGCACCCGCTCTCCTGGCTTTGCCAGGCAGATCACTCCGGCGCCCGCGCTGACCGGGTCCTCCTTGCGCGCCCGGCCCGCGCCGAGCCGCCACGCCGCCGTTCCCACCGCGAGCGCGTCGAGGTGCCGCAGCCAGCCGGACTCGGTGGCCGGCACTACCTGGACGTGCGCGGCGGCAGGCAGCGGAGCGTCGGGATCACCGCCCTGCGCGGCGACCATCTCCCGGAACTTCGCGAGTGCCCGGCCGTCAGCCAGCGCGGCTGCCGGGCCTGTCTCCGGCCCAGCCGCATCGAGACCGGCCAGCGCGAGCATCTCCCGTGCCAGCGCAAGCGTCACGGTGACCAGGTCTTCCGGCCCGCCGCCGCGCAGCACCTCGATCGCCTCGGCTACCTCCACCGCGTTGCCCACCGCCCGGCCGAGCGGGACGTCCATCGCCGTCAGCAGCGCCGTCGTGCGCACGCCGCGCTCGGTGCCCAGCCGCACCATCGTGCCAGCCAGTTCGCGCGCCGCACCGAGTTCCCGCATGAACGCGCCGCTGCCGACCTTGACGTCGAGCACCAGCGCGCTGGTCCCCTCCGCGATCTTCTTGGACATGATCGAGCTGGCGATCAGCGGAATGGACTCGACCGTTCCGGTGACGTCCCGAAGGGCATAGAGCTTGCGATCGGCCGGCGCGAGGTCATCGGTGGCGGCGCAGATGACGCAGCCGACTGTCGAGAGCAGGTCGACAAATTCGGCCGCGGTGAGCCTGGCCCGCCAGCCGGGAATCGCCTCCAGCTTGTCCAGGGTGCCGCCGGTGTGGCCGAGGCCGCGGCCGGAGAGCGCAGGCACCGCCGCGCCGCAACTGGCCACCAGCGGAGCGAGGATCAGCGACACTTTGTCGCCTACTCCGCCGGTCGAGTGCTTGTCGACGGTCGGCGCCGGCACCGAGCGCAGATCAAGCCGCCGGCCGGACGCGACCATGGCGTCGGTCCAGGCCGCCAGTTCGTCGGTCCGCAGGCCGCGGAAGAAGACAGCCATGGCCATCGCCGACATCTGCTCGTCCGCCACCTGGCCCCGGGTGTAGGCGTCGATGAGCCAGCGGATGTCCGCTTCGGCCAGTACCCGGCCGTCTCTTTTCGCCCGGATCAGGTCCACCGCGACAGGCCGGTCAGGCACCGGAGTCACGGCGCTCGGCCAGGTCGGTACCGGTGAACGCGTCAGGCAGCAGCGTGCCGAGCTGACACGGGCCGGCATCGGAGTCGAGCAGCAGCCCGCTTCCGCCAGCCTCGAGCAGCAGCTGCCTGCACCGGCCGCACGGTACCAGCGGCGCCCCGTCGGCCGCGACCACGCTGACCGCGATCAGCCGCCCGGCCCCGGCCGCATGCAGCGCACTGACCAGGCCGCACTCGGCGCAGAGCGTGAGGCCGAAGGACGCGTTCTCCACATTGCAGCCGGTGACCACGGCGCCGTTCGCCGCGAGTCCGGCAGCGCCGACTCGTAGCCGCGAGTACGGCGCGTACGCGTTGCCGGCTACCGAAACAGCAGCCGCGCGCAGCGCCGCCCAGTCAATGGTCATCAGGCGCTCCGTAACTATCTCGATTTCACAACAGCACCATTGCTGCCTGGATTACCCGCTTCCGCAACTCTCGTGACGGTAATAGATTCCTGATCATCCCGGGGGGAAGTCCGGGTTCTCTTGTGCCTTGGCCCGCCAGGCCGGGGCCAATAGGTCGGCGATGTCCGGCGGCAGTGAGGCCGCCCCCGCAGAGGAGGTATCGCGTGAGAGGGACAGTCAAGGCTGTGGCCGCGCTGAGTGTCACAGCCCTGCTGGCTGCTGGCTGCGCGAAGCCGGCAGCCAGCATCTCGGCTCCCGCCAAGTTCAAGGCCTGCATGGTCACTGACATCGGCGGCATCAACGACAAGTCGTTCAACCAGTCCTCCTGGCAGGGCATGCTTGACGCGCAGCAGGCCGCGCCTGCCAAGATCCACGCCCAGAACCTGCAGTCGACCTCGGAGTCAGACTACGCCAAGAACATCAGCGCGTTCATTGCCCAGAAGTGCGGGATCATCGTCACGGTCGGCTTCCTGATGGGCACCGCCACCGAAGCCGCGGCCAAGGCCAACCCGAGCCAGAAGTTCGCGATCGTGGACTGCTCGTATGCCTCCCAGTGCCTGACCGGCCCCAAGGAAAGCAACATCGACCAGCTTGTCTACGACACGGCGCAGGACGCATTCCTCGGCGGCTACCTAGCGGCGGGCATGACCAGGACAGGAAAGGTCGCGACCTACGGCGGCGAGAAGTTCGGCACGGTCACCATCTACATGGACGGGTTCTGGGACGGCGTCCAGTACTACAACAGCAAGCACCACACCCACGTGCGGGTGCTCGGCTGGAGCGAGCCGTCGCAGCAGGGCGTCTTCGCCAACAGCTTCACCGACACCGGCGCCGGCCAGCGGATCGCGAACACCTTCATCAACGCCGGAGCCGACATCATCTTCCCGGTAGCCGGCAACGTGGGCCAGGGCAGCGCGGCCGCAGTCAAAACCGCCGACCAGGGCGGCAAGCGGGTCTCGATGTTCTGGGTGGACACCGACGGCTGCGTCAGTGACGCCCCGTACTGCCAGTACTTCATGACCAGCGTGGAGAAGGGCATCACCGCCTCGGTGCGGAACGCCGTGCTGAGCGCGGTCAACGACCAGTTCCAGGGCGGTACCTACGTCGGCAACCTGACCAACGGCGGTGCCGCGCTCGCCCCGTTCTACGCACCGTGGCGCACGCTGGTTCCCGCGGCGCTCAAGAATGAGCTCGCCCAGGTGAAGTCGGGCATCGAGGACGGCACGATCGCGACCCCGACCAAGAGCCCGGTCTGAACCTGGCCCCTGCGCAACAACTGCCGTCGCTCCGTCGGTTGGAGGGAGGCTGCCGGTGCGGCTTGAGCTGCGCGGCATCACCAAGCGCTTCGGCGACCTCGTGGCCAACGACCACATCGACCTCGTGGTCGCACCCGGCGAGATCAGGGCGCTGCTCGGTGAGAACGGCGCCGGCAAGACCACGCTGATGAACGTGCTGTACGGGCTGGTGCAGCCCGACGAGGGCGAGATCCTGATCGACGACCAGCCGGTCAGCATCCGTTCGCCGAAGGACGCGATCAATGCCGGGGTCGGCATGGTGCACCAGCATTTCATGCTGGTCCCGGTCTTCACGGTCGCGGAGAACGTCACCCTCGGGGTGGAACGGGTCCGTGGCCTGGGCCTGCTCGACCGGAAGCGAACCCGCAAGGACGTGCTTGAGCTCTCCGAGCGGTTCGGCCTCAAGGTCGACCCGGACGCGAGGGTCGAGGACCTGCCCGTGGGCGTGCAGCAGCGGGTCGAGATCATCAAGGCGCTGCTGCGCGACGCCAGCGTGCTGGTGCTCGACGAGCCCACGGCCGTGCTGACTCCCAGCGAGACCGAGGACTTGTTCCGGATCATGCGAGAACTGCGCGCGGGCGGCCGGTCTATCGTGTTCATCTCGCACAAGCTCAGGGAAGTCCGGTCGATCGCCGACACCATCACGATTATCCGGCGCGGCCAGGTGGTAGGCGAGCGGCCGCCCGCGGCCAGTGAGTCCGAGCTCGCAGCGCTCATGGTCGGGCGCGCGGTCCAGCTCAGGGTCGCCAAGCCCGCTGCCGATCCCAAGGACGTCGTGCTCGACGTGGCCGGCCTGCGCGTCACCGGCGAACGGGGCGAGCAGTCGGTGCGCGATGTCTCCTTCCAGGTACGGGCCGGCGAGATCCTCGGCATCGCCGGAGTGCAGGGCAACGGCCAGACCGAGCTGTGCGAAGCGCTGATGGGGCTGCGGCCGTCGGCCGGATCGGTGCGGCTGAACGGGACGGACCTGAGCCTGGCGAGCACCCGGGACCGGCTCAGGGCCGGCATCGGCTACGTTCCAGAAGACCGCCAGGGCGACGGCCTGGTCGGCGAGTTCTCGGTCGAGGAGAACCTCGTGCTCGACGTCTACGACCGGCCGCCCTATGCGTCGGGCATCGCCATGAACCGCACCGCGATACACGACTCCGCGGTTCGCCAGGTCGCCGACTTCGACGTCCGTACCACGTCGGTCATGACCGCGGCGAGCACGCTGTCCGGCGGCAACCAGCAGAAGGTGATCGTGGCCAGGGAAATGGGCCGGAAGGTCAGCCTGCTGCTGGCCAGCCAGCCCACCAGGGGCCTGGACGTCGGCTCGATCGAGTTCGTGCACAAGCGGATCATCGAGCAACGGGACAACGGTGCCGCCGTGGTCATCGTGTCGTCCGCGATCGAGGAGATCTACGCGCTGTCGGACCGGATCGCCGTGATGTACGAAGGCAGGATCGTCGGCTTCTGCCCGCCGGACACCCCCGAGCACGAGCTCGGCCTGATGATGGCGGGCGGCCGTGTCTGGGTGCCCGAGCCGCCCGGCGCCGCGGCCGCCGGGCCGGACGCGCGGGAGCCCGGGCCGTGAGCGAGTCCCCGCCCGTAGCGCGGGCCGCCGGGTCCAGCCCGCGGCGCTCCGGCCTGACCGGCAGCACCGTCGTCCAGGCGATCACGCAAGGCAGCCCGGCGGTGATCACCATCTTGGCGATGTTCGCTGCGACGGTGATCGGCGGCCTGCTGATCGTCACCAGTGATCCGGTGGTGCTGCGCGCCTGGGATTCGTTCGGCTACGCCCCGGTCGCCGCCCTGTCCGCGACCTGGACCTCGGTGTCCGCGGCCTACTCGGCCATGTTCGAGGGTTCGGTCTTCAACCCGGCGACCGTCGGCGCCGCCTTCCACGGCGGATCGACCGCGGCCATCTTCTACCCGTTGTCCCTGACGGTGTACGAGGCGACGCCGCTGATCCTCACCGGCCTCGCGGTGGCGATCCCGTTCCGTGCGGGCCTGTTCAACATCGGAGCCACCAGCCAGTTCATCGGCGGCGCGATGGTGGCGGTGTGGCTCGGCTTCGCGGTCACGCTGCCGCCGGTGATCCACGTGGCCATCTGCGTCATCGGCGGCGCGGCCGGCGGCGCGGCCGCCGGCTGGGTCGTCGGCGAGCTCAAAGCGCGTACCGGCGCGCACGAGGTAATCGTCACGATCATGCTCAACTACGTTCTGGCCGACCTGCTCTTCTACTTGCTCAATCACCATGGCATGCTGCAGCAGCCGCATCAGTCCAATCAGGTCGCGCCGCCGGTCGCGGCGAATGCCGCCCTGCCGCACGTCGGGGGACCGTCCCCGCAGGCAAGCGCGGGCTTTCTGATCGCCGTCGCCGCCGCCGCCGGAGTGGGCTGGCTGCTCTCCCGCAGCACGGTCGGCTTCCAGTTCCGCACGGTCGGCGCCAACCCGAACGCAGCGAAGAACGCGGGCATGAACGTCGAGCGGGTCTGGGTGCTCGTCATGCTGATCGCGGGAGCGCTCGCTGGCCTGGCCGCGGCGACCGTGGTGCTGGCTGGCGGCTCGCCGCCCCCGCCGCTCACCACCACCACCGCGGGCAATATCGGATTCGACGGCATCACCGTCGCCTTGCTCGGCCGGGCCAGGCCGGCCGGCGTTGTCCTGGCCGGCCTGCTGTTCGGCGCGCTAGACGCCGGCGGCACGTACATGAACGCCGCGACCGCGGTTCCTACCGACCTCGTGCCTGTGCTCGAAGGACTCATCGTGCTGTTCGTCGCCGCACCGCCGCTGATCCGTGCCGTCTTCCGGTTGCGCGATACCGCGGATACCGGCCTGGAAGCCGCGGGCAAGGGATGGAACGGGTGACCGCCACTACCGCCCCGGCCGAGCCGTCCGCGGCAGGCCCGCGACGGCCCGTGCCTCGCATGCCGGGAGCCGGGACCCGCAGGTTCGCCGCGGCTGGCACGTTCGTGCTGCTCGGCGTCGCCGACATCGCGCTGTTCGGACTCACCGCGCGTTCCGGCGATGCCATCTTCGCGCTCTCGCTGCCCGGCGCGGGCGTCCAGCTTCCCGCCGTTCATGTCGCGGCCGCGGCGGCGTGCTTCGTCCTCGGCGGTATTTCCGTCGCCGCGGGCCTGGCGCGCGGCCTCGCCAGGCTCTCTGGCCGGCTGAACCGCCTGGTCATCGCGACCGCGCTGGTGTGCTTCCTGCTGGCGCTGCTGTGCTGGTCTGACGCCGCCAATCCGGCCGGGCCGCTGAACGTCATCGGCTTGCTGCAGGGCACGCTGACCGCCGCCATTCCGCTGGTGCTCGGCGCACTGGCGGGCCTGATGGGCGAGCGGGCCGGGGTGATCAATATCGCGATCGAGGGTCAGCTGATCTTCGGCGCCTTCGCGGCTGCCGCCGTGGCCAGCGCGGTCGGGGTGCTGTGGTTCGGCCTGATCGCCGGATCGCTAGCGGGCGGCCTGCTCGGCGCACTGCTCGCGACCTTCGCGATCAAGTACCGCGTCGACCAGATCGTCCTCGGCGTCGTGCTGAACCTGATCGCGGCCGGCCTGACCACCTATCTCTTCAACCGGGTGATGGCGCCGTACTCGAACACCTTCAACTCCGGCAACTTCTTCGGCACCGATAAGATCCCTGGCCTAGGTGATATCCCGGTCATCGGGCCCATCTTCTTCGACTCCAACGTCTTCCTGTACCTCACCTACTTCATGATCATCGTCGTCCAGGTGGCCCTGTTCCATTCCAGGTGGGGCCTGCGCGTGCGGGCCGTTGGCGAACATCCCGCGGCGGCAGAAACGGTCGGCATCAAGGTGCTGTGGACCAGGTACCGTAATGTCATTCTCGGTGGCATGGTGGCCGGAATCGGCGGTGCGTCACTCACGATCGGCTCGGTCGGCCAGTTCCAGCCCGGCATGAGCAGCGGTTTCGGCTACATCGCCCTGGCGGCGATGATCTTCGGCCGATGGCGGCCGATCGGCGCGGTGGCCGCGGCGCTGCTGTTCGGTTTCTCGAAGCAACTCGGTTACGTGCTTCAGTTGCTGAACGTGCCGATCGACTCGCAGGTTCTGGCCATGGCCCCGTATGTCGCGACGATCATCGCCGTGGCCGGCCTGGTCGGCAAGGTGCGAGCACCTGCCGCCGACGGAAAGCCCTACGTCAAAACATGACCGTCCGTACCTGCCGCTACCCTGCTGCGGTGATGACACAGTGACGGCGCAGGACGCGCTGACCTCGGATCCTTACGCGGCGGCTCGCGCCAGCGCGGCGCGGCTGGCCGCGGTGTCCGGCCAGCCGGGTCACGATGTGGCGGTGGTGCTCGGTTCCGGCTGGGCCCCGGCCGCCGACGCGCTGGGCGCCCCGGTGGCCGAGTTCGCCCTGGCCGAGCTCGGCGGCTTCGCGCCGCCGACAGTCGCCGGTCACAGCCCGGTCGCCAGATCGGTGCTGGTCGGGTCGCTGCGGGTGCTGGTCTACCTGGGCCGGACCCACCTGTACGAGGGCCACCCGGTCGACGCCGTCGTGCACGGCGTCCGGACGGCGGCGGCAGCGGGATGCCGGACCCTGGTGCTCACCAACGCGGCCGGCGGCATCAACCAAGACTACGAGGTCGGCCAGCCGGTCCTGCTTCGTGATCATCTCAACCTCACCGGCAGGTCGCCGCTGACCGGACCGGCACCGCCGGCCGGTTACGACTCGCGGTTCGTCGATCTGACGCACGTCTACTCACCGCGGCTGCGTGACCTCGCCAGGCAGGCAGACCCGACCCTGTCCGAAGGCGTCTACGCGGCGCTGCACGGGCCGCACTACGAGACTCCGGCCGAGATCGCCATGCTGCGCGCGGCCGGGGCCGACCTGGTGGGAATGTCCACGGCGCTCGAGGCCATCGCGGCCAGGCACCTTGGCCTGGAGATACTGGGCATCTCCCTGATCACCAATCCGGCAGCCGGGCTATCGGCGGCTGGGCTGAACCACGCTGACGTGGTCGCGGCAGGCGCGCTGGCGGCCGGCCGCATCGGCGCCCTGCTCGACGAAATCCTGCCGCTGACCGCGACTCCCCCAGACCAAGGGAGGCAGATATGACCGGCACCGAGCACAGCCAGGCACTGCGGCCGGCGATGTGCCGCGACCACGGCAGGCAGACATGATCAGCGGCGAACTGCACGACCAGGTCTTCGCCTGGATCGCCGAGGACCCCGACGAGCGCGACCGTTCCGAATTGTCCGCCCTGCTGCGTACTGCCACGGGAACCGACCCGGACGAAGCGGTGCGAGCGGCGGACGAACTCACCGACCGGTTCTCCGGCCGGCTGGAGTTCGGCACGGCCGGCCTGCGCGGCGCCATGGCCGCCGGTCCGCGCCGGATGAACCGCGCCGTGGTCCGCGGCACCACGGCCGCACTGGCCGGCTGGCTGCTCTACGTCGATCCGCAGGCTGCCGAGACTGGCGTCGTGATCGGCTGCGATGCCAGGCACCGGTCCGAGGAATTCGCGCTGGAGGCGGCCAGCGTACTGGCCGGGGCCGGGATCGCCGTGCACCTGCTGCCGCCGAGGCAGCCCACGCCGCTGCTGGCGTTCGCCGTCAGGTACCTCGGCGCCGCGGCGGGCATCATGATCACGGCGAGTCACAATCCGCCGGGTGACAACGGCTACAAGCTCTACCTGAGCGACGGCGCCCAGATCGTCCCGCCCGCCGACCTGGAGATCGAGGCGGCGACCAGGGCGCTGCGGCCGCTGTCGAGCGTCCCCGTCGCGGCGCCCGACGACCCGCTGATCATGCGGCGTGGTGACGAGATCGCTACCGCTTACCTCGACGCCAGCTGCGCCGCCTCGCCGGCCCCGCGAGGGTCGGCCTGGCTCCGCTACATCTACACGCCGCTGCACGGCGTCGCCGGCCGGCTCGCGACGCGGGCGTTCGAGCAGGCCGGCTTCCCGCCGCCGGACATCGTGGAGGCTCAGTTCGAGCCTGACCCGGATTTCCGGACCGTGGCGTTCCCGAATCCGGAAGAGCCAGGATCGCTGGACCTGGCCCTGGCCCAGGCTCGCCGTTCCGGAGCCGACCTGATCCTGGCCAACGACCCGGACGGCGACCGGCTCGCGGTCGCGCTGCCGGACGACGACGCGCCAGGCGGCTGGCAGATGCTCACCGGAGATCAGGTCGGCGCCCTGCTCGGCGCCTACCTGCTTGGCCAGGACGCCGCACGGCACGGTGCCGACGACGACCCGGATCAGCAGCCGCTCGTGGTCACCACGGTCGTGTCGGCCACCATGCTCGCCAGCATCGCCGCCGCCGCGGGCGCCAGGTACGCGCAGACACTGACCGGCTTCAAGTGGATCGCGCGAGCCGCGGACCTGCGGCCCGAGTGCCGGTTCGTCTACGGCTACGAGGAAGCGCTCGGGTACGCCGTCGGCGGCACGGTCAGGGACAAGGACGGAATCAGCGCGGCGCTCGCCGTGCTCAGCCTGGCCGCCAGGGCACGGTCCGGCGGCAAGTCGCTGCTCGATGCCTACGATGCTCTCGAGGTCGCGCACGGCGTGCATCTGACCGAGCAGGTCACGGTGCCCGCCGTGGCACCCGTCCACGTCATGTCCCGGCTGCGGGTGGACCCGCCGCAGGAACTGGCTGGCCAGCCGATCACGGCCACCTCCGACCTGACCGGCGGGACCGCCGACCTGCCCTCGGCCGACGTGCTGAGCTACCGGCTGCGCGGCGACAGGGTGGTGATCCGGCCGAGCGGCACCGAGCCGAAGATCAAGGCCTACCTGGAAATCGTCGAACCAGTCATCGCCGGGCGCCTGACCGAGGCCCGGCGAGCGGCACGGGCCAGGATGGACCCGTTGCGCGAGGCCGTCCGTGCCCTTCTCGACGGCTAGCTCACACCTGTCGTGGCGCGTGCCGCCCTGGCGTGGCAAGCTCGTTGCTATGACCAGCCACCACGACCACGGGCACCCGCACGAGCATGGCGGGCACGAGCATTCCCATCCGCCCGGCGAACACGACGCGGCCTGCGAG
>Ga0307372_10007113_pt1 | contig 16157 bp, 12 predicted proteins | sample OX1MG_FD_202533 | JGI IMG/M metagenome (GOLD analysis project Ga0307372, IMG submission 202533) | Soil microbial communities from Risofladan, Vaasa, Finland - OX-1 | ecosystem: Environmental > Terrestrial > Soil > Coastal area > Acid sulfate soil | place: Finland: Risofladan, Vaasa | collected... | reverse complement strand
CGGGTGACGAGCTCGGGGTGGGGCCGTGGCACGACCACGCTGCGTTGGCCGGTTCCGGCGAACACCTCGGCGATGTCCAGCATGTTCTGGGCTTCGAGGCGGAAGTCGAGCTCCTCCACGATCGTCTCGGCGAACAGTTCGACCAGCGCCGGCGGGTTGGTGAGGGCGGCGACGGGGATGCGCCCGACCAGGAACGGCGCGATCCAGGCCATGGCGGCGATGTCCAACCGGACCAGCGGCGCCACCCGGCTCCGCTGGACCTTGACGACCACCCGCTCGCCCGTGCGCAGGGTGGCCGCGTGGACCTGGGCGATCGAGGCCGACGCGATCGGCCTGCGGTCGAAGGAGGTGAAGACATGGGCCAGGGGCCGGCCGAGGTCCGCCTCGATGGTCCGCCGGACCACGGCGAACGGCTCGGGTGGCACCCGGTCGCGGAGGAGCTGGAACTCCCGGACCAGCTCCTCGGGGAAGATCCCCTCGCCCGACGAGATGATCTGCCCGAGCTTGATGTAGGTCGGCCCCAGGTGCTCGAAGGCAGGCCGCAGTCGGCGGGAGAGGCCTGCCCGGGACTCCGGCGTGCCGCGTTCCTTCGCGCCCCACAGCAGGAGGGCGCCGCCCAACCGGACGGCGACGGTCAGCACCCGGCCGACGGAGGGCAGGTGCTGGGGATGGACCAGCTTCCGGGCCAGCTCGGCGGCCTGGGTGCGCAGGGTGCCGATGTCCGGGTCCGCGCCGTGGGCGTACCGCCAGGTCATGGCCTGGGGCTGCACCAGCCACGGCGCGTCGTGGGTGAACGCACCGATGGCCAGGTCCGCCGGCTCGTCGGGGCCGGGGACGTACTCCAGGGGCTCGGCGGGGTCGATCATGGGATCCCCACGGTAGGTGCTGTGCGGGAGCACCCGGACGTCGGCACCACCGGACGTCCGGGCCACCGCTCCCGGTGGGGCGCTCGACGGCAGGCGTCAGGCCGGCAGGATGACCAGGCAGCCGTTGTGCCCGCCGAACCCGAACGAATTGGAGAGGATGGGTCCCGGCTCCCACGGGCGCGCCGTGGGGCCCACGATGTCCAGGTGGATGTCGGGGTCGGGCTCCTCGAAGCCGAAGGTGGGCGGGATGCTGCCGTGCCGGATGGTGAGGACCGCAGCGACCGCCTCGATGGCGCCGCTGGCCCCGAGTCCGTGCCCGGTGACGCCCTTGGTCGAGGTCACGGGCGGGGCGTCGGTGCCGAACACCTTGCCGATGGCGTCGGACTCCGCCCGGTCGTTGAGCGGGGTGGAGGTCCCGTGGGCGTTGATGTGACGGACCTGGTCCGGCCGGATCCCGGCGTCGTCCATGGCCTCGAGCATGCAGGCCGCCGCGCCCGAACCACCGGGGGCGGGGGCGGTGACGTGGTAGGCGTCGGCCGTGCTGCCGGCACCGGCCAGCTCGCCGTGGATGCGCGCCCCCCGGGCCACGGCCCGGTCCCAGTCCTCGAAGACGAGGGCGCCGGCGCCCTCGGTCATGACGAAACCGTCGCGGCGGACGTCGAAGGGGCGGGAGTGGCCCGACGTCGACAGTGCGGTCATGTTGGAGAATGCGGCGATCCCCACTCCGGTCATCCCGGCCTCGGCCGCGCCCCCGACGGCCACGTCGCACCGCCCCGAGGCGACCAGCCGGGCGGCGTGGGCGATGCTGTGGGCACCCGCGGCGCACGCCGTGATGACGGTCTCGGACGGACCGTGCCAGCCGAGCCGCATGGACACCGCGGCGGCACCGGCGTTGGACATCATCATGGGCACCAGTCGGGGGGACACCCGGCCGGCGCCCTTCTCCACGAAGACCTGGATCTGGGTCTCGAGGGACTGCAGCCCTCCGACCCCCGTCCCCATGATCACGCCGGAGCGCCCGGGGTCGGCGTCCAGCTCGCCGGCGTCCTCGACGGCCATCTCGGCGACGGCCACGCTGAACTGGGCGAAGCGGTCGAGCGTCCGGGCCTCCTTGGACGTGAACCACCGGTCGGGGTCGAAGTCGCGGACCCGCCGCTCACCCTCGGGAGCGGGTCGGTGCAGCCCCTCCCAGAAGGCCTCCGTGCCGACACCGCAGCAGGCGAGCACGCCGATCCCGGTGATGGCGACCCTCCGCCCGACGATCGGACCGTCCGGTCCGATGCCCAGCAGCATCAGATCTTGGCGACGATGAGGTCGTAGGCCTGGCCGATGGTCTCGATGCCCTCGAGCTCCGACTCGTTGACGTCGACGTCGAAGGTCTCCTCGAGCGCCATGACCAGCTCGACCAGGTCCAGGCTGTCGGCATCCAGGTCCTCGGCGAACCGGGCCTCGCGGGTGATCTTGTCCTCGGGGACCTGGAGCACCTCCACCGCGCACTCCTTGAACTTCTCGAACGTCTCGTCGTTGCTCACTGCGTCTCCTTGATCGGTGTGTCGGTGGTGGTCGTGTGGAACTCGAGTGCGGCGGGTGTGTCCGATCCGGAACCCGCCGGGCCATGTTGTCGGTTCCGGCGGTTCGTGTGCCAGACGGCTCAGAGGCCCATGGCCAGTCCGCCGTCCACCGGGAGCACCGCACCGGTGACGTACCCGGCGGCGTCCGATGCCAGGAACCCGACGACACCGGCCACCTCGGCGGGCGCCGCCACCCGCCCGAGCGGCACCTGTGCGGCGAACTCGGCCAGCTTGGATTCGGCCAGCCCTTCCAGCATATGCGTCTCGACGAGGCCGGGGGCGACGACGTTGACGGTGATCGAACGGCTGGCGACCTCGCGGGCCAGCGACCGGGCCATGCCGACCAGTCCGGCCTTGGACGCGGCGTAGTTGGCCTGGCCCGCCGAGCCGACGAAGGCCCCGACGGACGACATCAGGACCACCCGGCCCCGATGGAGCCGGATCATCTTCGAGAGCGCCCGCCGCGTGACCCGGAAGGCGGCGGTGAGGTTGGTGTCGATCACCTCGGACCAGGCGTCCTCGGACATCCGCAGCGCCAGGGTGTCCCGTGTGATCCCGGCGTTGGCCACGAGGACCTCGACGGGCCCCCACGCCTCCTCGACGGCGGCGAAGGCGGCCTCCACCTGGTCGGGTCGGCAGACGTCGCAGGTCAGGGACAGGAAGCGGTCGGGTCCCGCGCCCAGGTCGCGCTCCGTGGCGCCGGTCCGCGAGGTGACCGCCACACGGTCGCCGTTGGCCAGGAACCACTCGGCGCAGGCGAGGCCGATGCCCCGCGACCCGCCGGTCACGAGGACCACCCGACCGCCGTCCTGCGCGACCGCCCCGGTCATGGAGTGCTCCCGGGTCGCCCGGTCCCGGCGGTGGCGGCGCGGCGCGTCACGAGTGGGTCGCCCGGGCCCGGACCCATGCCACCGGTTGCCCTTCGACCACCCGCTCGCCCCGGACGGCGAGCCATCGCACGAGGATCCCCTCGAAGGGGGTCCGCACATCGGTGAGGCCCACGGTGCCGACCCGGTCGCCCACGGCCAGCAGGGACCCGGGCTCGGCTCCGGCCCCGCTGCCGGGGGCCGCGGTGGCCTCGGCGAGCGCCGTGCGCTCGAGCGCGGCCAGCGCGGCGTCGGGCTCGAACACCCCGGGCGCGGGGCTGACCACCACCCGCTCCGACGTGTACAGGTGCTCGCCCTGGTTGGCCGGCGAGCCGGCACCCCAGTCGTCGCCACCCGCGACGGTGTCCATGAGCTTGTCCAGGTCGTCGGGGACGGCCACGGACACGCCCCGCACATCGGGAGTGGCCCGACGGACCATCCCCGTGAGCACGCCGCCGGGGCCGAGCTCGACGATCAGGGTGGCGCCCCGGCCGCTCAGCGATTCGAGCGACTGGCGCCACCGCACGGGGCTGCAGAGCTGGGCCGACAGCAGGCCGGGCCACTCGCCGGCGTCGGTGTGCACCCGGGCGTCGACGTTGGCCACCACGGGGACCTCGGGCGAGTGGAAGGTCACCGTGTCGAGTCGCCGGCGGAGCCGGGTCCGGGCGGGCAGCATCATCGGGGTGTGGAAGGCCCCCGACACCGGGATCGGGAGCACCTTGCGGGCGCCCAGCTCCTTGGCGTGGACGGTGGCGGCGGCGATGCCCGCCTCGGTGCCGGCGATCACCACCTGGCCCGGGGCGTTGTAGTTGGCCACCCACACGTCGGACTCCGCCCGTTGGCACGCGGCCTCGGCGTCGCCGTCCGCGATGCCGATCAGGGCGGCCATGGTGCCGGGGCTGGCGTCGGCGGCGCCCTGCATGGCGTCCCCCCGTTCGATCACGAGGGACGTGCCGTCGGACAACGAGAGGGCGCCCGAGGCCACCAGCGCGGTGTACTCGCCGAGGCTGTGGCCGGCACACGCCGCGGGAGCGAGGCCGAGGCGCTCGACGGCGTCGAGGACGACGAGGCTCATCACGAAGGTGGCCAGCTGCGCGTTGGCCGTACGGGTCAGCTCGTCCATGGGTGCCTCGAGGAGCAGGGCGGTCAGGTCGCGTCCGGCGATCTCGGAGGCCTCGCCCGCCACCTCCCACGAGGGGTGGTCCACCCAGGCGTGTCCCATGCCGGACCGCTGGGACCCCTGTCCCGGGAAGGTGAAGGCCAGCACCCGCAGACTCCTCTCGCAGCTCGTCGGACGTTCGGTCGCCCGGTGGACACGCCAGTGTGGCACGACCGCGGGGGCCACCGGTGGTTACCGGCCGGGCACTTCCCGGCGGAGCGACGGCGGTCCCGGCGCTGCTCGGAACCGGTGCCGGGTGCACGCTCAGCGGCGCGCCTCGAGGTCCCGTTCGAGGCGGCCGGCGTACCGGCGGGCGGAGTATCCGGCGAGCCCGAGCCCAGCAGACCAGGTCAGGAGCCCCCAGACGAGCAGGCCGAGGCTGTAGCCCCACAGGTGCCGGTGCACGTGCCGGTGGAAGAGCCGGTCGGCCACCGCCAGCTCGGGCACGTGCCACCACGACAGGAGCAGGTAGTACACGACGTAGGGGAGCCCCAGGCACAGGGCGAACCGTGGCCAGGTGGCCCGGGCGGCCCAGCGGGCACGGAGCCCGAGCGGCCGGAACGGGAGCAGGACCGACAGCAACGACCCGAAGCCCAGCCACACCGTGATGTCGGCGACGTCGCGGACCATGGCCACGGGGATGGAGTCCGGCGGGTGGGCGACCGCCAGGCGCAGGACCACCGACGTGGCCAGGATCGGTGGGGTCAGCACCGTCAGTACGGCCAGGTTCTTCAGGAACAGGATGCGCACCACCGAGTCCCCGGCGCGCAGGGATGCCGCCGAGCGGTCGGGATCGAAGCCGAGCTGGTTCGTGTTGAGGGCGCTGGTCAGGACCCATCCGGCGATCGAGGTGGCGAACCCGCTGACCCGCACCTCGTCGGTGTGGGAGTCCCAGGTGGTCGCCACGACCACGGGGATGCCGATCGCAAGGTTGAACAGGATCTGGAGCACCCAGCCGATCCGCGTGGTGAAGGTCCACAGGATCTCGTCCGCCACGTCGCGGACGAGGCCGAGTCGGGGCTCGAGTTCCTGGCCCGGTGCGGGCCCCGTCACCGAGGCGCGGCCAGCTCGGTGACCGTGCGGCTCGGCATCGGTCCGAGCGTACCGTCCACCGTCGGCCGACCGGGGGAGCGCGGACGGGTGGTCGGCGGGGTGCCCGGGGCGGGACTCGAACCCGCACGTCCTTTCGGACAGTGGATTTTGAGTCCACCGCGTCTTCCATTCCGCCACCCGGGCCGGCGAGTGCGCAGCCTATCCCGCGGACCCTCGGGGACCGTAGGCTCGCCCCGTGCAGGCCAACCCCGCCGCCGAGTCGCCGCCGCCGTCGCCGGGCCGGGCGTGGGACGCCCTCGGCCTCGGAGGCGCCCTCGTGCTCGCGGGTGCCGAGCTGGTCCGGGTCGACCTGCCCCTGGTCGCACCGGTCGGGACGTCGGTCGGGACCCACCGGCGCCGCCCGCTGGTGCTCGTGCACCTGCGCTGCCGCAGGCCCGACGGCGCCGTGGTCGACGGATGGGGGGAGTGCGCGGCGCTCGGCGACACCACGTACGACGCGGAGGACGTCGACGGGGCATGGGCCACGCTGTCCGACGTCCTGCTGCCCGGGCTGGCCACGTCCGCCCGTTCGCTCGGGGGCGTGCTGCCCTCACCCGGTGCCCTGCAGGCGCTCTCCGGACTGGCCCCCGGACGGCCCCTGGCCTTCGCCGCCGTGGAGGCGGCCGTGGGCGACGCCCACCTGCGGGACGCCGGCCGGCCGTTCGCCGACCTGCTGGGGGTGGTGGGTGCCGAAGTGGCGCCCGGTGCCGTGGTGGGGACGTCCGCCTCCACGGCGGAGCTGGTCGCCGAGGTGGCCGGGCGTGCGGGCGAGGGCTACGCGCGGGTGAAGGTCAAGATCGAGCCGGGCACCGAACTCGCCACCGTGTCGGCCCTGGCCGGATGGGCCGCCACGGCGCCCGGGAACGTGCCCCGGCTGCAGGTCGACGCCAACGGAGCGTACGGACCCGACGATCTCGACCGGTTGGCCGCACTCGACGGCTTCGGGCTGCTGTGCATCGAGCAGCCCTTCGCCCGGGACGATCTCGCCAGCCACCGCGCCCTCGCCGCCCGCACGGCCACACCGGTCTGCCTGGACGAGACCCTCGACGGGCCCGACGCCGTCCGACGGGCGGTGTCGACGGGGGCGTGCTCGGTGGTCTGCGTCAAGCCGGGCCGTCTCGGCGGGATCGCGAACGCCCTCGACGTCCTGGCGTGGTGTTCGGCACAGCGCGTGCCGTGGTGGATCGGGGGGATGTTCGAGTCGGGCCTCGGGCGCCGGGTGACCACGGCGCTGTCCGCGCTGCCCGGCCCGTCGCTCCCCGGCGACCTCGCCCCGCCGGAGGCCTACCTGGCCGCCGACCTGGTCGGGCCGGAGGCCAGGCGGGTGGACCCCGGCACCGGGCGCCTGTTCGTGGCGGTGTCCGACGCGCCGGGGCTGTCACCGGTCCCGAGCCCGTGGGCGCTCGACTCCCTGGCGGTGGGCCGGACGGAGGTCTCCACCGGGGCGTGACCGGGGCGGGACCGGGCACCGTGCCGGGGATCCCGGGGGACGCGGACCCGAAACCTGTCGGGGAGGGCGCCCGGCGTGCGTACAATTGCCCTCCCATGCACCGGACCACCATCGAGCGGCGACTGAGCGACGGCCACCAGCGGCTGCTGCGCGCCCGGTCGGAACTGGCGGTGCTCGACGAGCAGCTCGTCGTGGTGAACGAGATGGCCGACGACACCCGGCTGCGGGCACTGGTGGCGGAGACGCCGGTGGCGGCCAAGGAGCACGACGAGGTGAGCCGGCAGGCCTCCGCAATGTTGCGGACCCGTCAGGCACTCGTCGAGCGCATCGCCGATCTGGAGCGACGCCAGGACGACCTGCTCGAGCGGCTCGTGGTCGACCCGGGTTGAGGTCGGCCGTCGGGCGGTACGGTGGCCCCGTGCACGAACCCGGGCGGACCGCGGCGCACCGGGGCGCGCCGTCCCCGATCCGCCGTCCCCCGTCCCCCCGGCAGCACGCCGATTCGTGGCAAGGAGCGCAGATACGATGAGCAGGCGAGTGGTGATCGCAGAGGACGAGGCCATCATCCGTCTCGACCTGAAGGAGATCCTGCTCGACGAGGGCTACGAGGTCGTCGGCGAGACGGGCCGCGGCGACGATGCCGTCGAACTGGTCCGGAGGCACGAGCCCGACCTGGTCATCCTCGACGTGAAGATGCCGGGCGCGGACGGGCTCCAGGCGGCGCGCGACATCCGGGACCTGGACATCAAGGTCGCCGTACTCATCCTCACCGCCTTCAGCCAGCGCAACCTCATCGACGAGGCCCGCGACGCCGGCGTGGCCGCCTACCTGGTCAAGCCGTTCCAGCGCATCGAGCTGATCCCCGCCATCGACCAGGCGATGGCCCGGTGCGAACAGGAGTGGGCCATCGACGCCGAGTCCCGCCAGGCGGTCGACGACGGGATCGTGGGGAGCCAGGCGGTGGCCGAGGACAAGCTCGAGACGCGGCGGCTCGTCGACGGGGCGAAGGGGGTGCTCATGGAGCGCCACGGCCTGGACGAGTCGGCGGCCTTCGCCTTCGTCCAGCGGACGGCCATGGGTACCCGGTCCCGGATGGTCGACGTCGCCCGTCAGATCCTCGAGGGGACACTCGAGCCCTAGGCCGAGTCGATCCCCGTCATGCCCCCCACGCCCGCGGAACCCGACGCCGCCGTTCGGCCACTGATCCTGCTGGACGGGATGTCCCTGGCCTTCCGGGCCTACTTCGCCCTCCCGGACACCCTGAAGACGAGCTCCGGGGTGACGACGAACGCGGTGCACGGGTTCGCGTCGATGGTGCTCAACCTGGTCCGCGACCACCGGCCCGTCGGTCTGGCCGTGGCGTTCGACCTCCCCGGGGGTACGTTCCGGGACGAGATCGTCGACGACTACAAGGGGGGACGGGACGAGACCCCGGCTGACCTGCCCCCGCAGTTCGACATGATCCGTGACGTGCTGGAGGCCATGGCCATCCCCGTGGTCTCGGCCGAGGGGTTCGAGGCCGACGACGTGCTGGCCACCCTCGCCACCGAGGCGCGGGACCGGGGGCACCCGGTCATCATCGTCACCGGTGACCGGGACTCGTACCAGCTGGTCGAGGATCCCTACGTCCGGGTCCTCTACAACCGGCGGGGGGTGAGTGACTACGCCCTCTACGACGAGGCCGGCATCGAGGAGCGCACCGGCGTGCGCCCGCCGAAGTACCCGCTCGTCGCCGCCCTGCGCGGCGACCCGTCGGACAACCTGCCCGGCGTGCCCGGGGTGGGGGAGAAGACGGCGGCCAAGCTCGTCAACGAGTACGGGGACCTCGACACCCTCTACGCCAACCTCGACGCCCTGTCACCCAAGCTGCGCCAGAACCTCGCCGAGCACGTCGAACGGGTGCGCACGAACGCCGAGATGATCCCGCTGGTGCGCGACGTCCCGCTCGACGTCGACGTGGACGACCTCGTCCTCGGGGGCTGGCACCACGAAGCGGCACGGTCCGCCTTCGCCCGGCTCGAGATGAAGGGCGCATGGGGCCGGTTCGAATCGGCGATGCGCGACGGTCTCCTGGGCTCCCCGGCCGAGGGCGAGGCCCCCGACGGGCGACCGGTGGAGGACGGCGCCCCGACCGGACCGGCCGGCGACCCCGAGTGGCTGGTCGCGCCCGACTGCACCGTCCCGACCTCGGTGCCCTCCGCGGTGGCCGCACTGGACGAGCTGGTGGCCGGCGCACGGGCCGGCACCGGCGTCCTCGCCCTGGCCCCCCGGTGGGCGGGCGACCCGGGCCGCTCGCCGCTGGAGGCGCTGGCGCTGGTGGCCGAACCGTCCGACCCGGCCGACCCGTCGGCCGGGATCCTCCTCGGGGCCCACGCCGGGGGACCGCTGGTGGCCGAGTCCGAGGTGCTGGCCGCGTTGGCCGCGGCCGTCGGACCCGACGGGGTGGGCGTGGTGGCCCACGACGCCAAGGAACTCATGCGGAGCCTCCTGCCCCTCGGCGTGGACCTGACCGGCCTGGTGGTGGACACGGCGGTGGCCGCGTACCTACTCGACCCGTCGGTGGACCAGTACCGCCTGTCCGACCTGGCCGCGCGGTTCGTGGGTGTGGGTGTCGACGACGGCACGGCCGCCGCCGGCCAGGGCGCCTTCGCCCTGGAGCCGGACGCCGACGGATCGGACGACGACGGTGGTGGGGATCTCGACGGCGCCGGCCTCGGTCTGGTGCGCCTGGCCGCGGTGCTCGCCCGGCTGCGGGCGCCGCTGCAGGCCGCACTCGACGGGGTGGGGGAGCGCCGGCTCTTCGACGACATGGAGCGGCCGCTGGTGCGGGTGCTGGCCCGCATGGAGGTCGTCGGCATCCCCGTCGACCGCGACGTGCTGCGGTCGATCGCCGCGGAGCTGTCCGCCGAGTGCCGCTCGCTCGAGGCCACGATGCACGAGTTGGCCGGCGGACCGTTCAACGTCAATTCGGTCAAGCAGCTGCGCGCCGTGCTCTACGACGACCTCGGGCTGTCCCCGGGACGCAAGACCAAGACCGGGTACTCGACCGACGCCCGGACCCTCGAGTCGCTGCGGGGTCAGCACCCGATCGTCGAGGTCCTGCTCCGCTACCGCGAGGTGGAGAAGCTCCGGTCCACCTACGGCGAGAGCCTCGCCGCCGAGGTCGCCCCCGACGGTCGGATCCACGCCACCTTCCGCCAGACGGTGGCCCGCACCGGCCGGCTGTCGTCGGACCGCCCGAACCTCCACAACATCCCGGTCCGCACCGACGAGGGTCGCCGGTTCCGCCAGGCGTTCGTTCCCTCGGCCGGTCGCCGCCTCCTGGTGGCCGACTACGACCAGGTGGAGCTCCGGGCCATCGCCCACCTGTCCGGCGACCCCGGGCTCACGGCCGCCTTCGCCGCCGGCGAGGACATCCACCGGACGGTGGCCGCCCGGGTGTTCGGCGTCGACCGCGACGAGGTGACCCACGAGCAGCGCTCCACGGCCAAGATGGTCTCCTACGGTCTCGCCTACGGCATGGAGTCCTACGGGTTGGCCCAGCGGCTGGGCGTCCCGGTGGAGGAGGCCCGGGGCATCCTGGACGCCTTCTTCGACGCCTTCCCGTCGGTGCACGACTACATGGACCGGGCCGTGGCCGAGGCCCGTGCCAACGGGTACACGATCACCGTCTTCGGGCGCCGCCGCCCACTGCCCGACCTGGCGTCGGCCAACCACCAGGTCCGCCAGGCGGCCGAGCGCCAGGCCATGAACGCCGGCATCCAGGGCCTGGCCGCCGACGTGTTCAAGATGGCGCTGATCCGCCTCGATTCCGGGTTGGAGGAGGGCGGCTACCGCTCCGACCTGGTGCTCCAGGTCCACGACGAGGTCCTCGTCGACGTGGACCCCGGAGAGTCCGAGGCCGTGGAGGCGCTCACCCGCACGGCGCTGACCGGGGCCGTGGAGCTGTCGGTACCCCTCGAGGTGGCGATGGCCTGGGGGGACTCGTGGGCCGAGGCGAAGGGCTGAACGGGTCGGGTCGGACCGGAGCCGCCGGCGTCGCCGTCGGCCGGCGGGCCCGCGCCGGAGCGTGCGGGGCGCTGACCAGCGGCTCCGGCCCCGCTTCGCGCTAGGATGGATTCCCTGTCACAACAGGGTGACACACGTCTCACCGTTCCCGGCGCCGGCACGACCGCCCTGCCGGGGGCGCACCCGTCCGGAAAGCGAGCTACCTACCTGATGTCCGATACCCACGTCGTGCCCTCCGGCACCGACCTGCTGTCCCCCGAGGCCATGGGCCACTTCGACGAGAACGGGGTGTACGTCCCCCGTTCCATCACCGAGGACGACCTCGGTGGAGGCTCGCTCGAGGATGCCATGGCCGGCACCATCGTCGAGTTCGAGGACGGTGACCTCGTCGAGGGCACCGTGGTCAAGATCGACCGCGACGAGGTCCTGCTCGACATCGGCTTCAAGTCCGAGGGCGTCATCCCCGTCCGCGAGCTGTCGATCCGCAACGACGTCGACCCCGACGAGATCGTCTCGCTGGGCGAAGCCGTCGAAGCCCTCGTGCTCCAGAAGGAGGACAAGGAGGGTCGCCTGATCCTGTCCAAGAAGCGCGCCCAGTACGAGCGCGCCTGGGGCACGATCGAGAAGCTGAAGGAGGCCGACGAAGTCGTCACCGGCCCGGTCATCGAGGTGGTCAAGGGTGGTCTGATCGTCGACATCGGGCTGCGCGGCTTCCTCCCGGCATCCCTCGTCGAGCTGCGCCGCGTGCGCGAGCTGCAGCCCTACGTGGGCCGGACCATCGAGGCGAAGATCATCGAGCTCGACCGCAACCGCAACAACGTGGTTCTGTCCCGCCGGGCGTGGCTGGAGGAGACCCAGAAGGAGCAGCGGGGCGAGTTCCTGGTCAACCTCAAGCCGGGCGAGCGCCGTCGTGGCGTCGTGTCCTCGGTCGTCAACTTCGGTGCCTTCGTGGACCTGGGCGGCATGGACGGCCTCGTGCACGTGTCCGAGCTGTCGTGGAAGCACGTCGACCACCCGTCCTCGGTGGTGTCGGTGGGCGACGAGATCGACGTCGAGGTCCTCGACGTCGATCTGTCCAAGGAGCGGATCAGCCTCTCGCTCAAGGCCACCCAGACCGACCCGTGGCAGGAGTTCGCCAACTCCCACCAGGTCGGCGAGCTGGTCTACGGCCGCATCACCAAGCTCGTGCCCTTCGGTTCGTTCGTCCAGGTGGGCGACGGCATCGAGGGCCTGGTGCACATCTCGGAGATGGCCGGCCACCACGTCGACCTGCCCGAGCAGGTCGTCACGCCCGGCGAGGAGCTGTGGGTGAAGATCATCGACATCGACCTCCAGCGCCGCCGGATCAGCCTGTCGATCAAGCAGGCGGCCGAGGGTGGCGAGGTGTCCGAGGAGTACCGCGAGGCCTTCGGTGAGCACGCCTACGACGAAGAGGGCAACTATGTGGGCCCCGTGTTCGCCGAGACGGAGTTCACCCCCGAGACCGAGGCGCAGGCGGCGTGGGCCGACTACGTGGCCGAGCACGGGACGGGCGAGGGTGCACCGGCAGAGGGTGCTCCCTCCGAGGCGCCGGCGACAGAGGCACCGGCGGCAGTCGCCCCCGTGGCGGAGGCACCGCCTGCCGAAGCTCCGGCGACAGAGGCACCTGTTGCCGAGGCCCCTGTTGCCGAGGCCCCCGTTGCCGAGGCCCCCGTTGCCGAGGCCCCCGTTGCCGAGGCCCCGGCCGCCGAGGCCCCGGCCGCCGAGGCTCCCGCCGAGGCTCCCGCCGAGGGCTAACCCGCACGCCGGGTTGTCGCCACCGGGCGGACCCAGGGATCGACGAGTGATGACCGACGGCCCCGGTGGGGGCCGTCGGTCGCGTCGGGCTGCACGCTCCGGACTCCCCACATCTGCGGCGTGCCGCGGGTGCGGCCGACGGCGGTTGCAGCGGGGCTGCTCGTGGCTCCCACGTGATTGAGGGGAGGTAAACCAGTGACGGTTTTGCTCATCCGAGTGCCCCCAACCAGGCACATGTGGGGCGCGGGAACACACACGTCACTTTGGAGATGGAGGTGGCGGTGGACCAGGCGTCGTTCGTCGACCCAACAGACCTGGTTCGGTACGCATACCAGGAACGATGAGGAACGAAGGTCTGTTGAACAACATTGCTGGGGCGCAGGCACCCACCAGCCAAATCCAGATGATCACCACTAACGCCGTGCGGGACGCCGACTGAAGAAGGTCGTCGTTGGCACGCTGCTGGTCAACGCAGACGGATCTACGTTTGGGGCATCGCCCAAGTGGAATCACGTTCGAGGGGTTTCGAGCACACCCCCCGCCGACGAACGGCATTACAAATGGACCGAGATTTCGTCGACTCAGCTCCGTCGGCACCCAACCAAGCCACTTCCTGGCTTCGTGGGCACCGCACTTTCCAACGGGAGCACGGTGACATTCCGAGTCAACCTCTTCGGCAAGCTTTCGAAGGCGCTTGCACAATCGGCCCATTCTGCGCCCGATTCGCCTGGCGCCGGTTGATCGACACGCACCGCCTCAGAACGCCGGATTTGCCCCTTCCCTGAGGGCTTAGCTCCAGCGATGTCCTTGGCTGGCGTGGCTGAGAATACCAATACTCGGGTCAGCTGGCCGCGTGGGCCGCAGACCCAATCAAGGCAGCGCCAACTTGGTCGGCCAACGCCACCGCCACCACAAGGTGATCGCTCGGGATGCGGGCACCAGGTACGGGGATGAGCACAAAGTGCCCGAGCACCGCGCCCCCGCCGCGAACGGGGAGGTCCACGCCACGGTGGGGCAGTCCGAGATCAGCGGTGGACCAATCCATCGTCCCGATGCGGACCGTGCCGTCGGACCCCACGCGGGCGGCCACCGGAGGCTTCCTAGGCGTGAACTCACACGATCGAAGGTTGAGCAGGCCGGTCAGCTCCTGACCTGCCGCGTCAATCAACTCGGACGGGTCGGTTCCGCCGGCTGCCAACTCGGTCACTGAGTGCAGGAGAGCGAGATGGCGACGTCCCCGGTCGGCGGCGACCCGTTGGGTCCGTCCCCGAGCCGCTAGGTCGCCCACCACGAGCCCGACCACGAGGAGCAGGAGTTCGGTGACCAGGTCACTTGTCCGGGTAATCCGGAACGAGTTGTAGGGACGGGTCAAGAAGAAGTCGAATGACAAAGCCGACGCCAACGCACACACCGCCGCCGCCCAGCGGTACCCCGCCGTTGCCACGGCCACGATGACCACAACGAGGATCAGGGCGTCGTCCGCCCCGGCCAACCGGTCGCGCCACGGTGTCAGCAGCAGCGCCACGGCAACCGGGCCGAGCACAGCGACCGCGAGGAGCAGCCACGGGTGACGTCGGACCGTCGGCGACTCCAATCCGATCGACGCCGCCGGATTCAAGACTGTTGTGGGCTGGGTGAGCGAGTCCATGCATCCACTGTGCACCCGCCTTCCCGACGGGGGAAGAGGTGTTTACGGCCTTGTAATGCATCACTTGAGCCGACGTGCTCGACTTCGAACGTCCCGGTGGATTCTCATCGACCAGGGTTGTCTGAGGAACGGGACTGGCACCTTGGAGAGTTGCTTGGGCGATCCCAGTCGGAAGCAGGGTCAGTATGAGCGAGGGGCAGCTCCGCCGGCATAGGTCGGCCAAGCGCATTCGATGTTGCCGGTACGAATCAACCTGCCCCCAAACCGGAACGGGCTGTGACCATTCGGGCAAGCTGTTCATCTTGACGCCCCGTGCGATCTCTCGGCCGTCCCACTCGACCATCCTCACCCCATCTCCGACGCAGAAGTGAAATGCGTGCTCGGTGAATGTTGAGTCTTCCGGCAAGTAACTAAACGGCCGGCGGTTGAAGGGCATGTTGAGGTTGCCTGACCTCCACAGCCGACGGGGCAGTGCGTCGACGATTCTCGCGCTCAGGCCCATCTAGGGATCTTGCCAGACCTGCCCCCTGCCGCCGGTTGGGTGAGGCAGTACGACACATCAGAGGCGATACGTCAGGGACCTCCGAGGCACTGGTCGTAGCCGGTGAGTCCGCTTGGATCTGCGGTGAACGCATACCAGTCACCTGTCAAGTGGCCCACACATTCATCGAGCAGCCCGCTCGCCGGACCTTCGGTGAACACCAGGCCCCTGTAGGGGTCGGCGTCAGTTCGTGGTCCGGACATTGCGTAGTAGTAGACAACCGAACCTGCGAGGGAGGCGCTGGTGGCACATCGGTTGTACGGGGCACGCAACGGCCCGACCGAACCGTTCATGACGGCGATGCACTGGGTCTTATCGACTGGGATTCCGATGAGCGCACGCTGCGCCTGCGGCGTAGCTGCCGTGTCCCAGGCCATTGCAGCAGGCATGGCGAATGCATAGGTCCACCAGACGGCAGCGATGCCGAAAATGGCTGTAGCGGTGACGGAGAGTCGTCGAGTGGTGCGATCACCTGGCGAACGCAGCCATCTCCACCCGATCAGAAGTCCGACCAGCGAAATGGCGGCAACGATGATGCAGGTCAGAACGAGTGAGGCTCCGGGTGTCACCAGCATCCAGCCCACGTATCCAGCCACCAGGCCGATGGCCACGGCTGACAGCCCTGCGATGACGACTCTCCCGACCTGCCGACGACCTTGGTCCCCGACCACTGCCTCGAGTGTCTGCGTGTCCACCATCCGTGAAGCGTAACTGTCCACAAACTCGCGACGAAGCGTGCCCCGTCGCCGGGTCGGGTCGATGCCTCAGTTCGGCATGCCTGGGGCAGCACGCTTGCGCGTCTGATGGCGTCCCGAGCGCAGCTATGCCATGCGAAAGTGAACGCCAGGCCGCCAACAGTCGAGTGTGCGACGATGAAGAAGTGGACACGGGCGGATTCCGGCGCCTCAGGACCGGTGGAGTGATCTTTGTTGCATTGCTCGGAGTCGGGCTTGCAGCGTGTTCATCGGGTCCATCATCGGCGGCGACAGGTCTGTGTGGTTCGGTGGTGGCTGCTCCGCCGCCGAACGCCGCCATCGCAGTTAGCGACCAGACGATCAAGGCCGGAGAGAACTCGGGTTATCCAAACCTTGACCGGGACGCCAGAAGCTGGTCCAGCGCCCTAGACCAGCACAGCGAAGCAGAAATTCAGAGCGCCCAAAGGCAGTTGATCACTGGCTGC
>Ga0307372_10007110_pt1 | contig 16162 bp, 13 predicted proteins | sample OX1MG_FD_202533 | JGI IMG/M metagenome (GOLD analysis project Ga0307372, IMG submission 202533) | Soil microbial communities from Risofladan, Vaasa, Finland - OX-1 | ecosystem: Environmental > Terrestrial > Soil > Coastal area > Acid sulfate soil | place: Finland: Risofladan, Vaasa | collected... | reverse complement strand
GGGACCATGGCCTCCTTGAGCTGGCGGCCGGTCATGGGGTAGAGCGCGATCAGCGCGGTCGAGCCCATGTCGATGGTCACGGTGCGCGCCATCGTCTCGGTCCAGCGGTTGCTGACGGCGTTGATGATGGCACTGTTGCCCTTGTCGTCGGCGATCGCCATAGGGGTCGCCGCGATGCCGTACATCGTGGGCGTGACCATCTGCAGCTCGGGAAAGGCGCGCCCCATGCCGTCGGCGTCCACCATCGGGATGCCGAGCCGGGCGGCGACGGTGAAGGGCATGGTCGAGTTCAGTCCACCCGCCTCCGCCGAGGTGGTGTAGTCGAGCGTGCGGCCGAGGTAGGCCTCCAGCGCGCGAAAGGCGTTGACGATCTCGCGCCCGTTGGGGAGTTTCTCGACCATCACGGTCGGGGCGCCCATCATCGCCGAGTGCGCCACCATGCTGTCGTCGGGGATCTCGTCGGGCTCGACCAGCCGGACCGGACCGAACTCGCGGATCGACTGGATCGCCATCAGCTTGCCGATGTAGGGGTCGCCGCCCCCGCCGGTGCCCAGGACGGCCGCGCCGAGCGCGATGTCCTCGATGTTCTCCGGACCAATCAGTCGCATTGCCGCCCCTCCGTCAGGCCATCAACAGGTCGCCGACCGCCTTCACCCGCACGCGCACGGCGTTGCCGGGAAGGTAGGACAGCGGCACGTCCTCGACGTCGACCACCTGGACGGTCGCCGGGTTGGCGCCGGCCGCGACGGCCTTGGCGGTGGCCTCCTCCTTGGCGGCCGTGAGTGCCTGGTCGCGGCTCATCCCCTCGAGCGCGAAGACGCGGTCAACCTCGCCGCCGACCTGGGCGATGGCCGCGCCGATGGCGTTGGCGACCGGCGCGCGGGTCGGCTTGACGATCTCAGACGCACCCTGGATCTCCCGCGAGATCAGGATGGCGCCGCCCCCGACCAGCACGACCGGGATCGCCGCCGCGCTCGTCTTCATCCGGTCGACCGCGACGTCCACCATGCGCTGGATCTCATCGACCGCGGACGCCACCATCGCCGGGTCCAGGTCGGCCACCCGCGCGCGGTCGCCCAGGTCGACCAGACCGGCCGCGACGACGATGTCGGTCGTGGTCAGCCGGTCACCCCCGAAGACGCGCCCCTCCTCGGTGAGGCGGTAACCGACCGAGTCAGGGCCGATCCGCACGCCGCCGTCGACGCCGCGGACCAGGCTGCCGCCGCCGAGGCCGAACGAGAGCACGTCCGGCATGCGGAAGTTGGTGCGCACCCCGCCGATCTCGACCGCCACCGACGCCTCACGGGGAAAGCCGTGGATGAGCATGCCCACGTCGGAGGTCGTGCCGCCGATGTCGACCACCATCGCCTCCTGCAGGCCGGAGAGGAAGGCCGCCCCACGCATGCTGTTGGTCGGGCCGGAAGCGAAGGTCAGCACCGGGTAGCGCTCGGCGTAGTCGGCGCTCATTAGCGTGCCGTCGTTCTGGCTGATGTAGAACGGGACGTCGAGTCCCAGGTGATCGAGCGCGTCCCGGAAGGAGTCGACGACGCGGCGTGCCAGGTCCTGCAGCGACGCGTTCATGATGGTGGCGTTCTCGCGCTCCAGCAGCCCCAGCCGGCCGATCTGGCTGGAGAGGCTGACATAGGCGGCGGGCAGCTCCTCGCGGAAGATCTCGGCGGCGCGCTCCTCCATCGACGCGTTGACCGGAGAAAAGACGGATGAGACGGCGATCGAGCGCAGCCCTTTGGCGCGCACATCCGCCGCCACACGGTGCAGCTCGGCCTCGTCGAGCGGCGCGATCTCCCGGCCATCGAACTCGTGGCCGCCCTGCACCAGGTAGATGTGCCGCCCGAGGACGTCGGCCAGGTCAGCCGGCCAGTCGACCATCGGCGGCAGTGCCTCGGTGGCCGGCAGCCCCAGCCGGACCGCGGCGACCTGGAGCAGCCGGCTGCGCTCGACCACCGCGTTGGTAAAGTGGGTCGTCCCGATCATCACACCGTTGATCGCGCGCTTGGAGACACTGGCCTGGGCCAACAGGTCCTCGAGCGCGGTGACGATCCCCCTGCCGACGTCGGGTGTGGTTGGGGTCTTGGTCCAGCCGACGACCTCCGTGCCGTCCATCAGGACGGCGTCGGTGTTGGTGCCGCCGACGTCGATACCGATCCGCATGCTCCCCTGTCCCCTCCCTGGACGCGTCTCCAGGCCGCGCCCGGCCCGGAACCCCCGGTCTACACGGCTTCGAGGAGCACGCGCTCCCCCGGCGAACGGCCCCTGGTCCTCGCGAGCCGGCCCGGCGGTCCGGGCGTCACCTCACCTGCTCACCTGCTCAGAACAGGTGGCAAGCGACGGTGTGCTCCGGCGCCGTCTCCTTCAGCGGCGGGTCCACCTCCCGGCAGCGATCCATCACGAACGGACAGCGTGGCGCGAAGCGGCAGCCGGCGTAGTCGGACGGCAGTGCCCGGATCTCACCCTTGATCTCCCCCGGCTGGAACGCCCGCTCGGGATCCGGCTCGGGGATGGCCGAGAGCAGCGCCTGCGTGTAGGGATGCTGTGGCCGGGAGAAGATGTCCTCGACCGGCGCCTGCTCGACGATCCGCCCCAGGTACATGACGCCGACGTGGTCGCAGATGTAGCGGATGACCCCCAGGTCGTGGGAGATGAAGAGGTAGGTCAGCCCCAGCCGCTGCTGCAGGTCGAGTAGCAGGTTGAGGATCTGCGACTGCACCGAGACATCGAGCGCCGAGGTCGGCTCGTCCAGGATCAGCAGCTTGGGCTCGAGCGCGAGCGCGCGTGCAATGCCGATGCGCTGGCGCTGGCCGCCGCTGAACTCGTGTGGAAAGCGGTAGAGGTGCTCGCTGCGCAGCCCGACGGTCGCGATCAGCGAGCGGACGCGGTCATCGAGCTCCTTGCCGCGGGCGCGCCCGTAGATCACCAGCGGCTCGGCCACGATCGACTTGACCGTCTTGCGCGGGTCGAGTGACGAGTACGGGTTCTGGAAGATCATCTGCATGCGGGCGCGCTGCTCCTGGAGCGCTCGCCCGTCGAGCGCGGCCAGGTCTTGGCCGTCGAAGAGGATCTCCCCCGAGGTCGGCTCGCTCAGCCGCAGCACGACCTTGCCCAGCGTCGTCTTGCCCGAGCCCGACTCGCCGACGAGCCCATAAGAGGTGCCGGCCGGGATGGCCAGGCTGACGTCGTCGACGGCCCGGACGGCGCCCACGTTCTGCTTCAGCAGGCCGCCGCGGATCGGGAAGTACTTGCAGACGTGACGTATCTCGAGCAGCGCCTCAGCCATCGTGCCGGCCTCCGTGCTCCGCGGCCACAAGCAGGTTCGGCCGCGCGCCGTGCGCGTAGAGGTGGCAGGCGACCTCTGTTCCGCCCTCCAGCGGGAACATCGGCGGCGGCGGGTCGACGCGGCAGTCGTCCATGACGTGCGGGCAGCGCGGGTGGAAGCGGCAGCCGGCCGGCGGCGTCAGCAGGTTCGGGATCGTCCCCGGGATCTCCTCGAGCGTGCCGCGTACCGTCTCCATGGTCGGCACGGCGCGCAAGAGCCCGATCGTGTAGGGGTGGCTGGGCGCCTTGAAGACGCGCCGCACCGACCCGGACTCGACGACCCGGCCGGAGTACATCACCGCCACCCGGTTGCAGACCTGGGCGACGACGCCCAGGTTGTGCGTGATCAGGAGCACGGTGAGGTGGAACTCCTGTACCAGCTCGCGGATCAGGCCGAGGATCTGCGCCTGGGTCGAGACGTCGAGCGCGGTCGTCGGCTCGTCGGCGATCAGCAGGTCCGGGTGTCCGGCCAGGCTCATGGCGATCAGCACGCGCTGGCGCATGCCGCCGCTCAGCTCGTGCGGGTAGCTGGCGATGCGCCGCTCGGGGTCGGGGAAGCCGACGCGCTGCAGCAGCGCCACGGCGGTCTCCCGCGCCTGCCGCCGCAGCTCGCGGTCGGACGAGCGCCAGCTCTTGAACGGGCCGGTCGTCACGGCGCCCGCGTGGCCCAGCCGGCAGAGGCAGGCGTCGACCATCTGCTGCTCGATGGTGAAGACCGGGTTCAGGTTGGTGTTGGGGTCCTGGAAGACCATGCCGATGTGCCGCGCCCGCAGCTCGCGCATCTCGGCGGGAGACTTCTCGAGCACGCTCTCGCCCAGGAAGCGGACGTCTCCGCCGACGAACTGCCCCGGCGGCATCGGGATCAGGCGCGGCACGGAGAGCGCGGTGACCGACTTGCCGCAGCCGGTCTCGCCGACCAGCCCCAGGATGTCGCCGCGCCGCAGCTCGAGGTTCACGCCGACGAGCACCTTCGACACCCCGTCGAAGGTGCGGAAGTCGACCTCGAGGTTCCGGATCTCGACGACCGGCTCAGCGGCGCTCACGGTCGAACCTCACCTGCCCCGCGCTCACAGCCGCGACTTGGGATCGAACACATCGCGCAATCCATCCCCCAGCATGTTGAACCCGAAGACGGCGATGAACATCGCCAGGCCCGGGAAGGTCGAGTACCACCAGTACTGCGGCAGGTACTGCCGGCCGAACGAGATCATCTCGCCCCACTCCGGCGTCGGCGGCTGCGCGCCCACGCCGATGAAGCCCAGCGCCGCCAGGCTCAGGATGGCGAAGCCGAAGTCCATCGAGGCCTTGACGATCACGCTGGAGATCAGGTTCGGGATGATGTGCGAGAAGATGATGCGCCCGGGGCGGGCACCGATGGCGCGGCAAGCCTCGACGTAGTCCTGCTCGCGCGCGGCCTTCACCTGGCCCTCGACCAGCCGCGCGTACCCCGGCCACCAGGTGACGGAGAGCGCCATGATCGCGTGGATGATGCCGGGACCGAGCGCGGCGGTGATCGCCAGCGCCAGGAAGATCCCGGGGATCGCCAGCATCATGTCGGTCAGGCGCATCAGGACCTCGTCGATCCAGCCGCCGAAGTAGCCGGCCACGCTGCCCAGGGTGACGCCGATGCCGATCGCCACCAGCAGGATGATCACCCCGGACAGGAGCGCGGTCTGGGTCGCCAGCACCACGCGGCTGAAGATGTCGCGCCCCAGCTCGTCGGTGCCGAAGAGGTGACTCAGGCCGGGGGCGATGAAGCGGTCGGAGGCGTGGATCGCCCCGGTCGCGTCCTGGGGAGCGGGCACCCACCAGCGGCCGGTGATGGCGACCACCACCAGCAAGGCGATGAAGATCAGCCCCAGCAGCGAGAGCCGGTTCTGGACGAAGCGGTAGGCGGCGCGGCGGCTCTCCTCGATGCGCGAGGCGTGCTCCTCCTGCCAGCGCCGGAGGAACCCGCCGGGGGGCGCCTGGATGATGGGGCTGGTGTCGGCCACGGTGTCCCTGCTCTCCTGCCCGGTGCGCGTTGCCGGGCCCGTCTCAGCCGAACCGGATGCGCGGGTCCAGCACGCCGTAGGTCAGGTCGGTCAGGAGGTTCACGACCAGGAAGATCAGGCCGATCATGAGGGTGACCCCCATGACCGGCTGGAAGTCGAGCGCCAGGGCCGAGTTGACCGCGTAGAGCCCGACGCCCGGCCAGTCGAAGACCGTCTCGATCACGACCGAGCCGCCCAGGCTGTAGCCGATGATGAAGCCGATGACGGAGACGGTGGCGATGAGCGAGTGCTTGAGCACGTACTTGAAGAGGATGACCCGCTCCGGCACCCCGTTGGCGCGCAGCATCTTGACCCAGTCGCTGTTGAGCGTCTCGAGCACGTCGGCGCGCAGGATGCGCATGATGAAGGCAATCGGCCCGAGCGCGAGCGTGACGGCCGGCAGGATCAGGTGCTCGACGGTGACCAGGAAGGCATGCGGGTCGCCGTCGATGAGCGTGTCGATGAGCAGGAAGCCGGTGTGGGTCACCGGCTGCGTCGCTCGCGCGTCGTAGATGCCGCCGACCGGCAGCAGGTGGAGCGACATGGCCAGCAGGATCTGCAGCACGATGGCCAGCCAGAAGGACGGCACGCTGATCGAGCCGAGCGCGAAGACGCGTGAGAGCTGGTCCGGCCAGCGATCGCGCCAGACGGCCGAGACGACGCCCAGCGGGATGCCGATGCAGACGGCGATGACCATGGAGACGATCACCAGCTCGAGCGTGTTGGGGAAGAAGACGCGCAGGTCGCCGGTCACGGTGTGGCGGCTCATGATCGAGGCGCCCAGGTCGCCGTGCAGGAGGTTGGCCATGTAGCGCAGGTACTGGATCGGCAGGGGCTGGTCCATGCCGAACTGCCTGCGCAGCGCCTCGATCTGGTCAGGCGTGGATCCCGGCCCGGCGGCGAGGCCCACCGGGTCGCCGGGCACGATGTGCGAGATGACGAACGTGACGATTGACAGGCCGATCAGCACCGGGATGAAGAGCAGCACGCGCCGCAGGACGTAGTAGCGCAGTCTCATCGGCCATGACTCCGGTCGGTGCGCGTCAACCCACCGGGCCGCCTCACGGCGCACCGGGCCCGGGGCCCCCACAATCTGCCGGACGCCCGGGCCAGCTGGATCAGGTCAGGTCGCCGCAACGGTCTCCACCACTCCGCCGGTCCGGACCCGGCGGAGCGCGGCCGCCAAACGTCCGGCCGGTGCCGCGCGCCGCCGGGATGCCGCTCCCGACACGTCGCCATCGATCTCGCAAGCGAGTCCGCGTGACTCACGCGGACTCGCCGCCCTACCCGACTCAGGGCTTGGTGTTCTCCTTCGAGTCGTCGACCCACAGGCGCCAGAAGTCCACCGAGATGGCGCCGAAGTACTTGTAACCCTGCACCTTGTTCTGCCAGCCGACGATGTTGGGCTGGACGTAGAGCGGCACGTCGGGCACGTTGTCGTGGACCATCTTCTGCAGTTCGCTGTAGATCTGCTGCTTCTGGGCGTCGTCGGTCGTGCCGCGCACCTGCTCGACCAGCTTGTTGAAGTTGTCATCCTTGAAGAAGCTGCAGGTGTTGTAGTCGCCGCCGGTCGCCCGGTCCCAGTTGGGCGAGTACCACTGGTAGAAGAACCACTGGTCCGGCACGGTGTAGCCGGTGAAGATCATGTTCATGTTCGGCGCGGTGTTGGGCACCTTGCAGCCGGCCACGATGTCGGGCCAGACCTTGGGGATCAGGTTCACCTTGATGTTGAACTTGCTGAGCTGGGAGAGCCAGATCTCGCCGACCTGCTGCTCGAACGAGAGGCCGGTGACATAGACGTAGTCGAGCGTGATCCCGCCGTTGGCCCACTTGGTCTTGCCCAGGTACTCCTTGGCCTTGTTCAGGTCGGTCTGGAAGCCGCCGACCGAGCCGTCGAAGTAGGGGATGCCTTTGGGGATCGCGCCGGTCAGGAGCTGGCCGTAGCCGTTGATGACCTTCAGGAACGCCTGGTAGTCGAAGGCGTAGGCCAGGAAGGCCCGGAAATTGACGTCGTTGGTCGGCTCCTTCTGGTCGTTGAGCTTGGTGTAGCCGGTCAGGATGCCGTAGTTGACCGTCGAGTGCAGCGCCGGCTGCGCGTCGATCAGCGGGACGTCGTCCGCCGACAGGGTATCGACCACGTCGTACTGCTTGGAGATCAGGCCGATGCGCTGCGAGGTGGTCTGGCGCACGATCTGCCAGACGAAGCCGGAGAGCCGGGACGCGCCCGGCCAGCCCTGCCAGTAGTCGGGCACGGCTTCCAGCTCGTAGCTGGAGCCGACCGTCCAGCTCTTGATCGTGAACGGCCCGGAGCCGGCCTCGTGGCTGATCAACCAGGCGGCGCCGAGGTCCCCGCCCGTCTGGTGGTCCTGGACCACCTTGGGGTTCATGATCGGCTGGTCGAGCACGCGCGGCAGCTCGCTGTAGGGCTGCGTCAGCGTGATCTTGACGGTGTTGTTGTCGGGCGTCTGGACGCTGTTCTTGTCCATGATCGGCAGGAGCGAGTTGGCCCGCGGCTTCTGCAGCTGCAGGGTCCGGTTGATCGAGAACTGGACCGCCTCCGCGGTGACCGGCGTGCCGTCGTGGAACTTGGCCTGGTCGGTGAGGTGGAAGGTCCACTCCTTGCCGTCGGTCGAGGCCTCGTACTTGGTGCACAGGCACGGGTCGATCGGCTGGGGCCAGCCGCCTTCGTAGCGGAAGAGTCGGTCGTAGAGCTGCATCGTGAGCGCGCCGATCGAGTAGTCGGTGCGGTCCGACGGGTCGATGGTCGGCGCGTCCTGGCCACCGGCGTAGACCAGCTTCTGCGGCTGGAGGTTCGGGTTCTTGGGCACGCTGGTGGCGGCGGCCACCGCCGGGGAGGCCAGGCTGGGCGTCGCCGCGCCCGCGCCGCCGCTGGTCGTGGTCGCGGCGGTGGTGGAGACGGCCGCGGTTGTCGCGGCCGCGGTCGGCGCGGTGGGCGCCGACGAGCCGCCGCAGGCGGTCAGCAGGGCCTGGATGGCGACGGTGCCGCCGACGGCGGCCGCGCCGCGCACGAACTGGCGCCGGCTGATCCGGCCGCGGGAGTACTCGGACAACAGGTCGGAGATCCGCTCGTGTTGTTCGTTGTTCAGGTTCACGCGGGACTCCTCCTCTTGGCTAACCGACCGATGAACGCCACGCGCTCACGCGCCTCACCGCGCCTACCCCCAGGCCTCACTCGGCACGTCGTCGATGTCGAAGCCGAAGTGTCGCGGTCCGAGCCGATCGATCGCCCATGCCGAAGACCGAGACGGTGTAGACGTCGCCCGGGATGCTCGCCGGGTCAACCCATCCCGCCGGTCTCCCCAACTCGATCTGCTGGAGCAGCATTTGGACGCCGCGCTCCGGCGATCCGCCTGCCCCGGTCGCCAGGGACGTGCAGCCGCGCACGAAGTCAAGGCAGTCCTGCTCGGTCTGGAGGCAGGTCGCGGATGGTTCACCGGACCTCACAGCGCCCTCCTCGGTCTACCATCACCGCGCGACGCGGATCTGAGTGGACACATCCATGAACTCCGTGCCTACTCGCCGTTGCCGGCGTCGAGCAGTCCGCGTGCACCAGCGGGGATGAACTCCTCTTCCGGGTAGGCGTAGTTGCCATCGCCACCGCGGAGGTAGAGTGGATTCGGCTTGACCGGGAACTGATACTGCTCGAACGACTTGATGAACTCCGGGATCATGAACGTCTGGATGTCGCGGATTCCCTCGATCGGCGCGATCTGCTGGGTCACGAAGCGCACGAAATCCTCGTTGGTCGGCAAAACGGCCTCCGCGATCAGGTCGTACGCGCCGGTGACCACCGCGATGAAGACGATCTCGCTCATCTTCGACAGCTCACTGCCGACCGCACGCAGTCGGTGAAGATCGACCGATATGGCGATGAAGGCGGTCAGGCGCAACCCGATCCGGGACCACGATGGTACGGCGACCAGTTTGATGGCGCCGCTCTGGACGAGCCGTTCCACCCGTCGGCGTGCGGTGGACGCCGATAACCGAGTGGCGCCGGCGAGTTCCTGGTAGCTGGCTCGTGCGTCCTTCTGGAGCAAGCCGATCAGCACGCGATCCACGTCGTCGAGCGCGATCGCTGATTCCATCGGGAATCCCCAATTCTATGCGGTAATCTAAGGCGCACTGTAGCACCGGTGAACGAACCTGTCAAGACATACGGCGGGCGTGACCGGTCCACGCGAACTGCGAGAATTGGCAGTGGGCCGAACGGCCGGTCGTCCCGGGGACTACCGGAGGACGCCGGCGCGGGCGGGGCCTTCCCACGCGGCAATCCCTACGAGGACATGGCCGATGTGATCGGTCCGCGGTTGGCCGCGCTCTACCTGTGGGACGGGCAGCCCGCACTCGATCCGGCGCAGTTGACGCTGGTCAGCGGTGACTACCACGGGCAGGCGCGTGTCTGCACCGGCTTCGCCGTTGACCGGCGGGACAACGCGGTGATCGAGATCAAGTTCTCGACGACCGATGGTCGCCGGTGCCCGAGCCGGAGCCGGTCTACGCGTGCCCACGCGACGTAGCCGCGGCGGACGATGACGGTGCGGGCTGCGCCGGAGTCACAGGCGTTACAGCATCTCCCGCAACTACTGGCCGGAACTCGCCCCCTTCAGTGGGCTTCGTCTTTCAGCGCGGCGGCTTGAGCCCCGCGCGCGTGCTCCGCCTGCCCGGAGCCGGCTCGGCGCTCCGCCGATGCCTCTGAGGCATGTGCTGACCGCGGTGGCGCTCACCGTCGTGTGGCTGGGGGAACGGTTCACCGGCATTCCGCGCGCCACGGCGCACCGCACCCCGTTTGTCACGGTGGTGGCAGCGTAGACCGGTCGGACTTCGGCAGCGCTGTCAAATGGTCGGGAGAGCCAGATCGCGAGATGCCGGTCAGACCCTCCGGTGCAATCCGCGGGCAATGACGTCAGCCACGAGCGTGAGGGGGGACGGCGTGTCTCAGCCCACCAGGCGGGCGATGTTGTCCCAACCGATCTGCTGCTTGACGGCGTCGTCGACGTGCGCCAGCCGGATGCGGAGCGTTTCGTACCCCTGGTCGAAGATCGGCGTGCCGCTGCCGAAGAGCACGCGTCCCGGCCCGAACTCGGCAATACAGTCCTCGATGAAGTCCTCGCGGTAGACGCCCGACGTCTCGATGATCACGTTTGGCGCCAGGCGCAGCATGATCTGAGCGTCGGCCAGGAGTAGCCCGCTGATGTTGAGCTGGCCGCCGTGCGTGGCCACGATGGTGGCCTCAGGATGCCGACGTGCCAGCGCGGCCAGCTGGCTCGGGTGCGAGAAGTTCGTGTAGCCGCCGGTCACCATGACCGGCAGCTTCCCGGCGGCGGCACGCGCGACGAGCGGATCGACCAGCGCGTCCGAGATGACGAAATGGTCCTCCCAGGGATCGAGGTACAGGCCGCGCAGCCCCAGGTCTCCCACGGCCCGGTCGAGCTCGGCCAGCGCCCGCTCGCCCTGCCAGGGGTCGACGCGGGCGAAGCCGACGAAGCGCGTCGGGTCGGAGGCGACGGCCGCCGCCACGGCGTCGTTGGCCGGCGACAGGTCGTAGCTCGGCGGGCGCACCGGGCAGAGCACCGCACGGGCGATCCCGTGACGCTCCATCTGCCGGTTGAGCGTTTCGAGATCCAGCTGATACCCGTACAGGCTCTGGCCGAAGCGGACCTCAGCGTCGTACAGATCGGTCACCACTCACCTCCCGACCCGCGCCAGGATACGCTCGATGTTGGTGGAGAAGAGCAGCTCCTCCTCGGCGGCGGAGAGCCCGGCGGCTCGCACCTTGGCTACCTCGAGCGTCGGGTCGCAGCCCGGCCCGTCCGACGCGAAGAGGACGCGCTCGGCCCCGACCAGATCGACGGCACGCTTGATCATGGCCGGGTAGGGCATGGCGGAGGTCTCCAGGATCAGGTTCGGGTAGGTGAGCGCTGCCTGGATCGCGTCCTCCACGTGGAAGTAGCCGCCCATGTGTCCGAGGATGATCGTCGCCTCGGGCACGAGCGCCGCCGCCTGAGCGATCTGGTAGGGGAGGGTGAACTCCTCGTCGCCGCAGTGGAAGAGGGTCGGCGCATGCCAGGCGGCGGCCGTGCGAAGCAGCTCCAGCGTCTCCGGCGACGAGGGGTGCATGATGTACGACACGGGATGGAGCTTGAGGCCCTTCATGCCGAGGTCGCGGAACGCGCGCTCCAGCTCGCGGACGGCCTGCTCGCCGTGGCGAGGGTTCATGCGCGCGTAGCCGATCAGCCGCGGGTAGCGACGGCAGGCGTCGGCGACGTACGCGAGCGGGTCGCTGCCCCCCGGCAGGGGCGCGTCGCGGTAGGTCATCACGACGGCCTGCTCGATGCCGGCCTCGTCCATGAGGCGCAGGATCGTCTCCGGCGGGTCCAACCAGAACCCGGCCTCGTCGATGTGGGTGTGGGAGTCGATGATCATGCCGTCCGCCCCTTTCGTCGTGGGCGCTAGCGGTTGCGCAGGCGCGGGTCGAGCGCGTCGCGCAGCCCGTCGCCGACCAGGTTCAGGGCCAGGATGACGACCAGGATGGCCAGCCCGGGGAAGGTCGTCATCCACCAGGCCGTCTCGATCCACTGCCGGCCCTGGGCCAGGTCGGTGCCCCACTCCGGGGTCGGTGCCTGGACGCCGAGGCCGAGGAAGGAGAGCGACGCGCCGATGATGATCGCCCAGCCGGTGGCCACCGTCGCCAGCACCATGATCGGGGCGAGCACGTTGGGCAGGATGTGCTTGACCATGATGCGTACGTCACCGACGCCGATGACGCGGGCCGCGTCGACGTAGACGTTCTCCTTGGTGCTCAGGTACGAGCCGCGCACCAGTCGGACGAACCCCGGGATCAGCGAGATGCCGACGGCGATCGTCGCGTTGACCACGCTGCTGCCGAGCACCGCTACCACGCTCAGGGCCAGCAGGATTCCCGGGAAGGCCAGCATGATGTCCATCAGCCGCGAGATGACCCGGTCGGTGAACCCGCCGTAGAATCCCGCGATCATGCCGATCGGCAGCCCGACCCCACCGGCGATGGCGATCGCGAGTAGCCCGACCACGACCGTGAGCCGCCCACCGTAGAGGATGCGGGAGAGGATGTCTCGTCCGATGGCGTCGGTCCCCAGCAGGTGCGCCCGGGACGGGGCCATGGCGACGTTGGCGATGTCGGGGTTGATCGGTGAGTAGGGGGCCAGCAACCGTGCCAGGATCAATGCCAGCGCGATCAGGACGAGAATGACCAGGGCCACGACCGCGCCCCGGTTGCGGGCGAAGCGACGGAGCGTCTCCTGAAACCACGTCCGCTGCGCGCGCCCGGTGAGTGGGGTCTGGGTCGCGGCACGCCCGGTCTCGTCTGCGGTGATCACGCGTCGCGCTCCTCTAGGCCAGGCTCTCGGGCCGGATCCGCGGGTCGAGCAGCGTGTAGAGCAGGTCGACGAAGATGTTGACGAACACGTAGACGATCGCGGCCACCAGCACGATCCCCTGGATCAGCGGGAAGTCCTTGCCGAGGATGGCGGTCACGGCGAGCTGCCCCAGCCCCTGGCGGGCGAAGACCGTCTCGATGACCACCGCGCCTCCGAGCAGGTTGCCGAATTGCAGACCCACGATGGTCACGACCGGGATCAGCGCGTTGCGCAGGGTATGGATCACCACCACCCGCCACTGCGTGAGCCCCTTGGCGCGCGCCGTCAGGACGTACTCCTGGCGCAGCACCTCGAGCATGTTGGAGCGAACCAGCCGCGCCGTGATGGCGGAGAAGTTCGCGCCCAGCGCGACCGCCGGCAGCACCAGGTAGTTGAGCCCGCCGATGCCGGCGACGGGGAACCAGTGAAAGTAGACCGCGAACACGAGGATCAGGAGGAGCCCCACCCAGAAGTCGGGCATCGACACCCCGAACAGGGCGATGCCCATGCTCAGGGTGTCGATCCAGGTGTTCTGGTGGAGCGCGGCCAGGATCCCGAGCGTGATCCCCATGCCGAGCGCGACGACCATGGCCGCCATCGCAAGCTGCAGTGTGGACGGGAAGACGGTCGTGATCTCGGTCAAGACCGGGCGCCGGGTGTGGATCGAGACGCCAAAGTCGCCGTGGACCACCCGGTCCAGCCAGCGGAAGTACTGGGTGTAGAGCGGCTCGTCCAGCCCGAGCTGGTGGCGCAGGTTCTGGATGTCTTGCGCCGACGCCGGGGCGCCCTGCAGCATGATCGTCGCCGGGTCCCCCGGGAGCAGGTGGATCATCAAGAACACGGCGATCGACACCCCGACCAGCACCGGGATCGCTGAGATGAGCCGTGCCACCAGGAAGCGCAACATCGACTATTCCTCACGCGCCGAACGCCCCGGCCCGGCTACCCGCTGATCGAGGTATCGAAGAAGTACGGGTACGGGTTGGGATCGTAGGCGAGGTCCTTGATCTTGTTCTGGACGACGATCGTGGCGTCTTTCTCGTAGATCGGGATTGCGGCCGCCTGCTGGCCGAGGATGACCTGGGCCTGGTGGTAGAGGTCGCAGGCCTTGGTCGTGTCGGTCTCGGTGGCGGCCTGGTTCACCAGCTTGTCGAAGTCCGGGTTGTTGAAGTGCGACCAGTTGAAGCCGGTGGCGATGTTCTCCGACCCGTAGGTCGCTCGCAACTGGTCCGGCGAGGGATCCCAGAAGAAAAAGTCGGCGAAGTTCTGCGGTCCCTTGTTGTAGGTGCTGAAGACGCTGGGCTGGCTCTCGTTCTGGATCGTCATATCGATGCCGATCTGCTTGTAGGTGGCCTGCATCAGCTCGCTGATGCGGTTGAAGTCGTTGGCCGTGTTCACGATGTTGACGATCTGGAGCTTCTGACCGTTCTTGGTGCGGATGCCATCGGAACCCATGGTCCAGCCGGCGCTGTCCAGGGTCTGGCCGGCCTTCTTCAGGTCGAACTGGAAGTACTGCTCGATGTCCTTGGCGTAGCAGGGTGTCAGCGGTTCCATCAGGTTGTGCGAGGGCTTGTAGACGCCCTGGTAGACGGCCTTGACGATCGAGTCCTGGTCGGTCGCCATGACGCAGGCCTGCCGCACGGCCAGCTCGTCGGTCGGCGCCTTCTGCGTGTTGATCAGGAACATGTAGGGCTGCCCGGGCGTCTCCGAGTTCTGGATGTAGTACTTGTCCTTCTGCTGCTGCAGCTGGAGCACGTTCTGCGGCGGCACGACCTCGATGGCATTGGTCTGACCGCTCTGCAGCGAGGCCACCCGGGTGCCCGGCTCCGGGATGATCTTCCACACGACCTGGTCGAGGTACGCCTGCCCCTTGTGCGCGCGGAATGAGGGCGCCCAGTTGTAGTCGGGATTGCGGACCATGGTGAAGTGGTCCGCCTTCACGTACTCCTTGTACATGAACGGTCCGGTGCCGATCGGATGCACGTTGACGTCGGCACCCAGATCCTGATAGGCCTTCGCCGAGACCGGTCGCATGGACAGGATCACGCCGATGTACGAGAGGAACGGCGCGTAGGGCTGGCTGAAGACCACCGTGGCGGTATTGGGATCCGGGGTATCGGTGCGCGTGTACGGCCCGAGCAGACTCAGCGCCAGCGACTTCGTCGCCGGGTCGAAAATCCGATCGTACGAGAATTTGACGGACGCTGAGGAGAACGCTTCACCGTTGTGGAACTTGACGTCGTTGCGGAGGTGGAAGGTGTACTGCGTCCCGTCGGACGAGACCTCCCACTTCTGCGCCAGGCCGGGGTAGTACTGACTATCCTTCGGATTCAACCAGACGAGCGGGTCGTAGATCTGGATCAGGATGCGGCTGGTGGCCGCGAGCCCGGTCGTGTGCGGGTCCAGCGTGTCGGCGTCCTGCCAGGCGCCGAAGGTGAGGGTGCCGCCGCTCTTCGCAGCCCCCTGGGCCGACGATCCACTGGCCGGGCTGGCGGAGGTCCCCGCCTGGGACGTGCTGGCGCCGCTCGAGGACCCAGACGACGTGGAGCTGGTGGCCGTCCCGCCCGAGGAGCCGCCGCATGCGGCCAGGAGTGCCGATGTCGCGCCGATGATACTCAGGCCGGCCGCGCCGCGCAGGAGGCTCCGTCGGCTCAGTTCCCGGCGAGCGGGCCCGCCTCCGCCTCCGCAGTCACAGTCGCTCACGTGGACCACTCCTCTCGATCACGGACCCCGCCGTAACCCGCAAGACGTCCGGAACCGGCCCGGCTCCCTTGATGAGCGTGGCCGCCGGATTGGTGTTCGTCAGTCCGCGCGGCATCCGAGGGGTCATACCGGCATCGGTGCGGTCGCCGGTTATGCCCTCACGAACCTCAGGCGATGCGACGGCGCGCCACCGTGCGCACCGTAACGATCGAATGCGGATGTCCTGGTCGGAAGACCGACTCGCACCAGCCGCACCCGCGTGCGGCGAGTTGCGCGCCAGGGTGTGGCGCGCGTCGATCGCGAGTACGCTGCCCCTCAGGTCCTCCTCTCACCGGGCGCGGTGATCGCAACAGACTGCCGATCGGGTTCGGTGCGCGCCGTGAAGTCAGGTGTCAGCGCGAGCGCTCATCGGACATCGCGTCACGCACAGCGACGTTCCGTGGTTGATATATTACTATTACGTGGTAAGATCGTTCACAGCTACTTGCGATGATAGCAGACGTCCAGGGCCTGTCAAGAGGAAAGGAAAGGGGCCGTGACGGCATACGACCTGCTGGTGCGGGGTGGCCTGGCGGTGACGGCGGCGGGGACGACACGGGCGGACATCGGCATCCAGGGTGGCCGGATCGCCCAGATCGGCGGCGAGATGACCGGTACCCGCGAGATCGACGCCGTCGAGCA
>Ga0307372_10007108_pt1 | contig 16162 bp, 13 predicted proteins | sample OX1MG_FD_202533 | JGI IMG/M metagenome (GOLD analysis project Ga0307372, IMG submission 202533) | Soil microbial communities from Risofladan, Vaasa, Finland - OX-1 | ecosystem: Environmental > Terrestrial > Soil > Coastal area > Acid sulfate soil | place: Finland: Risofladan, Vaasa | collected... | reverse complement strand
ACGCCACGATGATTCCCTGGCCGATCGGCCCGGGGAAGGTGATCGAGCTCACCGCCGGAGTGTCGTTCGTGAACGCGCCGGGGATCGGCGCGCTCGGACGTGACCAGGAGGCAGCCGGCGCCGCGACTGCGGCACCCGCGCCGACAGCGGCGCTCGCGCCGATTGCGCACACGGTGCTAGCGACCGTGACCGCGGTGGCGAGCTTGCGGGTGGGACGTCTCAACAACATCTGTAACCTCGCGTTCTTCTGACCGGGAATCGCTCCGCCCGATGGCGAAGCACCGCAAGGCTACGATCCGGCCGCTGAGGTCCAAGCATGTATTTCCCGTGACTTTCCTGAGTAGTAGCTGAGATTTTGGCAGCGGTGTTAGTTATGGAAATTTGTCCGACTCACATAAAACTCGTAAAAGGTCAGTTGTAAGCTCTCGTCGTGATTCATCGCCTCAGGCTTCGCCCGGCCGCCGTGAGCGGCATCGTCCTGGTCGCAACCGCGTCGCTGGCCGTCGGTGCCGATCTCCCCGCGGCCGCGAGTCCGGCCAGATCACTGCGCCTTGCCGGTGCGGGTGCCGGGGCAGGCGCCGCGGGCGGTGCCCAGACGGTCGCGGCAGGCCGCGCGGCTGCGCGGCGCGCGGTGCCGGCCTACGGAGTTCTCAGCGGTGTCGTGCGGGGGATCGGCGGCGGTGCGCTCGCCGGAGTCTGCGTGACCGCGGCGGCTGGCGGGTCGGCGAGCGCGCTGACTCAGGCCGACGGCCGGTACCTGCTCGCTGGCCTGGCGCCTGGCCTTTACACGATCCGGTACCACGCGTGCGACCGGTCTGGCCGGTACCTCGACCAGTGGTACGGCGGCTCGGTGCAGGCCCAGGGCGCGACTCGCGTGCTGGTGGCGGCCGGGGTGCCGACCTTGTTGCGGCCGGTGGCCTTGCTGCCGGCGACGCCCGCGCCGGCCGCGCCGCGGCTGGCGGCGCTGAAGCTAGCGGCGCCTCGGTGGGCGGCCCTGCGCCGGGCGGCCCTGCGCTCCGCGGCGTCAGGGGGCGCGGGCGCGGTTGGCGGAGCCGGTGCGGCCGCCACGCGGCCGGTGCTGTCGGGCATCGTCACCGGTCGCTCAGGTAAGGGGCTCGCCGGAATCTGCGTGAACGCGAATCAGGTCGCATCAGGCGGCCCTGGTGCACCGCCGAGCGGGTCTGGCACGGCGACCGGCCGCGGTGGCCGGTACAGCTTCCCCGCCTTCATGCTGCCGCCGGGGAAGTGGACCATCAGCTTCTTCGCCGGCTGCGGGAACCCGGGTAACTACGCCCCGCAGTGGTGGCGGCACCGGGCCACGGCCGCGAAGGCCACGGTGCTGCGGGTGCGCCGGGGCAGCCACTTTGTCAGGATCAACGCCAAGCTGGTCGTCGGCGCTGCCGTCACCGGGGTCGTCCGGGCCGGCCGTGCGTCGGGTCCTGGCCTGCGCGGGGTCTGCGTGCTGGCGCAGGGCCTTGGCGCCATGTCCGACGTCTTCCAGGAGGCCGTGACCGGCGCCGGCGGGCGCTATCGGCTAGTCGGCCTGGGCACGGGCAGATACCAGGTGCAGTTCGCGCCCGGCTGCGGGAACCGGGGCGACTATCTCGGCAGCCAGTACCGGCGTGCCGTGTCGGTGCGCGACGGCAAGACCGCTGCGGGCATCAACGGGTTCCTGCTGCCCGGTGCCGAGATCAGGGGGACGGTCACGACCGGGCCGAGCAAGACGCCGGTCGCCGGTATCTGCGTCGGGGCGCAGGGGGCCGGAGATCAGACGGAGGTGACCGGTCCGGCCGGAACCTACGTGCTGCCCGGACTGTCGGCCGGCCGGTACCTGGTGAGCTTCACCGGCGGCTGCGGCAACCCGGGGAGTTACGCGCCGCAGTACTTCGACGGGCAGGCGAGCCCGGCCGCCGCTATCGCGATCGCCTTGACCACCGGCAAGATCATGACTGGTGTCAACGCGAGCATGCTGGCGGGCGGCACGCTGACCGGCATCGTGACGAACGGCTCTGGCAGCGAACTGCCCGGTATCTGCGTCGCGGCCATCTCGGCTCAGGCGGCCGGAGGCCTGGGGCCGAGCCCGCTTGGCGGGCTGGTGGCCGGGGCGCCGTTGTTCGGTGGTCTGGCTCTCAGCGGTAACGCCGGCTACCGGATCGGCAATCTGATGCCGGGCAGCTACGAGGTGAGCTTTTCAAGCTGCGGGGCACCTGGCATATCGCCGCCCGGTCCCTACGCCGCGCAGTGGTTCGCGCCGCAGGGTGGCCCTGGCCCCGACCTGCTGTCGGTGCCAGGGGGCACGGTGACTTCGGGTATCGACGTGCGGCTGCGGGCGACCGGAGCGGTCACCGGCGTCGTCACGAATGCGGCAGGTAAGCCACTGGGCGGAATCTGCCCGCTGGCCCGGCCGCTGGCCGGGCAGCCGATCGACCTCGGCGAGTTCTTTGACCTCGCCCAGTCCAACCGGTTCGGCGGCTACCGCCTCACCGGACTGGCTCCGGGTCGGTATGCCGTGCGATTCGTGCCGTGCAACGGCCAGCCGCTCGCGGCTAGCTGGTACTCCGACGCGGGCAGCCTGGCCGCCGCGCGGCCGGTCGTGGACAAGGACGGGCAGACCACCGTCGGCATCAACCAGGTGATGGCCGCTGGCCAGTCCGTGTCTGGCCAGGTCAGGTCCGGCCTCACCGGCAGGCCCGCGGGCGCGCGCTGCGTCGTCGCCGTAGATTCTGGGGGTAATCCCGCCGGAGTCGTGACCGACGACTCGCTCGGCCGCTATGACCTCACTGCGCTGGCCGCCGGCCGGTACAGCCTGGAGTTCATCAACTGCTCGGGAACGCCGAGCCGCCTGGCTGACCTGAGCAAGCCCGGAGTCCAGGTCGGCGGCCGCTCGCCGGTGACCGGGCTCAACGTGACGCTGCCGGCCGGGGCATCGATGACGGGTCAGGTGACTGGCGGAAACCCGGTGGCAGCCGTGCCTGGCAGTTGCGTGGAAGCAACGCCCAAGGCTGGCTCAGGCGTGCCGGAGATCGGCTTCACGAAAGCCAGCGGCCAGTACCTGCTGACCGGCCTGGCGGCCGGGCAGTACCTGGTCCAGTTCACGCCGTACTGCGTGCTCGGCGCGGGAGCTTTCGTGCCGCGGTGGTACGACGGGCAGCCGACCGCGGCCCTGGCGACTCCGGTCGCCGTGACCGCCGGCGCGACCACGAGCGGGATCGGCGCGACGCTGGTGGCCGACGGCGCGATCTCCGGCACGGTGCGGGTGTCCGGCGCTCCGGTCGCCGGGGTCTGCGTGATCGCCTACCCGGTCAGCGGCGGCCAGGCTCCGGCGATCGCCGAGACCGCGGTGAACGGCACCTACCAGATCAGCGGCCTGGCTCCGGGAAGCTACACGGTGGAGTTCACCGCTGGCTGCGGGATCGCCAGCTACACCACGCAGTGGTACAACGCGGCAGCCTCGCAAGGCACGGCGACCCCGGTCAGCGTCAGCGCGGGCGAGGTCGCGGGCCCGATCGACGCGAGCTGACCCGGCCGGTCGCCGGCTGACCCGGCCGGTCGCCGGCTAGCTGGCAGCCCTGGCGAGGCCAGCTCCAGAAGTCGCTTGCGCCCGCAGGTCATGCAGGCTCTGGCCGGCGTGGCCGATCAGGATCGCGGCGCCGGGCACCGCGGTGCGCACCGACCGGGCGGCGGCCTCGGCCTGGGCAGCCCCGTGGGCAGAGGCGGTCGACAGCACGACCAGGTTCGCGCCGACCTGCGCCGCGAGCCTGCTGATCTCCGCGGCGGGCAGGTCGGCGGACAGGTGGTGTACCTGCCACCGGTTCTCGCGCAGGCAGGCCGCGGCCATCAGGGCGGGCATGCCGTGCCGTTCGTCCTGCGGGGTGGCGACGACTGCGGTGCCGCGCGGCCGCCCGGCCGGCTGGCTGGAGTAGGCGGCGATCAGCCGCTCGCAGATGGCCGTTGCGCGGTGTTCCTGCGCGATGGAGACTCGTCCCGTCGCCCAGTCGTACCCGATGCGGCGCAGGGCGGGCGCGATCACGCGGTCGCACAGGTCGGTCATCGAGACGTGGTGCGCTATCCGGTCCATCGCCCGGCGAGCCTGAGTCTCCTGCCCGTCGACGATCGCGAGATACAGCTTGTCCGCCTGGAACTCCCAGTCCCTGACCCTGATCTGAATAGCCGGCTCGCGTCCGGCTGCTCGCTCGGCGGCGAACGAGCGCACGTCGGTCTCGCTGACCTCGTAGCCTCGGCGGACCTTGCGGGCCGGGAGCGCGCCGCTGCGGACCCAGCCGTAAGCGGTCTGGTAATGCACGCCGAGCAGGTCGGCGGCCTCCTGAAGTCGCATCTCGTTCCCCCGTGCCCGTCAGTACGATTTGTAATCGGGCCACAACTTAGTGTAACTTAGTGCCTGTTGCGGTACGGCGGAGCCGGGAGCAACTGACCGGGTGATCGCGGGAACAACCGAGTCGCGTGCCGCGTTAATTAAGCATAACTTAGTTTTCGTTTTTCTGGACCGGCGGGCACGCTCGCCGCGTCCGGGTACCGCGGGGGCGTACCCGGACGCGACGCGGGTGCCCGCCGGTTATTGGTACTACTTCAGGCTGTGCAAACCACTGTTCAGGGGCTAAAGACCCTACTGCGCGCATACCTATTCGGGCACCCTGCTTGCTACGCAAAGCAGGAGAGTGCGTCATGTCCGAGCTGATTCCTGGTCCCGAACTCGCTCCGATACCGGCCGGTGCGGCCGCCGGCCTGCTCGCGATGGCCGCTCGCGCGCCGTCGATCCTGAACACCCAGCCGTGGCGCTTCCTGGTCTGCGGCCGGGCAATCGAACTGCACGCCGATCCGAGCCGCAGGCTGCGCTGCGACCTGTCGGGACGGGAGATGCTGATCAGCTGCGGCGCTGCCCTGTTCGGGCTCCGGCTGGCCGTCCGGGCGCTCGGCCACGATCCGGTGGTCCAGGTGCTGCCCGACGCAGGCCGGACGACCTTGCTCGCCCGGGTCGGTCTGGGTGCCCCCGCTCCGCTCTCTGACCTCGAGCGCAGGCTGATCGAGGCGCTGCCGCACCGGCACACGCACCGCGGGCCGTTCGGCGCTGGCACGCTGCCGGACGGCTTGCTGACCAGCCTGCGGCAAGACGCGGCAGCGGAGAGTGCGGTGCTCGCCCTGATCGAAGGGAAGGCGGCCTATGACGGCCTGGCCGCGATCGTGGCCGAGGGGACACGCCAGCAGGCGGCCGATCCGCGCGCCCGTGCCGATATCCGGCAGTGGGTCAGATTGCCGGGCAGCGCGTCGCGAGAGGGGGTGCCGGCCAGCGCGATCGTGGCACGGGCCGCCGGGCGGTCCGGGCCGCCGCCCGGCTCGCTGGCGCAGCGGGACTTTGACCTTGGCCGTGACATCGGTTCGCTGCCGTCCGCGCAGTCGCCGGTCGCCGCCACGGCGGTGCTGTTGACGGCGACGGACACGCCAGCCGACTGGATCAACGCCGGGCAGGCGCTGCACCGGCTGCTCGCCCGTGCCGCCTCGCAGTGGATCTTCGCCAGCCTGCACTCCGCGCCGCTGGAGGTCGCGCGCACCAGGGCACTGATCCGCTCCAGTCTCCGGCTGCCGGGAGCGCCGCAGATGCTGCTTCAGTTCGGCGTCGCCAGGGCCACCCAGGCGACGCCGCGCAGACCGGCCGCGGCAGCCGGATGCGACTAAGGTCCTGCTGCCGGCCGGACCTTCGCACCTGCCCAGGAGCCGGGCCGCGCGGTGCAATTAAGCCGCAGGTCCAGGTGACAGATTCACCTGCCAGCTCGGGAGGCGGGAGAGTGCGGATGAACGTGTTCTGGGCACCGACGGCGGAACTGCCGAACGAGGCCAGCTCCGCCGAGGAGATCTCGAGGTTCGTCGTCGAGGCGGCCGTGCACGCGCCGTCGGTCTACAACACCCAGCCGTGGTGGTTCAGCACCGGTGACCGCGACGTCAGCGTGCACGCGGACATCGAGCGCAGGCTGGCCGTGGCTGACCCTGAAGGCCGGGAGATGATGATCAGTTGCGGCGCAGCCGTCTTCACCGCCAGGGTCGCGCTGCGCTACCTGGGCTTCGTCCCCAGGGTCAGCGTGCTTCCCGATCCCGACCTGCCGAACCTGGTCGCGCGGATCGGCTGGGAGGACGAGCGGACCGAGCCGGTCGACTACGAGCGGCAGTTGTTCGCCGAGATACCGCGCCGCCGGACGCACCGCGGCGGCTTCGACGCGGAGCCGCTGCCGTCAGGGCTGCTCGCGGCGCTGCGGGACGAGGCGGCCAGGGAGAAGGCCACGCTGCGGATCATGGGCGAGGACGGCCAGCGCCAGGCGCTGGCGGCCCTGGTAGAGGCGGCCGAGCAGGCCATCAGGCTGGAACCGGCACGGACCAAAGAAGAATCGCGGTGGGCACCGCCGCCCGGTAGCCAGCGCCGGGACGGAGTGCCGGCCACCGCGTATCCGGCCCGGGTGGAACGGACCGAGCCGTCCTTCCCCGGCCGCGACTTCGCCAGAGGCCATGGCTGGGGGCTGCCGTCCTCGGGCCAGCCCGCGACGGCACGGTCCGCCGGGGTTGTCGCGGTGCTCACCACGGCGGCCGACCGCGCGGAGGACTGGGTAAACGCTGGCCAGGCGCTGCAGCGGGTGCTGCTGCTGGCGAGCAGTTGCGGCGCGAGTGCTGCGCTGCACACTCAGCCGCTGGAGTTCGACCAGTTGCGGTCCTTCATCGCGGCACAGCTGACCAGCGGCGGGTACCCGCACATGGTGCTGCGGCTCGGCACCACAGGACAGGCGGCGGTCAGCGTCCGGCGCACCGTTGACGAGGTGCTGCTGTAGCGCGGGGCTTGGCCGTCAGGGCTAGAGTTTGGCTGACACACCCGGTATGACTGTGGGTGGCGGCCCGAGAATGCCGGTGGGAAGGCGCCTTTCATTCATGGACGAGAACGTGCGGGACGACAGCAAGCAGATTCACGTGTTCCTGCTGGACGACCACGAGGTGGTCCGGCGCGGGGTGAAGGACCTGCTCGAGGCCGAGCCTGATATCACAGTGATCGGCGAGGCGGGCACAGCCGCCTCCGCGATCGCCAGGATTCCGGCGCTGCGGCCTGACGTGGCGGTGCTCGACGTGCGCCTGCCAGACGGAGACGGCGTCAGCGTCTGCCGGGAGATCAGGTCGAAGATGCCGGAGGTGGCTTGCCTGATGCTCACCTCGTTCGGCGACGACGAGGCGCTGTTCGACGCGATCATGGCCGGCGCGGCCGGTTACGTGCTTAAGCAGATTCGCGGGACCGATCTGGTCGGTGCCGTGCGCACCGTCGCGGCCGGGCGGTCGCTGCTCGATCCCGAGGCCGCGAGCCGGGTCATGGCGCGGATGCGTGACCAGTCACGCCGTACCGATCCGCTCGCCGCGCTCACCGGGCAGGAACGCAAGATACTCGAGTTGATCGGCGAGGGCCTGACCAACCGGCAGATCGGCGAACGGCTGTTCCTGGCCGAGAAGACGGTGAAGAACTACGTGTCAGCCCTGTTCGCCAAGCTCGGCATGGAGCGGCGTACCCAGGCCGCCGCCTACGCCGCCAGGCTCTTCGACGAGCCCGGTCATCAGGCCGAGTGAGCAGGATTCAGCGGCACTCGCCACACTAGCTCGGTGCCGCCGCTGTCCGCGCGCTTGACGACCAGCGATCCGTGCAGGCCTGCCGCCCGCTGCTCCAGGTTGCGCAGGCCGCTGCGGCGGCCCTTTGCCGGGATGCCGACGCCGTTGTCGCGTACCGTGAGCCGCAGTTCATGGTCGACGGTGACGTTGACCTGGACCTTGCTGGCATGCGCGTGCCTGGCCGCGTTGGACAGGGACTCGCGCAGCGCGGTCAGCAGGTGCTCGGTGATCTCCTCGGGCACCAAGGTGTCGAGGGCGCCGTCTAGCTGCAGGGACGGCGCGAAACCCAGCGCGGGCGCCATCTCCTGGGCGACGTAGAGGATCCTGGCCCGGATGCTCGCCGGCTTGGCCTCCGGATGGGTCTGCAGCGCGAAGATCGCCGAGCGGATTTCCCTGATCGTGTCGTCCAGCGCGTCCACCGACCGGCTGACCCGGTCGGCGACCTCGGGGACCGCGATCAGCGACGTGGCTCCCTGGAGCGACATGCCGGTCGCGTAGAGCCGCTGGATGACCAGGTCGTGCAGGTCCCTGGCGATCCGGTCGCGATCCTCGAACACCGCCATCTGCTCGGCTTGCCTGCGGTGCTCGGCCAGCTCAAGCGCGATGGCGGCCTGTGCGGCGAACGTCGCCAGCATGTCGGCGGCCGCCTCGGTGAGCGGCATGGAGCCGGGCTTGCGGCCAGCGCTGAGCACGCCGCGGACCTGGCCGGGAGCACCGAGCGGGACAGCGACCAGCGGGCCGACCTGGATCCGCTCTTTGACCACCGGGCTGACTCGCGCGTCCGAGTTGTAGTCAGTGATGGTGAGCCGCTCCGCTTTCTCGATCACTAGCTCGGTGATCGACTCCGCCGCGGTTACCACGAGGCCGAGCACCCGCTCGGCGCCCTCGCCCGCGGCGTGCTCCACCCGCACGCGCTTGCCGTCTGGCATCGGCAGCGAGACCATGACCAGGTCGGCACCGGTTATCTCCAGTGCCTTCTCGCTGATCATGGCCAGCGCGTCGCTCGGCTCGGCACCGGACAGCAGGTGCTTGGTGACCTCGGCGGTCGCGCTGAGCCAGCGCTGCTGCCTGCGCGCTTCCTCGTACAGCCTGGCGTTCTCGATCGCGACGCCGGCCGCGGCCGCCAGTGCGACGAGCACGGCTTCGTCCTCGGTGTCGAACTGGCCGCCGCCCTGCTTCTCGGTCAGGTACAGGTTGCCGTAGACCTCGCCGCGGATCCGGATCGGAGCTCCGAGGAACGAGCGCATCGGCGGGTGGCCCGGGGGAAAGCCGAACGACGCGGGATGGTCTTTGATATCGGCAAGGCGCAACGGCTTCGGTTCGGTCACAAGCTGGCCGAGCAGGCCCTTGCCTTCTGGCCAGTGATGGATCGCCGCGATCTCCTCGGTGGTGAGACCGACGGGGATGAACTCGGCGAGCCGGCCGGGTTCGCCGATCACCCCCATCGCGCCGTACCTGGCATCGACCAGCGAGACCGCGGTTTCCACGATGCTGCGCAGCAAGACCTCGAGCTCGAGGCTGGAACCCACCGTGACGACGGCCTCAAGCAGCGAGTAGACGCGGTCTCTGGTGGACAGGACAGCCTGCAGCCTGACCTGAAGTTCGTCAAGCAGCTCGTCCAGCCGAAGGCTGGGCAGCAGCGGGTGCGGCTCTCCCGACTCCACCATCGGCTCCCGACTCTTGAATGCCGTCCAACGCCCCGATAGTACGTCCACCCCTGCCGGGCTGGTAGTCACCCCCGACTGGTGACCGAAGTCCTCGCCCGAAGCGGGCGCACGACCCTGAGCAGCCGGCGGCCGGTGCCCGATGCTGAATACAGCTAAAGAAATGAATGAGCGCCGGGATACAGGAAAGGCCCGGCCATAGAAGGAGGCATGACATGCGCAGAAGGACGTTCGACGCGCTGATGGTCTTCGCCGGTCTGGCGCTGGCCGCCGTCCTGCTAGTCGCGGGCGGACTGCTGACCTGGGGGCACACCTTCGTGAACAACGAGGTGCACAACCAGCTCGCAGCGCAGAAGATCTACTTCCCGGCCGCGAACAACCCCGAGATCAAGGCTCTGCCGACGGCTGACGCGACAGCCATGAAGCAATATGCAGGGCAGATGATGACCACCGGTGCTCAGGCACAGGTCTACGCGGACCACTTCATCGCGGTCCACCTCAAGGAGATCGGTGGCGGCCTGACCTACTCGCAGCTTTCGGCTAAGGCAATAGCCCAGCCCAAGAACACGGCGCTGGCCGGCCAGGTCGCGACCGTCTTCAAGGGCACCACCCTGCGTGGCATGTTGCTGGACGCCTACGCCTTCGGGCAGATGGGCGATATCGTCTGGATCGGCGCGATCGTGTCCTTCGTAGGGGCGCTCCTGATGCTGGTCCTGTCGTTCCTCGGCCTGGCACACCTGCGCCGGGTCCCGGAGACCGCCGAGGTGCTTCCGAGGGTCAGTCACGCCGCCCGGGTGCAGACGGCCTGATCCTGAACCCCGACGGTTTGTCCCTGCCGGCCCGGCCGGCAGGGACAACTCTCATTTGGTAGCTAAACCGCATGCCTCGCAACTGGTCAGGTATCCCGGCATCACGGCTGTTCTCGGGACCAAGGTCCTCTGCTCGAATGACCGACATCCCTGCCGGGTAGGAACGGTTGCGGGCCACATTTATCAGGAACCTGGCGCTGGCCAGGCGGGTAATGGCTCAATCGACACGCAGGAGTTCTCCATGCATCCCTCCGTCCTCGGCCATGCGCATCTGGCGATTGACTTGAACCAGCCAGGTACCTACCTGCGTTGGTCGTTCATCGACATCTCGCTGGCCAACCTGATCGTCATCGTGGTCATGATGGTCATCTTCGGTGCCGCTCTCCTGATCAGGTTCCCGCATGCGAGCAGCGGAGTGCTGCCGCCCGAGGAGGTCGGAACCTCCCCGGCCGCCACGGCCGCGTCGGCCCAGCCGGGGGACGAAGGCATGTGGACGGCCAAGGCGCGGACGAAGCTGGCCAAGTCGCTGCCGCCCAAGAAGCTGCTGCCCGACCGGCAGCCCGCGTACGTGGCGTCCTGGGTCTACGTATTCGGGATCGCCACGCTCGTCGCGCTCGCGATCGTGGTGGTGTCCGGCTTCGCGCTGGCGTTCGGCGGCCCCGACTGGTGGCACACCAACCCGGTCGGGCATTTCTTCAACAGCATCCACCTGTGGAGCGTCGAGCTCTTCATGGCCTTCATGGTCATCCACCTCTGGGGCAAGTTCTGGATGGCCGCCTGGCGCGGTCGCCGGGCGATGACCTGGATCACCGGCGTGATCGCCTTCATGGCCTCGGTCGTCACGGCATTTACCGGCTACCTGTCGCAGCAGAACTTCGACTCGCAGTGGATCGCCACCAACGGTAAGGACGCGTTCAACGCGGTCGGGGTGGGTGCCTTCTGGAACGTGATGAACTTCGGCCAGATGCTGATGTGGCACATCGTGCTGATGCCGCTCATCCTGCTGGCGATCGTCGGCGGTCACGTCCTGCTGGTCCGGGTCCGCGGCGTCAGCCACCCGCTGCCCGAGCACCGGGCGCGCCAGCGCGGCAGGGCCGCCCGCAAGGCTGCGACAGCCGACGATGCCGCGCCGTGGCGGGGCCCGACCCGCCGCTACGACATCCTGAAGGAAGGGACTATCGCGACCTTGATCGTCAGCGTGATCGTGCTCCTGATGGCCGGCATCCTGTCGTCGCCGGATGACCCGTCGGTGACCGTGCAGCGCTGGTCAACGGCCGACGCGCAGGGCTTCGTCGGCACGGCGGCCATGGAACTCGACGGTACCGCTGGGGCCGCTGACTACGGCCCGCCCTACAACAACGGCACTAGCTCGGTGCAGCAGGTCGGCCCGGTGAACTTCCAGAAGCTGTTCGGAGTCACCCAGCCGCTGCAGGCCGCGCAGGCCTTCGTGCTCGCCCCGCTGTCCAAGCTCGCGCCGACTACCCCGGTGCTCGCAGGGGCGCTCGCCCAGTACAACGGCGCGACGCCCGCGCAGCAGCAGAAGTGGGCTTCGGCTTACGACGCCGCGGTCACCAAGGCCAAGAGACTTCCCGCCAGTGGCCTGCTGCCGGTTCCCGGCGCGGGACCGGTCCCGGTGATGATGGCCTACGAACTAAAGACGGCGCAGAGCGGGGCGCTCGACGCCAGCCTGCTGGCCCAGCACCCCTTCTACGGCACCGACTACACCAAGCCGCTGCTGTTCGTCGCGGATGGCGACTACTACAAGAACCTTGCCACCAGCCTGCACCTGACTGGTGACCAGTGGGGTGTCATGAACGAGACCGGCAGCTACCCGGGCCAGCCGTGGCTGTGGCTGTACCAGCTGTGGTATCATGTGCCGCCGTTCAGCAACTCGGCCAGCGTGGACATCTGGGCCGTCTTCCTCACCGGCATCTGCACCATCTTGCTGCTGCTCATCCCGTTCATCCCGGGCCTGCGCGACGTGCCGCGGGTGATCCCGGTGTACCGGCTGATCTGGCGGCCGTGGTACCGGATGGCCGCGACGGCGGGCGCCGGAGTCCCGGCGGCCGAGTCGGCGGCATTGCAGGATTCGAACCCCAAGGCGTAACGCGAGCGTCCGACTCCGGCTTCCGGGGGGCAGGGCCAGCACCGGGCGGCGACAGCCGCCGGTGCTGGCCCTGCGGGCGTTCGGCCGCACCGCACTTCGGTTCCGGTGAGCTAACGCTCCAGCCGCAGCGCCAGGCGCGGGCAGAGGCGAACCGCCTCGCCCGCCTGGCCCCGCAGTTGATCCGGCAATTCGGGCACGGTGATGATCGGGAAGCCCCAGTCGTCCAGGATGATCGCCTCGGGCAGGACCTCGGCACACAGCCCGCGGCCGTCGCAGGCGGCCATGTCGACCTTCAGGCGTGCGCCGGTCATCGCCGGCTCCCCGGCGGCACGGGCAGGACGCCGGGACCTTGCCTGGTGCCGGCACACCAGCCGCCGGCGTGCTCGTCGATCTCGGTGCTGAAGAGTTCCAGCGCGCTGGCGACCATGCGGATGGTACCGTCGGGGTGCCGGCAGGCGCCGCGGTCCGACCGGAGCTGGCCGGCCCACCGGTCCAGCTTCGCCACGTCGGCGCCCCGGCCATCGGCCAGCCGCTCGAGCTGGCCCGCGACCGCGTCGAGGCCGAAGACGCACGGCCCGCACTGGCCGGCCGACTCGTCGGCCAGGTAGCGGGTAATCCTGGCGGTCTCGGTGAGTCCGCAGGCATCGGCGGGCAGCGCGGCGAGCAGCCCGGCGCCGACGGTGGCGCCAAGCGGGCGGAGTCCCGCGCGGGAAAACGGCAGCGCGGCAGCCCGGCCCGGGTCCACCCACGTGCCGTGATAGCCGCCGATCAGCAGTCCGCCGAGCGGGCCTGCCGGGCCGCCGGCCTGGTCAAGCACCTCGGCGACCGGGGTGCCGATGGCGATCTCGTGGACGCCGGGGCGGCGGACCGCTCCGGCCAGCGTGACCAGCATCGAGCCGGGTTCCGCACCGGTCCCCACGCCGCGGAACCAGTCAGCGCCGTACCTGGCGATGAGCGCCAGGTGCGCCAGGGTCTCGACGTTCTGCACCAGCGTGGGCCTGCCGTGCAGGCCGCGTTCGGACAGCCGCGGCGGCGTCGACTTCGGCGTGGGCACGCCCCGCTCCAGCCAGTGCACCACCGCGCTGGCCTCCCCGGCCACGAACCTGTCGGCGGCTGGCACGACCGTGAGCTTGACCCGGTCGAACCCCGCATGCCTGCGCTGCGCAGCCGCGGCGGCCACGATCTGGCTCACCGCCGGATGGGCGACGATTACGGCCGCACTCGCGCCGACGAGGTCAGCGGCCGCGACGGCGCCGTCGAGTACCAGGTGTGGCGACTGGGCCATCAGTACCTTGTCCTTGGCGCTGGCAGGCTCGCCCTCCGTGCCGTTGCCGATGACGACGGGGTGCCGGTGCGCGGCGACCGCGGCGAGCTTGCGCGCGGTGGGGAAACCGGCACCGCCGCGGCCGGCCAGGCCGGCCAGTTCGACCTCGCCGATCAGCTCGTCGCGCCGGTCAGCGTCGCCACCGCGCGGCGGCGGGCCATAGCTGGCCAGGTGGTCAGCGAGCCCGGTCGGTCCGGCGGGCAGGCCGCCGGGCAGCAGCCGGGGCAGCAGCCCGGCGGCTGCGCCGGACGAGGACCGCGCGGTGCGCGGTCCGGCCCCGGACCTGTTGGCCCCGGACCTGTTGGCCCCGGACCTGTTGGCCGGGCCGGTGTTCGTGATCGCGCCGGAAATCACCGCCGCATCGCTCCTTCTCGTGCGGGGGTACTGGCGCCCGCGTCTGCTGGGCCGCGGGTGGCGGTGCCCGCGTCCGGTACCTGCCGGGCGGCCGGGCCGGTGCCGCGGCCCCGCGCCGGCTGGGCCGGTCCTGGACTGCCGTTGCTGAGCAGCCGCGCGATGACGGCGGTCGCGACGGCGGCCAGCGAGCCCCACTCGGCCAGGACGACCCACCACAGGTGCTGGTCGTAGCTGGCCGCCCGGATCGCGTGTACGAAGGCGACCGGCCAGGCCAGGTAGGCCAGGTAATGCACGGCACGCCAGGTGCGCAGGCCGATCCTGCGGCGCAGCAGGCTGGTGATCAGCACCGCGCCGCCAAGGTCGACGGCCAGGGTCCCCGCGCCGATCGCCAGGGTCTGGTAGTGCGAGGTGAACGGCACCGCCATGGCAAGCCAGCCGATCGACACGTACGGATCGAGTACCGCGGTCACGACATGCAGCCCGAGCAGGGCTAGCGCGAACAGGGACAGGGTCCGGTGCAATTCGGCGACCGCGAACTTCGGCCAGCGGCGGGCGCTCGCTCCGGTCCTGACCGCGATGCCGAGCACGACGACGGCGCTGAACAGCACGAGCAGGACGAGCCCGCTCGCCCGGGAGACCAGCCACAGTCCTTGCGAGCCGGCCAGCGCGGCCAGGCCGTTCATCGCCGCCCCCCGGTTTCGGCGCGAGCGGGCCCGGCCGCCGTCGGTGTTTCCGGCTTGGCTGGCGGCTCCAGCCTGGCCGCGGTCGGTGGCTCCAGGCGGCCGCCGTCGGCGTCCGGCCACCCGGCGGTACGCGCGATCGAGCCGTCGTGCCCGACGAGCCTGGCAGGCAGGCCCTGCGCGGTCAGCCAGCCGACCGCGTCGTGGCCCGCGATCACGGCGGCGGTCGCGGCGGCGTTGGCCTCCGCGCAGCTTGCAGCCGCGACGCTGACGGTCCGCCAGGGTCCGGCCGCGGGCTGCCCGGTCCTCGGGTCGACGAGGTGATGCACCGGCCGGCCGCCGTGTACCCACTGGCGGCAGGTGACCGACGAGGTCGCCAAGCCGCCGTGGATGAGCCTGACCTGCTGCGCTGTGGCCGGGTCGGCCTGTGCCGGCGGCGCGGCGATGCCGTCGGCGGTGCGCCGTCCGCGCGGTGCCGTGCGCGGGCCGGGCCGGCTGAGATCGCGGACGTCCCTGGTCTGCCGGTGCTCGTCCGCGACCAGGGCTGGCCAGCCGCCAGCGGGTGGCTGGCCAGCGACGGCGAGGTCGCCGCCGAGGCTGACCAGAACGCCGCCAGTGCCGGCGCGGGCGTACGCGGTCCGCGCGGCCCGGTCGGCGCCCAGGCCCTTGGCGGTCGCGCCCAGGTCGATCCGGACGCCGGCCGGCAAGGTCAGCAGGTTGCCGGCGAGCCGGACGCTGCGCCAGCCGGGTACCGGCGCGAGGCCGGCCGGCCTCGCGGTCAGGTCGGGCCGGATCGCCGCGAAGTCGCGGTCGTAGCCGAGCGAGATGAGCGCGGCGCCCACCGTCGGGTCGGTCAGTCCGCCCGTCCACCTGGCCGCCGCGAGCGCTACGCCGATGGCCTCGGCGAGGCCGTCGCTGATCAGGTAACTGCCCTCGCCCGCCGCGTGCAGCGCGGAGATCTCCGAGTCCGGGCGGAACCTGCTGGCCCGCAGGTCGAGCTGCGTCAGCTCGGTGTTCACCACGGAAAGCACCCTGGCCAGCTGCCGCGGCGGCCAGATCACTACCCTCGCGGTGGTCCCGAGGGCGTCCCGGTCGGCCGCGGCTACCTGCCGCGAGCCGACGTCGACGCGGCACCAGGCAGGCTCGGTCGTCACCAGGGTGAAGTCAGTCGCGGTCATCAGCTATCCCTCCCGCCGCCCGCGGCGCCCGAGCCGCCCGACGTGACCACGGGCTTCTGCACTGCCGGGCCGCTCGGCGTGACCGTCGATTTCCCGCTATTCGGTGTCGTGCCGGTGCTGCCGCTCGTGCTGCCGGTGCTGCCGCTCGTGCTGCTCCCGCCGCCGGCCGCCGGGATGGCGTGGGCGAGGTAGCCCGTGGTCGCAGCGACTCCGGCGACCAGCGCGGCCGCTGTCCAGTGGGAGATCCGCCTGGACCGGTCGTTCCGCATGGTGCTTCCTTCCGGATATGTCGGAGCCGGAGCTGATCCGGCGACTCCAGGCTGCCCCGGAGGGGATAAGACGACCATGAGAGGACGATGTGAACGCTCACATCTACCCGGGCGTAGCCTGCGGGTATGC
>Ga0307372_10007107_pt1 | contig 16163 bp, 12 predicted proteins | sample OX1MG_FD_202533 | JGI IMG/M metagenome (GOLD analysis project Ga0307372, IMG submission 202533) | Soil microbial communities from Risofladan, Vaasa, Finland - OX-1 | ecosystem: Environmental > Terrestrial > Soil > Coastal area > Acid sulfate soil | place: Finland: Risofladan, Vaasa | collected... | reverse complement strand
GGCCGCCGTCAGGATCCGGTCGAGCTCCCCAGGGGTGCTCGCGGCCGCAGTGGGGGTGGGGTCTACCGGGCTCAGGTCGAGCTGTTCCGCAGCCCCGCTCAGAACCACCGCCCACCTGCCGCCGCCACCCTCGCGGGCGGCCTCCCGGGCCGCGGCCAGGGAGGCCAGCCCCTCCCACGACGTGGCCACTCCGTGCCGCTCGCCCAGGGCCAGGGCTTCCTCCATCTTGGCCCGGCCGACGCGCCACCCTCGGCCCCCGCTCTCCCGGACGACCCGCCTCACCCTCGGCGACAGCCGGCTCCGCCGGGTGCCTAGGTCGCCGACCCCCGACGCCTCCGTCCGCTGCCCCCGCGGGTACCAGGCCCTGGTCAGCTCGCCCCCCGGGGTGGCCTCGACCAGGTGCATCCGGGGCCGTTCGGAAGCGGCGAGCAGGAGATTGAATCCTTCGGCCAGGCCGAGTACCGTGGCGCCACTGTTGGCGAACGCGAAGACCGCCTGCCAGGGCCCCTCGGGCACCAGCTCGGCGGCGATCCCGCGGTAGGCGGCGGATCCCAGCCGGTTGGTCGAGGTGCGCAGGTCGGCCATCCCCCACGCCGTCACGGCATGGTGCAAGAGGGCGACCGGGTGCTCGCTTACGACCACCAACTGGGGCTGCCGGAGCAGGGCGGAGAGCTTGACCGCCGCGGTGCGGGGCGAGACCAGGCTGAGCAACCGGATCCCTGCCAGGGAGCAGAACGCGGCCGCCGCCACCGCCGCATTGCCGGAGGAGGAGATGACCGCCTGCGAGATCCCGCGCGCCTTGAGGTCCGAGACCATGAGGCCGAGGCTGCGCGCCTTGTGCGAGCCGGTGGGGGAGAGGTCTTCCCGCTTCAGCCACAGCTCGGCGATCCCGAGCTCAAGGCCCAGCTCCCGGGCGGCCTGGAGCTGGGTCCAGCCCTCGCCCAAGCTCAGCTGCGCCGCACTGGGTACACTCGCCTGAAACAGGCCGGCGTGATCCCACTGCCCCGGGCCGGGCCCGGGGTCAGGACTGGGCATGGAGGAGAAGAGGATTGGCACCAGCGTCCGATAGGGCAAGCGAATGTCCCGACTGTGGGGCCGAATTGGACCTCACCGAGGCGGAGGAGGTGGGCGACCTGGTCGACTGCCCGAATTGTGGAGCCGCCTTCGAGGTGGTGGCCCTGGAGCCTTTCACGCTGGCCCCGTTCGTCGACGAGGAGAAGTAGAGAGCCGGCGCACCGACTGTCGGAATCCGCCTGCCTGATAGTTCGCCGAGAAGAAGCCCGGGCAGGCGGGCGAGAGCAGGATGGCATCGCCAGGTCGGGCCAGTCGGCGGGCGATCCCCACGGCGCTTTCCAGATCGCCGGTCCGGTGCACCGACTCCCCAGCACCCATCTCCCTGATCGCCCCCAGGAGCCGGTCCGAACCCGCTCCCGGCAGCAGCACCACCGCCGCCAGCGAGCGCCCGACCTCGTCCGCCAGCTGGTCGAAGGCGATGCCCTTGTCCTGGCCGCCCGCGATCAGCACGCAGGGGCGTCCGATCGTCCGAAGCGCGGCCACGGTCGACTGCGGGGTGGTGCTGGAGAGGTCGTCGTAGTAGTCAACTCCCGCCTCCTGCCAGACCAGCTGGATGCGGTGAGCCAGGGTGCCGAAGCTCTCCAGCCCCCCGGCCAATTTCGGCAGAAGCTCTGGCCGGAACTCGTCCAGGCCGGCGCAGATGGCCACCGCCGCCCTCACATTGGCCAGGTTGTGGGCGCCGCGCAGGCGCAGGCGCTCGATCTCCAGCGCCAGGGCTCGATCGCCCTGCCTGGTCAGCCAGACCGCGCCGCCCTCCTCGAAGCTTCCGTCGCAGCTCCCGAGCCCGGCCAGGGCGGCGGCGAAGCGGAGCTCCCTGATGCCCTCCCTGACGGCGCCGGTGCCAAGGCTGATCTGGTCGTCTCCGTTGCGGACCGCGACCCGGCATCCGGGCAGGTCGAAGATGCGCCGCTTGCAGGCGATGTAGCCGGCCATCCCGGAGTGCTCCTCGAGGTGATTGGGGGTGATGTTGGTGATCGCGGCCAGCGCCGGCGCGCGGTCCATCTGGAGCAGCTGGCGGTTGGAGATCTCCAGCACCAGGCAGCCCGCTCCCAGCTCGTCTCGGGCCACCTGCTCCAGGGCCTGGCGGTTGTGCCGGTCATTGCCGGCCAGCCAGACCTCGGGGAACATCTGGGCGTGGGAGAGGGCGGCTGTCACCAGGGCGGCGGTGGTGGACTTGCCGTGGCTGCCCGTGATCCCCACCACCGGGCCGCTGGCCAGGTCGAGATAGGCCTGGATCAGGGAGTAGAAGGGCCGGCCCTCGTCCCTAAGTTGAGCCAGCTTCAGATTGGCCGCTTGCATAAACCAGGCCTGAGTTGGAATCAGCAGCGCCGAGTCCTCGATCCCGGCGAGGTACTCCGGCCCCAGGTGGAGCCCGGCAAGGCCGCTCAGGAGCCGCTCCAGGTGGGCCTGGCGCTCTGGCTCAGCGACCCCGGCGTGGGCCAGATGGTGGGCTCGACGGAGCTGTTCCAGGTCGGCTTGGAGATCGTGGCCGACCACCTTGGTGAAGCCGGCTGCCAGCAGGTAGCCGGCCATCTCGCCGCCTTCGACGCTGGCCACCCCGATCACGTCAACGCGCTGCTCCCGCAGGCCCTGAAGCGCCGGAGGCAGGCGCAGCGGGCCGAGCGCCGCTCCGGGGGTCGGGCTCGCCGCAGGGGTCGGGGGGTTCACCCAGTGAAGATTACCGTCCTGGGCTCACGCCTCCCGGCAAGCGGCGCACACTCAGCACCCGATAGCGGCGCTCGAAGTCAGCCAGCGGCTCGCGGCGGACTCGACTGCGCTCACTGCAGGCATGGAGCACCTCGCCCGGGCCGAGCATCAGGGCCACGTGACTGAAGCGCCGCTGTCCCCGGCTGATCGCTCCCAGGAGGTCGGCCGGCTGGAGCTCCTCGCGGCGCACCCGGAGCCCCAGGCGGCGCTGCGCCCGGCTGTTGCGGGGGAGCAGGATTCCCTCGGTCAGGAAAGCCCGCCAGAGCAGGCCAGAGCAGTCCATGCCGGTGGCGCCGGTGCCACCCCAGACGTACGGTTGCCCCTCGTAAGCCAGCGCTGCGGCCAGCACCCGCTCGGGGCTCCAACTGGCCGTACCTTGGGTGATGTCGACCGGCGGATCCCCCTCCGGAGAGGGCGTGCCCAGGCGGTAGCCGGCACCCCGGGCCACCCACCCCAGGGCGTGGCCCGGGGCTCGCACCAGGAAACGGCCGGGGCGGATCGCGATCACCTCGGCTGGGGGGTCCCCGGGAAGCAGCTGAGTGACTCGCTCCGGCTCGGTCCCCGGCGCGGGAGGCGTCCGCCAGACGTTGAGCGCCGGCGTGACCGCATGCAGGCCGACCCGGGCCCGGCGCTCCCCCAGCACCAGCAGGCGAGCCCTGGCTCCCGGCCAGAGCTCGGCCACGAGCGCCGCCACCTGGTCCGCCTGAGCCGGGGTGGCGACCCAGCCCAGAAGGCCCCGGGGCACCACCGTCAGGCCCACCAGCGGGGGCGCCCCATAGCGCTGAGCCGCCTCCTCCCGCAGGCCATCCAGTGCCGTCAGCAGCGCTGGCGGGGCGCTGACGGGGTTCACCACCCTCTCATTCCCAGGAGCTGGCGCCAGCCTGACCAGGGGCGCCGTGGCTCGGCCTCGGAGGGATGGAGCGCCAGGCTGTGCCCGTCGGTCAGCAGCAGGTAGGGGATGAGGGGGCTGTCGGCCATGCCGTAGAGGCGGCGGGCGACATGGCGTAGCTGCTGCGGCTGAGCCCCCTCCCCGATCGCCGCCACCAGGGTGCCCCGGTCCGGCACCAGAAGGGCGGCGCTGCCCTGGCCGCGCGCCGCCACCGCTTGCAGGAACGGCGGCACCAGCAGCAGGCTGCTGGAGAAGAGCACGTCGTGGCGGAAGATCCAGCGGCCCTGGCGGGGAGATGTCGCCAACTGTTGCTCCCAACGCTGCAGCCGCACCGCCGTGTTGTGGTCGGAACGACGCACCAGCTCGGCCTCGTTGAGGCCCCCCTCCGCCGCCTGCTTCAGGGATACCCCGCGCATGATTTCGCCGGGGAGGGCCTCCGACACGAACGCCAGCAGGCCGCCCGGAAGCTCCCTGGTCACCAGCTCACCCGCGCGGGGGTAGCGGCTGATCACCTTCTGGGTGCGCACACACCACACCAGGGCCTCCGGGTCGGGCACCCCACCCTCCGGCACCGGCGCAGCCTCGGCCGCGCTGAGCCTGGGGCCGGCGGCTTGGACGAAGCGCAAGATCTCGGCCGGGGCCAGCGATCCCGGCGCCGCCGCCGCCTGGTAGAGAGTGGTCAAGGAGAGTGAGAGCCGAGCCTGCTCCTTCCTGGCGGAGATTGCGAATCCTTGGTCGGCGGGCTGGAAGTCCCAACTGGGGTAGCGGGACCGCAGCTGGTTCAGCAGGCGCTCTGAGAACTGCTGCCGGGATGGGTCGAGTGGGGATGCCGCCATCGCTCAGGCGGGGCGGGCCCGCGAACTGACATAGTCGACCAGGACGTAGTCACCCAGCCGGTCGGGGCTGACAAAGAAGGCCCGGCCGCGGTTGAGGCGGGTGATCTGGTTCACGAACTGGACCAAGAAGCTGTTGCTCTCCAGCATGAAGGTGTTGATGACGATCTTCTCCTGGGTGCAGCGCCTGACCTCCAGCAGGGTCTTCTGGAAGGTCTCCGGCAGGGGCGGGTAGAAGAACACCGCTCGGTCGCCCTCCATGTGAGCGGTGGGCTCACCGTCCGACACGATGATGATCTGGCGGTTGCCCCCGCGGTGGCGGTTGAGCAGGCGCCGCGCCAGCATCAGGCCGTGTTGCATGTTGGTGCCGTACACATACTCGCTGTAGGAGAGTTCAGCCAGCGCGCCGGGAGGGATCTCGCGGGCGTAGTCGGAGAAGCCCACCACGTAGAGGCTGTCCCGGGGGAACTGGCTGCGGATCAGGGCGTCCAGCCCCAGGGCCATCTTCTTGGCGGCGTAGAAGTAGCCCCGCAGCGGCATGCTCCGGCTCATGTCCAGCATCAGCACGGTGCTGGCGGTCACGGTCTGTTCCGGCCGCACCACCTCGAAGTCCTCCGTCAGCAGGCGCAGCGGGGCCCGCGCCTCGCCTCTGCGGACGGCGTTCATCAGGGTCCGTTCCACATCCAGGGTGAAGGGGTCGCCGAACTCGTAGACCTTGCTCTCCTCCCCGCGGTCGCCGCCACCGCCGGGACGGTCCACCCGATGGCCCCCGAAGCGGTCGCCGCGCAGATTCGAGAAGATGTCGCGGAGGGCCTTCTGGCCGATCCGGCGCACTCCCTGAGGGGTCAGCTCGAGGCCCTGCTCGCCCCGGCGGAGCTGCCCGTTGCGCTCCATCTCCTCCAGCAGCTGCTGGATCCGGCGCACGCTGGCGGCCGCCTCCGGGCCTAGCTCCGAGTCCAGCTGCTCGAGCAGATCCAAGGGCATCTCCTGCCCCTCCACGGCGCGGCTCAAGCCGCGTTCCAGCGCCTCCAGCCGCTGCAGTCGGGCCATCATGTCCATGGCCTCGGGGAAGCTGAGCTCCTCGGCCCCGGAGAATCCGAAGCGGCTGCCCACGCCGTCGCCCGGGGCCAGTTGCCCGATCAGCTGGGCGAGCTGCTCCAGCTCGGCCTGAAGCGCCTCATCGGAGAGGGCGCCCTCGAGCATCTCCTGGAGCTGCTGACGCGCCTCCGGCGACATCGACTTCAGCAGGGAATCCAGTTCCGCCATGCGTCGTTGCAACTGCTCCAGGAACTCTTCCAGGGTCTGGGGGCGATCGGGGAAGAGGTCGCCCCACTTGGCCATGAACTGCTCGTAGCCAGGGGGTTCGCCGCGCAGGTGGCGGGCCAGCATCGCGTTGAGGTCAGCCATCATGGCGCGCATCTGGGCCACCTGTTCGGGGCCCATCTGCTGCATGCTCTGGCCCAGCTGCTTGAAGTGCGACTCCGCCAGATTGCGCCGAAGCTCGGCCAACAGCTCCCGGAAGTCGGCCTCGGCCCTGGGATCCATGAACTCGTAGTTCTGCAGCTCCCCGATCGCCGACCCGGGCTCGGGGGGCAGCTGGTCGAGCTGGCTCAGCCGGCTGCTGGCGGTCCGTTGTGCCAGAGATCCACCGGGCTCGCCCCGGGCTTGCTCCAAGCGCTCCCCCAGGGTCTCTCGCTCGCGCTTGACGATCCCGTCGAGGCGCTCCGCTATGTCCTGGAAGAGACCTTCCAGGTTGTAGCGCCGGAGCTGCTGCTGGCGGCGCTGCCGGATCTGCTCGAGCAGCCCCTCCAACCCCGGCAGCCGCCTTCCCTGCGGGTCCTTGAAGCCCTGGCTCAGCAGCCGGCGCAGGGCGGAGTCGAAGTCCCAGCCATGGAAGACATCCTCGGCCAACCGGGAGAAGACCTCGTCGGCGGCGGGGAAGTCCCCTTCCTGGCTGCCGTCCCAACGGCTGTAACGCTGGCGTGCGGACGGCACCGCGCGTCCCTCAGCTGGCGTAGACGGCGGTGCCATCCACCGAGGTCTTGTTGAGCCGCTTGGCCAGGTGCAAGCCCTCCAGCACCAGCTCCAACGCGGCCGCCACCGAGGCGGGCTGGTTGGGCTCGTCCAGGTCGGCCAGGATGCGGGCGGTCTCGGGCAGTGAGCTCGCCATCTGGAGGTACCGCGAGGCGGGGATCCTCTCCCCGGTCTCCAGGCTCAGGCCCTGCTCGAAGCGGGCCAGCAGGGGGGCGAACTCCTGCAGTGAGAAGTGGTGACGGAAGACGGTGCTGATGGCGCCGCGGATCAGCTTCTGGATCACGACCTGGTCCTCCCCTTCCTCCCAGGTTTCCAGCTCGAGCTTGCCCGAGGTGGAAGCGGCGAGGGCCACCAGGTCGCTGATCCGGGGCACCGCCTCCGGCTCCCCGAGCTGGATCGCGCGCCGAATCGAGTTGGCGCACATGGTCTCGAAGTTGGCTATGGAAAGCCGCACCGACACCCCGGAGCGCTGGTTTATCTGGGCGGTGTGGCGGGCCAGCTGGGAGATCTCGGCCACCAGCTCGCGCATGTAGGCGGGCACGTGCAGGTTGACGCCCAGGCCTTCGAACGAGGCCCCTTCCTGCTCGATTATCTCTGCCTCCTGGACGCTGGAGCGGGGATAGTGGGTCCGGATCTGGGCCCCGAAGCGGTCCTTGAGGGGGGTGATGATGCGGCCCCGGTTGGTGTAGTCCTCGGGGTTGGCGGTGGCCACCACCATCACGTCCAGCGGCAGCCGCACCTGGAAGCCCCGGATCTGGACGTCGCGCTCCTCCATGATGTTGAGCAGCCCCACCTGGATCCTCTCGGCCAGGTCGGGCAGCTCGTTGATGGCGAAGATGCCGCGATTGACCCGCGGGAGCAGGCCGTAGTGGATGGTCAGCTCGTCCGCCAGATAGCGACCCTCGGCCACCCGGATGGGGTCGACCTCGCCGATGAGGTCGGCGATGGAGGTGTCGGGGGTGGCCAGCTTCTCCCCGAAGCGGCGGTCGCGGGGGACCCACTCGATCGGGGTGGCGTCGCCCAAGTCGGCCACCAGGTCCCTGCCCAAGCGGCTGATGGGCGCATAGGGATCGTCGTGGACCTCGCTGCCGGCGACGATCGGGAGCTGCTCATCCAGCAGCGACGTCAAGGCCCGGATCAGGCGCGACTTGGCCTGCCCGCGCTCGCCCAGGAAGATGATGTCCTGGCCCGCCAGGATGGCGTTCTCCACCTGCGGCACCACCGTCTCCTGGTAGCCGATCAGGCCCGCGAACAGGGGCTGCCCCGAGCGCAGGGCAGCCATCAGGTTGTCCCGCAGCTCCTCCCGGACCGAGCGCATCCGGTACTCGCTGCCCCGTAGTTCACCAAGAGTCCTAGGCAGCGGCACCGGGGCGACCTAGGCCCCCAACCTGGCGGGGAGCGTCATGAGCCCACTATAGCCGCCGTCCCGATGGGCCTCCCCCAGGGGGGCCCCGCAGCTGACTTGGTTCCACCCGCCCGCTGCCGGCGGCGGCCGGGCGTCGCACCGCGACCGCCCCATCGGCGAAGCTATCGCGATGCTTGACTCCACCGCTATCGGAGCTGTCCCAGATCCCCCCAACCTCGGCGCACCCAGGGTGGCCGCCGCCCGCGATAGCGCGCCCTTCAACGTGCGCTTTGGGTGGGGGGAGCTAGGGGCACGGGCCCTGGTCCCCGGGTCGGACGTGGTGGTGGTGGTGGACGTGATCACCTTCACCACCGCGGTGGCCGTCGCCGTCGAGCGCGACTGCGCCATCTATCCTCACCCCTGGGACCAGGAGGCGGCGGCCAAGCTGGCCGGCAAGGTGGGCGCCGAGCTCGCCGTCGGGCGCTCTCAGGTGGGGCCGGAGACCCCCTACTCGCTCTCGCCTGTCACTCTCAGCCGGGCTCCTCACGGGACCTCGATCGTGCTGCCCTCGCCCAACGGCTCGGCGGTGGCGGCGGCGGCATCTGAGAGCGGTGCCCAGGTGGTAGCCGGCTCACTGCGCAACGCCTTCGCGGTGGCTCGCTTCGCGCGCCGGCACGGCGGGGTGATCTCGGTGATCGCGGCCGGGGAGCGCTGGCCCGATCGCAGTCTCGACCCCGCGCTGGAGGATCTGGTTGGCGCCGGCGCGATCATCGACGGACTCCGCCGGCGGCGGCGATCCCCGGAGGCTCAGGCCGCCGCCGCGGTCTACCTGCAGGCGCGCCGTCACGGACTGCGCCGGACCTTGCAGGAGTCGGTGTCCGGCCGCGAGCAGATCGAGCGGGGCTACGCCGGGGAGCTTGACTGGGCCGCCGCGCTCAACGTCTCCTCGGCGGTGCCGGTTCTCCGTGCCGGGGCCTTCCGGCGCGAGCCGAGGTAGTTTGCTCGGGCCGGGTCAGTTCACCTGGCTGCGGTGCCGGGCGATGAAGTCCAGCATCCGCGTCCAGGCGTCGTCGCAGGCCTCCTGGTGCTCCGAGAAGGTGCGGTCGAAGAAGCTGTGGGGCGCCCCTGGGTAGGTGTGGGACTCGAAGTCCACCCCGGCCTTGGTCAGCTGGGAGCCGAACTCCGTGTAGGCCTCCGCGGGAGTGAAGTCGGCGCCCGCGATCAGGATCAGCAGCGGACTCTCGATCTTCGCCAGGAACGGCTGGGTGCGCTGGGGCTGGCCGTAGAAGCCGATGCTGCCCGCCAGGCCATGGCCGGCCGCGGCCTGGTTCCAGGAGTTGCTACCGCCGAAGCAGAAGCCGACCGTGAAGACATCCTGGCAGATACCCCCGGCTGGGGAGCGCAGCCAGGCCACCGCGGCGGCCGTGTCCTGGGCGATCTGGTCTGGCGTCAGCTTCTCGAGGTGGGGCCGGAACTCGAAGCTGTCGTCGCGGGGCTCGAGGCCGGCTGTGCGCCCGAAGTAGTCGGTGGCGATGGCCTGGAGGCCCGTCTCCGCGAAGCGAAGCGCCAGCTCCTCGTAGAAGTGGTGGAGGCCGCGGACGTCGGGCAGGATGACGATCCCGGCTCCGTTGGCCCGATCTGGATGCGCCCCGTAGGCGCCGAACCGGGTGCGGTCCGCGGACGCCAGAACCAGTTGCTCGCCATCAGGGGCGCCGCCGCGGATGGGGGGAAACGGGGGCAGCGCATCATCGGCATAGCACATGTCCGTATTCTGCCAGACGAGCTGGGCCGGGACGTGCCGTCCGGCAGGCGGCCGTTTTTGAGGAGCGATGCCATGAGCAAGATCGACTACCAGGAGGTTCTGACCGATCTCGGCCAGCCGGTGGCCGAGCTGCGGCGGGCCATTCCCGAGGTCTGGTCGGCCTACGCCGCGATGCACCGGGCTGCCCTGGCCGAGGGCGAACTCCCGGCCAAATACAAGGAGCTGATCGCGCTGGCGATCTCGATCGTGAAGCGCTGCGACGGCTGCATCGCCGCCCACGCCCGCGGCGCCGCGCGCCGGGGCGCCACCGCTCAGGAGGTGGCCGAGATGATCGGCTTGACCGTGCTGCTCGACGGCGGCCCGGCCACCGTCTACGGTCCCCGGGCCTGGCAGGCTTACCAGCAGTTCGCCGAGAAGGGCACCCCCCCGGCTGCGGGCAGCTGAGCCCGCGCCGGCTTCCCCAACCTAGCGCCGATAACCCGACACGTGCGCGGGCAGCGCCAGTCCGGGGGGCAGGTCCGGGGCGGGAAGGGCTGGGCCGGCTGCCAACTGGAGCGGGATCACCCCGGCCCAGACGGGGAGCTCGGCATCCTGGCGGGGGTCCCCGGGGCCGCCCTCCCGCAGCTTGCAGGAGGCTTCCCCGATCGCCAGCCGCAGCACCGTGGTGGCCTTCAGCTCCTTGGCCGTGGTGGCTCGAACATGCTCCCACCGGCCCCGCACCACGTGCTCGACCAGGGCCTGGAAGGCGGCCATCTTCTCCTGGATCTCGGTGACCGGCTCGGGCCGCCCGACCAGCATCACCGAGCGGTAGTTCATGGAGTGATTGAAGGCCGACCGGGCCAGCACCAGCCCGTCCAGCAAGGTCACCGTCACGCAGATCTCGGCGCCCGACCCGGCCGTCTGGAGCATCCGGGAAGCGGGTGAACCATGCACATACAGAATGTCTCCGGCCCGCGCGTACATGGTGGGCACCACCCAGGGGACTCCGTCGACCACGAACCCCAGGTGACAGATCAGCCCCTCGTCCAGGACCCGGTTGACGACCACCCGGTCGTAGCTGGCGCGCTCCGGATGACGTCGCACCGTGGTCCGCAGCGTGACCGGTCTCTGGGCTTCCATGGTGGGCATCGTAGCCGAACCGTTTCAGCTCGAGTTGGGCGCCTGCCCGCTTCCCCTCATGCATGTCGCCAGCGGGCGCCTGGTCGCACACGCGGGCAGCGCCGGTCGCTCCACCGAGTCGCTGGCGTGGTGCGTTGGGAATTTGTGACGTTTGGGTCGACTCTCTCGCAGCCGCCACCCGTCGAGGCGCAGCTCATCAACCTGATGGGGTCTAGCTGGACCCCCTGACGAGGTGGTGCTGTCGTGCCGGGACCGGCAGAGCCAGATCCACGCTCTCGGGCGGCCCCTGCCAGGTCCGCCGATGACTACCGGCGGGCGGCACTGTGACCAACAACTGAAAGCGCTAGGGCCGGATTTCGCCGCTCTCCCCGTTGGGGAGGGCAAAGTGATCGGCGAGCGATTCTAGCGCCGATGCCGGCATTGAGTGCAGCGCGGCCCGAATGTGGCTGACCAGCTCCCAAGGCGGCTCCAGGCTGACGCCATGGCCGCCGTCCGGGACATCTGCGGAGCCCCGACCCAGGCCGAATGCAGCCGGCGGCGGGCTGAGTACTGAGCCAAGCCGCCGGCCACTGACCATGCTTATGCGGCTGACTGCCTGGAGCGAAAGGGGGAGGACTTCGACACCTTCGACGACGTCCCCGATGAGCATTGGACCCAGCTTCGGACCTCTAGCGCCGGGGGAGTCGATCCGCGCCGGCGTCCGGCTCAGGACCAACGCCACCATGCGGCTGCGCTCCCGCGAGAACGCCCTCTACCTGGTCTTCAAGCTGGTGCTGCGGCTCAGCATCAACTGGCGCCCCAGCAACGGCCGCAACCAGCTGGCCCTGCGCCGGGATGGGGATGGCTTCGACGACGGCTGCCTGCGGCCAACTCCCACCACCACCTTCGAGGGCACTGCCGGTTGACCAGCAGACCCGCCGTCGTGGGAGTAATTTCCCCACAACCTGACAGGAGCTCCGGCTAGATCGTCAAGGGCTAGACTACCGGTGGAGGTAGAAGCGTGAGCAGAACCGGAATTGCCCTTTACGCGGGCGGTATGGTCGTCCTCATCGTGGCCGTGGACTTCGCATTCCTGAGGTACCGGCCTGTGGAACGGCTGATCGTGAATGTTGGGATTGTCGCGGTCTTTGGGGCTGTCTACCTAATATTCCTCAGGCGGTTATAGAGAGGCCCACGAGCCTCGACAACTCCACTATCCGCGTTCGCTACCAAGCTGAGCTGGGGCCCCCCCAGGGTCTCGTTTCCTTGAAACGTTTCACCTGGTCCGGTCCGCCCGCGGCGGTGCCAGGAGCTTGGCATACGATCGTGCGACCACTGCGGAGTCCTTGAGACAAACGTGGACTGGTTGCGGTCACGGGTGACTGGTTTGCACGCGCTATCTGTCAGGCCCTTGAGCTGTCAGCTCTCGCCTCTGGACCGGCGCTTCCGCGACCTGGATGACAGGGCCATCCGACGTGATGCATGCCCTAAACCTAACCTTTCCGCTGCCCTCGAGGCCTACCGCAACGCCAACAGTGACAGTCCGAGCGGCTTTGTCTGGAGCGCCCCTGCCGAGAGGAGCCTAGCCAATGCCGGGATGGGCAGCGTGGCCCTGCAGAGAATCACCGCTCAAAGCCGCCACACATCGCTAGCGAGGCTGCCATCTGGCCCATGGTGACGCTGTAGTCTGGCCAAAACCCAGGCTCAACCAGGGGCCGGGAAGCTCAATGTCAGTTCAACTCTGCCCGGGCCTGAGCCGGTGCCGGGGGGCGGACTCTGGGCGACGACCGTATCGACTGGCAGGCCGGGGATTGGCGCTGCGCGTGTCGTGCTAGATAGGCGAGCGCGCCTGGCGACCGACGTCGCCTGCCTTGAGGTGAGTCCCCGCATATCCGGAATGCGGCCCTTTGAGAACCGCGATAGCGGCGGGAACTGCGCATTGTGAACCGAACCCAGCGACGCCAGCCCCATCGGCGCCTTCCAGACAAAGGACACATATTCAAATCGCCCAGGAGGTGCCCCAAAGGTCACCGGCATGAGCAGCCCCAGAGCACCCCTGCGGCGGCCGTCGCCTTGGAAGTGGCCCGTGATTTCCACCACGTAACCGTCGCCATTGAAGGCGACTCCGAATGGTGACGGCAGGTGTTCCCGCTGCAGCCAGCTCGCCATCGCTGGCGCAGAAGATCGCACCCACTGGAGAGGTTTGGGCTGCCACGCATTGCTCCAGTTGAACACTGTCTCCAGGGTCCGGGCCTCAACCAGTCGGGGCGTCATGACTGCCACTTGCGCCTTCCCTAAGCACTGGATGGTCACCAGGACAATCGCAGCCAGCACAGCAATCCGGATCAGACGTCCGGTCGTCTCACTGGATCGTGCCCTTCGCACCGACATCGGTCCGGAAACCGGCGACGGATCCCCCGCGGAGGCGGTCTCGTCCGGGCCCGAGCCAGCCTCCGCGGCGCCTGCTCTTGGCCGCTGGTCAAGGGCAAGGCAGCGATCGCTGCGTTTCACTCTCTGGGTCTCCCCCAAACCGCTGATGTTTACAACGCACCGCGGTGCGCCCAGTGTTGGCGCGTGAGCCGGGGCAGCGCGGGTCGGGTCGACCGTGGCCGCCCCCGGGCCCCTGCTATCCGGTAATCTGACCCCATGGAACTGGGCCGTTTCGGCGTTTGGACCTCCGCCCTGGATCGGCAGCCGGCCGTGGTCGTGAGGTCGGCCGTGGGCCGGCTCGAGACGCTCGGGTTCGGCGCCCTCTGGGTGGGCGAGAGCTATCGCCGCGAGATCTTCGCCAACTCGTCGCTGCTGCTGGCCGCCTCGGACAAGATGGTGGTGGGGTCGGGCATCGCCAGCATCTGGGCCCGGGACGCCCAGGCTATGCGCGCCGGACAGCTCACCCTCGACGAGGCCTACCAGGGCCGCTTCCTGCTGGGGCTGGGTGTCAGCCACGTGCCCCTGGTGAATCCCCGGGGCCACGCCTACGACCGCCCCTACTCAGCCATGCGTGCCTATCTGGATGCCATGGATCAGGCGCAGTACGACGCCCCCATGCCGCTCGAGCCACCGCTCCGGGTGCTGGCCGCGCTGGGGCCCCGAATGCTGGAGCTGGCGGCCGCCCGCGCGGACGGCGCCCACCCCTACTTCGTGCCGGTGGAGCACACCCAGGCGGCCCGGGCGATCCTGGGCCCTGGCAAGCTCCTCTGCCCGGAGCAGGCGGTGGTGCTGGAGCCGAACCCGGAGGCCGCTCGGGCGATCGCACGGCGGCATACCTCCTCCTACCTTCGGCTCCCGAACTACCGCCACAATCTGGAGAGGATGGGCTTTGGGTCGGATGAGCTGGAAGGCGGGGGCAGCGACCGGCTGGTGGACGCCGTGGTCGGCTGGGGCAATGTCAGCCAGGTCGCCGCCAGGGTCCGGGAGCATCTCCAGGCCGGGGCAGACCACGTCGCCGTCCAGGTGATCGTCGCCGACCCCGCCCAGGTGCCGCTGGCGGAGTGGGAAGCGCTGGCACATGAGCTGGGGCTGGACCCGGGGGAGCGCCCCCGGTAGGGACCAGCCAGGGATCGGCCTTGGACCCACAGGGTTCCTCGCCCGGTCGGTGGTCCAGGCGCGGTGTCCCGGTGCGGCGGCCGATGCCCGCTCCGCCCTTTGGCCAGCGCTGGCTCGGGTTCTGCGTGTGCAGGTCACCGCCGGCGAACTACAAGGACAGGTCGTCGTAGACAGAGCCCCGACCGCGGCGGCGGCGGTGGCCATCATCTGGATGCACCATCTCGGCCACCCGCTGGGGCCTGGTCCCCGGGCCTGGCCGCCGCCAGGCGGGTGGCGGGCTGCCCGGTCTCGTCGTCCGCGGGAGTCGCCGGCCGGTGGGAGTCGAGGATGGGCGCACCCGCCGCGCTCGAGGCTCCCGGGGAGCCGGGGTCAGGGAGCGCAGGAATGCCAAACCGCCACGTCTGGCCAGCGTGGGCGCGCGGGCCCTGCCCTGGGCGAAGCTCCAGCGCAGGCCGCGTCCGAGGGTGTCCTGGTAGATCGCCAGGAAGAAGAGGATCGCCACGATCAGGAGCACCAGGACCCACTCCACCAGGCCCGCCCCCTGGCGCGCTCGGATGGCGGCCAGTTCCTGGGCGGCGCGGGCCTTGGCCTGGGCCACCTGATACGCCAGCTCCTGGGTTCGGAGCTTGGCGATCTGGGGCGCGAAGGCCAAGATGCCGTTGTTTATCCCCTGGGCCAGTGCCTCCCGGAAGGCGGGCTCGGCGAGCAGCACCGAGTCCTTCTGGTTGCTCATGAAGCCGGACTCGATGGTGACCGTCGGCATGGGCGCGTGCACCCACAGCTGGGGCAGGGGTTGCACCCCCCGGTTGCCCATCCCGAAGGCGGCAATTGAATGCCCCAGTCCGGCATCGATGGAGTTGGCGAAGGGCACGTCGAAGCTGTGGGGGGTGAAGACCGTCACCCCCTCCAGCGAGGTGGTGCTCCAGTCGTTGACCCAGAGGCTGACGAAGAGGTTGGCGTGGTTGTTGTCCGCCACCGCCTCGGCCTGGGGGATGCTCACGAAGACATCCTTGGTGCGGCTCATGACGACCTTCACGCCCTCCGCCGCCAGCAGCTGGCGCAGATCGAGGCCGACGCTGAGGGTCACGTTCTTCTCCTCCAGTCCGTTGTAGGGGGAGATGGCGCCCGGGTCGTAGCCGCCGTGGCCGGGATCGATGGCGACCACGTATGGCTTTGGGGCAGTGAGTGGGACGGGACCTCGCTGGGCGTGCGAGGACGCGAGTACCGTCCCGGGAACGAGAGCGGCACAAAGGCCGACCCCGAGGGCCAGGGCGACGATGTGGAGAGGACGAATTGGCCCGTGGCGCATGGCGCTAGGGGGAGTATAGGCGCTGGCCCTCGATTCGCAAGGGCCGGGCGCTGTGGAAGCCGCGGCTTGCGGAGTCCCCAGGGGCCGCGCTTGACGGTCGGCCGGGCGCGCACAGCCGTGGCCGACCACTTAGAGTTGGCCACATGAGCGATGAATCCAGCTTCATGATCACCCACCTGATTGACGCCCTGCGGGACGTGCTGCCAGCCACTGAGGCCGATCAGCTGGACCAGTACGCATCGAGAGCGGCCCATTCGGGCTCCGCCAAGTCCGCTGAATGGCGGCGGGCCATCGCTTGTGCCCAATGGGCGGATCGGGTCGTCGCCCTGCCCGCGCACCGACACCTGCGAGCCGAGGCTGCCAAGTCGATTGAGGCGGTCCGGCTCGCCGAGACCACGGCAGCCTTCCAGCTCGGGCAGCTGGTCGCCGCGGAATCCGGCTCAGGGGTCTCGCCTGAGTTCGCCGCCGAGCTCGACTGGGTCTATGAGGCCGTCCATGTCGCCGGGAAGGTGGCCCACGAGATCGGCTGGCCAGCGGTTCCGTGGCGGCAACTGCTCGAAGACATG
>Ga0307372_10007106_pt1 | contig 16166 bp, 24 predicted proteins | sample OX1MG_FD_202533 | JGI IMG/M metagenome (GOLD analysis project Ga0307372, IMG submission 202533) | Soil microbial communities from Risofladan, Vaasa, Finland - OX-1 | ecosystem: Environmental > Terrestrial > Soil > Coastal area > Acid sulfate soil | place: Finland: Risofladan, Vaasa | collected... | reverse complement strand
GCGGTGGCTGATCCTGTTCGCCCGTCAACGCCGTGAGCGCACGATGGCGCAGCGTCTCGCCAACGAGCTGCTCGACGCGCAGCAGCAGCAGGGCAACGCGTTCAAGCGCAAGGACGACATCTACCGCATGGCCCAGGCGAACAAGGCGTTCGCCCACTACCGCTGGTAGACGGCGCGTCCGACGGGCGCCTTCTTTCGGGTCCGACGAACGCTTTCTGCAGGCTGCCTGTAGAATGGGTTCATGCGAGGGCTGTCTCACCGCAGCCCCCGGTCCCGTGCGGTGGGCGGCCCTCGCGTTTCTCCTCATCGCCGCCGCGTTCTCCTCTCTCGGCCCTCGATTTCGCCCCGTTTGGCGGGCCAAGACGGCAGGTCCGGGCAGCAGACGCTCTGCTATATTCCTCGGCTGTCCCGGATGAGGCCTGCGCGACCGCGCGCCAAGGTTCGGGCCCAAGACCTGCCTTATGGAAACGCTGCAGAACTAAACGATCCGCCCCTGGCGACATCCCCGTCGTGTCAGGGCCCCTGGGGCCCTTTTTCACGCCCGCGACCGCCTGACCGGCACCGACCGAAAAGCTCTGAAGCCAAGACGAACGAAGAAGAGATGCCCCGCAAGTTCAGCCTCGACAAAACCCGCAACATCGGGATCATGGCCCACATCGACGCCGGTAAGACGACGACGACTGAGCGCATCCTGTTCTACACCGGGCGCACCTACAAGATCGGTGAGGTGCACGAGGGCGCTGCCGTCATGGACTGGATGGAGCAGGAGCAGGAGCGCGGCATCACGATCACGTCTGCGGCGACCACCTGCGAGTGGCGCGACAACCGCATCAACATCATCGACACGCCGGGCCACGTCGACTTCACCGTCGAGGTCGAGCGTTCGCTGCGCGTGCTCGACGGCGCGATCGCGCTGTTCGACTCGGTCGCCGGTGTCGAGCCGCAGTCCGAGACGGTCTGGCGTCAGGCTGACAAGTACCACGTCCCTCGCATCGCCTACATCAACAAGATGGACCGCATCGGCGCCGACTTCGAGCGCGGTGTGCAGACGATCATCGACCGCCTCGGCGCGCACCCGGTCCCGATCCAGCTGCCGATTGGCACCGAGGCCGATTTCCTAGGGATCATCGACCTGGTCGAGAATCAGGCGATCGTCTACAAGGACGACCTCGGCAAGGAGCAGGAGGTCGTCGAGATCCCCGCCGACCTCGTCGACGCCGCCGCCGCCGCCCGCGAGCATCTGCTCGAGGAGATCTCCAACTTCGACGACGAGCTGATGGAGATGATCCTCGAGGATCACGAGGTCCCGGTCGCGAAGATCAAGGCCGCGATCCGCAAAGCCACGCTCGCCAACGCCATTACCCCGGTCCTCTGTGGCTCGAGCTTCAAGAACAAGGGCGTGCAGCCGCTGCTCGACGCGGTCCTCGACTATCTGCCGAGCCCGCTCGACGTGCCGCCGGTCGAGGGCCTCGAGCCCGACAAGAGCTCCGAGACGGGCGAGCGCCCGGCGACCCGCCACGCCGCCGATGACGAGCCCTTCGCGGCGCTCGCGTTCAAGATCATGGCCGACCCGTACGTCGGCAAGCTCACCTACTTCCGCGTCTACTCGGGCAAGCTCGAGGCCGGCGGCCGGGTCCTCAACGTCAGCTCCGGCAAGACCGAGCGCGTCGGCCGCCTGCTGATGATGCACGCCAACGAGCGCGAGGAGCTCGACTCCGTATACGCGGGCGACATCGCCGCGGGCGTCGGCATCAAGCAGATCGTCACCGGCGACACGCTGGCCGCGGTCGACAAGCCGATCAAGCTCGAGAAGATCATCTTCCCCGAGCCGGTCATCAAGGTCGCGATCGAACCGAAGACCAAGATCGACCAGGAGAAGATGTCGACGGCGCTGGGCCGGCTCGCCGAGGAGGACCCGACCTTCCAGGTCCGGACCAACGATGAGACCGGTCAGACCGAGATCTCGGGGATGGGCGAGCTGCACCTGGAGATCCTCGTCGACCGCATGATGCGCGAGTTCAAAGTCGACGCCAACGTCGGCCGTCCGCAGGTGTCATACCGCGAGACGATCCGTGGCACCGCGGAGAAGGTCGAGGGTCGCTTCGTGCGCCAGACCGGCGGCTCGGGTCAGTACGGGATCGTCTACATCAACGTAGAGCCGAACCCAGGTGAGGGCTTCGACTTCGTCAACAAGATCAAGGGCGGCTCGATCCCGACGGAGTTCATCCCGGCCGTCGAGAAGGGCATCGAGGAAGCTCTCGAGAACGGCCCCAGGGCCGGGTACCAGATGGTTGACGTCAAGGTGACGCTGACCGACGGCAAGTACCATGACACTGACTCATCGGAGATCGCCTTCAAGGTCGCGGGTTCGCTCGCGCTGAAGGAGGCAGTCCGGCGCGCCAAGCCGGTTCTGCTCGAGCCCGTGTTCGCCGTGGAGGTCGTGATGCCCGAGGAGTTCATGGGCGATGTGATCGGTGACCTGAACCGCCGCCGCGGCCAGGTCAGCGGGATGGAGCAGCGCGGCAACGCGCAGGTCGTGTCGGCAACAGTGCCGCTCGCCGAGATGTTCGGATACGCAACTGATGTACGCTCAAACACGCAGGGCCGGGCTACATACACCATGCAGTTCGAGCGCTACGACGAGGTTCCGCCGAACATCGCCGAGAAGGTCGTCGGCGAATTGCAGGGCAAGTAGCATCCCCGTCGGACGGAAGTCCGATAAATTCTTGAGGTTCGCCCTCCGGCGGACCGAATTCATCTGAGATAAGAAGGAGCACCACAAAGTGGCCAAGGCCAAGTTCGAGCGCGACAAACCCCATGTGAACGTCGGGACCATCGGTCACATCGACCATGGCAAGACGACGCTGACGGCCGCCATCAGCAAGGTGCTGCACGAACACTTTGGCACCGGCGAGGTGCGCGCCTTTGACAGCATTGACAACGCGCCCGAGGAGAAGGCGCGAGGCATAACCATCGCCGCTTCGCACGTCGAGTACGAGACGGGCAACCGTCACTACGCCCACGTCGACTGCCCGGGGCATGCCGACTATGTGAAGAACATGATCACCGGAGCGGCGCAGATGGACGGCGCGATCCTGGTCGTGTCCGCCGCCGACGGCGCAATGCCGCAGACACGTGAGCACATCCTGCTCGCGCGTCAGGTCGGCGTGCCGTACATCGTCGTGTTCCTCAACAAGGCCGACATGGTCGACGATCCCGAGCTGCTCGAGCTCGTCGAGGTCGAGATCCGCGACCTGCTGACCGAGTACGACTTCCCGGGCGACGAGATTCCGTTCGTCGTCGGCTCGGCGCTGAAGGCGCTCGAGGGTGACAAGGAGTACGAGGCGAAGATCCTCGAGCTCGCGGAGCAGCTCGACAGCTATATCCCCGAGCCGACCCGTGAGCTCGACAAGCCGTTCCTGATGCCGGTCGAGGACGTCTTCTCGATCACCGGCCGTGGCACCGTCGCCACCGGCCGTGTCGAGCAGGGCATCATCAAGACCGGCGAGACGGTCGAGATCGTCGGCATCAAGACGACCACCACGACCGTCGTGACCGGCGTTGAGATGTTCAAGAAGATCCTCGACCAGGGTCAGGCTGGCGACAACGTCGGCTGCCTGCTCCGCGGCACCAAGCGCGAGGAGATCGAGCGCGGCCAGGTTCTCTGCAAGCCGGGATCGATCACGCCGCACACGAAGTTCAAGGCCGAGGTATATGTCCTCAAGAAGGAAGAGGGCGGCCGTCACACGCCGTTCTTCACCGGCTACCGCCCGCAGTTCTACTTCCGCACCACCGACGTGACCGGTGTCGCCAACCTGCCCGAGGGCACGGAGATGGTGATGCCGGGTGACAACGTCCAGATGGAGATCGAGCTGATCCAGCCGATCGCCATGGACCAGGGCCTGCGCTTCGCGATCCGCGAGGGCGGCCGCACGGTTGGCTCGGGGGTCGTTTCCGAAGTCGTTCAGTAGTTGGGCCCAGGGGCGGGGCGGGCGGGTCCCGATCCGCCCTTTTGACCCTGAGAGCAGTTACAACGCAGTACATACGACGAAAGGGGCGGGCACTAGGCCCGCTCCGAACACGAGAAGAGTCAAGAGTCAGACGTGGCAACAATCGCCCAAAACAAAATCCGAATCCGCCTGAAGTCCTACGACCACTCGGCGATCGAGACGGCAGCAAAGGAGATCGTCGAAACGGCGACGCGCACCGGCGCGACCGTTTCCGGTCCCGTGCCGCTCCCGACGGAGAAGAACGTGTACTGCGTGATCCGGTCGCCATTCAAGGACAAGGACTCGCGCGAGCATTTCGAGATCCGCACGCACAAGCGTCTCATCGACATCCACCAGCCGACCCCGAAGACGGTCGACTCGCTGCAGCGCCTGGACCACCTTCCGGCCGGCGTCGACATCGAGATCCGTCTCGCCTCCTAGGACCATGGCAGCGATTCTCGCCAAGAAGCTTGGGATGTCCCAGCTGTTCAAGGAGGACGGCAAGGTCGAGCGCGTCACCGTGCTCGAGGCCGGCCCGTGCCCGGTGACCGCGATCCGCAACCAGGAGCGCGACGGGTACAGCGCCGTGCAACTCGCCTTCGGACAGACCAAGGAGAAGCATCTGTCCAAGCCTGAGCTCGGCCACCTAAGGAAGGCCGGGGCGTCGGCGCACAAGCACCTCGTCGAATTCCGCGACGAAGGGGCTGATCTGCAGATGGGTGACACCGTCACCGTCGAGACCTTCACGCCCGGCGACAAGGTCAAGATCTCGGGCACCTCGAAGGGCAAGGGCTTCCAGGGCACGATCAAGCGCCACAACTTCCACCGTGGTCCCAAGACGCACGGTTCGCACAACTATCGCGCTCCGGGCTCGATCGGCGCGTCGGCGTGGCCGGCTCGCGTGATGAAGGGCATCCGTGGCCCGGGCCAGATGGGTAACGAGCGCGTCACTCAGCGCGGCGTCACCGTCGTCGACGTGATCGCCGGCCAGAACCTGCTGCTCGTGCGCGGCGCCGTCCCCGGCGCCAAGGGCGGGCTCGTGGAGGTGCGCACCGATGCCTAGCGCAGCCAAGCAGTCCGGCCGCACCGCTCCCGTGATCGGTTCCCACCCGGCCGCCCCCGGCCAGTCTGGCGGCACCGTCAAGCTCGACGCCGGCGCCTTCGGCGCCGAGTTCAACATGCCGCTCGTGCATGAGACGGTCCGGGCCGAGCAGGCCGCACGCCGTCGCGGCACCGCATCGACCAAGACCCGTGGCGAGGTTCGCGGAGGCGGCGCCAAGCCGTGGAAGCAGAAGGGCACCGGTCGCGCCCGCGCCGGCTCGTCCCGTAACCCTTTGTGGACGGGCGGCGGTACCGCGTTCGGTCCGCAGCCCCGCGGCTACACCTTCAAGGTCAACCGCAAAGCCCGCCGAGTGGCGCTTCGCAGCGCCCTGTCAGTGCACGCCGAGCGTGGTTCGATCGCAGTGTTCGACGCGGGTGTGTTCGCCGCGCCGTCGACACAGCAGGCCCACAGCCTGCTGTTGAATTGGGACCCTGCCCACCCGGAGGCCCGCACACTCGTCGTGCTCGCTCAGAGCGAGAGCAACGCCGGGCTGTCGTTCCGCAACATCGACCGTGTGCTCGTGCTGCCCGCCGAGGACGTTGGCGTCGCAAACCTGATCGGCGCCGCACGCCTGCTCGTCTCCGAGGCTGCGCTGCCGGCACTCGTCGCGCGCGCCAACGGAACCGCCGAGGACGGTGAGAAGTAATGGACGCGACCCAGATCATCATCCGCCCCGTCGTATCCGAGAAGACCTACGTGCTGGCCGAGGCCGGCAAGTACACCTTCCGCGTGGCCGATTCGGCGCACAAGACCCAGATCCGCCAGGCGATCGAGCAGTTGTTCGACGTCAAGGTCGTCGGCGTCCGCACGTCGTCGGTCAAGAGCAAGCCCAAGCGCCGCGGGCAGACCGCCGGCCGCACGCGCCAGTGGAAGAAGGCGATCGTGCAGGTTCGCACGGGCGATTCGATCCCGATCTTCCGCGGGCTGGAAGGGAGCGAGTAATGGCAATCCGTAAGCCCAAGCCGACTTCCCCCGGCATGCGTTTCGTCAGCTATCCAGACTTCGCCGAGATCACTCGCTCAGAGCCAGAGAAGTCGCTGACGGAGGGCCTGAAGAAGTCCGGCGGCCGCAACGCGCACGGACGCAAGACCTCACGCCACCGCGGCGGCGGGGCCAAGCGCCTGTACCGCAAGATCGACTTCAAGCGCTTGAAGGACGGGGTTCCGGCGAAGGTCGCGCACATCGAGTACGACCCGAACCGCTCCGCCTACATCGCGCTGCTGCACTACGCCGACGGCGAGAAGCGCTACATCATCGCGCCGGCGCGGCTGCAGGTCGGGGCGACCGTTGAGTCGGGGCTGAACGCGGACATCCGCGTCGGTAACGCCCTGCCGCTGGCGAACATGCCGGCCGGCACGGTCGTGCATAACGTCGAGTTGACCCCCGGCCGCGGCGCCCAACTCGGGCGTTCCGCCGGCATCGGGATCCAGCTGCTGGCCAAGGACGGCGACTACGTCACGCTGCGCCTTCCCTCCGGGGAGATGCGTCAGGTCCGTGCCGAGTGCCGCGCCACGATCGGCACGGTCGGTAACTCCGACCATCAGAACGTCAAGATCGGTAAGGCCGGACGCAAGCGCCACATGGGCGTCCGTCCGCAAACCCGCGGTGTCGCGATGAACCCGGTTGACCACCCGCACGGTGGTGGTGAGGGTTCTACCACCGCAGGCCGTCACCCGGTGACGCCCTGGGGCGTGCCGACCCTCGGGTATCGCACCCGTAAAAAGGGCAAGGCCTCCGACAAGTACATCGTCCGCGGCCGTAAGAGGGGTAAGAAGCGTTGAGTCGTTCGAGCAAGAAGGGCCCGTTCGTACAGGAGCGCCTGATGGCGCGAGTCGAGGCGATGAACGCCTCCGGCGAGAAGCGGATGCTGAAGACGTGGTCGCGTACGTCCACGATCTTCCCGGACATGGTCGGCCACACGATCGCCGTTCACGACGGCCGTAAGCACGTGCCGGTGTTCATCTCCGAGTCGATGGTCGGCCACAAACTTGGTGAGTTCGCGCCGACACGGCTCTACCGCGGGCACGCAGGCACAGGTAAGAAGCGATGACTGACGAGAAGAACGAAGAGACTGAGGCCGCGGCTGTGGAGTCTGAGGCCGCGGCTGTGGAGTCCACGCCTTCGGCACCGGCTGAGAAGCCCAAACCGGCGCGGAAGCCGCGGGCGGCCGCGAAGCCGAAGGCCGAGAAGGCTGACGAGGCGCCTACAGCCGAAGAGAAGCCGAAGCGGACACGTGCGGCCAAGCCCAAGGCCGAGGCACCCAAGGCCGAGGCACCCAAGGCCGAGGCACCCAAGGCCGAGAAGCCGGCAAAGGCGGTGCCCAGGAAGGCGGAGACCAAGAAGGCTGCGCCTAGGAAGGCTGAGCCCAAGAAGCCGGCGCTGCGGTCGCGCGGGGCGCGGCGTGAGCATCAGGAGCCTGTCGCCGCGCCGGTGGTGCGTGCCCAGGCCAAGTACGTCCGCTCCTCCGCGCGCAAGGCGCGACTGGTCTGCGACAACATCCGCGGCAAGAGCGTTGATGACGCACGCGCTATCCTCGCGCATACGCCACGCGCGGTCGCTCGTGATTGGAGCAAGCTGCTCGAATCAGCGGTCGCCAACGCCGAGCACAACCACGAGCTCGTCGGCGAGGACCTGGTCATCAAGGCGGTCACCGCCGATGAGGGTCCGACCATCAAGCGGTTTCGTCCGCGTGCCATGGGCCGCGCGACGAAGATCCGCAAGCGCACCGCGCACCTGACCATCCTCCTTACTCCGAAGAACTAGAAGAGACAACCATGGGTCAAAAAGTTCACCCCGAGTCGATCCGCGTGGGTTACATCCACGACTGGAAGTCGAACTGGTTTAACGAGAAGAACTTCGCCGACTATCTGCACGAGGACACGCAGATCCGCGAGCACATCATCGGCCGCCTGTCGCACGCCGGGCTGTCCGATATCACGATCCGCAAGAACGCGAACGAGGTGGAGGTCAACATCCACACCGCGCGTCCGGGCATTGTGATCGGCAAGTCCGGTTCCGAGGTCGACCAGCTGCGTCGTGACCTGCACAGGATTACGGGCAAGCAGGTGAAGGTGAACATCCTCGAGATCAAGCGTCCCGAGCTCGACGCGCGCCTGGTGGCGCAGTCGATCGCCGAGCAGTTGCAGAACCGCGTCGCCTTCCGCCGCGCGATGAAGCGTGCGCTGACCAGCGCGATGCGCTCCGGGGCCAAGGGCGTCAAGGTCCAGGTATCCGGCCGCCTCGGCGGCGCCGAGATGGCACGCACCGAGGGTTATTCCGACGGCCGCGTCCCGCTGCACACGCTGCGCGCGGACATCGACTACGGCTTCCACGAGGCCAAGACCACGTTCGGCCGGATCGGCGTCAAGTGCTGGATTAACAAGGGCGAGATCATGCCCGAGGGCTACACGGGCGCCGACCTGACGATCATGGACGCCCCCGCACCGCAGGCGCCGGAGCGCGGTGGCCGCGACGGTCGCGACAATCGTGGTCGCGCGGGCGGTCGTGGCGGCTCCGGCGGCGGTCCCGGCGGTCCTGGCGGTCGTGGTCGTGGACGTGGTCCCGGCCAGGGCGGGCCGGGTGGCCCGGGCTCGGGTGCCGCAGGCGGCCCCGGCGGGCGTGGTCGCAGCGGTTCCGGCAGTTTTGGCGGTTCCGGCGGTTCCGGCGGTTCCGGCGGGTCCGGCCGTGGCGGTTTCGGCGGTTCCGGTGGGTCCGGCGGCGGCGCCGGTCGCGGTCCCCGTCCCGGTGGCTCGGGCGGTTCGCGTCCCGGTGGCCAGGGCGGCCAGGGTGGCTCGCGTGCCGGTGGCCAGGGCGGCCAGGGTGGCGCCGGCCGTGGCCCACGTCCCGGTGGTGCCGGCGGCCAGAGTCGCGGCCCCCGTCCTGCGGGTGGCAACGGTGGCGCCGGCAATGGCGGCGGCTCCGCTCCGCAGACCGGTGGTGGCAACTGATGCTTTCCCCCAAGCGCGTAAAGCACCGCAAGCAGCATCGCGGCCGTCGAGCCGGGCTCTCGCGTGCGCAGGTCAAGGTCCAGTTCGGCGAGTACGGGCTGAAGAGCATCGACGCAGGCTGGATCACCAACCGCCAGATCGAGGCTGCTCGTATCGCGATGACCCGCAAGATCCGTCGTGGCGGAAAGGTGTGGATCAACATCTATCCTGACAAGGCCTTCACCAAGAAGCCGGCCGAGACTCGCATGGGCTCAGGCAAGGGTTCGCCCGAGGGCTGGGTCGCCGTGGTCAAGCCCGGGCGAGTGATGTTCGAACTCGGCGGGGTCCCGGAGCCGCTGGCGCGCGAGGCGTTGCGCCTGGCCGGCCACAAGCTGCCGGTCCGTACCAAGTTCGTCGCGCGGGAAGAGGCCTAGACATGAAGCCGACCGATTTGCGTGACCTCACCGAGACCGAACTCGCAGAGCACGTCAAGGCAGCGCGCCGGGACCTGTTCGGACTGCGCTTTCAGCACGCCACCGGCGAGTTGGACAACACGGCGGGCCTCCGCCGTGCCAAGAAAGAGATTGCTCGGGCGCTGACCGTAGCCGCCGAGCGTGGAATTGAGACCAATGGCTGACGACGTAGAAAACACCGAAATTGACGCAGCAGCGAATCCCGATGCCTCCACCGAGGCACCGGAAGAGTCGAGTGCCTCTGTGGAGGCATCGGAGCCGGCTGCCCCGCCGGCCGAGCCGGCCGCTCCCGCGGAGCCCCAGGTGCAGCTGAGCCCCAAGGAGCGCAAGGTCGCCATCAAGACCAGGAAGTCGGCAAAGGTCGGCACGCGTGCAGAGCGTTCTCCCGAGGAGCGTCAGGCCGAGCGCGACGCGATCCGCGCCAAGAAAGCCGGCGAGCGCCGGGCCGGTCGTGCCAGCGCGCGCGCCAAGTACAAGGCCGCCGAGCACGAGCGCACCGCGACGCCGGCCCGTGAGCACGTCGTCGGCACCCAGAAGACGCGCCAGGGCGTGGTCGTGTCCGACAAGGCCGACAAGACCATCACCGTGCGCATCGACGTGGCTCGCCGTCACCGCAAGTACCAGAAGATCGTGCGGACCTCCAACACGCTGCACGCTCACGATGAGACCAACGACGCGCACATCGGCGACACCGTGGTCGTGCGCGAAGCGCGTCCGCTGTCGCGGCTCAAGCGCTGGCGCTTGGTCGAGGTAGTCGAGAGGGCTAAGTAGAAATGGTCCAGAACGAGTCAAGACTGCGCGTCGCCGACAACACGGGCGCCCGCGAGATCCTCGTGATCCGCGTCAAGGGCGGCCATCGCCACCGTTACGCCGGCGTCGGCGACATCGTCACCGCCACCGTCAAGCAGGCCAGCCCCCAGGGCTCGGTCAAGAAGGGCGAGGTCGTCACCGCCGTCGTTGTGCGCACCAAGAAGGCGCACGGTCGCGATGACGGGACCTACATCGCCTTCGACGAGAACGCTGCGGTGATCATCGACGCCAACAACAACCCTCGCGGTACCCGTATCTTCGGGCCGGTTGCGCGTGAGCTGCGCGAGCGCAACTTCATGAAGATCGTCTCGCTCGCGCCGGAGGTGCTCTAGCCATGCCCGCGCGCATCAAGAGCGACGATCAGGTGATCGTTATCAGCGGCAAGGATCGCGGCAAGCAGGGCAAGGTCCTGCGCGTCGACCTCAAGAACGACCGTGTCTTCGTCGAGGGCCTGGCTATGGTCAAGCGCCACCAGAAGGCGCTGCAGAACTCACCGACGGCCCAGCAGACCGCAGGCGTGATCGAGAAGGAGGGCGGGATCCACATCTCCAACGTGGCGCTCGTCGATCCGAAGGACGGCAAGCGGACTCGCGTCGGGTTCGAGCTGCTGGACGGCAAGCACGTCCGCGTCGCGCGCCGCAGCGGAACGAGGATCGACTGATGCCCGCACGGCTAAAGACCAGGTACGAGAATGAGATTCGCCCCGCGCTGATCGAGCGCTTCGGCTACAGCTCGCCGATGCAGGCCCCCAAGGTCATGAAGGTAACCGTCAACATGGGTGTCGGCGACGGCAAGCAGGACTCGAAAGTCTTCGACGCGGCCGCCGAGCAGCTCGGTCAGATCACCGGGCAGAAGCCGAACATGCGTCGCGCGCGCAAGTCCATCGCCCAGTTCAAGCTGCGCGAGGGGATGCCCGTCGGCCTTGCCGTGACGCTTCGCGGTGAGCGTCAGTACGAGTTCCTGGACCGATTGTTCTCGATCGCGATGCCGCGCATCCGCGACTTCCGCGGCGCGAGCACACGGGCGTTCGACGGCCGCGGCAACTACACGCTCGGCGTGCGGGAGCAGATCATCTTCCCCGAGATCGATTACGACGAGGTCGACCAGACCCGTGGCCTCGACATCACGATCACCACCAACGGTTGCACTGACGAGGAGTCCTACGTTTTGCTCGAGGCCCTCGGTATGCCATTCGCGAAAGACGGCCGCTCCCCGGCCGCAACACAGAATTAGGAAACCATGGCCAAGACCTCACAGCGAGTCCGTCAACAGCGGACCCCCAAGTTCAAGACCCGGGGCTACACCCGCTGCCGTCGTTGCGGCCGGTCCCGCGCGGTTTACCGCAAGTTCGGCGTCTGCCGGATCTGCCTGCGCGAGCTTGCCCACAACGGGTACATCCCCGGCATGACCAAGTCGAGCTGGTGACCAGATGTCAATGACCGATCCGGTCGCGGACTTCCTTACCCGTCTGCGCAACGCCGCCAACGCACAGCACCACGACGTCACGATCCCGTCCTCGAAGCTCAAGCGTGAGCTTGCCCGCATCCTCAGGGAGCAGGGTTATGTCGAGGCCTACGAGGTCGTGCCGGCCACTGCCGACCATCCGGGCGAGCAGATCACGATCACGCTGAAATACACGAAGGACCGCAAGCCCGTGATCAGTGGCATCCAGCGCGTCTCGCGCCCGGGCATGCGCAACTACGTTGACCACGCACACATCCCCAAGATCCAGGGCGGCATGGGCACCGCGATCATCTCCACCTCGCGTGGCGTGATGACCGGCCACGATGCCCGTAAGCTCGGCGTCGGCGGGGAAGTGGTCGCGAAGGTCTGGTAGGCCTGAGGACTCCTAGCTATGTCAAGAATTGGTAGACAACCCATCCCCCTGCCCAGCGACGTGACCGTCACGATCGAGCCCGAACTCGTGACCGTGAAAGGTCCCGGCGGCGAGCTCTCCGAGCGGATCGCACGCGCGATCACGGTCGAGCAGAACGCGGCCGAGAGCGGCGATCAGCAGCTTGTCGTAACGCGCCCGACCGATCGTGGCGAGCACCGCGCCCTGCACGGCCTGACCCGTACGCTTGTGGCGAACATGGTCACCGGCGTCACGTCGGGCTTTCAGAAGAGCCTCGAGATCCAGGGCGTCGGCTACCGCGCGGCGCTCAAGGGCCGCGACCTCGAGCTTGCGCTCGGCTACTCGCACCCGGTTGAGATCAAGGCGCCGGAGGGCATCAGCTTTGAGGTGCCGCAGCCGACCCGGATCACGGTCAGGGGAGCCTCCAAGCAGCAGGTCGGCGAGATCGCCGCCCAGATCCGTAAGCAGCGCAAGCCGGAGCCGTACAAGGGCAAGGGCATCCGCTATGAGGGCGAGTACGTCGCGAAGAAGGTTGGTAAGCGAGCATGAGCGTGAAGACCAAGCAAGCACAGCGCCTGAAACGGCGCCGGCGCGTCCGGGCCAAGATCCAGGGCACCGCCGAGCGTCCGCGGGTCTCGGTATTCCGCTCCAACCGCGGCATCGCCGCACAGCTGATCGACGACGAGGCCGGTCGCACGCTGGCCGCCGTCAACTGGACCGAGGGCGACCTACGCGAGCTGAAGGGCAGCGATCAGGCCAAGAAGGCCGGCGAGCTGCTCGCCGAGCGCGCGAAGGCCGCCGGCGTCGAGTCCGTTGTGTTCGATCGCGGCGGCTACAAGTACCACGGGCGTGTCCAGGCGCTCGCCGACGGCGCCCGTGAGGGCGGGCTCACCTTCTAAGCGCCATCCGGACGCTACTCTGGACTGACATTCATGGCACGTGACCGCACAGTTTCTGCAGCAGGGCTCGACCTCCAGGAGCGAGTAGTCGAGATCAACCGCGTCGCAAAGGTCGTCAAGGGCGGCCGCCGCTTCTCGTTCACCGCGCTGGTCGTGGTCGGCGACGAGCGTGAGGTCGTCGGCATCGGTTACGGCAAGGCCAACGAGGTCCCCGTCGCCATCCAGAAGGGCGTCGAGCGGGCGAAGAAGAACCTCTACCGCGTTCCGAAGCACGGCTCGACGATCACCCATCAGACGACCGGCATCTTCGGCGCCGGGCGAGTCTTCCTGAAGCCGGCGTCACCCGGTACCGGCGTGATCGCCGGCGGCGGCGTGCGCGCGGTGCTCGAGCTCGCCGGGATCCACGACATCCTCTCCAAATCGCTCGGCTCTCAGAACCCGATCAACCTGGTCAAGGCGACGATGGCAGGCCTCGAGTCGCTGCGCACGCCGGAAGAGGTCGCCGATCTTCGCGGCCTTTCCGTCAACGCCGTGCTGGGCCTGAGCAGCGAGGAGCAGGTCAACGGCAGCGTCAGCGCCGAACCCGGATCCGAGCCCGGATCTGATGCCGCAGAGGACGCGGCATGAGCGAGGAAACCCTGAAGGTCACGCAGTTCAAGTCCAAGACCGGCTCGGATCGGCGCCAGCGCGACACGCTACGCTCGATCGGGTTGCGTCGCATCGGCCAGACGGTCGAGGTCAAGGACACGCCCCAGATGCGGGGCATGCTGCACAAGGTCCGACACCTGGTCGAGGTCGACGGAGCATGAGCGAGAAGACTGATGCCGAGGCGCAGGAGCGGATCGGCCTCCACAATTTGAAGCCGGCCCCCGGCTCCCGCCGTCCGCGCAAGCGCGTCGGCCGCGGCGAGGGCTCCGGCACCGGCAAGACGTCCGGCCGCGGCCAGAAGGGCTATGGATCGCGCAGCGGCGCCAAGTCGCGCGCTCGCTTTGAGGGTGGCCAGATGCCGATTCACATGCGGATGCGCAAGCTGCGCGGTCCGCACATGAAGAAGTCGATGCCGTTCGAGCCGTTCCGCACGCGCACTCAGGGCGTGAATCTCAAGGACCTGGAGGCGCGCTTCGACACCGGTGCGGTGGTGACCGTCGAGTCCCTGCAGGCCAAGGGTCTGGCGACCCGCAAGGGCATCCCGGTCAAGATCCTCGCAAAAGGTGAGTTGAGCAAGGCGCTGACCGTCAACGTGCACGGCGTCAGCGCCACCGCGCGTGCGGCGATCGAGAAGGCCGGCGGCACGGTTCAGCTCATCGAGAGCAGCACGACCTCCGAGTCGTGAGCCTGTTGGTGGCCGTGGCCACTAGCTGGCGAGATCGCGCGTGGGCAACTAGATGATTTCCACGATCCTCGGAGCATTCCGCGTCCCTGAGATCCGCCGCAAGGTGCTGTTCACGTTCGCCATGCTGGCGCTCTACCGGCTCGGCTCCTACATTCCGGCGCCGGCGGTCAACACCAAAGCTCTGGCGTCGATCCAGCAGGCGGCGTCGGGCGGCGGCATCCTCGGCTTGCTGAACACGTTCTCAGGCGGCGGCCTGGGCCGGATCGCGCTGTTCGCGCTCGGGATCATGCCCTACATCACCGCCTCGATCATCCTGCAGCTGCTGCAGGTGGTGGTCCCATCGCTGGAGAAGCTGTCGAAGGAGGGCGAAGTCGGCCAGGCGCGGATCACGCAATACACGCGCTACCTGACCGTGGGCCTCGCGTTCGCGCAGTCGATCGGCTACGTCTTCCTGTTCAAGAGCCTCGAGACGCAGGCCGGCGTGACGCTGATCCAAAACTTCAACATCGGCAAGGTATTCCTGATTGCGATCTCGCTGACGGCCGGAACCGTGCTGCTGATGTGGATGGGCGAGCTGATCACCCAGCGCGGAATCGGCAACGGTATCTCGTTGATGATCTTCGCGTCGATCGTCTCCCGGATCCCTGGCGGCGTGCAGTCCTGGTGGAACAACCCGAGTCAGGTCTTCAAGGTGATGATGCCCTTCATCGTCCTAGCCGTAGTCGCCGGCGTCGTGTTCGTCCAGGAGGGGCAGCGCCGCATACCGGTTCAATACGCCAAGCGTGTGATTGGACAGCGAATGACCCAGGGTGGGCAGACCTATCTGCCGCTGCGCGTGAACATGGCCGGCGTGATCCCCGTGATCTTCGCCGCCTCCGTGATGGCGATCCCGCCCACCGTCGGCCAGTTGATAGGCCAGAACAAGATCCACAACATCGGCACCGACCTCGCGACCTTCCTGTCGCCTGGGGGCTGGCACTACGTCGTGGGCGAGTGCATCCTGATCGTGGTGTTCACCTACTTCTACACGGCAGTCACCTTCAACCCGGTGGATCAGGCTGAGAACCTCAAGAAATATGGTGGCTTCATCCCGGGCGTGCGCCCGGGGCGACCGACCGCAGAGTTCCTCGACCGCATCCTTGCGCGCCTGACGCTCCCCGGAGCGCTCTTCCTGGCCTTCATCGCCGCGCTGCCGACGATCCTGATCGCTCGGACCGGCGCCAGCTTTGCGTTCGGCGGAACCTCGATCCTGATCGTCATCGGCGTCGCGCTCGACACGATGAAGCAACTCGAGGCGCAGCTGATGATGCGCAACTACGAAGGCTTCCTCAAATAAGCCAGCGTCAGCGGCGTCTCCCGCCCACGCCCCAGAGCGCCCGATAAGATCAGGGCCCGATGCCGCCCCAGCTGAACCTGATCCTGATCGGACCGCCTGGCGCCGGCAAGGGGACCCAGGCCGACCGTTTGCGCGAGGATTTCCGCCTGCCGTTCATCTCGACGGGCGACATGCTGCGCGCCAACGTCACGCAGGGGACCGAGCTCGGCGAGGCCGCCAAGGCGCACATGGATGCCGGCGGCTTGGTCCCGGACGACCTGATCGTCGCGATGGTGGCAGAGCGCCTCGACGAGGACGACACGCGGGACGGCTTCATCCTCGACGGCTTCCCGCGGACCACCGCGCAGGCCGAGGCTCTCGAGCAGCAGCTCGATAACGAGAGCCGCCGGATCACCGCGGCGCTGGTGCTCGCGGTGCCCGACGCGGCGATCGTCAAGCGCATC
>Ga0307372_10007104_pt1 | contig 16168 bp, 13 predicted proteins | sample OX1MG_FD_202533 | JGI IMG/M metagenome (GOLD analysis project Ga0307372, IMG submission 202533) | Soil microbial communities from Risofladan, Vaasa, Finland - OX-1 | ecosystem: Environmental > Terrestrial > Soil > Coastal area > Acid sulfate soil | place: Finland: Risofladan, Vaasa | collected... | reverse complement strand
CGCGCTGGAGCTGCGCGACGACGCGACGGCGGATACGCTGCTCGTGCGGGCGACGCCGGGCGCGCTGAGCCGTGAGCTACGCGAGCAGCCGCTACGCGATCTGCTGCTGGCGCTGGTGGGGGCCGACGCCGAGGCCGCCAGCCACGGCGAGACGTGGGAGGAGCACGCGCTGGCCAACGTCGCCTGCAAGGCGGCGATCAAGGCGGGGCAGGCGCTCAACCCCGCCGAGCAACGCGCGCTGATCGAGCAGCTCGAAGCCGCGCACGCCAGCCTCAGTTGCTGCCACGGGCGCCCCACCATGATCCACCTCAGCCTCGCCGCGCTCGAACGCGAATTTGACCGCCGCTAAGGCGCGCTGCCTTGCTTGCGGCTAGGCGCAACTGCTGTATCCAGGTCGCGTATCCTCTGATGACGACGAGACTGTTTGCTCGTGCGCTGGCGCCTGCGCATCCACGTCGTCCCAATCGCCTGTAGAGACGGCAGTGGCGGACGGTGACAGATGCGCAACGAGCCAGAGCGACCAGCTCATCAGCGGCATGGGAACAAATCAAACCGCGACATAGACTATTTGCCGACACATGCGCCCGGCGTGCGCGATAGCCAGGGGGCCTACCACCAGCACGAGCTACATCCGTCGCATCACCATTTGCCGCACGCCCATCCGACCAATCATCGCGCGCTGCTCTTTGGATTGCTCTTTCTTCACATCACGCTGCTGGCAATCAGCTCGATCATCGGCCTGGCAAGCGCACGGTTGGCTTCGAATATCGTGAGTAAGTCAGGACTCATTACTACTGTTGAGATTCACATGGGAAGGGTCTATAGCAGGAGGGGCGGCGGAACGTCAACGTCTGCCCCGTTTTACGCCTACAATGAATTGCGCCTGGCCGGTGACTCCAACGCCTACATCTACTTCCGAGACGAGTTTTCCCCCAGCCTGCCGTCAAATCTGGCGCAAGGAGGGGGCGCCAATCTCGCGGGTGAAATATGGTATGTGGAGAGCTTGTATCCGGTACCATTTCGCCTCGAGATCGTCGCCATCCAGACGCAAGAGCCTGGCGCGCTGCATCCTGAACGCTTTGTGACGCCGCAGTATACCAGCCCGCAGCCAACCTATGCTCCCGGGCTGACGCTGGGCGGGTTAGCGGCGCTCCTGTTCGCGGCCTTCATCTGGTCGCCGACGGGGCGTTCTCTGGCGACGGCAGCGCTTCGATGGTCGGCGGCGCCAACGCAAAGTAACAAACCGCATAGACGATCACACGTTCCGCTTGCCACCCATGCTGCCAGCGCGAAAACGCCCCACCGCGACAAGCAGTGAGGCGCCCACAGCACACCATCTCATTCGATGACTTCAATCAAACGGCGCCGATACAGATTCTGGCCACTCGCCACGAAGGCCACCAGCGATCTCCAGGCCGCGCAGGCGGCCTTCGTGGCGGCACGCCTCACGGCGCGTGCTCGCCCGCCGCCTGCGCCAACTCTACGCACGAAACGCAAACAACCCCATATACGCGCTGGCATACAAAAAGTAGACAGCGTCGTCCCCACGACTGGCGCTGTTGCTGAGGCCGCCCGGCGTCGATCTGACGAACGGCGCCGACTCAACTTAGGGCGCACTCGTGTCGGACAATGCCATCCTGCCCGGCGCTGCCTGCACGCTGAGCGCCGTCTCATTGGGATGGCGCCGCATTCCCTGCGCATAGAAGACGCACTGCGCCCATCTCATGTGGGCGTTGCTGGCAGGCGTCGTCGCCTGCGGGCCTGCCGTCGTTGCAGTTGTCGCGCTGGCCTGCGGCCACATCTCAACACTGGGCTGCGCTATATTGGGCGCCTCGCATGCGCGATGCGCAGCGTCAGTGGATGGCGCGCCCTGTTACTGGTGCGCCGTCGCCGCCCGCAGCAGGAATAACACGCCGAGGATCAACGCCACACATGGCATTCCGACGTCCGCCAGCCGCGTAATACGCAACGCCCTGATAGGACGAGACACCATACGAAGTATCCCCACTTCATTTAATCCACTCACAATCACATATCGTCAGCGCCCGAGCGGAATCACCAGACGCAGCGCACGAGCGCTACTATAGGCCGTGTTGCGCGAGGTAGCGGCGTATTTCAAGGGGAAAGTGTAGGGCTGCGTGTGTTGTTTCATTTGACATAATATTGCGTAGGTATAAATGCCTCTTCCTCTCAACGTACTTTTACCTATTGCTTGTTGCAAATTACCAAATATCTGCTACTATTAACCTTGTAAGGGTCTATGGAGGCGTTCATGGCTACCCTCAGCTAGGAAGACAACTCGTTTGTCGGGCTGATGTGAGGAAGCGACGGGATTGTCGCGGTTCTGCCAGGGTCCTGTCAATGGTCGGCCAGGGTTCACTGCCATCATAGATGCGGGCTGGGATGAGAGAGGCAAGTGAAAGAAAACAGCAGGCGGCGCCAGTCAAACCTGGCGCACGGCGAGTCGCAGGAGCGCTTGGAAGCGCGATATGATCGATCCATCGCACGCGCGCGACAGCGGCAACCTGTAGGCGCCACCCCCTTCAGCAATAAGGACAGTTGGTTCTATGATGCCATCGAACCAGAATATATTGAACTACCGCAGCAGACTAATGCGGAGTTGCGCATTGTGCGGGGATCTGAAACCGTGTTGCTGGCTGTCATACGCCCCTCACGCTTTTCATGGTTCAGAGCGACGGTAAACTTTGTCGTGTTTTCAATCATAGGGTTGGCGATTATGTCGCTTTTCCTATGGGCGCCGGTATTCCTCGTCGTCGATTATTTCGTGCATCGAATACAGCTAGCGGCGATCATCGCTGTGGCGGTGGCTCTATTTGGTGAACTCATTGTATTGCGTATACTCTTCATCACCACCCGCCGCCGGAAAGCTGCTAAAACGTCATTTGCGACCCAGCGCCGATAATTCTGTGTTGAGAGCAAACGAAAGGCTCTGAGAATGTCCCCGACGACCGTGTTGTCATACCTTACTCAGCTTTGGATAACGACGATCCATCAAAGCCCCATCTTGTTGGTGTTGCGTGTGGGTGGCGTATTGGATTTGCTGCTGGTCTCGGTGGTAGGCGCACGTTTGGTGCAATATTTCGACAGTTTCTTCTTCCACTGGTCGCGCTATCGTAGGCTTAAACCCATCACTACCTATGATTTGGCGCAATTGTCACATCGCCCCAACATCAAAGTTCAGATTACCACGCGAGGTAGCAAAGGGAGTACGCCAGTCATTCAACGGGGCATCCAAGGTATCATGGATGTCGCCTACGATGCGCCATCCTTCTACGCCACCTTCTTGTCAGTAGAAGTTGTCACTGAGTCACGTGACCAGAAGGAGTATCTGGAAACATTCTTTGAGGATGATCCGGTGCCGGTCTCCGCGTACGTGCTACCCCGCAAATATCAGACGCCAAACGGCACGAAACTGAAAGCGCGCGGGTTGCATTACATGGTAGAGTTGCGACGTAAGGGTGTCAACCGCACGCGAGGGCGCACGGTAATTGTGCATTACGACGAAGAGAGTGTGATGATACCGGATGAGTTCCGCAAACTCATTCATTACCTGTCCACCACTACCAAGCTCCTGACCGAAGGGCCGATCTATTATCCGCTCGAATATCGGGAGACCGCCCTCATCTGTCGCGCGATGGAAGCAAATCGTCCTATGGGCTGCTTCGAGTGCCGCGAGGTAATGGAGCGTGGACGCCCATTGCATATGCACGGCAGTAATCTCGTCGTTGATGAAGACCTCGAAAACGACCTGGGATGGGACATCGGGAACCTCGATGGCCAACCTTTTATCGCCGAGGATTACGTGTTTGGCGTGAATGCGTATATGCGGTACGGCCCCAGCATCTTTGGCTGGCACGGCTGCGTGATGATCGAGCAGCCACCCTTCTCTTACGCCAGCGCATTTCGCCAACGGTTTCGCTGGGTAATCGGTGTGCTACAGGGCATCGGGATGATGAAGCGGAGGCCAGAGTTCCGCAAATTGCCCGGCGGCGTAAGGCGATCTTTAGTACAAGGTACGCTGTTTCGGGTTTGGGCGTTTGCACTTGGGCTACCCACCAGCATCTTGTCATCAGCCTATACCGCATTCTTGGTGTGGTATTATTTCACCCATCACAATCTACTCCTGTTGCCACTCCCCTTTATTGTGTGGTTGGCCTTCATTGGGTATTTATGGGTCAACTCCTTTATCATCGGGGTTTGGTACAACGTCTCCAGCATACAAAAGTTGAACGCATTCCAACGCTGGAGCGAGATCATGAAAGTGCTCACGCTGGCCCCAATCGCTGGAGCAGCGGAAAGCGCAGCCGCCTTCTGGGCGCTGGTCCAATGGGGTCGGGGCAATCGCACCGTAGTGTGGACGCCAACACCCAAAACATCACAGGCCGACAAAAAAGCCATCAAGACCGCCCAGACCGTGTAGTTCGCGTAGTGTTGCAAGAAGGAGGCAAGATATGCGTCGTCCACTGGTCATTCTCGTGCTGCTGGTGTTGATCGCATGCAGCGTCATCTGGTATGCCAATGTGACCGGCCAACCAGCGGCGCTGGCAAAATTTGGTCAGCCACAAACAGCCGTTTCATCGCCCACATCGGCGCCTGCTCCCACGCCAGTTGTGGTCTTCCAACGACCAGAACTCGAGACCGGCGTCGCGTTTCCGCAGTATGGTTCCAACGCGTACGGCTCCACGGATCCATACTGGTCCACAGGCATTGGCGAGATCGACCATCAAACGGGCGCTCGATGGGTCGAGATCATCATCAATTTCGATCAAGCGTATTATAACTCGTCAACGATCAGCATAGGTAGCTCCACCCCATCGTTGCGAAGCCTGCGTCAAGGGATTCAGCTCGCACATAAGTTAGGGATGAAGGTATTTATGGCGCCCTTCATATCCCTGGAACACAATTCACCAGAGAATGAAAAGTGGTCGGGCGATATTTCGTGCGACACCCTCGCAACGTGCTCTACCTGGTTTACGAACTACTTCCAGGTCTATCAGCCGTTTCTTCGTGTCGCCGAGCAGACGGGTGTGGAGCAGGTGGCCATTGGCACTGAACTTCAGACGCTTGAGATATTGCACGAGCATTACTGGGACGATTTCATCAACAATGTGACCAGTGTTTACAAGGGTCATCTCACATACGATACGAACTTTAGTTCGATCTTAGCGCACCTCAATGTGCCACCCACCTGGTTCAGCAATGCCCGATTGTACGCGCTTGGGGTCTCGGCCTACTTCTCGCTGGTGGACACGCCTACTAGTGTTCCCACATCACAAATCCCTGCGCTGTGGGCGCAACATGTTCAGGCGCCATTGGATGCGTTGTCTAGCGCCACTGGCAAGCCCATCATCTTGTCCGAGTTGGGATATCGCAACGACGCCGACGCGCTCTATGAACCATACGTAACGACCGCCTTCGGGGCGCCCGATCCAACCTTACAGGCAGCAGCATTTGACGCCGCCATGCAGAACATCGTGGAAGACCACTCGATTACTGGCGTATTCGTCTGGGCATGGTCGATGCCGGTCTACGAGCCGAACAACCTTCCTGCGGCCCAGGCGCTACACACCTGGTATACGTCACCCAAGGCATGACGCTCCGCAGAGGCAACGACTCCAATCAGTCGCGCGGGTGGGCGCTTATCCTGGCGTTCATCCGCGCGGCTTCTGATAGTACATAGGAAATGTCGCCCGGTTGATCTCCTGGGTTGAGAGACTGGTCAGATTTGAGAAGCCCGTGGTTCGTCGCGCGCCAACCGGCAAGAGTACGTAGTCCTGATAGGTTTCCTGCGCCGTCTCAAAAGCGCCCCCCCCTACGTGCGGGCGGTACCAGCTGTGCGTCGTTCGGCAACAAGTGGGCCGCTGACGCACGCCCAGCTTCTAGAAAGAGTAATGCGTCATCCGACGAAAATGGTGAACGGAAGAGCGGTGGGATGCGAAATATTACTGCAACAATGGTGACTAACCAAAACTCCCATCTATAAGCGAATGGAGGCAGTTTCAGACGACTCTGTGACTGATGATCAGAGTTGCCTAAGGGCGCGCCGCGTCTAACGATGGGCGGAAGCTTTGTTGTTGGCGCCAAGACCATCCAGTCCGCAGTACGCGCTGGATCTGTGCTTCGGTCGCTTATACCGTGAGGCCAAGGTTGAGCAGAATCATTCACCAATTTGCCATCCTGGTAGCTGTGAAAGGTTATGTTGGCTCACCATGCGTGTCGGTGATATGCAACATATCTGCGATCTATACGCAGATCGTAGGACATGAATTGAGGTCGGAAGTATCTCAATTTTACCGAATGGCAGTGTGAAAATCAATGAGCAAGTTAATATGCAGGCGGCGCGGCCACTGCTACTAAGAGATGAAGCTCCGGACGGGCAGTAACTGTGGTTACTGCCCGTCCCAAGGGGTGCAGGAAGAACGGCTATCATTGCGGGATGAACACCCGCAACGAGTAATTGTTGGGGTAGAGGATGCTCAGATCAATCATGTAGGTTGGGCTGCCGCTGTCGATGGCAGAAAACCCGGTGGAGTTCGGGGTCACGGTCCAGCCGATGTTTTGCATCGCGTTGGTCAGGAAGCTGATCACGGTATCATGCGTGCCGCCGCTGCAAAAGTAGTCGTAGGTAGATCCCGCCGTGCCGCCGCCGGTGAACGTGCTGACCCGCGTCTCGGGTGGCATCTGGAAGTGATAGGCCGGGATACTGCCCTGCGCCGTGCTGTTGCCGTCGAAGTAGAGGGTGTACTTGGGCGCGCCGGAGTAGTAGCCGACATCGTTGAGGCAGATGGGCGTGTCCATCGAGCCGATCTGGAGTTGCGCCGTCTCCACGCCGCCCGCCTGGCTGGCGAACTGCTCGAAGCCCATGAAGGTAAAGGTGTTGGGCGTGCCGGGGGTGTTCAGGCAGATATGCGGCGCGCTGCAATAGTCGAGGTAAGAGAGCGATGTGGGGTCAGGGAACAGGTTGTTCACCTTCCACTGGTTCTGCTCAAGTTGGCTCACCGCCGAAGACGAGCTGCCGCCATCGATGGCTGACTCGCCGCCGGGAACGCAAATTGTGTACGTTTGTACAGTGTACTGGCCATCGCCGCCACCGGCGGTGGTCGGTACAGTAATGTAACTGCCTGAAGGAAGCTGCAAGCCGTCAACACCCTGAAACGGCATCGCCCCTGGTACAGCCGCGAGACAGGCTTGTTGCGACCCAGAGGTACCGGTCGTCGAGCCGCCAGATGTTCCCGTGGTTGTTGCGGTGGCCGAGCCAGTGGATGTTCCATGCCCCGCTCCGGGCGTCGTCGAGGATGTCGAACTGCAACCAACCAGCAGCAAAGTCAGCGTCAAGAGTCCGATACGGAATAGCGCGCCACTCAGCGTGCGCATAGTAAGTCCTCCTCCAGAGCGATCCGCCGTGCGTCAGCTTGGCACGACAGTCCAGGCGCCCACCGACGGAGATTGGCGGGCGCGCCTGGTATGCAGTATAGAGGACGTTGTCCAGAAATTCTATGACGAGGCTCACAGTGTTGCGCGATTCTGCGCAACACTGTGAGCCTCGTCATATTGGTGAGCCAGTCGCAGGCGTGCGCGCTAGTCGTCGCCGAGCAGTTCGGCGCGGCGCAGGGCGCGCTGCGCTTCATCTTCGCGGCCCAGCGCCCGCAGGATGCGCGCCTTGCTCTGCCACGCCCAACCCAGTTCGGGGTCGAGCTGGGTAGCGCGGTCGTACGAGTCGAGCGCTTCCTCCGGTTGGTTGAGCAGCGCATAGGTGTGGCCACGGAACGTCCACAGCAGAGCGTTGTCGGGATCGAGCGCAATGGCGCGATCGTAGGCGTCGCTGGCCTCGTCGTGGCGTTCCAGGTTGTTGAGCGCCAGCGCGCGGCCCGTCCACCCGCGCGGACTCTCCGGCTCGAAGGCGATGGCGCGGTCATAGGCGGTCAGCGCCTCGTCGTGGCGCTCCAGGTCGGCCAGCGCGTCGCCCCGGCCCGCCCAGGCGTCGGGGTCCTCAGGGTCCAGCGTCAGCGCGCGTTCGTAGGCGTCGAGCGCTTCCTTGGAGCGTTCCAGGTCGGCCAGCGCGTCACCCTTGCCGATCCAGGCGTCGAGCTGCTCCGGATCGCGGTTGATCGCCTCCTCATAGGCGGCCAGAGCCTCCTCCTGGCGGTCCAGGTCGGCCAGCGCGTCGCCCTTGCCGATCCAGGCGTCCACCTCGTCGGGGTCCAGCGCCAGCGCGCGGTCGTGCGCGGCCAACGCCTCGTCGTAGCGCTCCACATCGGCCAGCGCCGCCCCCTTCAGCAGCCAGGCGCTGGGGTCGGTGGGGTCAATCGCCAGCGCGGTGTCGTAAGCCACCAGCGCCTCCTCGGGGCGGTCCAGCGCGTTGAGGGCGCTACCCTTGCCCAGCCAACCGTCGGCGTCGTCGGGGTCTAACTCGGCGGCGCGGGAATACGCCGCCAGCGACTCGTCGTAGCGTTCCAGCGAGAAGAGCGACCCGCCTTTGAGCGTCCAGATGTCGGGGTCATCCGCCGTGAGCGCCAGCGCGCGGTCATAGGCGGCCAGCGCCTCATCGTAGCGTTCTTGATCGTCCAGAGCCATGCCGCGCTCGATCCAGATCGATGCTTCGTTGATATTCATTGCCGGGGGTTTCCTTTCAAGGAGGAGCGCGAAGCCGCAGGCGCATGCGACGCCTGTCGGCTGCTGGCGACCACGGGGGCGGTACAGCCAGGCCAATGATCTACGCCCGCGATGCGCCAAACATCACAGTATCACACACAGGCGTAGACGAACAGGGCTGTTTCGGCGCGCCAACGGTGTAGACGCCAACTGGCCCACCCGACGCTCATTCGTGGTATACACATGGGCGCCGGGTGGGCCAGTAAGCAACAATCCAGCGCTACCGCTTGAAATAGTCGGCGTTGATCTGGATGAATTTCTTTTCGTCGGCGGGGACGGCGCTTTCCTCGAAGATCGCATTCACCGGGCAGGCCGGTTCGCAGGCGCCGCAATCGATGCACTCTTCGGGGTTGATATACAACATCTCAGCAGGCTCAAACTCTGGCTCGCCCGTGGCGGGATGGATGCAATCCACCGGGCAGACATCCACGCACGAGCCATCTTTGACCGTGATGCAAGGGCTGGTGATCACATACGTCATGGGGAAAAGGTCTCCTTTTCGAGGGTGTTGGGGTGTGCGGCGCGCCTCCTCCGGGAAGGGAGGCTTCATCACAGGCAGCGCCGCGCCTGACGAGCGTCGGCGACCCAGGATACTGGCCCGCTGCCGCTGGCGTCATCCGACCAGCTGACCACCATTGATCAGTCGCGTCGTCATGCGCGCGTCGTCATGCGCGCGTCGTCATGCTCATGCACATTATACAAAGGCGCCCGCGCTGTCGCTACCCCAATCAATGAACAATTTGGTTCAATTCGCGCATGCCTGGCTCCGTCGGCGGAAATTTGGCGCCCTTTGCCGCCAACCAACTCGGCTGTTCGCTATTGGCCACGCTATTTGGCGACCGCGCGATACACGCCCGCCGTGGCGCGGGCGGTGGCGTCCCAATCGAACAGCCGGGCGCGTTGGAAGCCACGCTGGCGCAACTCCTCGCGCAAGGCCGGATACGCGACGATGCGGACCAGCGCGTTCGCCAGCCCCTCCACATCCTCCGGAGCGACCATTAGCGCGGCGTCGCCAGCAACCTCCGGCAGGGCGCCACCGGTGCTACAGACCACCGGCGTCCCGCAGGCCATCGCCTCGACGACGGGGATGCCAAACCCCTCATAGATGCTGGGCATGGCCAGCGCATCCGCCGCCGTGTAGAGCGTGGGCAGGTCGTCATCGGCGACGAAATCGAGGAAGTTGACGCGCTCCTGCACGCCAGAACGTCTGGCGGCCTCAAAGACGCCATCATAGAGCCAGCCCTTGCGGCCAGCGATGGCCAGCATGCGCGGCCCATCGTCCGCCTGAGTGGCGCGTGCAAAGGCGGCGATCAGCCGCTCGTAATTCTTGCGCGGCTCGATGGTGCTGACGGCCAGCACGAACGGATGGCGCAGCCCCAGCCGCGCCTCCAACTCGGCGATGCGCGCGGGGTCCTCGACACGGCGCACGTTGGGGTCCACACCCAGGGGGATGACGGCAATCTTCGACGGCGCCACGCCCAGCCGCGCCACCAGATCGTCGGCGGTGCGCTGCGAGACGGCGATGACGCGCTGCGCCGAGCGCACCGTGCGCGGGACGACCGCCTGGAGATACGCCGCCAGTTTGGGGAAGGCGAGTTCGGGGTTGGTGAGGAACGCGAGATCGTGGATGGTGACCACCCGGCGGGCAAACAATGTCGGCGGCAGCGTGAAATCGGGGCCGTGGAAGACCTGCGCGCCGCCCGCTAACAGTTCGACGGGCGCAGGCAGCCGCAAACGCTGCCAGGCGATGGTGGCGACGCGGTTCCCGACGGGAAAAACCTTTGGGCGCATGTTGGGCGCGGTCTGCGGGTCGGGGAAGCCGCGCGTCGGTGTCGGTCGCTCCACCGAGAAGAGCGTGTACGTGGTCTCGCCGTCCACCCGCGCCAGCGCATCCACCAGACTGCGCGTGTAGCGCCCGATGCCCGCGCCCTGCGCAATCGCCGAGGTATAGTCGATCATCACCCGCATCCCGTGTCATCCCTCACTGTTGGTGGTCTTACGTTGGCTATCCGCTGGTCATCCGACCAAACATCCCAGACGAGTATAGCACGCCGCTAGGCGAAAAGTGTGTTCAGTATCACAACAAGTCGTGGGTATGGTATATTCCTGTTACAAATTCCACTGTCCCGCCGTCCAATAAGTAGATTTGAACGATCCAAGGCCATTGCTTGGGGCGGCGATTTCTCCAACCTACATACAACAAATGGGTAATCGTTCTGCGTGGTGGTACTTTGTCCGCGCCCAAACTGAACTGTGGCGGCGTGCTTGCCAGTGCGCCAGCCGTTCGTCGGTCGTTTCATTGGGGCGACAGCGTGTCGCATTGGTGTGGGGCTTCGCGGGAGGAGTTTGGTATGATGACGTTCACCTGGCGATCTCACCGGTTCCCACGTCGGGGGGCGGAGACTCTGGTTATCGTCGGCGTCAGTTCAGCCTTAGCAGTTATCGCGCTCATTGCGATCGTGTTGCAGGTGTTCCCTGCGCTTGCGGCCACACCAGGGGCCGCGCCGTATCCACCGTTGATCATCACACGCGGGCTTGCCGCCGCCAATACGGCAGTCACCACGTATAAGAATGATACGTTTCGGACCGGACAGAATACCAACGAGACGATTCTGAACACGAGCAACGTCAACAGCAAACAATTTGGTATGCGTGTCACGTATGGGGTTGACGGCCAAGTCTACGCACAACCGCTCTTCATGCCCAATATTACCATCAATGGGAAAGCGCATGATGTCGTCTACGTGGCGACTGAGCATGACAGCGTCTATGCGTTTGACGCGGATGCGACATCAAGCGTGGCGCCGCTCTGGCATCACAGTTTCCTCAGCGCAGGGGTGACGACAGCGCCATCGGTTGATGTATATTCAATCAATTGCTGCAATGTCAATCCTGAAATTGGGATCACCAGCACGCCCGTCATCGATCCCTCGACGGGGACGATCTACGTCCTGGCGATGACCAAGGAGGCGGGGCCGACCTATGTCCAGCGGCTGCATGCGCTCGACATCACGACCGGCCAAGAGCAACCGGGCAGCCCAGTCACGATCCGGGCGTCGGTTCCTGGGACGGGCGACGGGAGCGTGAACGGCGTGGTCTCCTTCGCTGCGAAGCACGAGCTTCAGCGGGGTGGGCTGCTACTGATGAACGGCGTGGTCTACATCTCATGGGCCGGCTATGGCGATTCCCGACCTTATCATGGGTGGGTCATGGGTTACAACGCCACAACGCTCCAACAAACTGCCGTCCTCAACGATACCGCGAATGGCAATGACGGGGGTATCTGGCAGGCTGGCTCAGGTCTCGCCGCCGACCCCAGCGCCGACTCGATCTTCTTCCAGACCGGCAATGGGACCTATGATGCCACTACCAGCGTGTTTGAAGGGGGCGATACCATCTATCGGGTCAATGACCAGCTTCATCTCATGGACTCGTTCACGCCGTTCAACCAAATCTGCCTTGCCAACGGCGACCAGGACCTCGGTTCCGGCGGAGCGCTGCTTTTGCCGCCCCAGGCGGGCGCGCATCCCTCCGAGTTGATCGGCGGCGGCAAAGAGGGGCGCGTCTACGTCGTTGACCGCACCAGCATGGGTGGCTTCACCTCCACCCCGAATCCGTGCGCCAATCAGAGCCTGACGAATGTGGACAACGTGGTACAGGAACTGCATGTGGGGACCGTGGTGGGTGGCGCGTTCAGCACACCCGCCTACTGGCAAGGTCCGAGCGGCGCATATGTGTATGAGGCAGGGGCATCCGATCACGTCAAAGCCTTCCCAGTGACGAATGGCCTGCTTGCAACCACGTTTAGCTCTGAGTCACCCGAGAAGCTCAACAATCCGGGGGCAAACGTCGTGATCTCGAGCAATGGGACGGCGGCGGGCAGCGGTATCGCCTGGGCGTTGTCGAATCCCGGCATCCTCTACGCCTACGATGCGACCAACCTCGGCAAGGAACTGTACAACAGCAATCAGAACCTCGCGCGCGACCGGCTACCGGGGTACATGCACTTCACCGTGCCGACGGTGACGAACGGCGAGGTCTTCGTCGGCACTGGCGCCCACGTCGTCATCTATGGGCTGATCCCATATAACAATATCGGCATCAGCAACGACTCTGCCACAACGAGCGCGAACTTCGATGGCGGCGGCGCAAGCTACTCAGAGCAGGCGTTGACCGGTGTTGGGCTGGCGCCCGGCAAGACCATCCTCTCCAATGGCGTCAAGTTCGTCTGGCCAAACATCCCTGCCGGTTCGCCGGACAATTACCTCTGCACGGGGCAGACGCTGATCGACACTTCACAGCCCAACGCGACGACACTGGCATTCCTGGGGTCGTCCTCGAACGGACCTTCCACCGGAACCGGGACGATCACCTATACTGATAACACGACACAGACGTTCACGCTGACGCTCTCCGATTGGACCTTGAACGGCGGCAAGTCGCAACCCTCGGCGGGCAATAGCGTGGTGGTGACGATGTCGTATCGCAACACGCCCGGTGGTAAGCAGTCACGAAAGGTTGACGTCTTCTACGTTGCCGTTACTCTGGCGGCAGGCAAGACGGTGGCCAGCGTCACGCTGCCCGGCACAACTGATAAGGGTCAACTGCACATCTTTGCGATTGGCTTCAAATAGACCCCAATCCGTTGTGAACAGCCAAACGCAATCGGAGCGCCTGAGAACGACGCAAGCGCCGTTCTCAGGCGCGGCAGCCAGGAGGGTATGCGATGAACGCACACAGCAATGGAGAAACACGTCAATCGGCGCTATTGTCGGGCGGTTCTGGTCATCGAGGTCATACACAGCGCGCCCGTTGGTCGGCGCGACCTATTGGGTTTGCGTTGTTGTTAGCTGTGGCGCTGGTGGCTGCGGGGTGTGGTGGAACGCCACCGTCGGTCGGCGCGATCGCAACAACAGCGCCGGGGACGCAGACGTCGGGTGGGGGGGTGTTGGGCGCCGCGCCACTGAGTTGCCCATCCGCAGCGTCACTGTCACTCATCAATGCGTCACTTGGTAGCGGCATCGGGTCCCCCCCCGTCTGGGGTGTTGGCTTGTCTGGCTCCAGTGCGACGCTCCATCTGGGCGCGAATGCGGTCAAGACGGCGAATGGCTGGCAGGGCGCGATCAAATGGGTCGCCACGGCCAATGCGCACGGACCAATCGTGATCCAGGGGCAATTGATGGAGGGCGATTATCCGCCGGTCTGGTTCCAATCGGGGACACAACAGGCGACGACCGAAATCATCCTGGATCAGGCGCATCCCGGCCCCGGATCGACCAGCGCCTTCTCCCAGTTCCCAACGACCATCTGGGTACCCCAGGCCGGGTGCTACCAGATCACGGTGAATTGGTATACCGGCAGCTGGAGCGCTGTCGTCGGCATCGGGCGCTGACATCGCCCGTCGCCGTCCGTCTAAGAGCGTCGTCCGCCGTCCGGTGTCAGCTACGACACCGGACGGCGGACGACGCTCTTAGACAGCCTACGCGACATCCATATACTTGAGGGCCTGGTCGCCCGCGAATGAGCCGACGCCCCTACGCCGCCGCAACCTGCCAACGCGACGCGGAGCAGGCAGAGTGTGGTGGCGATGGCGCATCGAGCGTGAGTCAGTCGCATGGAATCCTCCGTAGCGGGCATTGGCCGATAGGGCGAAAAGGTGAATGAAGCGCGAAGTAAAAGGCCTTTGTCTGTAACACACGGAGGCAGATCGAATGGTAACGCCGCTCGAACTCAGTTGGGCGCGGCGCCGGTCAGTCCTCGGCCACGCTCATAAGCTTCGCGTATCGCCTGTTCAATTGATGTTAACTCTGCGGTAAAGGCGTCAAATGTATGGATATTATCCTGGGTCAGATGGAGCTGGCCCTCGCCAACATTCCCTCATTATCTAGCCGCTCAATGAGAGCGTCGAGGCGTGTTTCCAATTCATCCATTGCGTTACGCCAGCGCCGTAGCCCAGAGCGTCGTTTGCATCGGTTCCTGGATACCAAGTATTGCGCGTAACTCAGGATCGTGTGCGATCTCCTCCTCAAACGGATTGCTGTTCTGCCATCCGGTTTTGCCAGTTGCCCGGTAGCGTTCCAACCGACGGATAGCGATCTCACAGTAGACTGGATCGATATCCATCGTAGAGCAGCGTCGGCCCGCCACTTCGCTGGCCAGTAGTGTTGAGCCTGAGTGGCAGAAAAAATCGATGACGAGATCGCCTGGATCCGAACTGGCGCGGATGATACGATCACAGCTTTTCAGCGGCTTCTGTGCATAGCAGCCGTGGACGTTCTCTTCGATCCGATAGAACACCTGCTGCACATCCACCCAGACATTTCCTGCGCGAATCGTCTCCGATTTGCTGCGCTCGCCGTTTTCAGTGATAACGCCTCCTACGTCCTTATAGTAGCCTCGCAGAAGGCGGGGAATTCCCGTATATTCTGATTCGACATGGAACACGGGCGCGCCTTTGACGTAATACAGCAACTCCTGCCGGACCGCCATCCAATTCTTTTGCGTGCCGTAGCCACGCTGATTACGCATGGTAATGAAGCTGCGGCTTTGCAAGGGAGTCTCGCGCATCATCACCATAAAATCGGGCAACGGCTGAAAACCGTCTCGTTGATCGGCCCCAAGCCAGACGTAGAGTGCGCCTTGCTCGCCCAGCGCAAAGGCGGTGTGCGCTACCCAGCGCCTACACCAGCGGATGAACTCCTGGAGCGCCTTCCGCTCGAATGCAATCGCGTTGTATGGCGGATCCTGGATGGCGAGCGCAGCCTGCTCACCGCCCATCAATCGCTGAACGTCCCGCTTTTTGGCAGCGTCCAGGCAGCCAACACGATGCCGCCCTTGTGGATCGCTCCAGACCTGGCCTGTGCGCACACGGCAATACTTCAGCAAGCAGGCGCGTAGCGCTGGGCGCGTAGCGCTGGGCGCGTATCGAGACGTGGCAACGGTAGATTTTTCATAGAGACTCCACACCGCACAGATCAAGTACAAACCATTCTCTCAGGCTAGACGAAGAACATACACTCACGAGCGCTGCCCCAGCCACAGTTGGTCATATGTGGACCAGTCGGCGTCGGTGGTGACACCGTAGCGATAGACGGCGACGCCGACGAACGGCTGCGTCTGCGTGTCGCTGTTGAGGCCAGCGGTGACGCCCGCCAGCGCGCTGCTCATATTCTCGGCGGAGGCGTGGAACCACAGGCTATCGCCGGTGTAGGTAGGCGCGCCAATTAGCACCTGCGGCGGATGCTTGGCCGCGAGGGCAGCGTCGAGCACATGCGAGGTCTCTTCCTTGACGAATAGTTGATACGCTCCTGCCGTCGGCATGCCGGAGTCATAGGTCATCACGGCGATCTGGTCCACATGGGCGGCGACGGCGGCGTAAAAGTATGAGGTCCACCACGCCCCGGCGCGCCCCTCGTGGTAGAACAACGCGGCCACCCGTGCGCTCGGCGCCCACTTCTCGCCTGAGATCGAGACCATCGCGCCCGCCGGGAGAACA
>Ga0307372_10007103_pt1 | contig 16168 bp, 13 predicted proteins | sample OX1MG_FD_202533 | JGI IMG/M metagenome (GOLD analysis project Ga0307372, IMG submission 202533) | Soil microbial communities from Risofladan, Vaasa, Finland - OX-1 | ecosystem: Environmental > Terrestrial > Soil > Coastal area > Acid sulfate soil | place: Finland: Risofladan, Vaasa | collected... | reverse complement strand
CCACGATGGTGTTGTCGTAGGCGATCATCATGATCGGGAAATCATTGAGAACCGCAATGAGTACGATCATGACCGCGGTTACCGGGAAAAAGTTGAAGATAAGAATCGCCAGCGTCATGAAGAGCAGCACGCGGATGGTTTCGGAAATCCGGTAGATTGCGTAGCTGTTCATGCGCTCGAAGATCTTGCGCGCTTCTGAAATGGCGGCAGTGATTACAGAGAGGCCTTTCGCCGTAAGCACCAGATCCGAGGCCGCACGCGCGGCGTCGGTTGCGCCGCTCACCGCGATTCCGCAATCAGCTTGCTTGAGCGCCGGCGCGTCGTTGACGCCGTCCCCGGTCATCCCCACGATATGCCCGCCAGCCTGAAGGGCCTTGACGATTTTGAACTTATGCTCGGGAAAAACCTCTGCGTAGCCGTCGGCCGCGTCGATCTTTGCAGTGTCGTCAGCCTTGCCGTCAGGAAAAAGCTGGCTCGCCACCGCGATGTTCGGTCCGAGCTTGAGTTCGCGCGATACCTCCTGAGCGATCGCAAGGTTGTCGCCGGTGACCATGCGCACCTGCAGTCCCATTTTTCGCGCGGTCTCGATGGTCGAGGCGGAATCGTCGCGGGGCGGATCGGACAAGGACAGTAGTCCAAGGAATTCCCACTTCCCCTGCGCATCGGTGCGGGCGACGCCAAGGGTGCGAAAGCCTTTGGCCGCCAGATCGTTAACCTGCTGTTCAGCTTTTTTGCGCGCGTCCGCGTCGGGATGGACCAAATCCAGGATTACTTGCGGCGCACCCTTTGAGACCTTGAAGGTGGTTTTGTCGTGTTTGATCTCGGCCTCGGTTCGCTTGCTGACCGGATCGAACGGGGTGAAATGAGTGATTTGATAGGCCTTTAGCGCCGATTGGTCGCTGAGGCCTTTGAGGACGGCTTCGTCGATCCCATCCCGGCCCTCCGCTGGCGAGGCCAAAGAAGCGGCCAGGACCAGGTCCTGCTCGTTGCTCGACTTGAAGACGACAGGGCTGCCTAACTTGAGCTCGTTCTTGGTCAGCGTGCCAGTCTTGTCCGAGCAGAGAATGTCCATGCCGGCCATCTCTTCGATCGAGGCGAGGCGGGAGACGATGGCCTTCATTTTAGCGAGCACGGATGCGCCGACGGCCATCGTGACGGACAGGACGGCCGGCAATGCGACCGGTATTGCAGCGACTGTCAGAATCAGGCAAAAGAGCACGGTTTGAACGAACGGGTCGTCGCGATATAGCGAGACGATCAGGATCAAAGCGACCAGGCCGAGTGTGACCAGAATCAGGAAATTGCCGATCCTGACGACCGCCTTCTGAAAGTGAGAAACGGTCTTAACGCTCTCGACCAGTTTTGCCGTGCGGCCGAACAGCGTGTTCATGCCGGTGGCGACGACCAGCCCATTCATTTGGCCCATGCGCACGATCGATCCGGAATATGCGACGTCATTTTTCTTCTTGTCGACCGGCAGGGACTCGCCCGTCAGCGCCGACTGATCGATGCTCAGATAATCGCCGTCGACCAGTTTCAGATCGGCGGGGACGACGTTGCCGAGTTTGACCATGACAATATCGCCGGTCACCAGGGTCTCTGCCCCGACGTCACCCCACTTGCCGTCGCGCAGGACTCGGCAATGCAGTGCCAGATGCTTTTTTAGCGCCTGGATTTCGTTGTCGGCTTTGAATTCCTCCCAGAAGCCGACCACTGCATTAAGCGCCAGCATGAAAAAGATCATGATAAAGTCTTCCCAATGCCGAACCACCGCGGAGAGTATCGCGGCAACTTCGATCATCCATGCGATAGGTCCCCACAGGAACTTTAGGAACCGCATGATCGGGCTGATGTGCTCTTCCGTGATGGCGTTGGGACCGTCCTTCTTCAGCCGCGCCGCCGCTTCCTCCTGGGTCAGCCCATGCTCGATACTCGACTTGAACTTGGTGAGCGCCTCCTGGATCGTCCCGGTGTCGGTCGGTACCTGCACACCTTTGGGCGCATCGGCCTTGGGCCCATCGGCCTTGGAAGCGTCAGCCTTGGGCGCATCGGCCTTGGGCGCATCAGCCTTGGGCGCATCCGCGGACACCGAGGCCTCTGCCTTTTGCCAGTCGCTTAGCGCATTTTCGCCTTGGCGCTCCTGGAATATTTCGTAGGCGCGCTTACGAGTCTCATCCACGCTGGGCTTCGACTCATCGGACTTAGCGACTGTTGGCTTTGACTTTTCTGGCGCGAAGTCCTTTGAATCGTCCAAGGTCTTCGCATCTTCTCTGGAACTTTTCTCAGTAGCCATCTTTCAACTCCTGCCAGATTCCGGGATATTTCTGCCGTCAACATGTTGGATTCCGCGCGTTGTGAAATCTCCAAAGCCGGCTGCTATTTTACGACGGCGCCTGTTTCATGTCTGACGATCTCGAGTCGGCGTTACTGCTCGGCACCTTCCACTTCCAGTTCCGGATCTCCGGCATGTCCTGGCCGTGCTTGTCGATGTACTGCTGGGCTGCAGCTTCATCAGATCGACCACGTTGATCACGCGGATGTTGAGATCAGGAAGGTGTTTGCGCAGGATGAAAACGGCGGCCAGAATCTCCAGCGTGGGCGTGTCCCCGCAACAGGCCATCACCACGTCCGGCTCTGTGTCCTGGTCGTTGCTGGCCCATTGCCAGATACCGATTCCTTCCGTGCAATGCCGACCGCCTCTTCCATGGTCAGCCATTGTGCACCTTGGACAAAGTATGGCGTCCAACCGCAGCCACGGAAAAATTGCTCCAATTCTTCACGCTCGATTCGGGCCAGCACGGTCGGGTTGCTACTCTTGTAGCCATTGAGGTGCAGGATCGGCAGCACGGCTCCGTCGGTAATTGAGTTGAGAAGCTTGTTGGACTGCTATGCGGTCGCCAGGGGCTCCGTTTTTGCTTCGCCGTCGCCGACGACGCAGGCGACGATCAAATCGGGATTGTCGAACGCCGCCCCGAAGGCATGGCTGAGCGAGTATCCCAGTTCACCACCTTCATGAATCGACCCCGGCGTGGTCGGGGCAACATGGCTGGAAATCCCGCCAGGAAACGAGAATTGCTTGAGCAGTTGGTTCAGCCCGGCTTCATCCTGACTGACCTTCGGATAGATCTCGCTGTAGGTGCCCTCGAGATAAGTATTGCCCACCAGCGCCGGGCCGCCGTGACCGGGACCGGCAATGTGGAACATATCCAGGCCATACTTCTTGCTGACCCGGTTCAAGTGCACATAGATGAAGTTCTGGCCCGGCGTTGTGCTCCAGTGTCCGACCACCAGCGGGTTTTCGTGCGACAGTCTCAATGGTTCCTTCAGCAGCGGATTGTCGTAAAGATAAATCTGGCCGACCGACAGATAGTTGGCGGCGCGCCAGCAGGAATCCATCTTGTGGAGCAGTTCGGGGGAAAGAGTATTTGTATTCATGGTTCAATTCCTCTCAGCCAAGCCCAAGAACGCGACAAACCATCTTGGCGATCATGAGTTCTTCATCCGTATGAATGACCCGGACGGCAACGCGGCTGGCCGCCGCGGAAATCACGCCCTCATTCGCCGCGTTTCGCTTTTCTTCAACTTCGATTCCCAGGAATCCCAGCCCATCGCAAATCCGGGCGCGGATCACGGGCGCCTTCTCTCCGATGCCGCCGGCGAAAACCAGGGTGTCCAGTCCGCCTAGTGCGGCCGCGAATGCGCCGATCCATTTTTTGACTTGGTAGCAAAACAACGCGACCGCTTCAGCCGCTCGCACGTCCTGCATTTCGTGCTCGAGCAAGTCACGCATGTCGGAACTGGTCTCCGACACGCCGAGCAGCCCGGACTGGAAATTGACCATCTCGTTGAATTGCTTCGCGTTCATTTTTTCAGTGTGCGCCAGATACCAAACCAGTCCGGGATCGAGATCGCCTGAGCGGGTGCTCATCGGCACCCCGGCTGTCGGAGTGAAACTCATGCTGGTGTCCACGGATTTGCCGTCACGCACCGCCGCCAGGCTCGCACCGTTGCCGAGGTGTGCGAGGATGACCCGAGCTTGTGCCGCTTCCGATCCGCCCAGGCGGCCCAGTTCTCCCATCAGAAAGGCGTACGACAACCCGTGAAAGCCGTAGCGGCGCACCCCTTGCGCTTCGTAGCGGCGCGGGATCGGCAGCAACCGGGCCACGCGCGGCAGGTCATGGTGAAAAGCCGTGTCGAAGCACGCGACTTGGGGCAGGTCAGGAAATCGGCGATGAAACGCCTCGGTCAACAGGATCTCCTCGGGCAGATGCTCAGGATCGAATGCACTGAGCCGGTGCAGCTCCTCAACCATTTCCGTAGTGATTCGCTGCGGCTCGCTATACTTCGGCCCGCCATGCACCACGCGATGTCCCACCGCCGTCAATGCATCAGGGCCGCTGCGTTTCTCCAGCCAATCCATCAACACATTGACCGCTACCGTGTGGTTCGGCACGGCCAACGGTCGGGAAAAGTTCTCCAAACCTTTGACTGCAAACGTGGCGTTCGCGAGGCCGATCGATTCAATACTTCCGTCCAACACGCGGCGCAGCGACTCGTCAGCTTCAAACAGCGCGAACTTGATGCTCGACGAGCCGCCATTGATTGTTAGGATGTGTGGGCTAGCTGGTTTCATGGATGAACCTCTGCGTCATTCCGTAATCCGAACGAAGCCAGTTTCGCGCGCGTGGACTCGTAATCCGTATGAAGAATGCTTCGAATCCCCAAACCCTCCGCAATCTGGACGAACATCGAGGTGTTTTCGATATAGACCACCTGCCCGGCTGGCGCCTGGGCGATGTCCAGCGCAAGCCGAAAGATGTCCGCGTCGGGCTTGCGGACGTGGACAAAGCAGGAGGAAATAAAAGAATCTACAAACCCGTTAAGCTTGAACTTTCGAATCCGATACGCATTCAGTTCACGCGCTTCGTTGCTGACCACGGCGATCTTGAGCCCGTGCCGGACCTTGAGCTGAGCGAGTAGCTCGATCATCTGGGGGTAAGGTTTCGATTGCGCGAACATGAAGCGCTGAAACTGAGCCCGGATGAACGGCCGCTTTTGGTAGAAAACCACTCGACCTAGATATTCTTCCAGCGTGAGCTTTCCCTCCTCGTAGGCGTCGAAGGTCAGTTGGTGCCGATCCTCCATCTCGGCCAACTCCAGCTTGAAGTTCGCCGCTGCTCCACTTGGGGAAGGCGACGCCGATTACCGGGACTTTGAGGGTGCCTCGTTTCGCCATCGCATAGAGTGCCTGGAAGATCATTTTGTGCGCGAGATCGCCCGTCACACCGAAGAGCACCAGCGCGTCCGATCGAGAGGTGGTCATCAGGCGCCTCGCTTTTTGGCGGCGGCCATGAGCGCAATCGCAACGAGGTCCACGAGGCACGAGGCGATGACGCTGCCGTTCATAACCAACCCCCGCGAAAACCCGCTCGCTGCAAGCCGCTGGTGATGTAAGGGCAGTCTCGCATCAATTGCCACAATAAGCCGGTACGATAGTTTTCGATCATTAAGATAATCGGCCCTTGATTAAGCCCGTAATGCCATGGTGATACCCAACCACAGGGATTACTGGATTTTGTCGGGTAGGTAGCGTTAAAGGTCGCTTTGAAGCCGTAGGGGTTGTGCTCCGTTAATTTAACTTCGTTAATGAAATAGTCGATCGTAGGCAGCACGATCTCGGGCGCGAACGGCAGCGATGTCACCACCGCCCACGGCGCGATGGTACCGTCGTCAGGCCCATACGGCACGCCTCGTCCCAGGTAACCGAAAAACTGGCGCTCGATGCCGCTCAGCTTGATTGTGTCGGGGCCGGGGCCGTCGCTCGCGGTAATTCCCCAGCAATAGCGGCCATAGCCGGCGAACTTAAGCGGGTTGTCGATCGCGTACTGTTGTTGCACATAAGTCGCGCGACGGCTGTTCTCGAAATAGTCGATGCCCTTGACGCGCATGAAAGCGTCCTGAATGCCGCGAAAATCAATCCAGAGATGCGAGAGCTGGTGCGTGAACAACGGCCCCGCGTAAAGATATTCGTATCCGTAACAAGGTTCCCACCGGTAAGTCGAAATCCACGCGGCGTAGCAGCTCTCGGGTAGCGGATGAGCGGGCGACCCCAGCCCCAGAATATACAGCAGCATCGCCTCGTCGTAGCCTGCCCAACGGTATTTGATAAATCCGCTCTCGGGCTTCCAGCCGTGCGTAAGCTTTGCGCCACGGTTTTGCGCCCATTGCCAATCCGCGCGGCGATAGAGCGTGTCGGCGAGGGCGCGGATTTCATGTTCGTCTGCGGTGTCCGCATCAAAATACACTCCCGCAGTCAACGCGCCCGCCAGCAGAAAAGCGCTATCTATCGTTGAAAGTTCGCATTGCCAGGCGCGCCGGCCGGTCCGCATGTCGAGAAAATGATAATAAAAGCCTTGGTAGCCGGTGGCGTCGGGTTCGGGGCCTTGCCGGCTGTTCCAGAAAAAACGCAGTGTGGTCAGCGTTCGTTCTATCGCCGCGGCACGCGGCATGAATCCGCGCTCGACGGCCACCGGATAAGCCGCCAGCGCGAGGCCGGTAGCGGCAATACTGGCAGGCCAATCCGGTGCGGTTTTGTCGATCACCAGCCCGTTGTCTGGATTCGTCTCATGCAGAAAATAGCTGAATGATTGGTGCTGAAGCCTCTCCAGCTCAGCTTCGCCGATTGCTTGCCCGCCGCCGCTCATGGATTCACCTGGGCGCAGTCTCCGGCCGCTGCGTGGGCGCTTCCAGCGCAGCACTTACGATGGTCTGCGCTTCCGTCACGATGCGGTGCAGGTGGTCCGTTCCACGAAAGCTCTCCGCGTATATCTTGTAGATGTCTTCGGTGCCGGAAGGACGCGCCGCGAACCATCCACTCGCGGCAATCACCTTCAAACCGCCGATGGGTGCGCCGTTGCCCGGAGCCTGAGTGAGGATGCTTTGGATTTTCTCGCCAGCCAGCTCGGCAGACGAAACCTGTTGCGGTGCGAGATTCTTCAGGATCTGTTTCTGCTTTGGGGTGGCAGGAGCCTCGACTCGATCGTAAACAGGTTCGCCGAACTCGCGCGTGAGTTCGACGTAGAGTTCGCCGGGATCGCGGCCCATGCGCGCGGTAATCTCCGCCGATAACAAAGCCGGGACGATGCCGTCTTTATCGGTCGTCCAGACGCTGCCGTCCAGACGGATAAAGGATGCACCCGCGCTCTCTTCTCCGCCAAAGCCAAGCGAGCCGTCGAGCAGACCATCGACAAACCACTTGAAGCCGACCGGCACCTGGTAAAGCTTCCGCCCGAGCTTCGCGGCAACCAGATCGATCATCCGACTGCTTACTACGGTCTTGCCAACGGCCGCCTCCTTGCTCCACTGCGGTCGATGCTGGAACAGGTAAAAAATGGCGACCGCGAGGTAGTGGTTGGGGTTCATCAATCCGGCCTTGCGGGTGACGATGCCGTGCCGATCGGCATCGGTATCGCAAGCGAAGGAGACATCGAAGCGATCTTTGAGGCCGATCAAGCTCCGCATTGCGTAGGACGAGGACGGATCCATGCGAATCCGACCGTCCCAATCGACGGTCATGAACCGGAAGGTCGGATCGACGACTTCGTTCACGACCGTAAGGTTCAAACCATAGCGCTCGGCAATCGGGCCCCAATAGTGAACCTCGGCGCCGCCGAGCGGATCCACGCCCATCCTGATACTGGCGCCGCGAATCGCATCCAGGTCGAGCACGCGGCCCAGATCGTTTACGTAAGCATTGAGAAAGTCATGCCGGTGCGTGGTGGCGACGCGCTTTGCCTTTTCGAAAGAGACTCTTTTTACGCCCTGGAGGCGGGTTTCCAGAAACGCATTGGCCTTCGCTTCGATCCATCCTGTGATGTCGTTATCCGCCGGCCCGCCGTTGGGCGGGTTGTACTTGAAGCCGCCGTTGTCGGGTGGATTGTGCGAAGGCGTGATCACGATGCCGTCGGACTTTCCGGTATCGCGGCCACGGTTATAAGTGAGTATTGCGTGAGAGATGACAGGAGTAGGCGTGTATTCGTCCTTATCCGCGAGCATGACTTCCACATCGTTGGCCGCCAGCACTTCAAGCGCGCTGGCACAAGCCGGAACCGACAGCGCGTGCGTGTCAATGCCGAGGAACAGCGGACCGCCTATTCCCTGCCGCTTGCGGTATTCACAAATAGCCTGACTGATGGCCAGCACATGCCATTCGTTGAAAGTGTTTTCGAAGGCGGAGCCGCGATGCCCCGAGGTGCCGAACGCAACCCGCTGATTCTGCACCGACGGGTCCGGCACGTTGGTATAGTAGGCCGTAACCAGTCTGGGCACGTCGACCAGCATCGCCGGCGGGGCTGGTTTGCCTGCCAGGGAACTTATTTTTACAGCCGCATCCTTCGCGTTACTCATTCGGCACCTGTGATGCTTGCGAGTGGCGGCTTTCGACTGGCGTGTAAGCAGACATTCATAAAGGGTTCACCTGCTTTCAACTTCAAGGGCCGTCCGGCGTTGAATGCTTTTACCAGTCATTTCGTCCTCGGTGGCCAACACTTAAGGCGTAAACCCTCTCCTCTGTTGGGATAGGGTTAGCTGCCAGGAAACCCGGAGCCGGCGTTCTTAGCGTTCGGTCCCGTGCAGCGCAAGCCCGGTCGGCTGTGTGGTCTGCATGATGTCCTTGGCTTTGGCAACTTCGGCTGCCGTGCCGTGAGCCAGGAGAATGAACTTGTCAGCCTTGAGCGCTGACTCGTATTTCAAGACGGTGTCTTTAGGGATACCGATGCTGTAGAGCCCCGCGCCGACCGCAGTCAAACCGCCCATCACCACCGCGCCTTCAAGCGCGCTGACAATCCAGACAACCAGAGGACCAGCTACCAACACCGGCCCGATCCCCGGAATAGCGAAGGCGCCAGCTCCGAATAACAGTCCCCAAAAGCCGCCCCACAAGGCTCCGAGCTTGCCCCAGTACTTCATGCGATCACCGGTATTATAGTATCCGGTTACATGCTCTTCGGAGTTATAGTCTTTTCCGACGATTGACAGCTGTTTCATGTCAAATCCGGATGTTTGCAGGTTTCTTACGGCCTCTTCCGCTTGGGTGTGGGTATCGTAGATGGCTACAACGGAATTCGTTTTCGTCAAGACGTGGACTCCTTATCTCTACCGCGCGAGTCATTAGGTTGTTCGTTATTTGGTGGCACCCAAGGCCAGGTCAAACGTGGTGACCTGATGCGGCGACGCAGCGGCGCTTGTTCGACGCGGAAACGCCAGACTAGCTACCGCCGCCAAGCTTTTCGATTTCACTGCCGAGGTCGCTGACAGACTTGTTAACCTCGTCGGCCGTCCACTTTGCGCCGCCTTCCAGTTTGACGCCCAAAGATCGCGCACTATTCACGGTTGCCCGGCCGCCAGCCGCAAGCTTGTGTTTCGACCATTCGGCCGCGTCCCCCACAGAATCGGCCGCGCCCTCGAGCCAATAGCCGGTCTTCTCATGCTCGTTTCGCGCCGCCGACGCCTGGGCCATCTGGTGGTAATGACGCGCGAGCGCGAGGTCAGCGCGGGCAAAAGCGTCGTTAAGCTCTTTCGGGGACTTGACGGTACCATTGGCTACTCCCGCGGCGATGTCGTCGAGATGCTTGGCTGCGTCTTCTAGCCCGGTTTTGTTCGTGGCGTCAGGACGTCCCGCTTCGAGTTTGAGCAACGCGGCGCCGGCCCGGATCTCCGCGGCCGCGTGAGTACGGTCTCCGTGCGCAAAGTACCGGCTCGCCATATGGAAATGATGTTCGGGCTCGTGGATTAGTGGAGTCAGCACGTCCTCTGGAACGGCGACGGTGCTCTGCTGGGTCTCAGAAGTGGAATTGGACGCTGAGACAGCCGAAGCTTGGGCCCACGCGATTCCGGCAAAGGAAATGATCAGGATTGTGGTTAAGGCCGCATTGCAAATCTTGCGCATTGTTAATTTTTTTCCTTTTTTGTCGGCGCCGACGCCTATTTGCAGCCAATTCCATTAAGGGCGTTCCTCCAGCCGATCGCGCTGTGGCGAGCCACAGGCGAGGCTACCGCCATGATCCTTTGGTGCGGCGCTCCTACTCCTAAATCCTATGTTAAGAGTGCGCGCGACGGCCCATCCAGAGCAAAGAACCCTTGGTTATCTGAAGAACATGCCGTGCCGATCGCGGGCTGGACCAGGACTTCGACCGCGTCTGGCGCACGAACCGTCCGCAGGTGGCTTTCTCCGATGCCGTCCGTAAGGCGAATGAAGCCGCGACCGCGCAGGTTCTGGCAAAAAGCCGCTCGCGCCCAGGTGAGCCCAATCATCGGACGGGCTGAACCACACGCGAATCTCCGGTCAGGTCGCCACGACGCCGAAGTGGTGGACCTGTTCATGTTCGTCGAGCGCCGCCGGATGCGACTCGTTGATGCGCAACACGACGAGCCGCTCTGCCCACGATCCCTATTGCGCGGCAACGGTCGCTTTGCTGACCGGTTGCCACGTCGCATCCGGATTGTATGCCACCATCTCACTGGCTATCTGGTCGGTATTGGGCCCCAGATCTTTTTGATAGATCCGACCGTCCTGATCGACGATGAAGGTCATTACACCAGAGTTGCGATAGCTGGTGGGATAGGCGACCACCGCGAATCCACCGGTCATCCTGCCATCGACGATGTAGTGTTTCGCGCCGCCCGGTGCATTGACCCCTTGACTGGTTAGCATCCGGTAGACGTAGCCGTGGAAGGGATGGGGTTGGCCGGTCGCGTGGTGTTGATAACCTTCGCTCGCCGCTTCAGCGACCAGGGGACCGAGGGGACTTTCCGGCTGCGCGCGGGCCTTGACCTCCCAGAATAATCCGTCCTGCGTTCCGGCGGTGCTTCGGAATCTCTGAGCGTATTGATGCACAGACGTACCGTCGTGCAGCGCAGCGTAATAGTCTCGTTGGGCATCGGCGATTGCAGCGCAGACCTTGATCACGTGCAGTTCATCGGAGCCGATCCGCCGATATAAAATCTCCTGCTTGCCGTAATTCGTGTCGAAGTACCATTGAGATCCATTTTTTTTGAGCGGTATAGGCGTCGGCCAATTCTCGGTGCCTATGTAAAGGAAGGTTCGTCCATCGCCAGCTGCGGCAAACTGATGCGATGCATGATACTTGGCGGCAAAGGTATCCTGTTTGTTCCGGTCGGCGACCGGATCGCCTGAGGAAATCAGGTCCTGGCTGGATGGGCCCAGAATCGCCAGCATCGCCGCCTCATCGTGATTCCCTACGGCCGCGGCAAGAGCATCGCTCGCCTCCGTAGGAGAATTGAAGGTTTTCTGACCGGACTCTTGTGCCAAGGCGGCCGGGGCGCAACCAAGCGCAACCACGAAGCCGACCCACAAGGCCGGCAGAGCTAGCCAGCCGGTCGCGCTTCTTCGATTACCGTCTGTTGGTTGACACACTGCTTTTTTCCGCCATCGGCGATTAGTGGCCATGACCGTCGCCTCCACCATGTCCGCCATGTCCGCCTCCACCGCCGGTGTGTCCACGGCTGCCGCCACCGGTGTGTCCAACGCCTCCGCCGCCGCCGTGTCTAACGCTGCCATAGCTGGTTCGGCCACGGGTGCTCGCGGTCCAAGCCTCTTGAGCCGGACGATAGCCACCGAATAGACCGGGCTGCGGATACCGGCCATAGCCCCGGTAGGAGTTGTTCGAGTAGCGGCTATTCCCATAGTAGCCCGGACTTGAGTAGTAGCCTGGACTTGAGTAGTAGCCTGGCCTTGAGTAGTAGCCTGGCCTTGAGTAGTACCCTGGCCCTCCCCATCCCCATCCAGGACCGTAACAACCCGTCATCAGAGTGGCGAAGAGCAGGGCCCCAAGCATCCTCACTGTCCTACCGCCTATAGATCCCATTTCCATTTTTGTTAAACCCGACAACCACACCCCTCGGCTGACTTCAGATAAAGACAACCTCGGCATTTTCTATCCGCTTCAAACCGCGCCTGCCTCTACACTTCGATATCGCTTGCTTCGCGGCAAGCGCAGCAGGTATCGCGAGTTGTGTCACGGTTCCCCAGAGAACAGATCGTAGAGTTGCCGAGGACTGGCCTGCCCGATCTTCAGTACCAAATCTGCAATAGGGACCTAGAATCGAGTACCATCGAGAACGAACCGAAAGACCGACGTGCACCTGCGAATAGGATAGCAAAGGGGTAAGCGACTCTACTCATTGGAGTGCTCCACGGCCAATCCAGGCTTGACTAGCAAGACAGTCGCTTACCTTTTTTGAGCATCCCATTGAGGATGATTATGAGTTTGCGTATGCAAATGCATGGAAGCCGGCTCCCATATGCAGTGGCCATCATATTCTCGCCGCCTCGCGTTTCGCCTCGACCCCGTTAATTTTCTCCTTCACCTTCGCGATCACGGTTGCCGGCTCCGGCAGCATGCACCGCCAGAACGGCTGATCCGACAAGACGGCGAGCAGTTCATAGGGAGACAGCCCGCCCATTTTGGCCAACGTCGCTAGTGGTTGACCGTGGTTTAAGTTCGCCTGCTGTTCATGCGGCGCAATTACTTCCCACGGAATCGAATCAGGGAGCCCTGGCCATATCGACCGCTGAGCGCCAAGGAGTACGGGGAAGCGTCTTCCCGAAGGCTTGCTTAGGTCCGCCGTCATTGTCTGCTCCGCCGATCGCCCAAATGGAGTGCCTTTAATGGCCTAAGGGTGATGAGAAGAGTGTAAGCATTGTGTGTGCCAGTGTGTTGCAGAACGGGACGCGGGGAGGCCTTGCGTCGAAACCGACGCAAGCGGATCAGCCCTGAGGTGGAATGAATTCTACCAGCGCGGTGGCCAACCTGAGTCGATAAGGGCGCCCACCGTGGTCCCTGCGGAGCCCTACAGTCGTCAGGTGCGCGGGAGTACAAATTACCTTCAGCTCCAGAAACATGTCCCTAGAGGAGCCAATAGATTGGTTCTATCGGAGACACTTCATGAGGCGCCACGAAGCGCTCACCCCGATATCGGCGGCAATTCGGGTGCCCAAACTTCGCGTAGAGAGCATTTCGCAGCCGCAACCGATGGCGTGATCCTTGCTCGATCCCAATGATTGTGGGTCAGCCCAATAGAAAGGATCAAGGGAAGTGGACAGACAGAAAAACGCGAATCTCACCGACCTCGATTTGTTGAATCGGTTGAAACCCTTCGCGTCCCTTTCAGCCCAGGCTCTGCGCGAGCTCGCGAGCGGCCTCAATTCGGCAAACTTCCAAAGGCGCGAAGTTCTCCTCCCTGAAGAGGCGCTAGCGACTGGAGTCCATATCCTCCTGAAGGGCGTGGCGAAGATCACTTGCCTGAATCGGTGTGGTAAGCGCGTAACGGTGGCTTTACTAGCGCCTGGTCCGATCCCCGAGTTTCTTTCTCTTCCGGTCAGCCGGTGGCGCTTTCGCTGCGATGCCTATAGCCATTGCAGGGTCGGGAGTCCGGGCTGGGATCTTTTCAACGCCATCGTACGGAAAGCTTCGGAAGCCGTGTTGAGCGAGCTTTACCGGAACAATCTGCGGCTTTGGTGTCGGCTGCTGTTGCGCAGCTCCACTTTTCTGAACCTCAGTCTTCACGAGCGCATCGAGATGGCGCTGCTTGAGTTGTGCGAGGATTTTGGAATCAAAGAAGCGCGCGGCACGCTGCTAAGCGTCTTCCTCAGCCACAAGGACCTAGCCGATATGGTGGGTGCTTCCCGTCCCAGAGTCACCGAACACTTAGCTGAGTTGGAGCGCAAGGGCCTAGTTATTCGTCAAGGTCGGCAATTGATTGTGCGTTCGGATAAGATCGGGAATTCAACCAGGATCCCGCCGCCTGACACGAATGACTCGTTCGCGAACACCAGCGCACAACCGTATTTTCCGAAGGGAGACCAACTCTATGGTCCACGTTCGCTGCGAGCCGTTTCCGTGAGTTCGCAGATAAACAAACTATTCGCTAGTCCAGTGTTTCCTCCCGGAAAGAAGTCTATCGCGATGGCTTGAGCTAAGTGTTCATTTTGAAAAAAGCCCCCGGGCGATTTATTGATGAACATTACTTGTGAGGGAGGCGTCTTATGTTGCTTTTGCTTATTGTGCTGATCCTGCTCTTCGGTTTCGGCGGTGGCTTTTACGGTTATCGCAGCGGCTACTACGGGCCCCGCGGAATGGGCGCGCTGACGATTGTGCTAATCATCCTCTTGATCTGGATCGTGATGGGAGGCGGGCTCATGCGGTGAACGTTTCTCGCGCTCAAGGAGAAGCATCATGCATCTCGACGACCATGGGTTCAGAGACGTCGGCTTGGAGGTGAGGAACGGCGCGTCGCGCGTCTGACGGGGCACGCTTCTCATGGTGCTACGCTGCTTGATTGGGGTGCTCCGCCGCCTCGTGTCCAGCCATTTGCGATGGCCGCGTTCGCGAAGGCGTTTCGCGTGCGCCGTATCAGATTTCTCCGATCTAAACTCCTAAACTGGACTACTCACCGCCGAAATTGTGGTCTCATAAAGTAGTTGAGACTCAAGTGCGATCGTTGCCGGCAGCGAAATGAGAGCTCTCTTTTGTCCGCCTGCTTGCCGCGGGCAAAGCAGTAAGTTTCGCCTTGACAAAAACACACTCATGTTCTGGACCACGGACAACAGCGTGTGGTCGGCCGTTCGTCTCGACGGCGATCGCGAAGACTTTTGAGCGAAAAGGGGCCGCTCCGTCGAAAGCTGAGCCTATAGACGAAGCGAATTCATCTGCATCGTCAATTTCTCGGCGTTCAAGCGCAGAGCATGAACCAGAAATGTGGCGGGCTCGTCGCGATAGCAAGGGTATCGGCCCGGAAATGGCAACACGGAGACACAGCAGTTGCTCAACTTATTTTGGTTCCTTGCAGAACGATCTGTAAGGTTTACAGTTTCTACGGATTGTCTATCTCTTGATGAACAGATAGCTCAGCGCCTAAAGTGAGAATATTGCCTCTAGGGCCGAGCGCTATGGCTGCGGAGGTGCCAGCGTGAACAAACAATTGCGTCTCGGGATGCCTCCTGTTTTCAGGGATGTAGTCAGGGTGGCCGCTCTCGCGGCGGGAAAAGTGTGGCAGCGAGTTAACGCGCCTCCGTCAGAACGGAGCGCGGGCTCCTGCCCTATACGAGCCGATTGCCGCGACTGGCCATATTGCGGATGCGATGTTGTGCAGCGATACCGTAAGTCGCGATCATCGCGTGACGCCTGACTCTTGCGCGTCGTTGTCTTGACGCGCAAGCCCGGACGACAGGCGGTCGCCATTAAAGTTTAATTGGGTGGTTTGGATTGTTCTGATTTTGTAAGCCATATGTGGCCCTTGCTACCGATCCTGATCTTGCTTGTGCTGTTTGGCGATGGGGCGGTTATTTCGCGTTCGGACCCTATGGTGGAATCGGGATCGGCGGCATCGTTTTCATTATTCTAGTCGTGATGCTGTTTTCCGGGAGGTCGTAAAGTGAGTACACGATACCTGTATTTTCCGGCCTGAGCCGGCTGCACGCCGATCAGCTAATCGCCGGCACTTATCGCTGGCGTGAGTTCTCGGGTGTCGGGTCAGCGTCGCCTATGTTCAACAAAGACCCAAGCGTCTGCGGTGGTCGGGAATCTTGGACGACCATCCAATTGATGCATGCCGTCAAATGTCATATCGCGCTGCCGCTCGCGTTTTTACCTTCATCGACCGATGTCGTGCTTCAGTACGCATTCCCTTTGGTTCGTCCAGGGCGGTCCTGGCAGCCCGGTTAAGTGACGGTCCTCCGATTACTAGTTTGACTTGGGGGTGAGTAATCCGGATTCATGGGCTAACGTTCCTCGCGGCGTGTTGGGCGAATTCCCTGGGTGGAACCCCAGCGAAGGGTGAGGTCAGCTCTCGTTATAGTGCTCCCGCCAAGCTTCGATCCTGCGCCTGGCTGGATACCGACCGACGATCTTCTGCAGAAGAATGTCTTCGCTGGAGAGCGCAGTGGCGCCGTCGGCCTCAAATGATGCCCACCCCGGCCCGAAATCGGCACCGAAGCGGGCTCGTAAAACAATAATTCAAATCGGAGAAAACCCAATAAAACTGGCGGAGAGGGAGGGATTCGAACCCTCGGTACCGGTTACCCAGTACGCCAGATTAGCAATCTGGTGCCTTCGACCACTCGGCCACCTCTCCGCTCAATAAAATCAAG
>Ga0307372_10007101_pt1 | contig 16172 bp, 9 predicted proteins | sample OX1MG_FD_202533 | JGI IMG/M metagenome (GOLD analysis project Ga0307372, IMG submission 202533) | Soil microbial communities from Risofladan, Vaasa, Finland - OX-1 | ecosystem: Environmental > Terrestrial > Soil > Coastal area > Acid sulfate soil | place: Finland: Risofladan, Vaasa | collected... | reverse complement strand
CCGAGTCGAAGCCCGCATCAAAGCCTGACTCCAAGCCCGCGCCGAAGGATGACAAGAATGCTCTGAAGTCCCTCCCCATGCCTGAGCTCATGAAAAAGCTGGGCGCATCGGCAGACGGACTCACTCAAGCCGAGGCCCAAAAGCGGCTGGCGCAATACGGGCCGAACGCGATAGAGGAAAAGAAAACCAACATCATCCTGAAGTTTCTGAGCTACTTCTGGGGTCCTATCCCGTGGATGATCGAGGGGGCGGTGATATTGTCGGGAGTCGTCCAGCACTGGATGGATTTAGGCATCATCCTTTTCCTTCTCTTTTCCAACGCTGTGGTGGGGTTCTGGGAAGAACATCAGGCGGGCAATGCCATCGACGCTCTAAAGAAAAGGCTGGCCGTCAACGCCCGCGCAAAACGAGATGGGAAGTGGACCACTCCCAAGTCATCGGAGCTGGTACCCGGCGATGTCATCCGTTTGCGCCTGGGCGACATCATCCCGGCCGATGCGCGCCTGCTTGAAGGAGACTCCGTCCAGGTTGACCAGTCGGCGTTAACCGGCGAGTCTTTGCCCGTTGAGATCAAAGCGGGCGGGGCGGTGTATTCGGGGTCCATTCTTCGCCAAGGCGAGATCGATGCAATGGTCTATGCCACCGGTACGAACACCTACTTCGGCAAGACCGCGCAATTGGTGCAGTCAGCGGAGACTGTCAGTCACTTCCAGCGATCTGTATTGAAGATTGGTGACTACCTGATCGCCCTCGCCGTGGCGATGGTCCTGTTGATCGTCATAGTCGCGCTGTTCCGTCACGATCCGGTTCTCACGACTTTGGAATTCTGCCTGGTGCTTCTGGTGGCCGCGATTCCCGTGGCTATGCCCACTGTGCTATCGGTCACCATGGCTGTGGGCGCTCGGCTGCTGTCGAAAAAAGAAGTGGTTGTTACCAAGTTGTCGGCGATCGAGGAACTGGCGGGCGTAGACATCCTGTGTTCGGATAAGACCGGCACACTGACCCAGAACAAGCTGACCCTGGGCGATCCCTTCACCGTGAACAACATCCCCGCCGATCAGGTAATTCTCTGGGCAGCGCTCGCTTCCCGCGCCGAGGATAAGGACACCATCGACCTTGCCGTGATCGGCGGCGTCAAGGACGACAAGGCTCTGAAGAGCAACCAGGTGACCCACTTCGTGCCCTTCGACCCGGTGCATAAACGCACCGAAGCCACCGTCAAAGGTGCGGACGGCAAGCAGTTCTTCGTGGCCAAGGGCGCGCCGCAAGTGATTCTGCAGATGGCGACCAACGCCGGTGAGGTAAAGGCGGCCGTCGAGAAGGCAGTGAATGAATTTGCCGGGCGCGGCTTCCGCTCGCTGGGCGTGGCCCGGGCCGATGAGGAAGGCAAGTGGAAGTTTGTCGGCGTGTTGCCCCTTTTCGATCCACCCCGCGAACAGGCAAAAGCAACTATCGCCAGTGCCGTGGCGATGGGCGTGAGCGTCAAGATGGTCACGGGCGATCAACTGGCCATCGCGCGGGAAACAGCAAAGCAGTTGGGGATGGGAACCAACATCCTGGATGCCGGCGGATTGGGCGACGACAAGAAGGATGCAACCACGCAGCAGGCAGAGGCCATTGAAAAGGCCGACGGCTTTGCGCAGGTATTCCCCGAACATAAGTTCCACATCATCCAGGTCCTGCAAAAGCGCGGCCATTTCGTCGGCATGACCGGCGACGGCGTGAACGACGCTCCCGCACTGAAACAAGCAGATTGTGGCATCGCTGTTTCGGGAGCGACAGACGCGGCGCGCGCTGCGGCATCCATTGTGCTGCTGGCGCCCGGCCTGTCGGTCATCATCGATGCAATCAAGGAGAGCCGCAGAATTGTCCAGCGGATGAACAGCTATGCGATCTACCGCATCGCTGAAACGCTGCGTGTGCTCTTGTTCATGGTGCTGGCGATCCTCGTCTTCAACTTCTATCCGGTGACCGCGGTGATGATCGTGTTGATCGCGGTGCTCAATGACGGGGCCATCCTCTCCATCGCATATGACAACGTTCATTACAAGAAAGAGCCCGAAGCCTGGAACATGCGCCTTGTGCTGGGGATCGCGACGGTGCTGGGCCTCGTTGGTCCCGTCGCTGCGTTCGGCCTGTTCTATCTCGGCGATCGCGTCTTCCACCTCGGTCATCCCGAACTCCAGACGCTGATGTATCTGCTACTGTCCGTGGCCGGACACTTGACCATTTTCCTTACCCGCACGCGGGGCCCGTTCTGGTCCATCCGCCCGGCGCGGACTTTGTGGATTGCAGTCCTGGGCACGCAGACTGTCGCAACGCTTATCGCCGTCTATGGATTGTTCATGACTCCGATCGGGTGGAATCTAGCCGGACTCGTTTGGGGCTACGCGATCGTCTGGGCCCTGCTCACGGACCGAGTGAAACTGCTTGGCTATCGGGTTTTGGATCATGTGAAGGCCGACGAAGCTAAGCCTGTTGCCAGGATTAGTTCGCCAGCCAAAGCCGACCAGCCGAAACCGGAAGAAAAAGCTTCGCCGGCGCCGGAAGCCAACGCAGAACAGCCCAAGACTGAAGCCAAGACCGATCAGCCGAAGCCTGAAGAAAAGGCCCCGGCGGTGCCTGAAGCCAAGGCGGAAGCACCCAAGCCTGAAGCCAAGCCAGCAGAGCCCATGACTGAAGCCAAAGCTGAGGCGCCCAAGACCGAAGCCAAGGCAGAACCTGAGGCCCAGGCAAAGGCGTCGTCCAATTTGACTTCGCAGATCGCCGGGCGAGCCTACGAACTCTTCGAACATCGCGCGCCCAACGACGGGACAGCAGCTCAGGACTGGAAGAAGGCGGAGCAGGAGGTTCGGAACGATGAAGCCAAAGGCAAGCCGAAGGTTGAAGCCAAAGCCGAGCCAGAGTCTGAGACCAAAGCTGACGCACCTACGCCTGAAGCCAAAGCTGATCAGCCGAAGCCTGAAACCAAAGCTGAACCTAAGTCCGGCGCCAAAGGTGATGCTGAGCCGGAAGCGATGGCCGATGCGCCGAAGCCCGAAGCCAAATCTGATCAGCCGAAGCTTCAAGAAAAGTCTGCACCGACGCCTGAAGCCAAAACTGACGAACCTAAGCCCGAAGCCAAAGGCAATCCACAGCCTGATGTGACGCCACAGCTCGTCAAGCGGGTCCATGCACTCTACGAAGAGCTAGGACGCGAGGACGTTCAATCCGTTCAGGATTGGGAGAAAGCGCATCAGGAACTTGAGGAACATGAAGCTCACAAATAATCAGGCACGAGCCACGAGGCAGACATGACGGACAAATCGAACATACAAATTAGTTCAAAAGATTTTCGTGTGCCGCCAGACAAGAAGGTCAACCTCAGCAAATTGCCGACGATGGTCGAGCCCTATGCCAAGTCGAAGAAGCAGTATAAGGAGCTTCTCGACCAACACGCTGAGAAGCTGGCCTCGCTGCAGCACCTTCACTACGCGTCACACAAGTATGCGCTGTTGCTGATCTTCCAGGGCATGGACGGCGCCGGCAAGGACGGAGCCATTCGGCATGTGATGTCCGGAGTCAATCCAGAGGGTTGCGAGGTCTTCAGCTTCAAGCAGCCGAGCGCCGAGGAACTCGATCACGATTTCCTGTGGCGCACGACGTGCCGGCTTCCGGAGCGCGGACGGATCGGTATCTTCAACCGCTCTTATTACGAGGAAGTGCTGGTCATTCGCGTGCATCCGGAGATTCTTCGCACCCAAGGATTGCCCGAAGAATTGCGCGACGAGAAGAACATCTGGGAGTACCGGTATGACTCCATCGTGAACCTGGAGAAACACCTTCATCGCAATGGGACGCAAATTGTCAAGATATTCCTGCACCTTTCCAACGAAGAGCAACGAAAGCGATTCCTTGCGCGCATCGACGAGCCAGACAAGAACTGGAAGTTCAGCACCTCCGACATTCACGAGCGGAAATACTGGAAACACTACATGAAGGCCTACGAAGATTGCCTTCACGCAACAAGCACTCGTCATGCGCCATGGTACGTTGTCCCCGCCGATGATAAGGAGAACGCACGCCTGATTGTTTCTCAAATCGTCCTTGATGCGCTGGGGGGGCTCAAGATGGCTTATCCCAAGACAACCGCAAAGCGTCGCGTCGAGCTGCAAGCGATCAAGAAGCTGTTGACGAAATGACGCCGGAGACCCATCGAAGACAAACTTAAACAAACCAAGCGTCCAACAGCCTCCACCGCACTGTTAGCTGTTGCGGAGAAATGGAAAGGAACAATCAATATGGCTACCAAGGAACTCCCCATCAAAGTTGAGAAGAATGACACGCCTCAATCGTTCAGCAAGAACTTCGATCAGACTGGCAACTCCTCCGGGTTCATCTTTGATGTAACTCTGTCGACCGCGATCGCCGCAAATGGAAAAGTGGAAGCACAGGCTTCAGTTCCAGAGGGGCCGCTTTCGCCCGAACTGCTCGACAAAATGAATCGCTACTGGCGAGCCGCAAACTATCTGTGCATTGGCCAGATCTACCTGTTTGAGAATCCTCTCTTGCGCGAGCCCCTCAAGGCAGAACAGATCAAGCCGAGACTTCTTGGCCACTGGGGAACTTCGCCCGGTCAAAACCTCATCTACATTCATCTGAACCGCCTCATTAAAGAGCACGATGCAGACATCATCTATATCTCCGGCCCTGGACACGGCGGCCCCTCGCTGAATGCTTGTTCTTATCTGGAAGGCACATACACCGAGGTTCACCCTGAGATCACACACGATGAAGACGGATTGCGGCTTATGTTCCGCAAGTTTTCTACGCCAGGCGGCGTGCCCAGCCATTGCGGCCCACATGTGCCGAATTCCATGCACGAGGGAGGCGAACTTGGCTATTCACTGGTTCACGCATTTGGCGCGGCCTTCGATAATCCGGACCTGATTGTCGCCTGCGTCATCGGGGATGGCGAGTCCGAGACATGCCCACTGGAGGGAAGCTGGAAGTCGGTCAACTTCGTCAACCCGGTGCGAGACGGCGCAGTCCTGCCGATCCTTCACCTCAATGGATACAAAATCTCGGGGCCAACGGCCCAGGGACGCACGAGCGACGCCGACTTGAAGGCCCTTTATGTAGGGCGTGGGTACAAGCCCTATTTTGTCGAGGGAGACGACCCGGAGGTTGTGCATCAACTGTTGGCTCAAACGCTTGAAGACTGTTATGCCGAGATTCGTGGGATTCAACAGGAGGCACGCAAGAACGGATTCAAGAGGCAGCCCGTCTGGCCCATGATCATCCTGCGCACGCCCAAGGGATGGACGTGTCCCAAAGAAGTAGATGGAATCCCGGTCGAAGGCACCTTCCGTGCACACCAGGTCCCGCTCGCAACGGTCAAAGACAATCCCGAACATCTCAAGATCCTTGAAGTCTGGATGAAAAGCTACAAGCCAGAGGAACTCTTCGACAAGAGCGGCAAGTTCCTTGAAGAATTGGCGGCTCTCGCCCCTGTGGGCAATCGACGCATGGGTGGCAATCCTCATGTGAATGGAGGGCGCGAGTTGATCACCCTGGCGCTGCCCGACTTCACGGATTACGCGCTCGAGATCCCCGGCCCAGGTCAGGTTCTGGCCGAGGCCCCGCGTAAGCTTGGAGATTTCTTCCGCGACATTTTCAAAATGAATCCGACAAACTTTCGCATGTTCTGCCCAGATGAATCGAATTCCAATCGTCTGAACTCTATCTTCGAGGCCACAAAGCGGTGCTCGATGGCCGAAATTGTCTCGATCGACGATGAACTGGGTCCGGACGGCCGCGTGATGGAGGTATTGAGCGAGCATCTTTGCCAGGGATGGCTCGAAGGCTACCTGCTCACTGGCCGGCATGGCATGTGGTCCTCTTACGAGGCTTTCGCGCAGGTTGTCGATTCGATGACCACTCAACATGCCAAATGGCTGGAGCAATGCCGTTCATTTCCCTGGCGCAGGCCGCTTGCGTCCCTCAATGTTCTGCTCACAAGTCATGCATGGCGGAATGATCACAATGGCTTCAGCCACCAGGCAACCGGATATGTCGACAATGCGTTGGCGCGCAGGAGTGAAGTGATCCGCGTGTATTATCCACCGGACTCCAACTGCCTGCTCAGCGTCTTCGACCATTGCCTGCGCAGCCGCAATTACGTGAATGTCGTCACCTGCGGCAAGCAGCCGCAGCTTCAGTGGTTGAATATGGATGAGGCTCTCGAGCACTGCTCGCGCGGCGCGTCCACATGGAAGTTTGCAACCAATGATGGAGGCGGGGAGCCGGATGTAGTGCTGGCCTGCGCCGGCGATGTACCAACGATCGAGACCTGTGCGGCCTCGTGGCTGCTGCAGAAATATGTCCCGGGCATCAAGGTGCGCGTAGTCAACGTTGTCGACTTGATGACTCTGATGTTTCCCGACAAACATACGCATGGGATGGACGAAATGTCATTCAACGCGCTCTTCACCGAGAAGGCACCCGTGATCTTCGCGTTCCACAACAATCGGTGGCTCATTCATACCCTGGTTCATGGACGCTCCAATGAAGGCCGCTTCCATGTGCACGGTTATATGGATCATGGCACGACCACAACTCCGTTCGACATGGTGGTTCTAAATAAAATGAGCCGGTTCCACCTTGCGCTCGATGCGCTAAAGCATATCCCCCGTCTTCGTTTGCAAGCTGAGAATGCCATCAAGTTCTTCAACCAGAAACTACATCGCCACCACGACTATATCCGCGAACACCTTGAGGATATGCCCGAAATCAGGAACTGGCAGTGGACGAAGGACTTCAGCGATTCCACTGCTCCGGCACCACTGGCGAAGGGACATCCGCAGAAGGCAATATTCACCGACAGTTAAGCAGCTTCCAGTCGAAAACGAGACGGAGGGAGGCCATCGCAAGACGTTCGAAATATCGGCCTCCGCCTCTTGGACTCCGGCACATAGGGGGAGATCGTGAATGATCCAAAGGCACCATCTGATTGGTTAAAGGGTGATGGAATCGATGCGCTGGCTGAGCTTGCGCTCAATCTCCACTGGTCCTGGAACCATGCAGCGGACGAGTTGTGGAAGGGGCTCGACAAGGAACTCTGGGCAACCACGCAGAACCCATGGGTCATCTTGCGGACAGTTTCTCACCAGAAGATCAAAGCTGCGCTCGGCGTGCCGGAGTTCCGTCTTCGTCTCGACAATTTGCTTCGTCAGAATCGGGAATCCTTTCAGGCGGACGCATGGTTCCAGCACAAGCATCCTGGCGCCGCCCTCACCGCGATCGCCTACTTCAGCATGGAGTTCATGCTAAGCGAAGCGTTGCCTATCTACTCAGGTGGACTTGGCAACGTAGCCGGCGACCAGATGAAGGCGGCGAGCGACCTGGGTGTTCCAGTAGTCGGGGTCGGCTTGCTCTACGGCCAGGGATATTTCCGCCAGGACTTCGATTCGGAAGGCCGGCAGCAGGCACTCTATCCAGTCAACGATCCCGGGCAGTTGCCGATCCGGCCGCTGCGCCAGCCGAATGGCGAGTGGTTACGGTTGCAAATTCAACTTCCCGGCTCCAAGATCTGGCTCCGCTGTTGGGAAGTGTCAGTGGGGCGAGTGAAGCTGTATCTTCTCGACACCAACGACTTTGCCAATACCGCGGCTCATCGCGGGATTACCAGTGAGCTTTATGGCAGCGACGCAGAGATGCGCCTGAAGCAGGAGATCGTCCTCGGCATCGGCGGATGGCGTTTGTTGCGAGCGTTGGGTCTAACGCCTGAGGTCTGTCACCTCAACGAAGGTCATGCGGCGTTCGCCACGCTTGAACGCGCGCGCTCCTATATGGAGGATCACAAGAAGCCATTCGATCTTGCCATGACTGTCACGCGGGCTGGTAATGTATTCACCACCCATACCGCCGTGAGTGCTGGCTTTGACCGCTTCGATCCGAGGCTCATTCGCACTTATCTGAGTCGCTATGCAGTGGATGAACTCGCTATCTCTGTCGATGATCTGCTCGACATGGGAAGACAGAATCCGGAAGACACTTCGGAGCCCTTTAATATGGCTTATCTTGCGGTCCGTGGCAGCGGGCAGATCAATGGCGTGAGCAAGCTCCATGGGCAAGTGAGCAGAGAAATTTTCCAGCCATTGTTTCCCCGCTGGCCGCAGGAGGAAGTCCCAATAGGGTACGTAACCAATGGGATTCATGTGCCAACTTGGGATTCTGCAGAAGCTGATGCGCTATGGACCTCCGCCTGCGGCCAGAAGCGTTGGCGCGGAGATCGTCCGGATGAGGATGACATCCGCCACATCTCTGATGAGCGGCTCTTGCAATTGCGCACAGCAGGGCGCAAGGGCTTGATCGAGCGGTTGCGGCAGCGGTACCCGGGCCAACTCGCCGCGGAAGGCGCAGATCCGTCGAATGCCGTCGGCATTTTCGATGAAAATGTGCTGACTCTAGGATTTGCACGGCGTTTTGCCACCTATAAGCGTCCCAATCTTCTTTTGCACGATACTGAAAGGCTGGTACAGCTGCTCTCCAATCCACGATGTCCCGTTCAGTTAATCATTGCGGGAAAAGCTCATCCTCAGGATCTTCCTAGACAGGAGCTTATCAAGCAGTGGAAGGACTTCATCAAGCGTCCAGAGGTTCAGGGACGCGTTGTCTTCCTCAACGACTACGACATGCAGTTGGCGCAGGAATTGGTCCAGGGGATCGATCTTTGGATCAATACGCCTCGGCGTCCGTGGGAAGCCTGCGGGACCAGTGGCATGAAGGTCCTCGTCAATGGCGGGCTGAATCTCTCCGAGTTGGACGGCTGGTGGGCAGAGGCCTATTCACCCCAGGTTGGTTGGGCCATTGGGGACGGCCATGAACATGGCGAAGACGCCGCATGGGATACCAGAGAGGCCGAATATTTGTACGCTCTGCTGGAAGATGAAGTGATTCCGGAGTTCTACGAGCGCGATGAATCCGGCATGCCATGCAAGTGGCTCGGACGAATCCGCGAGAGCATGGCGCGGCTCACACCGGAGTTTTCTGCCACGCGCGCCATCCGCGAATATACCGAGAGCCACTATCTTCCTGCGGCGTTGCGCTATCGCGATCGTGCAGCGGACGATGGTGCGATCGGCTCGAGTCTGCTCCAATGGAAGCAGGACCTTGATCAGCATTGGAATAGGGTGCGCTTTGGAACGTTGAAAATCGAGACGCGCGACGGCCAGCATTTCTTTCAGGCCGAGATTTATCCTGGCGCCCTCACGCGCGATCAACTGCAAGTCGAACTTTATGCAGACTCAATGCACGGAGGTATGCCTGCAATTGAAGGAATGACTGCAAACGAGCCCTGCCCCGATTCGCCGGGCGTGCTGACCTATTCGGCCAACGTATCCGCAACTCGTCCCGCCAGCGACTACACGGCGCGCATCGTGCCACACTACCTCAACGCTGCAGTGCCGCTCGAAGCTGAGCAGATCGTATGGCAACGCTGATGGACAATCTCGGAATCATGGAGCGAGCGCGGCAAATCTTGGTTGCCGCAGGTCGCCGTGCCGGAAAGCAGGAGGCTGCGAATAGGCCACCCTTAGGAGCATCGAACGTGACGCTCCCTAGCAATACACAGCGAGCCGCTCCTCCTCCAATCTGGATGGAGACTGAAGCCAGAGTTACAGAGTGCCGTCATGAGCTCGTCAGACTCAGTGCATTAACCCTGCGGATCTCAGAAAACCCTAACAAACTCATCGTATCCTTCACCTACTACGCCCATGCGCGGACCTGCTACGACAGCTTCGTTTCGCCTGTAGCCATGGCACAAGGCGAAACCTTCTCTGTTTACTACAACGCCTTGAACCCCAGCCAGAATACTCAGTCACCATCCGAGTCCACAAAGAGGGGCCCACGGTCAGATATCGCCATGCTCGGAGTCATCCTCATCTCGATCCTCGTTCTCTCCTTGGTGCGAGGGTAGAGCTGGCCTCGGAGAGCTGTGCATCGCAACAGTCACGTATCACTTCACGGTAGATCCTCACATGCTGGCCGAGGAAGGAAAATATGGACTCACACCGAACATCCGCGGGCTCTCGCGACACCGCCGTCGAGTGCGAAAGCGCAAGTTATTCCTATCCACTTGGTCCGACGTTAACTGCCTCGGGGGCAAATTTCAGTGTCTTTTCTGCCCACGCCACGCATGTAGAGATAGTCTTCTTTGATTACGCTGACGCCAAACAACCGGCGAGAGTCATAAAGCTCAATCCAGCACTCAACCGCACTTCTCATTATTGGCACATCTTTGTTCCTGGAATCATGGCCGGGCAACTCTACGGATACCGCGTCGATGGTCCTGGCAATGCGTCTGGCGGAAATCGATTTGACTGCCACAAAGTGCTGATTGACCCATATGGCAAGAGCGTCTCAGTCGGCCAACACTATGATCGATCCGCTGCGAGTTACCCCGGAGACAACGCAGCGACTTCAATGAAGAGCGTTGTTGCTGATTTGAGTATTTTTGACTGGGAGGGAGATCGGCCGCTTAAGCATTCATTTCGCGCGACAGTGATCTATGAAATGCATGTAGCTGGATTTACTCGTCACCCAAATTCGGGCGTCACTAAAGACAAGAGAGGCACATACCTAGGGCTCCTCGAAAAGATCCCCTATCTTCAGGATCTCGGGATCACAGCCGTCGAATTCTTGCCAGTGTTCCAGTTCGACATTCAAGACGCCGCACCCGGACTCGAGAACTACTGGGGCTACGGGCCCGTGTCTTTCTTTGCTCCCCATCTCGGTTACAGCACCTGCGACGATCCACTGGTCTGTCTGGACGAGTTTCGAACCATGGTGAAGGAGTTGCATCGGGCCGGCATCGAGGTAATTCTCGACGTTGTGTACAACCACACCGGAGAGGGAGACGAGAATGGACCGACACTCTGCTTCCGCGGACTCGAAAACAGCTTCTACTACATCCTGGAGAGGGATAGGACCAAATATGCGAACTATACCGGCGCGGGCAACACGCTCAAAGCCAATCACTCGGTCGTTAAGCGCCTGATTCTCGACAGCCTACGGTACTGGGCTTCAGAGATGCACGTCGACGGCTTCCGCTTCGATCTGGCATCGATATTCTCGCGCAACGAATCGGGCAAACCCATGCTGAATCCTCCGATCGTTTGGGAGATCGACTCCGATCCTGTCCTGGCAGGCACGAAACTGATCGCTGAAGCATGGGACTCAGGCGGTTTATATCAGGTAGGTAGTTTTGGTCACGATAAATGGAAGGAGTGGAATGGGAAATATCGTGATGACATCCGTGGCTTTGTCAAGGGTGACCAGAATACTGTCTTGAAGCTTAGAGAACGCATCGCAGGGAGCCTCGATTTATATCAGGAGCGGGATCGGCCTGCCGGACAGAGCATCAACTTCGCGACTTGCCACGACGGATTTACGCTCAACGATCTTGTCTCATACGATGCGAAGCACAACGAAGCAAACCGCGAGTCGAACACCGATGGCACAAATGCGAACCTGAGCTGGAATTGTGGTATCGAAGGTGCGACTGACAATGCTGGCATCCACCGCTTACGGATGCAGCAGATGAGGAATCTGCTCGTCCTTCCTCTACTCTCCGTAGGGACACCGATGTTACTCATGGGAGATGAAGTGTGCCGAACCCAGCTCGGGAATAACAATGCATATTGCCAGGACAATGAAACCAGTTGGTTCGATTGGAGCCTTTGTGTCGCCAATGCAGACGTTTTGCGATTCGTGCGGCTTTTGATTCGAACTCACCTCCACTTCGATCGGGGAACCGAAGGTAATCAGAGCACGCTTGGGGATTACCTCAGCAAAGCTCGCATCGAGTGGCATGGCGTTGAGATTGGGAAGCCCGACTGGGGGGACAGCTCACACAGTCTCGCGTTGTCCCTGCACAATTTCGCAGCAACCGAGATGCGCTATATCGCGATCAACGCCTATTGGGAGGCATTGGAATTTGAGCTTCCTCCTGTCTCTGGCGACCAAAATGGAGGATGGTTTCGCCTTCTAGACACTTCTCTTCCTTCCCCAGACGACATCGTTGAAGAGGCGGCGGGGTTTCCTGTGGGCGGCCCTACATACCGTGTCAATCCCCGATCCATCATCATGCTGCAAACTGATTGCGCGACACAAGGTGAGGCTTAGACGGATTCCAATCTCGATCCTGCTCTCATGATGAGAATCCCAAGCCCGTGCCAGATAGTTTCTGAATGAGCCGCTGCACTTTCGATGGGGTATCGTTCGCGAGCTTTACATCCCACGGTTCATTCGGCATTCAGTCCGAGATGGGATAGCTTGGTACGCGTGGATTTGCAGTCCGTATGAACAATGCCTTGAATTCCCAGGCCCTCAGCGATCTGAACGAACATCGGGGTATTGTCGATGAAGACAACCCGCGCGGGCTGTACCTGAGCTATATCTAAAGCAAGTCTAAAAATATCCGCGTCGGGCTTGCGAATGTGAACGAAGCAGGAGGATATGAAACAGTCAGCCAACCTATCCAGGCTGAACCGCTCTATCCGATATGCATTCAGCTCACGGGCTTCATTGCTGACGATCGCTATCTTTAACCCCAGCTTCAGCTTAAGCTGAGCGACAAGCTCGATCATTTCCGGGAAGGCCTTCGACTGCGCGAACATATAGCGCCGAAACTGGTTGCGTGTGAAGCTTCGCTTTTGGTGGAACACAACCAGGCCCAAATACTCTTCGAGTGTGATCTTGCCCTCCTCGAAGATCTCGAACGTGAGGCCATGGCGTTCCTCCATCTCGGCCCACTCCAATTTGAAGTTCCTCGCCGCCCGTTTGCGGGCCAGATGATCCCACCCATCGGTCAGAAGGACGCCGCCGATGTCCAGAAACACGCATGTGATTCCAGTTGCTTTCTTCATACGCTCTCCTTGCGCCGGCCTATTCGAAGGAATATCCTTCGAGTTCTTAACTCCGCGATAACCAGCAATTTATACCTTTGCCTCAGGCGCATCGGCGGGTGCCTCAGCCACTATCTCTTCCGGCAAGTCGAGACGGGCCACACCAATGCGATTGTCGGCCATCCCGTAATAGACGTCGAAACGATCCGGTTTACCAAGGTCATCGCGCCGGTCGATGCCGGTGGGGAATACGACATTGGCGACGGTTCCGTCCCGCTCCTGTGGCATCTCGGGCCTTAGCACTGGCTCCGCCGATCGATAGCGGACCACGCGCGGATGCTGCTGTGAGAGGACCATCACACCGGCCGAGTAGCAAAGATGATGGCCATCGCCACCCGCACCGGTCACTTCGCTAACGCCGTGGTAAACGATCAGCCAGCCGTGCCTGGTGAGAATGGGTGGAGTACCTGCGCCGATTTTGAGCCGCTCCCAGGGCGACACCGGAGTCGCCAACCGATGATGAGATGTGAACCGACCCAGACGCTCAGGTTCAGAGCCCTTCAACGCGGGAGGGCAATAGGAAATCCAGATACTCTCGTGATCAAGGTCCACCTCACGTGACTCAAGATGGCAAGCAGTTTCTTCTGGGCGAGTGCCGGGAAAGAGCGGACGGTGGAGCATACCCAGCTCAAGTTGACCGGAGGAGTTCGGAATCGCGACAGGAAAGACGCTCGCATCCTTGTCATCGATGCTACTCAAATCGATGCCGTGCCAATGAGCGTAGGTTGCGAGCCCGAGGCGCGTCCAATGGAGAAGGTCCTCCGACAGGGCCAAGGCGATTCTTGGGCCCTGGGGCGAGAATGCCGTGTAGGACATGATGTATCGCTGAAGAGGTTCCACATACGTAACGCGTGAATCCTCACACCCACCGCCGCCGTCGGGCCGCCGTTCATAATCGGCTTCCGGCTCCAGCGCGATGCCAAGCCTTTCGACACCTGCCGGGTCACCTGATTCATTGAACTTCACTCGGGCGATGCCGATCCGCGAGTAATTCCCTTTCGCAACCAGCCGTGGAAACAGGTACAGTTCTCCATCAGGTCCGCGAGCGGCGGCCGGATTCAGGACGCCTTCGACTTCCTGGGGATTGCCCGCCTCCGGCTCCATCAGCATCCCCAAGCGGTGAAGCTTGAATTCGCTCATCAGTACTCCTCAAACAATCGCATTTGACACTTCAAAGGTTCGCATCTGTTGATCGGAGTCCAAACAAGCGAGGATCGCTTCGACAACTCGCTTGGTCTCATTGGGGCCTCGGACCGGAATGGAAATAACACCTGCCTGTTCAGCCGGGTAGTCGTTTCCTCCCACGAACAAAGCATCTCCGACGTAAATCATCTCCTTCAATGAAATGCCGAGAATATCGCGCAGTTTTCCGATTCCGTACGCCTTGTCGATGCCGGGTTTGGTGATGTCGATGGATGTGGCACCACCGATGCGAACCGAAAACTCGGGAATCAACGTGTCAAGGATGGCCTTGATCTTCTTCCGCTTGGCGAAATCCGGATCCCATTTCTCCTTCTCTGCCAAGGGCGCCTGCTGGCCGAGCGCGGAATAAGTTATCTGGCTTCCCCGGTCCTCAATTGGCTCTCCCCAAGTCTTTTCGACATGGAAGCCGGCTGTTTCGATCGCTTTCATCAACGAACTGACAATCTTCTCTCTTTCATCCGCCTTGAAGTCCTCTGAATAGAGCTTCTTCCATGCCCCGGTGTATTGGAAAAATTTCGTGCCGCAGGTAGGAAGAATCGAAAGCTTTGCCAGGCTTTCGTCCTGTGGAAGCTTGGAGAGCACCTGTTTTTCAAACTGCAGCCAAGCACCTCCTGAGATGATCGCAACCTTGACGACACCGAGCAGGTCATGCAGCAGCGACACCATTTCGGCATCGAGGGACGATTTGCTTGCGGCCAGCGTTCCGTCCAGATCAAAGACAATCAGCTTTTTCGCCATTCATCCACCTCAAACTTCATGTAGTCTCAATTCAAGTCTCCGGCCACTCTGACTCTGTCGTTATTGGCCGGTTTACGACGATTCGGGCAGCGCGATCTCCAACAAGGTCACTGCATTGTTGGGGCGAAATTCACATGCGCCGACCACCGCAGGCAAGAGCCATACTTCGCCTTTACCAACGGCATAACTGAGACCGCTGTGCTCGAGCTTGCCCACTCCCTCGATGCAAACGAGCACCCGGGGCATTTCCGCGGCGCCGACGTTAAACGGTGACTCTCCCCGCAGGCGCCACAGCAGAAAAGGTTCACTGTCAAAGAGTTTGTCACGCTTTACGGGAGTGGTGGTCACCACAATGGGAGTCACGAGGCCACCATTGTTGTCTGCAAAATCGATACTGGCAAGCGCCTGATCGATCTGGAGTGGTCGCGGCTGACCAGTCTTTGCGTCGACATGGCCCCAATCGTAAAGACGGAATGTCACATCGCTGTTCTGCTGTACCTCGAAAACAACAACATCATCGCCTAAAGTGTGAACCGTTCCCGCAGGGATGAATACGGCATCGCCGACCTTTGGGGCAATACGCACGAGGTGGTCGGCAATGGTGCCGTCGTCGAGAGACTGCCGTAGACTGCCGGAAGTTGTGCCTGATCTCAGGCCGGCATAGATATGGCTTCCTTTCTCGGCACCGATTACAACCCACGCTTCGGTCTTTGCCGTGTCGCCAGCGGGAATCAGCTCCGGGAGCGCGTCGCTGGGATGCACTTGCACTGAAAGCATTTCGTGTGCGTCCAGAAACTTGAGCAGCAGCGGAAAGCGGGTGAAGCGCGAAGACAGCTTGCCCATCAGCTGTACGCGAAACTGCTCCATCATTTGTCCAAGCGTCTGGCCCTTAAGCGGTCCATTCGCAACCAGGCTTTGGTAGTCGGTGCGGTCGCTCAGAACCCACGCTTCGCCGATAGGTCCATGGCCCGGAAGCGGCGCGGAGAACAGGCTGGCCAAGCGGCGGCCGCCCCACAAACGATATTGATAGATCGGTTCGAACCGCAGAGGATATAACTGAGTACTATCCATTGTGCCCGTCCTTCAGTATCGACAGCTTCAATTCCGGGAAGGCGTTATTGCGAATACTATTGCTCAACCCACCTGAGTGAAACCGTATTGACGCAGCAGGTGAGGCTGATTCAATTCGCAGCAGGTGCTGGCATCGCAGATTGCCGATGGCCATTGGGAACCCAGGCCAGGTCGCCACTAAACACGTAGACAGACAAGGCCGCTGCCATCAGA
>Ga0307372_10007097_pt1 | contig 16176 bp, 17 predicted proteins | sample OX1MG_FD_202533 | JGI IMG/M metagenome (GOLD analysis project Ga0307372, IMG submission 202533) | Soil microbial communities from Risofladan, Vaasa, Finland - OX-1 | ecosystem: Environmental > Terrestrial > Soil > Coastal area > Acid sulfate soil | place: Finland: Risofladan, Vaasa | collected... | reverse complement strand
TCTGTGGCGAACGGCAGCGCCTCTCCAGCTCCTGCCGATCCTTCCGCGAAATGCGGACCTCTCTTGCTTCGGGAATCATCCCAATCTTGAATCACGACTCACCTTCCATGAAAAGGGGGTACTAGCGTCTATCTGCCAAACGTCGCGGTCGAAAAGTTGGACTTACATCCCGGTGACTTGCCATTGAACCGGTGGAAGGACCGTTCACGGCTGCGAAATTCGATGAAGGCGTGGCTGATGAAGGATGACGAACGTAGATTCTTCCGCATAGCAGTTGATCGGGTAATAGATCGATCACAAAAGCGCATATCTCTTGATGATATTCTCACAATGTGCGCTGGGATCGAGGGCCTCGCAGAGTTAAACGAAGACTCCGCAGTTGGTTCGGACCAAATTAACGCGGTTGCCGAGGCCGCTCAGAAGACCGCGCAAGAGGCTGGCATCAGCATGGACCGGCTTCGCGGCGTGCTTGATCTGTTGCGACACCAAAGCCTTCCGCGCCGCCTAAAACTCCTCGGTCGTGGACTTGAGTCGATGTTCGGCAAGGCTGAAATCGACCTAGCAGGCTGCTGAAAAACTCTGATGCGAAGCCGAATCACGCAACATAAGAATCATCGAGAGCCCTCTCGCGAATCGTTCTTGCGTGAACTGGTCGCCATGCGAATCAATGTTGCGTCTTCTCGCGTCCAAAAACGTTTTTCAGCAGCCTGCTAGTAAACAAGGCCGTGCTTGAATTACGAACCGTCGCCGCACACGGAAAACCAATTGAGGAAATATCAATGCCGAAGATGGCGCCGGCGATCGAGGCCCTGTTGGGGTTTTGTGTCACTTACGATCTGACCACTTGCGCTATACCCGCTCAGGCGAACAAGGAACTGCCGTTATTGGCGGTGAGACAGGCGCGCAGGAGCATTATTGGTCTCAAGCAGTTGAAGGCAATGTAACGCCTTTGCGTGGCGCGGCGGCTCAACAGCCCGACTAAAAGAAAGAGCCTTGCCCATCTGCCGCGGCTTGACGCCGCGGAATGATAGCCGCAACTCTAGGCCATGTCGGTTAAAGAGCGGCAAACTCCCGGTCGGAACGACTCCAGCGCCGCGAAGGCGGCGGCAAAACAGGCGCGCCTTGCCGAGGCGCTGCGCGCCAACCTGGGACGCCGCAAGGCCCAGGCGCGCGCCCGCACACCGGAGGCCGACGCAACGCCCCCATTGTCGCCCAAACCGCCGCGTTCCGCTTGAGGCTTTGCGCCCCATCCATTACACCGTGACGAGCCGAACGGGCTGAAGTGGGGAGCGCACTCATGTCAATCATGCCGGACAAGTGGATTCGCGAGATGGCGCTCGCGCGCGGCATGATCGAGCCCTTCGTCGAGAAGCAGACGCGCCAAGGCGTCATCTCCTACGGCCTGTCGTCCTACGGCTACGACGCGCGCGTCGGCCGCGACTTCAAGATCTTCACCAATGTCTCGAGCGCCGTCGTCGATCCGAAGAATTTTTCCTCCGAAAGCTTCGTCGACAAGGAGACCGATATCTGCGTCGTGCCGCCCAACAGCTTCGCGCTCGCCTCGACCATAGAGTATTTCCGCATCCCGCGTGACACACTGGTGATCTGCCTCGGCAAGTCGACCTATGCGCGCTGCGGCATCATCGTCAATGTCACGCCGCTCGAGCCGGAATGGGAAGGCCACGTCACCATCGAGATCTCCAACACCACGCCGCTGCCGGCGCGCATCTATGCGGGCGAGGGCATCTGCCAGTTCCTGTTCTTCAAGAGCGACCAGGTTTGCGAGGTTTCCTATGCCGATCGCGGCGGCAAGTACCAAAAGCAGCGCGGCGTGACGCTGCCGAGGCTCTAGCAGGCTGCTGAAAAACGTTTTTGGACGCGAGAAGACGCAACATTGATTCGCATGGCGACCAGTTCACGCAAGAACGATTCGCGAGAGGGCTCTCGATGATTCTTATGTTGCGTGATTCGGCTTCGCATCAGAGTTTTTCAGCAGCCTGCTAGTGCCAGATTTCGTAATTCCGCCACAAAGCGCGGCTATCAACATGCCGTTTCGCCGCAACCGCGCTTTAACAAATCACAAGGCATAGTTCAGTCATGGACAAGATCCGTATCCGCGGCGGCCGTCCCCTGCATGGCTCGATCCAGATCGGCGGCGCCAAGAACGCGGCGCTGCCCCTGATGGCCGCCTGCCTGCTCACGGACGAGCCGCTGGTCCTCAAGAACCTGCCGTTCCTGGTCGACATCACCACGCTGTCACACCTGCTGGTTCAGCACGGCGTATCGGTCACCATGCCCGGTGCCGAAACGCCGGACGAGCACGGCCACGTCTTCGAGCTGCGCGCCAAGCGCATCGTCTCGACCACCGCGCCGTACGACCTGGTGCGCAAGATGCGCGCGAGCGTGCTGGTGCTCGGCCCGCTGGTCGCACGCCTGGGCCAGGCGCGGGTGTCGCTGCCGGGCGGCTGCGCCATCGGGACGCGGCCGGTCGACCTCCACATCAAGGCGCTCGAAGCGCTCGGCGCCACCATCGCGATCGAGAGGGGTTACATCCATGCCACCGCGCCCAAGGGCCTCAAGGGCGGCGAAATCGTCTTCCCGGCGGTTTCGGTCGGCGCGACCGAGAACGCGCTGATGGCGGCCGCGCTCGCCGACGGCGAGAGCGTGATCGTCAACGCCGCCCGCGAGCCTGAGATCGGCGATCTCGCGCGCTGCCTCAACAGCATGGGTGCCAGGATCGAAGGCGCCGGCGGCGAGCGCATCACCGTCACCGGCGTGCCGCGCCTGCACGGCGCGACGCACAGCATCATTCCCGACCGCATCGAGACCGGCACGTACATGATGGCGGCGGCGATCACCGGCGGCGAGATCGAGCTGGTCGGTGCGCATTACGACATGGTCGCGGCCGCGGCGCAGGCGCTCGAAGGCACCGGCGTCGCCGTCGACCGCATGCCGGAAGGGATCAGGATCAGCCGCCGGGCCAATCGCCTGAAGGGAATCGATGTCGCGACGGCGCCGTTTCCCGGCTTCCCGACGGATCTCCAGGCGCAGTTCATGGCGCTGATGGCGACGGCGGACGGCGAGTCCATCATCACAGAGACCATCTTCGAGAACCGCTTCATGCACGTGCCCGAGCTCAACCGCATGGGCGCCGACATCAGCGTGCAGGGCGCCTCGGCGTCGATCCGCGGCGTCGGCAAGCTCACCGGCGCGCCGGTGATGGCGACCGATTTGCGCGCGTCGGTGTCGCTGGTGCTCGCCGGCCTGGCCGCCGAGGGCGAGACGATGGTCAACCGTGTCTATCATCTCGATCGCGGCTACGAGCGGCTCGAGGCCAAGCTCGCTGCCTGCGGCGCGGTGATCGAGCGGGTCGCCAGCGAGGGCTGACCGCGCGCAATGGTGACCCGCGCCCAGCCGGACCGAGAGCCCACGCGGCTCCGCCTCAAGGCCGAGGACGACGAAGACCTGGCGGTGATCTCCGCCGTGCTCCAGGACGCGATGGTCCTGGTCGGCGACATGGTCTACGAGACCGAGAACCGGCGTTTTGTCCTGGTTGCCAACCGCTTCCGGCACGAGAGCGAGGCCGAGCGCGCCCGCCACGGCGAGCGCGTGATGACAGGCTTACGCATCGACGGCGTCATGGCGATCAAGCGGCGCGATTTCGATCCGCGCGACGCCGAGCGGCTCCTGGTGCTGCTGGCGGTGCGGTCGGCGCCGGGCGCGATCTATCTCGATTTTGCTGGCGGCGCCAGCATTCGGCTGGAATCCGGCGGCATCCTGTGCCATTTAGATGACTTTGGCGAGCCTTGGCCCACGCGTTTCCGCCCGCGCCATCCCGACGAGGACGCGGGCTAATACGTCTGCGGCCAGGATCGGGACGCCGCCTCTCGGGGGCGCTCTTCACGCATGGCCGTTGGAGTGATCGTTGCTCGGTAACGAAACGCTGGTGCTGGCGCTACCCAAGGGCCGCATCCTCGACGAGGTGGTGCCCGTGGTGCGGCGCGCCGGAATCGAGATCGAGCGCGAGTTCGACGATCCCGACACGCGCAAGCTGCGCTTCAGCACCAATCACCGGAATCTCGACGTTATTCGCGTGCGCAATTTCGACGTCGCCACCTTCGTCGCCTTCGGCGGCGCGCATATGGGCGTCGCCGGCAGCGATGTGCTGATGGAGTTCGAATACGCCGAGGTCTATGCGCCGCTCGATCTCGGCGTCGGCAGGTGCCGTCTCGTGGTCGCCGCGCCCGCCGAGGATCTCGGCCACGACGACCCCGCGCGCTGGAGCGCCGTGCGCATCGCCACCAAGTATCCGGAGATCACGCGCCGCCACTTCGCCGGCCGCGGTGTCCAGGCGGAATGCATCAAGCTCAACGGTGCGATGGAGCTCGCGCCCGCCATGGGGCTGTCGCGCCGCATCGTCGATCTCGTCGCCAGCGGCCGGACGCTGCGCGAGAACGGCCTGGTCGAGATCGAGCACATCGCCGACGTGACCTCGCGCCTTATCGTCAACCGCGTCGCGCTCAAGACGCGCAATGCCGAGATCGATCCGTGGGTCGAACGCTTCCGCGAGGCCGCCCGTGCCGCTTAGGCTCGACAGTGCGGCGCGCAGCTTCGCCAAGGATTTCGCCGGGCTGCTCGATCTGAAGCGCGAGCTGGCGGCGGACGTCGACGCGGCGGTCGCGGCTATCCTCGACGACGTCAAGGCGCGCGGCGATGCCGCGGTGATCGATCACACCAGCCGGCTCGACAAACTCGAGCTCACGCCGACGACACTGCGGGTGAGCGCGGCCGAGATCGCCGCCGCCAAGGCGAAGTGCGCGCCCGACACGCTCCAGGCGCTGGGCTTCGCCGCGTCGCGCATCGAGGCCTATCACCGCCATCAGGTGCCGCGCGACGTCGACTACACCGATCCCGCCGGCGTGCGGCTCGGCGCGCGCTGGCGGCCGATCGGCGCCGTCGGCATCTACGTGCCGGGCGGCAGCGCCGCCTATCCGTCCTCGGTGCTGATGAACGCGGTCCCGGCCAAGGTCGCCGGCGTGCCGCGCGTCGCCATGGCGGTGCCGGCGCCGGAGGGCGCGCTCAATCCGCTGGTGCTGGCTGCGGCCGAGCTCGCCGGCGTGAGCGAGATCTATCGCATCGGCGGTGCGCAGGCGATCGGCGCGCTGGCTTACGGCACCGAGACCATCGCCGCCGTCGATAAGATCGTCGGACCCGGCAACGCCTATGTCGCCGCCGCCAAGCGCCGGGTCTATGGCCAGGTCGGCATTGACATGATCGCCGGACCGTCCGAGATCCTGGTGCTGGCCGACGCCAAGAACGATCCGGCGTGGATCGCCGCCGACCTGCTGTCGCAGGCCGAGCACGACACGGCGGCGCAGGCCATCCTGATCACCGACGACGCCACCTTCGCCGATGCCGTCGCCGCCGCCGTCGATACGACGCTCGCGACCCTGCCGCGCCGCGCCATCGCCGGCGAAAGCTGGCGGCGCTTCGGCGCCATCGTCGTGATCGGGCGCTGGGACGAGGCCGCCGATCTGGTCAACCGCCTTGCGCCCGAGCATCTCGAGATCGCCGTGGACGACGCCGTCGCGCTGGCGGCCGATATCCGCAACGCCGGCGCCATCTTCCTCGGCCGCCACACGCCCGAGGCGGTCGGCGATTACGTCGCCGGTCCCAACCACGTGCTGCCGACGGCGCGCAGCGCCCGTTTCTCGTCCGGCCTGTCGGTGCTCGATTTCGTGAAGCGCACCTCGATCGTGCGCTGCGACGCCGCCAGCCTCAACGCCATCGGACCGGCGGCGGCGACACTCGCCAAGGCCGAGGGGCTCGACGCGCACGCGCTGTCGATCGCCATCCGACTCAACATGCCGCGCGGCTCATAATCCAGGCATGGCCGACGACCGTTACCGCATCGCCCAGGTCACGCTCGACGAGCGCACCGTCATCCGGCGCAAGGGCGACGTCGAGCATGAACGCGCCGTCGCCATCGCCGACCTGCTCGAGCAGAACAGCTTCGCGCCGAAGTCGGGCGTCGCTGGTCCGTTCAATCTGCATCTCGGCGTCGCCGAGGAGAGGCTGGTGCTCGACGTGCGCGATGCGGCCGACAAGCCGCTCGAGCGCATCACGCTGCCGCTCGCGCCGTTCCGCGGCCTGGTCAAGGATTACTTCCTGGTCTGCGAGAGCTATTACAGCGCGGTCAAGACCGCCGACCCGTCGCGCATCGAGGCCATCGACATGGGCCGGCGCAGCCTGCACAACGAGGGCTCGCAGTTGCTGCGCGACAATCTCGCCGACCAGGTCGAGATCGATTTCGATACAGCGCGGCGGCTATTCACGCTGCTCTGCGTGCTGCATATAAGGTGAGGCCGTATTCCCTGCCGTTCACCCGGAATGACGGCACGAACCGCGCCCGCGCCCGCCTCAAAACTCTTGACCGGGGCGGAGGGCCTAAGGATGTTTGGGACCCATCAACCGGCGGTCAGGGAATGCCGAAAGAAGACTTGATCGAGTTCTCCGGAACGGTGACCGAACTCCTGCCCAATGCGATGTTCAGGGTCAAGCTCGACAACGACCATGTTGTCCTCGCGCACACCTCAGGCAAGATGCGCAAGAACCGCATCCGCGTCCTGGCCGGCGACCGGGTCAACGTTGAGATGACGCCCTACGACCTGACCAAGGGCCGGATCACCTTCCGTTTCAAGTAACCGCGGCGCCGAGCGCTGTGACAAACCCCCGCCTTGTGCTGGCTTCGGCTTCGCCGCGCCGCGTGGCGCTGCTGACGCAGATCGGCCTCAAGCCAGACGCCGTCCATCCCGCCCGGATCGACGAAGCGCCGCGTGCCGACGAGACGCCGGCCGCGCACGCGCTGCGGTTGGCCGAGGAAAAGGCGCGTGCAGTTGCGACGCGCGAGCCCGGTGCTTTCGCGCTCGCCGCCGACACCGTCGTCGCTTGCGGCCGGCGGATCGTCGGCAAGCCGGCAACGGAAGACGAGGCGCGTCAGTGCCTCGCGCTGCTCTCCGGTCGGCGCCATCGCGTCCATGGCGGCATCGCCGTCGTGACGCCGGCCGGCAAGCTCGCGAGCCGCAGGGTCGAGACCGCGGTGCTGTTCAAGCGGCTGACGCGCGACGAGATCGACGATTACATCGCATCCGGCGAATGGCGCGACAAGGCTGGCGGCTACGCCATTCAGGGCCTCGCCGCGCGCTTTGTGCGCGGCATCGTCGGCTCCTATTCGAACGTCGTCGGCTTGCCGCTCGCCGAAACGGTGGCGCTGCTTGTCGGCCAGGGCTACGCGCCGGCCGCGCGGTTCGGCCGATGAAGCGCGCGGTCGCGCTCGCTGTCGCTGCCGGCGAAATCTGGGCGGCGCTCACGGAAGACGACACGGTGGTCGAGCTGCGCATGGCGCGCGGCGGCGTATCGAGTCGGGTCGGCGAGATCTGGCTCGGGCGGGTGATCGCGTTGCGGCCCGAGCTGCCGGCGGTGCTCGTCGATATCGGCCTCGACCGCCCGGCCTTTCTGAGCGCCGAGGATGTCGTGCCGAAATCGCGCTTCAAGGCGCTGCACGAGGGCGAGGCCGTCGTCGTCGAGATCGCGAAGGATGCGCGCGCCGACAAGGCCGCGGGCGTGACCATGCGGCTGTCCCATGTAGTCGCGCCGCCGACGGGCGCCAGGTCGCCGCTGCGGCTCGATGCGGCGCTGCCGCCGGCCGCGGCGCTCGTCGCGGCTTGGCTCGATCCGGCGCCGGATGCGATCGCGGCCGACGACCGCGCGGTCTATGCCGAATTGCGCAACGGACTGCGTGCAAAATATCCCGCGCTGGTCGAGCGCCTCGGTTTCTCAAACGAACCGCTTTACGAGCGCGCCGGCATCGGCGACGCGGTCGAGCAGGCCTTGGCGCCGCGCCTCGCGCTGCCCGGCGGCGGCTTTCTGCTGATCGAGCCGACGGCACTCGGCGTCACGGTCGACGTCGACAGCGGCGGCGCCCAATCGTTGGTCGCCGCCAATCTCGCGGCGGCGCGGACGCTGGCGCGGCAGATCCGGCTGCGCAACCTGGCCGGGCCGATGATGGTCGGGCTCGTCGGCATGAAAGGGAAGGGCGAGCGCGAACGCGTGCTCGTTGCGCTCAAGAAGGCGCTGGCGCGTCATGCGCCGGATTGCCACGTGCTCGGCTGGACGCGGCTCGGCCATGTCGAGTTGGTGCGCAAGCGGCGCGCGCCGTCGCTGGCGGAAATCTTGACCAAAACGGTTTAGCTCAATTCGTCAGCAGGACGCCGCCGCTGGCGATGTTCACGACGCCGGTGCCGCTGCAGTTGTCGCCGAAATTCGCCGTACCGGAGAACTTGATCTGGTTGGCGACCAGCTGCGTGCAGCCGTTGGTCGACGTCGAGCTGCCGGAATAGGTCGGATCTTCGCTCGGCATATAGATGACGCCGGTGAAGACGTTGTTGCTGCCGCCGGCGATCGTGTTGTCCTGGAGCGGCGCGTTGCCATCCACCCAGATCACCATGCCGCCGAGGTTGCCGCTCGACGGCGTGGTGAGTTGCACCGTAGAGCCGCCGTCGAAATTGACCGAGCCGATGGAGCTGGGGGAGCTACTGCTCGTCAAGATGAGCGTGACGCCGCTGCCGGTCAGCGTGGCAGTGCCCGCCACCTTCAGATCGCCGCTATCGAGGATGTAGGTGCCAGCATTGAGCGTGACGTCTGCGCCGCCGGTCAGCGAAATGCCGCCGCAATAGACGCCCGGACTGATCGTCAGCGTCTGGGCCGTGTGAAAGTTGGTCTGGTCGCAGCCAGAGAACGAGGGAATGGTGCGCGTGGCGTAGGGGTCCGGCATCGCCCGCGAATACGTCCTAATGACGGACGACGAGATGCAGCAGCCGCTGTAATTGCCGCCGAGGATGACCGACGATGCGGTCAGCGTGCTCGACAGGGTCAGATCGGTTGCGCTGGTCGAGTTGACCGTCAGGCCGCAGTTGTTCAGATCAACCGTCGCGCTGCCGTTGACCGTCACCGCGCCGCTCGCGCTCGGGTCGAGCGCGAGCACACAGGCCGAGGCGGTTCCGGTGTTCTTCGCCGTCGCCGATGCCGTCACGACCACAGCGCTCTCGTAAAGCGACAAGAACGTCGTCGGTACCGAGCCGATCACGCTCACGGACATGGTATAGGCGTTGCCGCTGGTATCGGGCGTGATCGTAGTTGCGGTGACGGTCGCGTTCGAAGGCAGCGCGGCGGTGCCTTCGTTGACATAGGCCTGGGCAAGCGCCGTCGCCGTGCTCTGGGCGGAGGGGCTGCTATAGACCGATGCGCCGGCCAGCGCGGCGGCATCGACCGCGCTCTGCAATGCGGCGCGGACCTCGGCCGCACGGCCATAGTCGACGCCAGCGCCGACAGCCAGGGCAATCGCGATCGCCAACACGGCGAATAGCACTGCAACTGCGCCTTCGGTGTCGCAGGCCAGGCGGCGGAACCACGAAGCGAACATCAGTCGTTGGTCTCGACGAAATTCCCCGGACGCAGCAATGCGCGTCCGACATCAACCGTCGTTAAGGCTAGTTGCCGGCGAGTTAAGGGGAGGTGAAGTGCGGCGTGAACCGGTTTCGCCGCCGGCGCGCGGAGACCGGATGTGGTTACCAACAGTTAGCCAAAACGGCTGCACCGGCGCGCGTGCCCGCGGCGCGTCAGTTGGTCAGGGTGACGCTGGTCGTGCTGGTGCCGTTGCCCGAGCCCGACCCGCCGGAGCAGGAAAAGTTGTACTGCATATCGTTGCCGTAATTATAGGAATCGAAGCTTCCGCCCATGTCGTTCCAATCGTACCGGTAGCTGTTGCCGCCGAGCTGCGAGCAGCTCGGCGCGGCATTGGTCATTTCCGTGGTCATCGTCGGCCCGCTTCCGCAAGCGTCGCAGACGCCGTTCATATTGCCATTGTCGTCGTAGGTATTGGTGTTCTCGCCGGTTCCCGATGTTGTGTAGCATTGTCCTTGCGGCGCGCTTGGATAGCTCCACGTTCCGTTGTGCGAATTATACGTGCCCTGTTCGACGAGCAGGGCGCAATCCTGGGTGGTCTCATAGACGCCATGCGTATCGGTCGTCGTACCGCCGGGCGCGATGTTGTAATCTGCGCTCGGCGGTTGCAGGCTCGAATAAAGCCATTGCGTGTCGCCGGGTTGCGAGCCGTACATGTTATTGCCGTAGTTGCAGCCGCCCAGCGAAGGATCGCGCGCGCCGGTGACGTTCTCGATAGCGAAGCCGATCTTGGCGCTGGCGGCCACGTTGAAGGTCGCGGTCGTCGTCGGGCTTGAGGTGTCGTTCGACCACAGCAGGTTCATCGCCGATGCGTCCGGCACGCCGCCATTGGCCGGCACGATGTACCAGTAGATTTCGTTGACATCGCAGGCGTAGCTCACGAAGCCGCCCATATTGAAGCTCGCCGTGACGACGGGGTTCTTGGCCGTCGCCGAAGCGGTAACGGTGATCGCCTTTTCGAAGAGTGACATGAAGGTCGTCGGCACGTTCAAGGTCACCGCGACCGACATAGTATAGGCAACACTGTTGCCGCTGCCGGTGGTGCCGGGCGTGACCGTGGTTGACGTCACCGTGGTGTTCGACGGCAATGCGGCGGTGGCCGTGGTGACATAGTCCTGGGCAAGCGCGGTCGCGGTGCTCTGCGCAGACGGGCTCGTATAGGCGGATGCGCCGGCCAAGGCCGCGGCATCAACCGCGCTCTGCAATGCGGTGTGAACTTCGGCGCCACGGCCATAGTCGACGCCGGCGCCGACAGCGAGGGCAAGCGCGATCGCCAACACGGCGAATAGCACTGCAACCGCGCCTTCGGTGTCGCAGGCCAGACGGTGGAACCACGAAGCGAACATCGGTTGTTGGTCTCGACGAAATTCCCCAGACACGGCAACGCGCGTCCGATATCAACCATCGTTAAGGCTAGTTGCCGGCGGGTTAAGGGGAGGTGAAGCGCGGCGTGAACCGGTGTCGCCGCCGGCGCGCAGGGACCGGACGTGGTTACCAACAGTTAGTCAAAGTCGCGCCGTTTGCGCGTAGGCGCGGGTGTCCGCAGCGCGTCAGTTGGTCAGGGTAACGCTGGTCGTGCTGGTGCCGTTGCCCGAGCCCGAGCCGCCGGAGCACGAAAACGCATATTGCATGTCGTTGCCGTAGTTCAAATTGTCGACGCCGGCGCCCATGTCGTTCCAGTCGTATTGATAGCTGACGCCGTTGAGCTGCGAGCAGCTCGGCGCGGCGTTGGTCATCTCCTTGGACAGTTTCGGCCCACCCGTGCAGCTGTAGCAGAATGTGTTGTTACCCGGGCTGTAACTGTCTTCGCCGTGCCCCGAAGCCGTGAAGCATTTGTTCTGCGGCGCGGACGGATATTTCCAAGTGCCTTTGCCCTTGTTGTATGTGCCCTTCTCGACCACGAGCGCGCAGTCCTGGTTGGTGGGATAAGTGGCGTGGGTACCGGTGTCGGCGCCGCCGGGCGCGATGTTCCAATATTTGCTTGGCGGTTGCATGCTCGAATAAAGCCACTGCGTATCGCCGGGCTGCGCGCGGTACATGGTGTTGCCGTAGTTGCAGCCGCCCAAATTAGGGTCTCGCCCGCCGGTGGTATTTTCCATGGCGAAGCCGATCTGCGCGCTCGCAGCAACGTTGAACGAAACACTGCTCGGCGGATTTCCATCGTTGTTGGACCACAGCAGGTTCATCGCCGACGCATCCGGCACGCCGCCGCCGGGCGGCACGACATACCAGTAGATTTGGTTGAGATCGCAGGCGTAGCTCACGAACGAGCCTGTATCGAAAGTCGCGCTGACCACGGGATTCTTGGCCATCGCCGAAACCGTAACGGCGATCGCCTTCTCGTAGAACGACATGAACGTCGTCGGCACCGAGACCGTGACGCTGACATACATGGTGTAGGCGACGTTGTTGCCGCCGCCGGTCGTGCCGGGCGTGACGGTCGTCGACTTGACGGTAACGTTCGAGGGCAGCGCGGCCGTGCCCTTGGTGACGTAGTCCTGGGCGAGCGTCTGTGCCGTGGTCTGGGCCGACGGCGCCGTGTAGGCGCTGGCGCCGGCGAGCGCCGCGGCGTCGACCGTGCTTTGCAGCGTGGTGCGGATCTCGGTGGCACGGCCGTAATCGACGCCCGCGCCGATCGCGAGCGCGAGCGGAACCAGAATCAGCCCGAGCAACACCGCGACGTTGCCGCGTGTATCGCCGGCGAGGCGGCGCAAACACCTTAAGATCATGTGGGCATGGCCTAGCTGTGCGTGATCGTGCCGACGTTGTAGGGCCGCTGATACGCGGTCTGGGTCAGTGTGTAGCTTTTCGCGAGTACGTAGCTGAACGGCGACGTATAGGAATAGGTCGCCTGGACGATGACGACGCTGTCGTTGGCGTTGGGCACGAGGCTCGTCGCCAGCGTGGTCGCGCCGGAGATCGTGGTGGCGCTATTGCAGGTCGTATCGTTCCAGTCGACGACGAGGCCGCCGCTCGTGTTGGTGACCTCCGCGACGGCGATCTTCAGCGACGTGCCCGAAAGCGGCGTCAGCGCGAGCTGACCGCCGTTGCAGAAATTCGTCATCATGGTCGAGGTGATGGTCGATTGCTGCGCGATCATGTCGGCGACGGATTGCGCCACGTTCATCAACCGCATGTCGGCAGCGACCACGCGCGTCACTTCGAACGCGCCCATGAACAAACTGATCATGATCGGCAGGATCAGCGCGAATTCGACCAACGCGGCGCCGCCTTGATGCACGAACAGACGTTGCAGGCGGCGCAGCATCAGTAAGGCTCGTTCTGGAAGGCGACCGTCGAGATCAGCAAATCGCTGCTGCCGAGGAATTGCGTCGTCCACGGGATGAGGGTTGGCCGCTTGTAGGCGATCTGCGCAAGCATGTCGGTGGCGCTGCTGCCGGCAGTGTAGGTATTCGGCAGCGTGCCGGTCTTGGCGGTGAGCGACTTGAAGCTGCTCGCCGTGGCCACGTAATATTGCAGGTTGGTCGAGCACGAGGTGATGAGGACGGTGCCGACCTCTTTGCACACCGCGCTGACGAATGTGCTGCTGCTGCTCGCTTGATCGGTGCGGATAAGCCGCGCGGCGTCGCGCAGCGCATTGTCCATCACCGACTGGGTGAACAGGACGAGGCCGAGCTCGAGCGTCATGCACACGAGCAGCAGGAAAATGGAACCGACCATGGCGAATTCGATCGCGGCGGCGGCGCGCGTGTCGCGCACGAGCCGGCGCAGACACCCGATGCGCCGGGCCAAATCCTGCAAGTGGTCGTGCCTGTCCATGGCCGGTCGCCAATGCTCCCGATGGTTTAAATCTTATTGCGTCGCGCTTAACGAGACGTGAACCGGCGCGGAATTGGCGAAAAGGCGGTGGATCGTCGCAAAACGGCCGTCCGCGGCCGACGCGCGGACCCTTCGACATTCGCGGCCGGCCGCCTTAGATTTTAAGCATGGATGATGCACCGCTCGCGAAGCCGGCCCGGCCGTGCCCCATCTGCGGCAAGCCGGCCGCCGCGAAATCTCGGCCGTTCTGCTCGGAACGTTGCCGGATGGTCGATCTCGGCCGTTGGTTCACCGGCAGCTATCGCGTCCCGACGGACGAGAAGGCAGAAGATGCCGCACCCGATGCACGCGCTGGCGATGCTGGCAATGCAGGCGATGATCGCTGAACTGCCAGCCGCGACCGCCGTTCATCCGGTGCGGGCCGTTCGGACGGCCTCGCGGCTTGGCGGGCCGGCTGGACACCCGCGGCCATTTCTGCGATAAGCGCGCCGCTCGATGGGAGCGCCCAGGTAGCTCAGTTGGTAGAGCACGTGACTGAAAATCACGGTGTCGGTGGTTCGATTCCGCCCCTGGGCACCATCGCCCTCTACACATAGGATCACATAACTGAACATAGTGTACGTAATTTCAAAGCGTTAGATAGGTTTTTCCGACACATTTTTGCTCCTCCCGGAACGTGACAAAACCCGAAAATGTGGGTAGAATTGCGGGTAGAATTTTTCGATAACGGGGCCTACCCGCATGTCGCTCAGTCAGTTCGCGATCCTCAAAGCCCGCGCGAAAGAAAAGCCATACAAGCTCTCCGATGGGGAAGGGTTGCATCTTCTGGTGCAGCCGGGCGGCAGCAAGCTCTGGCGCTTTCGCTATCGCTTCGCCGGCCGCGAGAACATGCTGACACCTTCGGCGCGTATCCCGAGACCTCCTTGGCCGCTGCGCGGACGAAGCGAGCCGAAGCCAGGAATCTTCTCGCGGCGGGCGCTGACCCTGCGGTCAAAAGGAAGCTGGATAAGATCGCCGCTGCTACCGCGGCTCAGAACACCTTCGGGGCTGTAGCGGCCGAGTGTCTGGCGAATATGGAGGCTATCGGGGCCTCCAAAAGCACGATCAACAAAAATCGATGGTTACTCAATGACTTAGCGGCACCGTTGGCGAACCGTCCGATAGCCGAGATTGTCCCGGCAGAGATCCTGGCCGTGCTCAAGCGCATCGAAAAGAGCGGACGGCGAGAAACGGCCCGCCGGTTGCGGGGGGTCATGGGAAGCGTGTTCCGTCACGCCATCGTTACGCTTCGCGCAACTAACGATCCCACCGTCGCGCTGCGCGGTGCGCTGCTGAGGCCGAATGTCCAGCACCGGGCGGCCATCACCGACGAGAAGCAGCTTGGCAGCCTCATGCGATCCATAGACGAATACGATGGGTGGCCGACCGTTCGCGCCGCGCTGCAACTGCTGGCGCTCACCATGACCCGTCCGGGAGATGTGCGGGGAATGCGCCGGTCGGAGATCAATTTCGAGAAAGCCGTTTGGCGTATTCCGGCGGAGCGGATGAAGATGCGCCGTTCCCACGATGTGCCGCTCTCGATGCAGGCTTTAAAAATTCTCAGAGAAATCTGGTCTCTTTCCGATGATGGCGAGTTGGTACTTCCGTCAATCCGATCTGGAAACAGGCCCCTCTCCAACAATGCCATGAACTCGGCGCTTCGGAGGATGGGCTACACGAAGGAGGAAGTGACCGCTCACGGCTTCCGATCCGCAGCAAGCACCGTCCTCAATGAGCGCGGCTTCAAACCTGACGTGATCGAGGCGGCGCTTGCCCATCAAGATGAGAACGACATCCGCCGCGCCTACAATCGGGCCACCTATTGGCCGGAAAGGGTGAAGCTCTTGCAGGCTTGGGCGGATATGCTTGATGAATTCAGGAAGGTTTCTATCGGCACCCCCCGCGCTGCTTAGCGCCTTAATCCCCGTGTGCCGCTGTTCTTGAACATCTGCCCAATTGCACATACGCTCCTATCGCCCAATGGGTATCAACCCTGGGGCATCGCGATGCTCCTCTCACGAGGAGAACCGCGATGCGGATGATATCGAAGCGTCAACTCAAGGAGATGGTCCTCTACAGCCCGCAGCACATCGCCCGCCTGGAAGCCGCCGGGAAGTTCCCCAAGCGGGTCCAACTTGGCCAATGCCGGGTAGGGTGGATCGAGCAGGAGGTACTGGACTGGCTTCAGGAGCGCATCAGGCGCAGAGACACCCAAATCGATGACTCCCGATGAGGGAGTTGGGGCCGCAGCCACTATGCTGCGGCCCCTTTTAATTTAGGTGGCCGCTGTTAGCTCGACATACCGACCATATACTCGGCCAATCCTGTATCTATGACTGTATGTTGCCCTAAAACCTGATTCATCCCGTCGTTTCAATCAATTATCAAAAGCCGCAAGAGCTATTGTGCCGAGACAATATGATCTGTTCAGCCATATCGACCCTGGTTGTTTCCGTCATTCTTGACTCACGAAGATCGATTAGCCCTTCCTAAAGGGAAGAACATTGGGGGGAGCGCCATGCATGTAACCATCGAGCATAAACAAGACCGTAAGCCGTTCGGTAAACTCTTCGGGTTCATTCCCTACAAATATGAAACCGTTTATCCGGTCGTCGTGACGATCCTCTTTGATCCGAAAGAACTTGAGATAATCAAGCGGACAAAACTCGAATGGCACGTAATTTGGGAGAGCCCTCAGTTTTACGATTTGGACAAGATAACGAACCGCATCGCTCCGAAAACATGGTCGATCCGCGTCCTAAATTTTCTCAGTACTACCAAAGACCCAAGCAATTCCTGCACCATTTTCGAGGCGATGACCCCCGCCAAGGGGAC
>Ga0307372_10007096_pt1 | contig 16178 bp, 21 predicted proteins | sample OX1MG_FD_202533 | JGI IMG/M metagenome (GOLD analysis project Ga0307372, IMG submission 202533) | Soil microbial communities from Risofladan, Vaasa, Finland - OX-1 | ecosystem: Environmental > Terrestrial > Soil > Coastal area > Acid sulfate soil | place: Finland: Risofladan, Vaasa | collected... | reverse complement strand
AAGCTGCTCGAGACCAAAAAGGGGTGGATAATTGATTACATCACAGACCACTTTGCAAACATAGAGCACATCTCTTTCTCAAGGCTAACCAATGACCCGTACGAGTACTTCACAGGCAACATACTCCAGCTGCACCAGGAGAGCTTTGCGACCAATCTCGGAAGCAATGTCCACGAGCTGATCCAAAATTACCTAGAGGGCAAGAACGTGGTGGTCGATGCTCAGTCTGTTCCGTTCTTTGAAAACGCAAGGAGGATGATAGGGAAGATTAAGGAGAGTTATCCTGAATTCGTTGAGGCGGAACATAAAGTGTACATCCCGCTTAGCGCAATCGTCACAACAAAGGACGATTTGAACTTCAAGGGATACATAGACGCGATCTTCAGGAATGGTGGTGATTATCTCCTTGCGGACTGGAAGACGAGCAAGAGCACAGGGAGCGCGAGCGAGTATCGGCGCCAGCTCGAGCTCTACAGGCGGGCGTATTCGCAGGAGAAGGGCATAGACATAGAGAAGATAAAGATTGCGATAGGGTTCATCGGGCTAAGGGAGGTAATCAATGACGGGAATGTGTATTCGGAGATGGACAGCGCCCAGCCGAAGCCAAAGGTGTTCGAGACATTGCAGGGCCACTTCAAGAAGTTCCTTGAGTGGAAGGCGGATCCGAAGCTGTTCCTAGAAGAGCTGTCCAAATCAAAAGTTGACGATCCGCTGATCAGGGCGGTGATAGAACAATATAGGCTCGAGAAATAGGGCGGAATATAGATGGACACGAAGTCAGGACAATTTATTTGGGTATTTGGCCTAGTTCTGCTGGGAATATTTGTTGTTACCTGCACTGTAATACTCACTAGCGATTACTTGACAAGCAAATTTGTGCATTGGGACGAGCAATCGCTTCTATCTATCTCTGGAAATTATACGCTCCTTGCATACAATGTTACCGCAGTGGTACAAAACAGCACCAATGGGTACGGGATTGGTTACTTCCTGAATGGAGCGACAGACAACGGGAATTGGTACCAATTTGGGTTGGAGTACAATTGGCCTAGGAAAAGCAATACGATTACACTAAATGGATTTAGAATGGCGTACGAGATCTGGAATGGTGGAAACTCTATCTACCCTAAAGATGGCGGAGCTGGAGGCAATCTGATTAATGGAACCATAGACAATGGAGACACAGTATTGCTCAAGATGGCGCTTTCAAATAAAAATGTCTCTATGACATTGTACGACTGGAATACCGGAGCGCATGCCAATCTCACCTACTCTGCATTGAATGCAACCAAATTTGTGGGATATGGCGGGATGAATGGGACACATGGCAATGGAACTAACCAACTTGGTGAATTGACAGGTTTGATGACTGAAGAGGAATTCGTGAATTTCAATTATACGAATGGAAAACAGGTGACCTACAAGATTACAAATAAATCATTTGAACCTGAGGCTGGAACGATGATGATCCAGGAAAAGTGCATCACACCAGTGATCTTCGCTTGCGGCTTTGGAATCTTCAATAATCAATTGGCATTTAGGAAGCAAGTAAATTTTAGGTATTTGAACGGTTCTCTACAAACCATCCAAACACATAATGCAACTTTAGCCAGTAACAAAACTGAATTCATTACAGGCACTTAATCCACAGAAGTGGGGAGAGATGCCATTGGAACGGTTGCGTTTCTGGTGAGCCCGCCTATGCCGAGGTCCCGAAGGGACCGAGAGGGGCGGGCGAGCCGATAGTCATCCTGCAATCTTGGCCCTGGAGACGTACCCATCCTTGTCCACAAAGTACATATACGCCGGATCCCTTTCGAACTTCTCGTCGCCTATCCTTTCCTTCTTGCCGCTCGGGTTGTCCTTGGTGGGAACGTGCCACACGTATCCATCCATGCCAAGATAGATGAGATAACCATCCTCCCGCGTTATCTTCTGCTTGCCTATCCTCTCTGGAGGGCCTTTGGGCATAATCTGCTGCGGCACGCCGGGCTTCCTCACCATCCTGCTGTAGATGATGTCCGTCAGCTCTGGCTCCATCTTGCCCAGATCCTTGAACAGTTCCGAAGCACTGCCCTTTGGCAATTTCCCGATGCTTCCCTTTATGCCGCGTATTCTTGTTATCCTTGATTTTGTCGCAGGATGGGTCGATAGCCAGGACGCATTCTCGTACATGCGGCGCTCGTTCGCCTCTATTCTAGCCAGGTCTTCCTTACTGATTGTGACCTTTATCCTCCTGACAGCATCATATAAATTCGTGAGTTTCAAATTCCTGGACGCATAGGAATTTATGATTGGATTGAGTTTCAGGCCGAAATCATTGGTGGACCTTATGTATCTCTCAAGCGCATCCCCGAATGCCGCGCCGCCAATTATCGAGGATGCGACCCAGTCCGCCATGTACTCGCGCTGCCTTGAGTAGAGAAGTGTCGCGGCCGCATACGCATAATAAAATGCGAGCAGCACAAGCACGATTATCAGGCCCAATATTGTTGGAATGTACCTAGATGCGGAGACAATGTCCCTGAAGGCATAGGTGGTGCTCATGAGCGAGGATCCGATGATGTTGTCGTATCCCCTGAAGTGCGCGAATTCGTGGAAGAGTATGGCGTAGAGGTCCGCGGCCGATAGCGCCGTGAGCGAGGCGCAGCCTATGAGCAGCTTCCTTTTGAAAATCCCGCTGACACCTATTTCCGTAAGCGGTGTGACAATTATTTCATCGGGAATCCGCGTGCCTGTCGCCTCTGCCACAGATTTTGCGAGCGCGAATATCTTCGGGTTCTCCGATTCGTTTACGCTTATCCCCTGGACCTTCGCCGCAAACCTGTAGATTGCACCAAGAACCAGGCCCCCAAACAGCAGGTAGAACAGCACATCCCATATCGAGTAAGCGATCCAAAACAGTACGAGTATTAGCAAAAATGCGCTCAGGAGCGAAATGTCCGAAACTGCTTCAAGCCCGAAAGGTGCCTTACCCATGCTTCGTTTCCGAAAAGCAGCCTTTTATTCCTTAGCCATTAGCTGCATGGCGTTCTAGCCGCATGATGGCGCAAGCTCCACAAAAACATGCTGAGTTCTAGCCGTTATATTCGTAGTTCCGAATTTTCCCGTCGTCCCATATATGAAATAGCCGTAATACAGGTAGCTTTGATTCTGGAGTATACCATAGGTGCCGGTGTAGTTGTTTAGCAAATCTTGCAGGTATGATGAGGGATCAGTAACTCCATACGGAGATGATGTCGGGCCGCCGTATAATGTCTCAATGAATAGCGGGGCAAGGATTGTCTCATTGTAATTAAGATAGGATAAGTTGTACCTTAGTGCAGCGAGCGAATCCAGTTGGCTGCATTCGCTATATTGGTAGTGGCGTTGAGTCCCGACCAAACCAAAGAACTGCGTCACCCAAGAGCTGTTGAGCTGAGGGGTGCTGCTTAGCACCGAACTTGACGAAGCTGCGGAATGGTTATACAGAAAGATTATCCCGAAGAATACAACCAGTCCTACAATGTATTCGGCCGCCTTCTTCAGGGCTCCCAAACCCGAGCTGGCTGAGGGCACCGCGCTGGTCGCAGCCTGGACAAGTGGTGCCGTGCCGACCGGCTTTTCAACACCTTTTGGTCGCTCGCCCTTTTTCCACCAAACTGCCCAATCAGGGTGCGTCTTTGCGTGCTGCCTCATCTGAGTTACAGAGGTGCCTTCATAATCACATTCACTGCACTCGTACTTTACCATGCTGTCATATGGATTTTGAACATTGCATATAAATAGATTCGCTGGCGAGGGCGTCCCGCAAGCCGCCGAAGGCGGCGATCGACGCCCGAGCATGCATGTTTTGTTAAGGGACAGGGACGAGCCGCGCTAGAGGCAGCGAGGAACATACCATACTGATGCACAAAACAATAGAGCTCATACAGGAAAAGGGCAACTTCGCATTCACCCTTGACGCGAAGGACAGCTTTGACGTTGGCGAACTGGAACCGGACGGGAAAGCCAGAAATGTGTGGAATAAGAGGGCGCTGAAGATCTACGAGATACAGAACAACGCGATAAAGAGCGAGATAGATCGATGCATAGAGAAGGTGAAGGAACAAAATACAGCGCTGGTGTTCGTGACCAACAGCAAAAAGACAAAGGAAGAGATTGAAAGGCTGACAGAAAATAAGTATAAATGTCTGAAGCTACCAGCCTTTGAAACTGAGAAATATGGTGATTATCTACAAAGTAATAAAAATATTAAAGGAGATAAAGTCTAAGGGCAAGTTGTGAAAGGAGGTGAATTTTATGGGATTCATGGACAAATTGAAAAAAGGATGGAACAATAAAAAAGATATTGAAACGGAGCAGAAGAAGGTGCTTGACGCGCATAATTCATTTCAGGGCGCGGAGGAAGCTCGGCGCAAGGAGAGGATGGCAGAAATCGACAAGCTTTACAAAGATGCAGAAGTTGCTCATAAACCAAAACCACCTTTCAAACTTCCTATAAATTGTGAAAAATGTGGAAAAGGTAAAGGTGTAGAAATAATAGTTTATAAACCTGGACATGCACCTGATAATCTTTATTTCCGCACTCAATGCTCAATATGCGAATCTTGTATAAAAGACAAAGATGGCACATTATGGACTTGGTTTATGCAAAATAGAGATGATAATCGACCATGCAGAACCTTTGTCAGGATTAAATCTTCAACATCAAGGAAAGTGTACGTTATGAAAAATATAGTTTTGGATGAAAAAGGAATTAAGAGTAGCTATAACCTATTTATCACAGGTTTTGATGAGGTATCAATCAGTATGGCTGGAGTGGGCCAAGTGTGGCCGGCATCAGCATATGCTGGAGGAAAAGCAACAGATGCTTTTGTAGATGAAAAACAATGTTACATATATGAGGAACCTCATCTTCACCAACAGCAAAAAGACAAAGGATAAGATAGAAAGGATGACTAGAACAAATATAAATGTTTAAGGTTGCCCGTATTTGAAATTTAAATTTACCGATTCATTCGCGATGAAGGAAAAATTAAAAGTACTTGGTTTCTAGGTCCTTTAGGGATTAATCAACGTCCACGTCTAGCTCATAAACGTGTAAACCGCTATCGAAGCTTTGTATAAATTACTTGTTGTAAAGTTCAGGTTTATATCATATGGCAATGAGGAGCTGCAGACTAGTACTGTGGAAACACCATATGGGTAATTTGTACTTGAATCATCAGTATAGGTACCTGCACCTGCAACCTCATCGCATGAGGCAGATGTTTCAATCCCAAGATAGGATATACTGCCATAATCAACCCCAGGCCACGGGGCATGTTGCAATCCAGCAATCACTATCACTGACTCAGAATTGCTTTTTGATGATACGTAATAATGGAAGCTTGACATTTGTGGGCTATTCTGTGTGTAAATGGAGAAGTTTCTTGAATTAGTCCCGATTGTGACAACTGCCCCATCATTGCTGCCGTCCTTTATACTGCAACTTGAATTACTTCTGCCTATCGATGATATATTTCCAAATCCGACATCAGTAATCCAATTGGTGCTCTTCAGTGTGACACTTGCTCCGCCGCAAATATAATTGCTGTAATTTTTGAGATATGTGGAGGCAGAACTATAGCCACTGGAAGATGCAGTTGCGTAATTTTTGGGTGGAGGGGGCATATTGGTGTTTTTGGGTGGAGGGGGCATATTGGTGTTATTCATCAGCATGGTACTTAATTGGACACTTGCCCAAGAGCCACCATTGTAGCCAGCTTTTGCACCAGTTACTAGGATAGAAAGTGATTTACCGCTATAATTTACTGGAATTGCTTCGTTTACTGCAGCAGAAATGTTTGTTGCTACATTTACATCTACACCATAAATATGATAGTATACATCAAATGTTGGACCGTATGAGATAGAGGGGTTTACTGGGTAGGCTTCTGCAGCAATAGCAATCCCAACATATTTCAAAACAATCTCAAAATTGCCGCATTTTGTGCTTTGTCCACTGTAAAGAGTGATGACTCCACATGGTCCAAGATATTCAATTGTAGTTGATGTTGAAGTTGAGGATGTTGAAGTTGATGAGGTTGTTGAAAGGATTGTGCTTTGAGGGATAGGTGGTACTTGAGGTGGATGCGACGGAATGCCACCTAGTAGATGTTCGAAAAAGTTTATTATGTTATTAATAATTGATAACTGAAAATGTGATTGATTCATGAATCCAATTAAAAGAAACAGCATCGCAATATTTGCAAAGGTAAATTTAGTAAAGGAAACCATAATTTAATTTACCATCAATCTTTTAAATAACTTGCCAATAAGCGCCAAAAACCAACAATATCACCAAAACTATCCTAGAACCCTCTCCGCACCTACCTCTCCTTCTGGTAGATGCTCCTAAAGGTTTTGTCGGGTAAAGGGGACTATACACAGAGGTAGAGTGAGAGATATAGAGTGTGCATAGATGGTTGGTTTAAATATTTAGTATTCTGATTTACATTTGATGGACAACAAGGAGTATGGCAAGATAGCGTTGAAGGCAAAGAAGGAAAAGGTCTTGGAAGCTGTTTTTCTAGTAACAAAAAAATTAGATCTTGCCGAGCCAAAAATAAATTTTAATGGCTGCCCAGAAGAGAAGGAAAACCAATTGGCACATTACCACCCTGATGAGCATAAGATATGCATATCTGAACAACAATTGAGAAAACAAGACCTTGATGAGGTATGGCGTACGGCAATCCATGAGATAACGCACTTTTTCGTGCACGGCCATGGAAAAGAATTCCATAAGGTGGAAAATGAGATAAGCAAAATGGGGTGGAGACCACCTCAAGGATCCGTATTTGTCAGCGGAGAAGATGTTTTAGAACGTGATCAACGCATTAGGGATGAACAGCTTAAAGGGCACAAAGCTAGGAATGTAGGTATTACAATTGATAAAACCAGATGTAATTACAACCTGTGCAGAAGGCGAAGACTTCTATCACGGTGCCCCCATTGCAAAAGATATTTTTGCAAGGAGCATATAACGCCAATTATTCCTGGTGAAAAAGATAACTCTGTTATTAAAGAACTATCTCATCATCCCTGTCCAGACTATGTTGACTTTGTAAAAAAGAGGAAAGATGCTGAAATTGAAGCATATGGGAAAGCGTTAGACTCCTTTTCTAGAAAACGTGATAGTCAGAATGGAAGCTTTAAAGGAGAATATGAGATTGGTCAAAAAGATCGAGATGCTGATCCGGAATCAAAGTACAGGTTACTAGTTGATGAGTTAGAGGAGGCACGAACAAATTCTGACCGCATAAGTATACTTAATGAGATTGAAAGGTTGGTAAGACTCTATAATTTAACTCCGAAACGTGGAGAAGAAGCAAGGATAAAGAAGGAAATTACTGAAAACCTGTTTACTGAAAAGGAATGGGCAAAGATCATAAATAAAACATATTCGGAATATGGCCCTACTGGATTTGGTGATGAGTACGGGCCTAACAGATGGAACAGTAAGAAAGAAGGCATTTTTGGGAGGATATTGAAGGCCCTTGGGTTTAAGCAAAAGGATAAAGTGTAGGTGTTAGTACGTTAGCCCATTCGACTTTTGCATGCATGGCCGCCTAAACGGGATAATAAGGATGGCTTGCGGCTAGAATGATAGTCACAATATAGTTTCACGCATATTTTGCACAGGTACGTTGGCTTATTACTGCAGGCAAAGACATTGCAAGAGTTGGGATTGCCAGATAGTTCACGTCCAACCAACAATTTGATTGCATCGAAATCGAGCGGAGTGTTTTGTTTCTCCTCTTGCTCTTTTTCATATTTCCTCATCCACTCCTCATGATATTTCGGACATGGATGCCCGTCCTCGCTTGCATCATCTTCACTATAAATCTTTTTCAAATTAGGATCGGTTAATCCCGCAATGTAGCTTCTAGAACCAGTATGTTTTGGCCTTAAATGAAAATCACACAGGTGCCTTCCACAGAATTTGCAATGGTTGGTAGCCTCGTTTTTGCATCCGGGAAAATCGCATTCTGCATTAGGGCCCTCTGAAATTTGGGATTTTTTGTTCTGCACAAACATCAATCTTATTGATAAAAGCTATCTTATAACTACTTTAAACTCCTTGCACACGGAACAGACGTACCTTGACCTGAATTTTCCAGTGCCTGCCCTGTCAAGACCGCCGACCCGTAGCCATTTGTGGAAGCCCAAGGAGCATAATAAGGTCATATTTAATTTATGTGTGCTTAGGGTTTTATAATATGAGTAGGGGATTCGAACAGCCCCCATCGGCTTTGTAGTTTTAACCTAATTTTGTCGGTTTATTAAGGTTTTTGTCAGAATAATGGGTTTTTAATTCTATTTCCTCCTTACTTTGATAATATGGGATATTCAAAGTTGGAAATAGACGCTGTAGGAGAGTCACTTGGTTTACTTGAATCTCACTTTAACAAAGGTAATCAATTACGTCGAGAGGGTTTGTATGAAGAGGCGATTGTTGAATATGATTATGCAATTGAGATTAATCCTGAAGATGTTGAGGCACATATCAATAAAGGTGCAACACTATGTATTCTTAAGAGATACAAAGATGCGTTAAAAGAGTTTGATAAAGCAATTAAACTGAATCCAAAACACCCCGAGGCTTATAATAACAAAGGCTGTGCATTAGGTGATCTTGGAAGATACAAAGAAGCAATAAAGGAGATTGACTTTGCAATAAAATTAAATCCTAATAATGAGCGTTATTTATATAATAAAAATTTTATAATACAGCTTATGAATGACCTCCTCCCCCGACTAAAGTCGGGGGTCTCCGCGTATCGTAACGCAGCGTAGTTTAGGAGGCAAGCGTCATCTGTCCGTACACATCTTGTCGTCTAATGTAATTTTGTATTGTCTTCTCATTCTGTGGACCGACACTTCCACTGCTGAATTTCTCCGCCCAAAAATGTCCGCGAGGATATCTCAACCTATGATTCGGCATTTCTCTGAAAACCACAAAGGCGGAATACCCCTTCAACAGTTGGACGGCGTGCGCCACGGACATCGCAACAGGTACATCTATTTCAATATGGATGTGCGCGTAATCGTCTCCCACTGCAAATTCTTTGATTCCGATTCCGTGTTTCAGAGCAGAATCGTATATTGCGTCGTGGACTATCTTACAGGTTTTCGGATTCTTGAGCATCCTGTACCTGTACTTCGTCTTTACAACGATGTGCTGCCAGTTGTACCTGTGACCACAGGCCATTATACTTTCCTTTATATTTCTTTGTTGGGTTACACTATTCATGGTTTCTTGCCTCTGGCGGCTAACGCCGCCATTGGGAAGATTTCAACTATAAGAAATAGATACTTTATGCAGTTTCATCCCCGACTTAAAAGTCGGGGTCTATCATGTTAATAAAAATAAAAAATGAAGTTGCTCTAAAAATTAAGTGGTTTGAAGAACCGGAGAGGAAGCCGTGGGGCTGTCGACTCTGGCCCTTTTCCACACTCACATTTTGCTGGCAAAGTTAATAAACGGACGAGTAGATTAGGTTTATAAAGAGGAATTTATAATGCATTATCAGTTGAATTAAATGAAGATCTTTAGGAACTCAGATAAAGTCGTACTAGTCGCGTCAGATGATGGAGGAAAATGCCCGCGCGCGATACTTTCTGGTCGTAATGCAAAGTTCTCTGATGACTATCATGGCAGACTAAGTGCCCGCAAATCCATGTTATCAAAAATATTCGGTTTGTAACTCCATAAATCTACGTCTTAGGTAATAGTCGCTTCCTTTCAAGGGATTTGTATTGCCCGGAATATTTCATGTCGAAATCGCGTACCCCAAGATTTCCCAAAACGATCCCCGTAATTACGGTGTATTTCAACTCCACGCCCCCCAGAAGTTTCATCAGCCTATCGATGAACTTTTCCACCAAATCCCCATTTTTAAAATTCATGAAAATCAGCACTCCATCCGGATTTGAGATGTCGCATATGAAGGTATATTCCGCATGATCCTTCTCTGAAGAGAGTACCATGTCGAGGAACCATTTCTCCCTGGTCTCGAAATACCTTGCCTCGTTTGTTATCTTTATCTGGATTATAACGCCGAAGACATTCTTGGGCACGCCCTCGTAATAAGTGAGCCTCTTTAGGATCCCTGTTTTGAGCAACCTGTCGTACGCGTACAATGTGTGGGGCAGCCCGTGCTTGAACTTCTTTGCGATTCCGCTGAATTCGGTCCTGCCATCACCATTTAGCCCGAGGAGTATGTGCTTGTATGTGTCCTGGATTTCAAAGTGCTCCAGCAGCTTCTGCCTAAGTGGGAAGAAGCCGTATGTTCTCCTGATATTCAGCAATTCCGAGGTGGATTTGTACCTGCTTATGTGCCTGTTGAAATCTATTACGAACCTGTTGATCTCATCATAGCCTCTGGCCACGCCATAAATGAGGAGATCGTGGTCGCCATGCAATTTCCCAATAAACTGGGGAATGTAGGATTTCCCTACTGCCGCGACTAGTTCTTCGTTTGCGGGCGTACCGTCCAAAAACTTGAATAGTATGATGAATTCCTCAAAACCAAGCTCCGGAAGATTTTCTATGACCTTTTCAAGTATCCCCTTCTTATTGTATGTCCTGGCCTGCTTTACAAATTCCCACCGCCACAGCTCCTCTATTCCAATCTCCGCTGTGAAACGCAGGTTGTATTCCTTGGACAGCTCCGAAAATAATTTGTGTGCGGTCGTCTTTGAGATTTTCAGCGTTTTCGCAAGATCCCTGCTGCTAATCCTTCCGTTTACCCCAAGCATCTTGAGCATCCTCTCCTTTATCTCGTCCCGTTTCTCCGACACAATGATTCTTGGCATACATTAGTATGGAAAACAAAGCTTTTTATAATATAAGGACATTTTCATACTTTTTATCATTTATATTTGATATTTGCTTCTTTATAAAGCCAAATTATTCTAACTATATATAAAAGGAAGGAAATTCATAATTGTATCCAGAGGGCTATGGGGACCTACACTGCCAATACCTTCCCAAGGTTTGGTCGTAATCATTTTCTTCACTCCCTGAAGAAACCCCAATCCAGCGGTTCCTATGGCCCCATACTCAAATTTTCAACCCAATCCATATTTCAGCAGCTCCTGCGCGTTCTGGCCGGAAGGCAAGTGGAGGAAGCGGAGGGCGCATACCTATGCTGGAAATGCAAGGAATACTACATGGATCCCGCGGAGTACCTCTGGCACATACAGGACTGCACAGGCTACAATTCGGATAGACAGGAAGTGGCAACATGAATCATAAGTGATACGCTTAACAAAAGGTGGGGACATGAAAAACGGAAAGAAAAAAGATGCAGAGACCGCAGCGCCGAGGATTTCCAATCTCTCCGGACTGCTCAGAGAAGTCGTAGCCTACAAGCGCGTGCTGTTTGTCGGCTTGAAGAGGGAGGATTCTTAGATGCTGAAAATAGGTGTGAATATGGAGAACAAAACAATAGAGGGATTCGACAAACTCGGAAAGATACAGGTGTCCAAGGACGCAGCAAGGGACCAGAAGGGCAGCATGCCCGGACTGGAGGCGGTACTGAAGGCCAGCTACCGCGATGCGCTATCCGGCTGCACATGCATAAACTACAAGTGCCTATAATAAGAAGATGATTGGATGGACGAAACCGAACTAGCGGAGAGCATAAACAGGAACCTGGAATTGACCATAATGCCCACCGAGGCATGCAATTTCAGGTGCGTCTACTGCTTCGAGGACTTCAAAATCGGAAGGATGAGCCCCGAAACCCTAGAGGGCCTGCGGAATTACCTCTCCCGCAGGATGCCGGAGCTCGCGAGCCTGAACATAAGCTGGTTCGGCGGAGAGCCCCTCTTGGCATACGACATAATGACGAACGTGATGGAATATGCGCACGCCGTGGCGAAGGCGGTGAACCCAAGCCTAAAAATCAGATCTGAGGCCACGACGAACGGGTTTTTCCTCACAATCGAGCGGCTGGAATATCTGACAGAGCTTGGAGTGAGCAACTACCAGATAAGTTTTGACGGTGACAGGGAGGAGCACAACAAGCTCAGGGTCATGGCGGATGGAAGGCCGACTTTTGATGTCATATGGAAAAACCTGCTGATCGCGCACCAGAGCGATCTGGAATTCTCCATAAAGATAAGGCTGCACGTCAACAGGGACAACATCGCCAGCATGGAGAAAATGCTGAGGAGAATAAGGGATGAGATCGGGGCAGACCGAAGATTCGAGCTCTTCATAAGGCCGCTCTCAAAACTTGGTGGCGCCAATGATGCGACACTTCCAATAATGGAGGAGACCTCGGCCGTATCAAGACTGATATCCCTGGCGAAAGGGTACAACCTCAGCGTCACCGGGGATGATCCGACCTACATCTGCTATGCGGCAAAGCCCTACGCCTACGTGATCAGGGCGGACGGCTCGATAAGCAAATGCACCGTCGAGCTCTATTCAAGCCACAATAGCATAGGGAGGCTGCTGCGCGATGGGACGATGGCGCTCGAAAACGACAAGATACTTGGGTGGAGCAGGGGGATATTCAGCGGCGACATGGAGGAGCTGGCGTGCCCCGCAAAGAATTTCCCGAAGGAAAGCCTCAATAAAGCTGGCGCGACAAAGTTAAGAGTATTGCAGGGATAGATATCATGGCAAATTTGTTTCTATGTGGGGGAAAACCGGAGAACTCGCAAAAGCATGAGCTGGTGGCGCTCTTCACCGCCGAGGTCCTAAGGAGGGAGTCAAAGCGGATTCTCTACATACCGTTGGCGATGCCCGAGATGGTTTACAAGGGGGTCGATTATACCTACGACATGATGTTCGAGGCCATGCGAAAGGGATTCTCCCGATATGGGATTGAACGGATTGAAATGTGGAAGAGCGTTTCGGGCAAAGAATATGGCGACCTGCAAAGATACGATGGCATACTGATTGGCGGGGGCAACACGTTTAGCCTGTGGCACGACTTCAAAAAAACCGGGTTTGACAAGCTGCTGCGCAGATACATAAGCGAGAACGGCATTGTCTACGGATGCAGCGCCGGGGCGATAATACTAGGAAAGGATATCGGCACATCCCACTTCGGCGGCGATCCCGACGTCAATCGCGTGGGCCTAAAAGAGCTCTCCGCCCTGAATGCGGTGAAGGGCTATGCGATTTCGTGCCACTACAGGGAAAGCGACGATGCAAGCATTGCAAACTATTCGAGCAAAAGCGGCATTGGCGTAATCGCCCTGCCGGAGGAATCGGGCCTGCTCGTGACTGGCGATGAGATGCGGATTGTAGGGGACTCGGACGCCTACATGTTCGTTTCATCCAAAAAGGTAAGGCTGGAGAAGGGAGAACTTATCAAAATGAAAGATGCATAGCCGTGCGAGGCGCCTATGCCGAGCTCCGAAGGAGCGAGAAGGGCGCCGAGCATATTATACTTATATTATACAAAACTCATAGTTATTTAAGAAAGAATAGTCATAATTAATGTAGGTGAGCATGGAAAGGTTCAGGGGTGCCGACATAAGGGCATTTTTAGAAAAGGAGTTTGGAGATGCAGGAGGAATGATTAAGAAGAATGAAAAACTGCGCATGCTGAGTGTAGAAAAGGCCAGGGAAAGGATTTACTTTCTTGAAAACTTAGGATTTGAGAAACCTGAAGAGATTTTGAAGCAGAATCCAATGGCATTTACTTGCGATGAAGAACAGATAGAGGGGCGTGTGCAAAGGCTGGAGGAAGCCTTTGCGGAAAATGGGCTAAATAAAGATAAGGCGGTACCTAAACTTGAGGAAACCCCCATCATGCTGACAGCTCCTGAGGAAGATTTTAACGAATTTGTGGAAGATACTGTAGCCGAATCACTTCAGAAGAAACAAACCAGAAACACGAAGGCTAACCAACTGCTTCAACCGTTAAATACTGCACCCTCTAAATTGCAAAGTCAAATCGAAACCAAATCTGAATATGAAGGTGCACGTATTGTAAAGCATGAATCAGAACAGAAACATGAACCGCAGCCCCCTAAAACACGCACACGCTCAAAAATATATTATTTTGCATATGGGAGTAATCTTTATTTGGAGCAATTTCGTGAAAGAGTTGCAGATCCATTAATCAAGCCAAGGAAAATTGCGTACATCCCAGACAAGTGGTTTGTTTTTCCAAGGAAATCTGCAGCCCAAGAGGGCGGTGTAGCAAGTTTCTCTTATTCTTTAGGTAATAAGCTCTGGGGCGCAATTTTTGAACTAACTCAGGGGATTGGTAGCCAGGAGGAGAGGTTAGATACGTATGAGGGCATTAATTCTAAAAGCTATAGGAGGATACGGCTAACGGAACTTTACGATGAGAACGATGCGCCCATCGAAGACCACGTTTTTACCTACATTGCGAACAATCAATCTGGAGGACCTTTTATTCCAAGCCGCAAATATCTTAAGAAGATTAGAGATGGAGCAGAAGAGTGTGGTTTACCGCAAGAGCATTTAGATGCGCTTGACGACCTCATAATGCAGTTCTATCCTGATGCTAATTTGTAAATACACATTATAACCGCGGGCGTCCCGCAAGCCGCCGGAGGCGGCGATCGACGCCCGAACTAATATCACTTATCGGAACGCAGGCCGAGCCGCAGGCACGAGAAGCCCACGCGTAGCGTGCTGGCTTCGAGCTGCGGCGAGGCGTATGTCTTATGCATCCTCTTCTTAGACCTAAGGCGAGGCTTAGGCCAAGCTCGTGATGCGGCTAGTGGTGGCTATGCTGATGGTGGGGGTGGTGAAGGTGGCTGCGGAGGGGCTTGAGTCGGAGATGGTGTTGGTGGTGGGGTCGGCTACGCGGCTCAGGCCAAGGCTTGAGCCAGGCTTGCACGCTTCGCCTCGCCCTCCTAGGCTCGGGCTCGGCTCGCGTGGCTTGGCTTTGTTTAGAAAGTGATACTCCTTAAATATCTCTATTACTTTTTAAACAGATGACATAGTTGTCCTGTTGTTCTGCGGAAGGTTTTGAGGTGGCTTCTAATATGAGCAATTTTTAACAGAAACAAGAGTGCTTCCGCTTAACGTCCATGTGCAAACATGTGATAAGAAATTAGAAGGATTAGGAATACCATTATTACTTGTCCAAGTAATAGTTGTTTCTGTGCCTGCGGAGCTTGTTAGGATGGTCGCACTTCCCCCATTACCTGAAGAAGAAATCTGTGTTGCAACTCCATGTATACTTTCTGTCGGGGAAGACTGCACCGTAGGTGTGTTGCTATTTGTGAATGGTGCTGTTTGTGAAATTTGCAAAATTTGATTAAGTGAGTTGCTATTTCCTATAAGATATCCGATTATTGCTCCTATTATAAGAGCGACGATTATTGAGCCTGCTCCCATGATGTCATTAGAATGGCAATCCTTATAAAACGTGTATGTGTATGTTTTCAAAATGGAAAAGTTGCCGCTCAAATTGCAGGCTAATGAAGTAGAGGAGGTGAAGTTTGTCCAGCTTGACGAGCTTGAAAGGGAACTGGAGAACCCAGAAACTGCGAAGAAATATGTACCTCAAATATACTATCCTGAATTAATAAAAATGTTGAAAGAGGAAATTGCTAAACAAAAACCATAATGGCTTGGTCAGTGAACCTAGGATAATCTACACACCTATATGCAATGGAAAAGGATAGGTGTAGTTAAAATTCCCTCGATAAACAGAACCTGACCTGCAGTACAAACTTAATGGAGGTGTAGATAAAATGGCCAATTGGGAGATATTTCCATACCTATCGAAAAGGATAAGTATCAGTTCACATTAATCCCAAAATATGCCAAAGTACGCCAGCATAATCAGATCTCAGATAAGGGATGCATACGCATACCTCAGTTTTTATATCGCTAGTGCTGTGTTCATTTACGTATTTTCAGTCTTGCCCGGTGCTTCATGGGGGATAGGCTTGATCTTATTGCTAGATGTTGCCGTCCCTGTAATACACGTAGCTTCCACAATGGACAGCTTCAGACAAATATTTAGAAGGTAACAATTCATGAAAAACAAGGAGCAAAAAATAAAAAAACTAAGACATGCACTTTTGAGTGGGATACAAAACAACGGGCCATATCTTCTACTCGCTGCCTTACTGGGCGTAACTAGTGTAGAAGCAGCCTATTATATTTTACAATCCTTGGTACCTTTCTTAGGTTTCCA